>JACYYK010003869.1_pt6 | contig 18506 bp, 19 predicted proteins | sample 8236871 | NCBI WGS metagenome assembly JACYYK01 (sample SAMN14103087, study PRJNA606662) | landfill metagenome | isolation source: landfill solid waste inoculated with endophyte fungus Paravalsa indica | place: India:New Delhi, Okhla landfill site | collected 2017-11-05 | reverse complement strand
ATGTTACCAAGATATATAATAATAATTTTCCATTGCTATAAAGAAGAAACAAGAGACTTCTCCTTAATGGCGAAGTCTCTTGTGGTAACTTATCTATTTTCAGCAATGTCTAATCGATTCATAGCACGTTTTAGTGCTAGTTCTGCCCTTCTGAAATCAATTTCATCTTGTTTAGCTTGTAAGCGTCGTTCTGCTCGTTCCTTAGCGGCTCGGGCACGTTCAATGTCTATGTCCTCAGGACGTTCCGCTGATTGTGCCAGAATTGTTACCTTATCAGGGCGAACCTCTAGGAACCCACCACTTACTGCAATGCGTTCTGGGTTTGGACCTTTTAGGCGAACACCACTAATGGATAATGGAGCAACGAGTGGAATGTGACCAGGTAAAATACCAAGTTCACCACTTTCAGCTTTACAGCTAACCATCTCAAATGTATCTTCCAGAACAGGGCCATCTGGAGTAACAACACTTACTGTTAGTGTATTCAACAGAACCCCTCCTCAGGCTGGAATTGAAACATATTGGCTATTAAGCCATTTGCTTCGCTTTTTCAACTACCTCTTCGATACGGCCAACTAAACGGAAAGCATCTTCTGGAAGATCATCATATTTACCTTCTAGAATTTCTTTAAAGCCTTGTACCGTTTCTTTTACAGGAACATAAGAACCTGGTTGACCAGTAAACTGCTCTGCAACGTGGAAGTTTTGAGATAAGAAGAATTGAATACGACGAGCACGAGCTACTGTCAATTTATCCTCATCTGAAAGCTCATCCATACCTAAAATTGCAATAATATCTTGAAGCTCTTTATATTTTTGTAGTGTACGTTGTACTTCACGTGCTACCTCATAGTGCTCTTCACCTACAACTGCAGGGTCAAGGGCACGAGATGTTGAAGCAAGTGGATCCACCGCTGGGTAAATACCTTGCTCTGACAATTTACGATCAAGGTTAGTTGTTGCATCTAGATGGGCGAAGGTTGTCGCAGGTGCCGGATCCGTATAGTCATCGGCAGGTACATAAATCGCTTGAATAGATGTAACAGAACCTTTATTAGTAGATGTGATACGCTCTTGTAACTGACCCATTTCCGTTGCTAGTGTTGGTTGGTAACCAACTGCAGATGGCATACGACCAAGTAATGCCGATACCTCTGAACCAGCTTGTGTAAAACGGAAAATGTTGTCAATAAATAAAAGCACGTCTTGACCTTGTTCATCACGGAAGTATTCAGCCATGGTAAGACCTGTTAATGCTACACGCATACGCGCTCCGGGTGGCTCGTTCATTTGACCGAACACCATCGCTGTTTTGGAAATAACACCAGAGTCCTTCATTTCATAATAGAGGTCATTTCCTTCACGAGTTCGCTCTCCAACACCGGCAAACACGGAAATACCACCATGCTCTTGTGCAATGTTGTTAATTAGCTCTTGAATAAGAACCGTTTTTCCAACACCGGCACCACCAAACAAACCGATTTTACCACCTTTAATATATGGCGCTAAAAGGTCTACTACTTTAATTCCTGTTTCTAAGATTTCTGTATCTGTTGCTAAATCATCAAATTTTGGTGATTGACGATGGATTGGATCACGACGAATGTCAGTACCTAATTCTTCGTCTAAGTCAATTTTTTCACCTAATACGTTAAATACACGCCCTAATGTCACATCACCAACTGGTACAGAGATTGCTGCATTTGTATCAATAACCTCTGCTCCACGCTGTAATCCTTCTGTAGATGACATCGCAATAGTACGAACAGAATCATCACCAAGGTGAAGTGCTACCTCAAGCGTCAATTCTTGTGATTCGCCTTGTATTTGGTACTGTACCTTTAACGCATTGTATATTTCCGGGAGGTGTCCATCGTCGAATTTAACGTCAACGACTGGTCCCTTGATTTCAATAACGCGTCCCTTTGCCATCGATTTCCCTCCTAACTACTATTTCAATCTCATTCTCACTTAAACTCTTTAGTGCTAGCCTAACTATTTGCACTCTCCATTTTCTACTCTAATGCTGCTGCTCCACTCACAATTTCGGTGATTTCTTGTGTAATGGCTGCCTGTCTTGCACGGTTATACTGTAAAGACAAATCAGAAATAAGCTCATCCGCGTTATCAGTCGCATTTTGCATTGCTGTCATACGTGCAGCATGTTCACTTGCTTTACTATCAAGTAATGCACCAAATATTAAGCTTTCAGCATATTGTGGTAACAGCACATTTAAGATCTCTTGTTGATTTGGTTCATATTCATACATACTCTTACTACCACCACTTACTTCATCTTGTAAGTCAGTAAGTGGAAGAAGTTTTTTAGATGTAACCTCTTGTGATATTGCACTGACAAAGTGATTGTAGAAAATAACTAACTCATCAATTTCACCATCAATAAACAATTGTACTGTTTCAGAAGTAAGATCTTTTACATCAGCAAAGTTTGGTTGATCCGATAATCCAGTGATCTCATGTAAAATTGGGATTCCACGTTTTTGGAAGAAATCACGTGCCATTCGTCCAACAACAATCACTGCAAATTCATCATTTGATTGATGGCGATCTTGAATCGTACGATACACTTTACGAAGTACTCCACTATTAAATGCACCAGCAAGCCCACGATCAGAAGCAATAACAAAATAAGCTGTTTTCTTTACTTCACGTGTTTGGAGCATCGGATGATCCGCATCCTGCCCACTTCCAGCAATACTTGTTACTACTTCTTTGATCTTGTTGCTATATGGATCAAAAGCTTTGGCAAATTCCTCTGCCTTACTCAGTTTCGATGCTGATACCATATGCATTGCTTTTGTGATTTGCTTCGTTTTTTGTGTAGAAGTAATTCGTGTTTTTATATCTCTAAGTGATGCCACTACATGTCACCGTCCTTTCTTACTTGAGATTGACGATCATTTCATGAAGGTCTGCACTTTGCCTAGACAAAGGCAGACAGATTAAGTTGATACGACTTATTCAGAAACAATAAATTGTTTTTTGAATTCTTCAATTGCATTACCCATTTCGCCTTCATCGGCTAATGCACCAGTTTCTTTAATTGTATTAAGCAATTCTTTTTTGTTTTTGTCCATCCAGTTTAGGAACTCTTCCTCAAAACGAGTGATGTCCTCCACAGGGATATCATCTAGGAAACCTTTTGTTAATGCATAAAGGATCATTACTTGCTTTTCAGCAACAAGTGGTTTGTGTAATCCTTGTTTGAGCACTTCTACAGTACGAGCACCACGGTTTAATTTTGCTTGTGTTGCTTTATCAAGATCTGAACCGAACTGTGCAAATGATTCAAGCTCACGGAATGACGCAAGGTCTAGACGAAGTGTACCCGCAACTTTTCTCATTGCTTTAATTTGGGCAGATCCCCCAACACGCGATACGGATAAACCTGGGTTGATCGCTGGTCTTACACCAGAGAAGAATAAATCTGATTGCAAGAAAATTTGCCCATCTGTAATAGAGATTACGTTTGTAGGAATATAGGCAGAAATATCGCCTGCTTGTGTTTCTACGAATGGAAGTGCTGTTAATGAACCTCCACCTTTTGCATCACTAAGCTTCGCTGCACGCTCCAATAAACGAGAGTGTAAGTAGAATACATCCCCTGGGAATGCTTCACGTCCTGGCGGGCGGCGTAATAATAGGGAAAGCTCACGATATGCGTTCGCTTGCTTAGATAAATCATCATATACGACGAGTACATGCTTTCCGTTGTACATGAACTCTTCCCCCATAGACACCCCAGCATATGGCGCTAAGTACTGTAATGGTGCAGGTTCACTTGCTCCAGCTGATACGACAATCGTATAATCTAATGCACCATGCTTACGGAGAACTTCTACTGTTCCACGAACGGTAGAGTCCTTTTGGCCAATTGCCACATAGATACAGATCATATCTTGATCAGCTTGGTTTAGAATAGTATCAACAGCTACAGTTGTTTTACCAGTTTGGCGATCCCCAATGATTAACTCACGTTGACCACGACCAATTGGAACAAGAGCGTCAATTGCTTTAATACCTGTTTGTAATGGCTCATCAACTGATTTACGATCCATTACACCTGGTGCTGGTGATTCAATTGGACGAGTTTTTGTTGTTTCAATCGTACCTTTGCCATCGATTGGTTGTCCCAATGGATTGACAACGCGGCCGATTAGTTCCTCTCCTACTGGCACTTCCATAATACGACCAGTACGACGAACCTCGTCACCTTCGCGAATACCTGTGTATGGTCCAAGGATTACAATCCCAACATTTGATTCTTCTAAGTTCTGTGCCATACCCATGACACCGTTTGAAAACTCTACTAGCTCACCAGACATTACGTTATCTAGCCCGTGTGCACGAGCGATACCGTCACCGATCTCGATAACTGTACCGACATCACTTACTTCGATGTCTGAATCATAGCTTTCAATCTGCTGCTTAATCAGTGCACTGATTTCTTCAGCTTTAATGCTCATGCCAATTCACCCCTATCGTCCTTAATTTGCATTTGCTATTTTACGTTCTAATCGATCAAGCTTTCCTTTAATCGTACCATCATAAATCGTGTTGCCTACTTTTATCTTGACACCACCGATGATTGATTCATCCACTTGATTCGTTATTTTCAATGCTTTCACATTTAATTTCTTCTTAAAGGTTGTTTCAAGCTCTTGTTTTTCCTCTTCTTGAAGAGGGCGAACAGAGTAGACAATGGCTTCTTTCATTCCCTTTGATTCATTTGCAAGCTTCGTGAATTGAAGTGCTACCTCGGGAATAATCGACACATTGTGGCGATCTACAAGTAACGAAAGTGTATGTAATACATCCTCCGAAAAGCCTGTGAACGCTTCTTTCAGTAGTGCTTTCTTTTTAGCATGATCTACTTTTGGATGTTGTAGAAATGGAAGAAGCTTTTTATTGGTTTCGAAAACTTCTCTCACTGTTGCTAATTCTGTATCAAGAAAATCAATCGTTTGTTTTTCTACACCAATTTGGAATAGAGCTTCTGCATAACGCTTTGCTACATTTGCTTTACTCATCGCTCTTCTCCTACCTCTTTAATGTAGTCACTGATCAATTGTTCTTGGTCTTCCTTGTTGATTTCTTTTTCAATTACTTTTGTAGCAATCTGGACAGATAATGTAGCCACCTGTGCCTGTAATGCTTCAATTGCTTTTTCTTTTTCACGTGCAATATCCTCTTCTGCTGATTGCTTCAATCGCGCCGCAGCCTCTTGTGCCGCTTGGATAATTGCCTGCTCTTGCTCTTGACCTGCTTTTTTCGCTTCTTCAATGATTTGTTGTGCCTCTTTACGAGTTGCACTTAACTGCTCATTCGCTTCTTTTGCCGCTTTTTCCGCAATTTCGCGATTCTTCTCAGCAGTATCTATTTCATTTGCGATATAATTTTCACGCTCTTCCATCTTGTCCATTAAAGGACCCCAGGCAAATTTTTTAAGCAGGATAAGTAGAATCGCAAAGCTTAAAAGGGAGAACAAAATTGTTCCACCATGAAAACCACCTATGGATGCGTTGATGATGAGTCCACTAGCTAGTTCTTGCACAGTGTTCACTCCTTCCAACAATTAATCGTATCTATCCTATGTTCTATCATTGTCGATACTTACTTACAAAGGAATGGCGAAGATTGTCTAAGACGAACTTCGCCATTCTATCAGGTTATAAGTATGAATTACATTACCATAAAGGCAATTACAACGGCGAAAATAGGAATCGCCTCTACTAACGCTACCCCGATAAACATCGTTGTTTGAAGTGCACCTCTTAATTCTGGCTGACGTGCAATCCCTTCTACTGTACGACTTACGATCATACCGTTACCTAAACCAGCACCAAGTGCCGCTAAACCAATTGCTATTGCAGCTGCTAAAGCTCCCATATTCTATTTCCTCCTTTAAGATATATAACTATTGCTTTATTTTTTGTACTATCAATTATGATGAATGGTAGTTGATAGTAGGAATTATATTAATGATCTGAACTCACTTTGTGAGACATATAGACCATTGTTAACATTGTGAAAATAAATGCTTGGATTGCTCCAATAAATAAACTAAATCCTTGCCAAGCCAACATTGGAATAATGGAGAAGGCAAAGGCAGGAATTGCTATCATTGCCATTTTAGTAATAAGAGATAATAAGATTTCACCAGCGAAAATATTACCGAAAAGACGTAGACCTAATGTAAGAGTATTAGTGAACTCTTCAATGATTTTAAATGGTAATAAAAAAGGTACTGGTCTGACATAATCTTTTGTATACTCTTTGAAACCTTTTACCTTTATCCCGTAATAGTGTGTTAACAAAATAACCATTGTTGATAAGGATAGGGTTAAGGTTGCATCTGAGGTTGGTGACTTCCACCATAATGTGTGTCCAAATGTTACCATGGTGATAACACCTAAAATATTACTTATAAAAAGAAAAACAATTAATGTTAATCCTAGTGGTAAAAATACCTTTCCTGTTTTCCAATCCATGGTATCCCCGATAATGCCTTTAACAAAATCGATAATCCATTCCATAAAGTTCTGAAATCCTTTAGGCTTCATTTGCAATCTTCTTGATGCAAAAAAGCAAATAAAGAAAACTATGACACAGGTGATAAATGTCATCAAAACCGTTGCTAGGTTAAAGTCTAACCATGGAATTCCCCATAGATCGTATAACATCGGTGATTCGTGATCCAATTGCTTCACCTCACTTCCTTGTGCTAGTCTTGTTTTCTAAATAGAGCAAAATCTATCATAATAACAACATAGGCTGTTATTAATCCAATAATTACAGATAAAAAATGGAAATGTTCTTCGAATCGCATTGCAATGAGAACTGCTAATGCTGCGGTTGCAAGTCTGGTAAATGTCCCGATTCCATTTACTCTACCGCCATCTGCTGCGGCACGACCGAATCGTTCCACTTTCCTTTGCATCAACCAAAGGTTATAAAAACTCAATGTTGTTCCTAGGAGAAGTCCGAGGAAGATACTAGTATAGGAGGTAAAACCCCAGCCTAGTACGAAAAGTGCAAGAAGGTAGAACATCCATTTACGTTGACGGGTTATCATTTTTTTGTATTGATCCATTATTCTTCGTCTCCCGTTATTTCTCTTACGTAATGAATAGTTCCGTATAAACCGGCTCCTAGACCTAAAAGTAGACCGATGATTAAAAAGAGTGGTTTTGTTGTAAAATACCGATCTAGCCAGCTACCAAGCCACAATCCAATTAATGGACCACCAGCCAATTGTGATAGGATGGCGCTTGTGATCGCTAAGCCTTGTAATGGTCTTTTACTCCCTGGTGATGTCAAACTGCATCACTCCATATTTCACGTATACAAAAATTATGTATAGGGTAAAAAGGTTGATTTCGCGGAAAAATTCCTATATATAGAAAAATTTGTCACAGTTATGCAAACCTTATCATCTACCATCAAATAGCATACAATAGGGCACGATTATTGTCAATCCATTTTCAAGACAAAATCTCAGAATATACGGACAAGATACGAGTATTTTGTCCAAAATCCTCGAATATTCAAATCTGAGCTATTTTTTTATTGTTTTCGAACAATTTGTGACAATTATTTCGCAATTCGAAAGATTAAATGATATACACTCCATCAAGTTGCTTATTCTTGACGGAGTGTATCTTCTATCAGAATTGGTGTTTGGTATTGATATTTTTCTCCATTTGTCGTGATCACCGTGATATTTGCCACATAGCTCCCTTTAGCTGGTATCCTATCTTTCTTTAAGCTACCTTCGACCACTCCTTTTGACTGGTCGTTTAACTGTAAAATGGTTTCTTTAAATGCAAATGTTTTGTCATCATATAAATCAACCGTCACACTTTCTGCATCCTCTACCATGTACAACTGATAGTGATACTGACCATCAAATGGTTCTAAGTAGAATTCAAGTCCCATTGCCATCGGAACATCAGCTGCTTCGGTCACATACAAGTAAGGTATCGGATGATCATTGAGATAAAGATAACCTTGCAGGAAAGGTTCTGGCTGCTGCTTTGCTTGAAGTATTGCTTCTATTTCAATCTCTTTCTTTTCCCCTGGCTGTAATGTAAAGGAGCTAGGCAAATGAAAACGCAAATCCTGTGATAGCTTTGGCTGTTGAAAGCTATAGCTGATAGGCTGATCTCCTATATTCTCCACTATCATGGAATGGCTGCTTCGTTCAAGGATAGCACCACTTTTCCCAAGCTGGACAAAGGAGTGATATAGTAATGTATCTGTATTAATTGCTTCACCTATATCAACCTTTCCCGCTCCTTGCTCTGTTGGAAGAAAGCTTTCTAGTGGATCAGCTGTGGTTAATAAGGCTGCTTTCAACTGTTGAGGTGTCCAATCTGGATGTGCTTCTTTTAACAATGCTAATATTCCTGCTACATGAGGGGCGGCCATACTTGTCCCATTAAGACTTTGATAGCCATTTGGTACAGTACTCATGATGCTTGCACCAGGTGCCACTACCTCTGGCTTTATTGCCCAATTGACTGTCACGGGTCCTCTTGAACTAAAATCTGTTACGGTATCTTGAATTTTTTCATGCTTGATTTCCAAATAAGAGCCATGGGCATTCTTCAACCATTCACCTGTTTCCTTGGAAATACCAGCAACCGGAATACTTATCTCTGCTTCGATCGCTCCTTGAAAGCTTTCTTCCTCATTATTAGCAATTAATAATGCTTTTGCTCCCCTTTTTTCAGCTTCTATGGCTAGTTTTGTGAAAGGTTGTTTTCCACGGTCGACGATTAAAATGCTATCCATCGGTAATTTGTCTTTTGCTCTATCCTCGTGAGCTATACGTAGATCTCGCTCCAATGCCCAAGGAGGCGCACCTTGCATTGGCCAAAGCTCTATTTTTTTTTCTAAAAAACGATCGTATAAGTAGGGATGCTCGATTTGTGGTGTAGAGGCACCAACGGCAATGACACTATCGGCTGTTGCAGGCGATCCAACTGTCCATGGGTCTGGCCCTGTGTTACCATTGGCAATTACAACGGTAACACCTTGTTCCGTGGCACGGTTAACCGCTATCGATGTTGGCCAATCAGGTCCATTAATGGTGTTACCTAAAGATAGGTTAATGATGTCCATCTTATCTTCTACTGCTTGCTCAATTGCTGCCATTACTTGTACGGAGGTCCCAGTTCCACCTGGGCCTAATGCACGATATCCATATAGTTCAGCTTCTGGCGCAACTCCTTTCATTTCTCCATTTGCTGCAATAATTCCGGCTACATGGGTTCCGTGCAAGGTAGGTATGCCCTGTTCTTCTGTTGTTTCCATCGGATCTTGATCGAAATCAACGAGATCATAGCCACCCTTATAGCTTTTTCGGAGATCGGGATGGGTGTAGTCAATGCCTGTGTCAATCACCCCGACTTTTACACCATCACCTGTATATGGTAGGTTTTCTGGTAGAAGAAAAGGGACACTTTGATTAATCGTTTCCTTTGTTTCCAGCGCTTGATATTTTTGAACTGGATAGCTTTGTTTAAATAGCCCTCTGTTTTTCAGTTTTTTTAACGTACGATTATCTGCCTTAATCGCAATACCATTAAAAATCGTGTCATAAATATGTAGTATCTCTACTCGTGGGTAATAGGTTTCCATTTCCTCAGCAATCTCATGTGGATTATCCTCTACTTCGATGATAAATGATTGCTCTTGTTGCTCAGGTTGTACTATCAATGTCATTAATAACCACCAAATCATGTCACGCCAACTCCTTATGTACCACTAGTGTGTACATAAATAACAATTCTATGATGTTTTTTTCCATTAGAAAAAGCCCCGAAAAAATCGGGACTTTAGAATGGTTTTGGCTTTTCTGTTGTTTGATTGAAAAAGTAGCGGATCGCATCAGCTATTCGCTCAGATGCTTTTCCGTCTCCATATGGATTAGAAGCACGTGCCATTTTGCGGTGGGCCTCTTCGTCTGATAGGAGCTCATGTGCAAGGTTAAATATGTTATCCTCTTCTGTTCCGGCAAGTTTTAATGTGCCTGCCTCAATACCCTCTGGGCGTTCTGTTGTATCTCTTAGTACAAGTACTGGCACTCCTAAGGATGGAGCTTCCTCTTGTACCCCGCCTGAATCGGTTAGGATAAGGTGTGCTCTTGAAGCAAAGTTATGGAAATCAACCACACCTAATGGCTCAATTAGCGAAATGCGTGGATCATCGCCTAGAATTTCTTTTGCCGTTTCTTGTACAACAGGGTTTAAGTGAACAGGATAAACAACATGGATATCTTCGTGCTCATCCACTAATCGTTTAATGGCACGGAACATTTGTTGCATATTTTGACCTAAATTCTCACGACGGTGTGCGGTCATGAGAACGAGACGCTTACTTCCCACTTGTTCCAATACAGGATGTGTATAATCCTCGCTTACTGTAGTAGATAATGCATCAATTGCTGTATTACCAGTAATGAAAATAGTATCTTCTTTTTTATTTTCATTTAAGAGGTTTTGCTTTGATTTTGTCGTTGGTGAGAAATGAAGATCTGCCATAACGCCTGTTAGTTGACGGTTCATTTCTTCTGGATATGGGGAGTACTTGTCCCATGTCCTTAAACCTGCCTCCACATGTCCAACTGCAATTTGATTATAATAGGCAGCCAGTGATGCGGCAAAGGTTGTCGTAGTATCTCCGTGAACAAGCACGATATCAGGCTTCGTTTCTTGCATCACTTGATCTAGCCCTTCTAGTGCTCTTGTCGTAATCTGCGCTAATGTTTGTCTTGCTTTCATAATATTTAAATCATGATCTGGGGTTACTTGAAAAATATCAAGCACTTGGTCCAACATTTCGCGGTGCTGTGCTGTTACCGTTACAATCGACTCAAATTGTTCAGGACGTTTTTGTAATTCTAATACAAGTGGTGCCATCTTGATTGCTTCTGGTCTCGTTCCGAAAATAGACATCACTTTGATTGGCTTTGACATTTTTATGATACTCCTTTTTATATGTTATTTTGTGCCAAAAAGACGATCTCCCGCGTCTCCAAGACCTGGGATAATATAACCTTTTTCGTCTAGTCTTTCGTCAAGTGCCGCTAAATATATATCGACATCTGGATGTTCCTTTTGAATGACTTCTACTCCTTCAGGTGCCGCAATTAGACACATCAGCTTAATATTTGTAGCTCCACGCTTTTTAAGTGAATGAATCGCATCATTTGCTGATCCTCCTGTAGCAAGCATTGGGTCTATGACAATAAAATCACGTTCCTCAATATCTGTCGGGAGCTTCACATAATATTCGACTGGCTGCAATGTTTCTGGATCACGATACAAACCAACATGTCCAACTTTTGCTGCTGGAATAAGACGAAGCATTCCGTCCACCATTCCTAAGCCAGCTCTTAAAATCGGGACAAGGCCAATTTTCTTCCCACTAATCACTTTCGTAACTGCTTCTGTAACAGGGGTTTCTATCGTTTTTTCCTCTAAGGGTAAATCTCTTGTTATTTCAAATGCCATAAGGGCTGAAACTTCATCTACTAATGCACGAAATTCTTTTGTTCCAGTATTTTTATTACGTATGTACGTCAGCTTGTGTTGAATAAGCGGATGATCCAATACAAATACATTGCTCATATACTGATCTCTCCTTTTTTGGTTTGACAACTGTAAACTGTTCATCCTTCAAATTGTACTGAAAAAAGCAGATGCTTTCAAGTAAAACAAGAAATTCTTTGAGGTAGAGAGTGAGCGGGAGATGATTGCATTTGATTTTTGGGTTTAAATCCGCTTTGTAAAGCGATGGATGTACCTCAGATTGGGTGATGGCTTGATTGAAATGCGCTTAATTGGGAGGATAAACCTCAGGTTGACTTGAGGTATCAATTGAAATGCATTTTATAAGGCGGATAAACTTCAGGTTGGCTCGATGCCTCGATTGAAATGCATTTTATAGAGCGGATAAAACTCAGTTGGGCTTGATGCCTCGATTGAGATGCATTTTATAAGGCAGATAAACCTCAGGTTGGCTTGATGCCTCAATTGAAATGCATTTTATATGGCGGATAAAACTCAGTTGGGGCTTAATAACCTTGATTGAAATACGCTTTATATTCCTTTTCATTTATAATAAGCCCATTGCTTGTCACTTTCTTTATGGAAATTTTTACCTAGAATTCTCTGGATTCTTTGCTTTGATATAATGAGATCACACCACTCTTGGATCATCGTGGTTCTAACTTGCTCTTTTGGAAAAAGTAGCTTGAATTCTTTTACATTCCGCATAACTGCCTTTTCAATGGATTCCTTTGTTCCACAATTTTTGCAAATACAGTGATGACCTATTACAGAAAGGGAAAAAGCATGACAGTTGATGCAAGGTATACCTTTATGGAGCTGATCGAATGTATAGGGAGGAATATTAGTTATTGGTGGTTTCTCAATATGCATAGTTTTTAAAAATTGTGCGACGTTATCTGATTGTCTCTTTAAAGGGGATGTCATTTTGTTTAGTTGCCGGATAAACTGATTGATCTGAGTTGGCAGGATGATGGGTTTATTTAAAGGCGCTTGATATAGGGTAAATTCCGGATGAACAAAAACAACAAAGCCTTGGATGCGAATATTATAGTGATGGGATTGGAGGAGTTGTCGGAGTAATGACTCACTTTTCTGGAGCTGCAGTAGGGGATCACTTACTTCTATTTGTTTTTTCATCTGCAGCTTTTCAGAATCATAGTAAAATTCTCCTTCAAAGTTTTTTATTTCGAATAAATAAATTTCATTTGCTAGTAGCAGGATCGCATCGATTTGAAAAAAATGGTTATGATGTTTGAAGCGTAAGTCGTTTAAGAGATAGTGAGGACAGGTGAGCTGTTTCATGAGGGAGTCAAAATGCTTTTCTCCAGTATAGCCTTTTTGCATGCTTTTAAAATATTTCTTTTCTTTTTCTGATAAGCTTCGACGTCGATGGAGAGAGGAAAATATTCGCAGCTCATCAGGTTCTTCTCTTTCTTTAATAATCATTTTCCACAACCTTTCTATTATTATTTACATGGAGTTTAAACGAAGCATAGCCCGAAAGTCAAGCAAAGGCATATAAAAACCCCTGCCATCATGACAAGGGTCTTATTCATTATCTTTGATAAAGAGGGAATTTTGCGGTTAATGCTTGCACTCTTTCTCTTGCTTCTTCTTGGACTTTTTCATCTTTTGTATTTTTTAAAGTAAGTGCGATGATTTTAGCTACCTCTTCCATCTCCGCCTCACGGAAACCGCGGCTTGTAACAGCAGCAGTACCAACACGTACACCACTTGTGACAAATGGGCTCTCTGGATCGAATGGTATCGTGTTTTTGTTCGTTGTAATGCCTACATCGTCTAATGCTTTTTCTGCATCCTTACCAGTTAGATCAAGACCACGAACATCTAATAGTAATAAATGGTTGTCCGTTCCATCTGAAACCGTGCGAATTCCTTCTGAACGTAATACTTCACCGAATCGTTTCGCATTTTTGATAATATTTTCACCATATTCTTTAAAAGAAGGTTGTAATGCTTCCTTCAATGCAACAGCTTTAGCTGCAATCACGTGCATTAAAGGGCCGCCTTGCATACCAGGAAAAACGGTTTTATCAATTTGCTTGGCGAATTCTTCTTTACATAATATCATCCCACCACGAGGACCGCGTAACGTCTTATGTGTGGTAGTTGTCACAAAATGGGCATGAGGAACTGGGTCTGGATGCAATCCAGCTGCCACTAAACCTGCAATGTGCGCCATGTCTACCATAAGATAGGCATCGACTGCATCGGCAATTTCACGGAATTTTTGAAAATCAATTTGACGTGGATAGGCACTAGCACCTGCTACGATCAATTTCGGATTGACTTCTTTTGCTTTAGCCAAAACTTCCTCATAATCAATTTGCTCTGACTCCTTATCCACACCATATTCCTCAAAGTTAAACAGCTTTCCACTGAAATTTACAGGACTTCCGTGTGTAAGGTGTCCACCATGACTTAAGTTCATTCCAAGTACTGTATCTCCTGGCTCTAGGATGGTAAAATAGACAGCCATATTCGCCTGTGCACCTGAATGTGGCTGAACATTAACATGCTCTGCACCAAATAATTCTTTGGCACGATTACGCGCAAGATCCTCTGCTACATCCACATGCTCACAGCCACCGTAGTAACGTTTACCAGGATATCCTTCGGCATATTTATTCGTTAGTACAGAACCTTGCGCCTCCATTACTGCTTCAGATACAAAGTTCTCTGATGCGATCAATTCAATTTTGTCATTTTGTCGCTTTCTTTCATCTTCCATCGATTGGAAAAGTTCTGGATCAAAGTTTTTAAGATGCTCCATCGTTTGCTCCCCCTAAATCCGTTTTGGTTATCAGATGATTCTTAACGAAGATATCTCGCAGAAACATTCGTTTTTACCTAAATCTATTTCTAAAATAACATTATTTGTGAAATATTTCTAGTCCTTTTACGAATAAATTGAACAAAACATGCACCTTTATTCGTGATTTACTTTAAAGGCGCATGTTTTTAAAATATTTCATTCGTATTTTGCTCTTGGGCCTCCGATTAACTTCGGCCTTGTCATTGCTTGATTTACCCTTGCACGTCCTATATATCGCTGTTTAAATCTGAGTGGTACCGCTACATGCTTTAAATGCATGCCAATCATCGTCTCACCAACATCCATACCCGCATCTGCTTGAATATGCTCCACCACTACAGCATCAGGAAGATGCTTATACGCATATGCTGCCATAGACCCTCCAGCGGTCCTCACTGGCACGACGGAGACCTGACCTAAATTATGTTTCTGCATCACTTCTTTTTCGATAACGATGGCACGATTTAAATGCTCACAGCATTGAAAAGCTAAGTGAATACCAGTTTGTTCCTTGAAAAATTGTAATTCCCGAAAAATCATTTCCGCTATTTCTTCACTGCCTGAAGTTCCAATCCGTTCTCCCGCCACTTCACTTGTGGAACAACCAACCAGAAAAACATCTCCTGGCTGTAAGATCTTAGACTCTCTCCACTCTGCCAGGATTTCACGTATATCTTGAGCCCATTGATCAAGCTGCATGCTGTGCTTCACTTCCTATACGCTTTATTGATTTTCGTACTCTGTGACTTTGCCAATTCGATTCGCATGGCGACCACCTTGGAAATCTGTTCCGATCCATGTTTTAACAATTTCACGAGCAAGTCCTGGACCGATCACGCGCTCTCCCATCGTAATCATATTGGAATCATTATGCTCTCGAGTTGCCTTTGCACTAAAAACATCATGCACTAATGCCGCACGAACACCTTTTACCTTATTCGCAGCAATCGACATGCCAATTCCTGTTCCACAAATAAGAATACCACGATCAAATTCTCCGCTTGCTACTCGTTCTGCTGCTGGAATTCCATAATCAGGGTAATCAACAGAATCGGCACAGTTGCATCCAATATCTTCATATTCAATATTCAATTCTTCCAATAATGAAGCGATTTCCTTTGATAAATGGATTCCACCATGGTCTGATGCTAAAATGACCTTCATGCGATACCAAACTCCCTCTTGTAAAAAAAAGTATTGTTTAGCTTAGCTTAAATTGCCCGATCTGATTTTTCAAGTTTTGTGCTTGTTTTTCTAAATTTATCGCTAAGCTCTCAAGATTTTCAGCAAAATCAGCTTGCTCCTCTATCGTTGCTCTCATTTCCTCTGATCCTGCCGAGGTTTCCTCTGCAATTGCTGCTACATTTTGCGATTTTGCCTGCGTAGATTCCATTTCCTTCAATTGATCATCCACTAGAGTAGAAATTTCCTTTATAGATTCAGCAACATTAAGAACAGAACCAGACATCTCATCGATTACAGCCGTTGTTTGCTCCCCTTTTGTCATTTCGTTTCTTGTTTCTTCCACTTGTTTTTGCATGGCATTCACGACACCTTTTACATCACTTTGCATATCCTTGATCAAATCAGAAATGCTCTGTACGGCCTGTGAGCTTTGATCTGCCAATTTTCGCACTTCCTCGGCAACTACCGCAAAGCCTTTGCCTTCTTCCCCAGCACGTGATGCCTCAATCGATGCATTTAAAGCCAATAAATTGGTCTGTTCACTAATGTCGCCAACGAGAGAAATAACATTCTCTACTTCTTTTGCTTTCTGTTGTAAGCGATGAACGTCCTGTAAAGCAATTTCTTGATTTTCGGCTATTTGAAGAATGCCTGTGATTAGACCATTGATAATTTGATTCGATTCTTGAAGCTGTTGAACCATTGCGTTCGATTTCTGCTGAGAGTCTCCTGCCTTTTCATCCACTTGACTAGCTAGCCTTGTGGAATGATCTACAGATTGCGCCGTTTCTTGAATAGCTTCAGAGGTTTCCTCAGCACCTGAGGATATTTGACTAATCGTTTGTTCCAAAGCTTCAGAGTGTAGCTTCGAACGTGAAGCTGCCTTTTTCATGTTTTGGACAGAATCAATCGTTTCTGTTGCATGCTCATCAATATCTGTCAAAACAGACTTTAACTGAGTGACCATTTTTTGAAAAGCGATTGTCAATGCACCGATTTCGTCATCCTTTGCATCTGTTGTGTCCATTTCATGCTGCAAGTCTCCTTCTGCTACTTTAGTCGCAGCATTTTTCAATGTGACTAATGGTCGTGTAATAAAACCACCTGCTGCGAATGCTAAGATACCTGACCAAATAATACCTAATAGTAATATTCCTAACACGTACCATGATTCTGGTATCTCCACAAATTCGTTGATGAATCCTTGCAAAAAGTAGATGAATAAAGCACTTGTTGAATAAGTAATCATTGCTAATAGAGTAGTAAATATCACTAATTTAAAACGTAGACTTTTCCCGCCTTTTTTCCCCATACTGCCACACCCCTATTTATGACTATTTAACTACTACTATTTTGCAACTTTTTTACTAATTTTGCAAGATAAATTGCTAGTTCATCATAAGTTTTTTTATAGGTTGTGACATTTGAACCAAAAGGATCTGAAATATCTAGATCCTGCATCTTCTTTTCCCAGCTATTTATTTCGTCGATTAGTTCCTTTTGTTTCGCTGTATCCTTTTGGCATTTGGCCTCTTCTAAGGAGGCATATGCCTTCGTAAGCTTTTTCCAAGCTACTTCTATTTCAGGATCCACATATTCCTTTAATGTAAAAATAGAGGGAGCATGCTCCGGAAACTGTTGCTTCAAGCTATCACGATGAACGACTGTCATGGTTAATACAAGATCTGCCCAATCAAGCAATTCCGATGTTATTTGAGATGACTGGTGTTGATGCTTAATCCCTTTTTCATTTAATACTTGGATCGTTTCTGGTGATGCTGGATATCCATCTATTGCCATTAGCCCGGCAGACTTCACTTCATAATTGGAAATATCCTTAAGAATGGCTTCTGCCATCGGACTTCTACATGTATTCCCTGTACAAACAAATAATATTTTCATGTTTCACTTGATCCTCCATTGCTACAATGTCCAATCAGTTTCACTATATCATATTTTTGGAAAAGATGAGAAGTTGTTAAAATAATATGTGTAAGCCGAAACCAAACAGAATACTTCCCCCTAGGATTTCACTATATGTTCCTAATAAGTGATGGGTTCTACGACCAATTAATAAAGCAGTCCATGTTAATACTGTACTAAAAATACCGAACAAAGTAATCGCTAGGGCTGTAGCTAGTCCAGATAAACCTAAGGACAATCCGACAGAAAAACTATCCAGACTAACGGTAAATGCAAATACGAATAGCCCCAATCCACTTGGTGCGAGAATATTACTTTCCCTTTTTTGAAAGGTTTGTAAAACCATTTGAAACCCTATACCACATAATAAAAGCCCTGCCGCTAATATCGCAATCCCTTCAATTTGTGTGGAGATCATCGTACCGAGTAATAACCCGATAAATGGCATGACAATGTGAAATATGCCAACCGTTAAACCGATCGTAAAAATTCTTTTCAAACGAATTTCTTGCATACCAATTGCTAACCCTACTGAAAAGGCATCCATTCCGAGCGCAAATGCCATGAAAATAATCGATAAAACTTCTCCTACTGGTAGTATCGTCACAATTAATGTGCCCCCTTCTTCGGACATGCTTCTTTCACCTATGCATATGCGGAAAAGGGGGCGGTTATGATCGTTATTTTGTTTGGTAAAGATGGTCAGATGCTGCCTTTGACAGCCGATTCATAATAGCTTGGCCCACCCCATCTGTGGAAAAGGCCTCTGCTAAAATTAGATCAACATTCGTATGATTAAAATATCGTAGTCCATCATACAGCTTAGCGGCTATTTCTTTGTCGTTTTCCCCACAAGGAAATAGTTGATCTGCGTCTAGTTCATCGATTAATGAATCACTTGCTAAAACACCAACCTTATAATGTTTTTTTCGATAAAGATCGATCTGCTTCTGAAAAAAATC
>JACYYK010000043.1_pt11 | contig 18566 bp, 20 predicted proteins | sample 8236871 | NCBI WGS metagenome assembly JACYYK01 (sample SAMN14103087, study PRJNA606662) | landfill metagenome | isolation source: landfill solid waste inoculated with endophyte fungus Paravalsa indica | place: India:New Delhi, Okhla landfill site | collected 2017-11-05 | reverse complement strand
CGTAGTCGCCGTCGCGGTGGCCGCGAACGTCGTCGTCCTCGCCGTACGGGTCGCCGTAGACGTCATCGGCGTAGGGGTCGTCCGCGTAGGCGCCGTACCGCGAGTCGTAGGCGCCTTCGCCGAGTGGGTCGTCGTCGAGCGCTCCACCGACCCGCGTGGCGTCCGCGTCGTCATCGTCGTCGAAGTCCGGAACGTAGTACCCGGTCGACGGGCCGTCGTCCTCGTCCTCGTCGAGCGAGGCGGGTGGGTGGATCTGGGTCGCCTCGACCGACGAGTCGTCGGCGTCGCCGAGGTCGTCACCGCGCCGACCGGGCCAACCGCTCAGCCCGGCGGGAGGTTCGTCGGCACGCACCGGCTCGGCCAGCGCGGTCTTCTCCGCATCGCTCTCCACCGATCCCGCGGAGACGGCGGGCAGCTGCTCGGTGTGCGGCTCGGGCTCCGGCGCCGGGGCACCCCGCGGCGGCCTGCGCCGGCGCGGCGGCATCGGGAACCGGCCCGATCGCTGCGGCGGCCCCTGAGGAGGCGCGGGCGCGGCGGCCTGCTCCTGCTCCTCGGCTTCGAGGCCGTCGAGCCGGGCCGCCAACAGGCCGTCCTGCGACGCGGGCGCCGACGGCGGCGCGGGAGGAGGCGGTGCGGGCACCCGGCGGGTCGCCGTCATCCGGCTCGCCGGGTCGGGCGCCTGCGGGTTCTGTGTCTTCGGGGCCTGGGGAGCCTGCGGTGCCTGCGGTGCCTGAGGTCCGGCCGGCTTCCCCGGAGCGGGTGGTGTGGGGCCGCCGGGACCGGTGGAACCACTCGGCGCCGCGCCCGCGGGCGGCACCGGGTTCGGACCGCTGCTCTGCTGCGGCTTCGGCGGCAGGCGGAAGCCGTTGGTCGTCGGCTTGCCGTAGCCGGTGCTGTGCGCCGTGCTCGGCGTCAGGTTCGACTGCGTGGGAGACGGGTTCGCGGGCGGCTGGGCCGATCGCGTGCCCTGACCGCGCGGAGGCAGCGGCGGGCGAGCCGGGGGCTCGGCACCGCCGGACGCCGGATAGGCGCCCGAGTTCTGCGGCGTGCGGGTCGGCAGCTGCTGCGGTCCGGTGCGCGGCTGACGCGGACGCCCCCGCGGTGGCTGCTCCTCGCCCTCCGGTCCGCCGACCGGACGGGCCTTGCGCCCACCCACGCCGGGTGGAGGCGGCCCCTCGGCCCGAACCCTGTCGATGATCGCCTGCGGCGCCGTGTCGGTGATGCCCGGCTGATGACCGGACGCGTCGTCCTCGGCAGCACGACGCCGCCGACGACGCGGAGTGCCGCCGACCTGCCCGCCATGCTCGGCGAGGAGTTCGGCCACCGTCTTCTGCGGCCGCCCGCCGTCGCTCTCTCGAGTCATCCCTTCCACCGTGCCCGTCGCCCGTTCGATACGTCCAGTGTGAAGCCAGGCATCATGCGTCCCGCCTCCGGCCGGTCAGCAGAGTCTGTTGTGTGCCGTCGGAGTGGTCCAACCGTTGCAGGATGACACCCTCCCGAAGAGCCCACGGACAGATTTCCAAGGATTCGAGGGACAACGCCCGCATCGTGCTCTCCGCCACGAGTGCGCCCGCGACGAGTTGGTGGGCCCGGCTGGGACTCACGCCCTCCAGCTGCGCCAGGTCGTCCGACGACATCCGCGAGATGAACGCGATGAGCTGGCGAAGTCCCGCGTGGGTGAGCACGCGGCTCACCCGGGGTCCCGCCGACGACGGCGCCGCACCCGTCAACCGGGCCAGCGTCCGGAACGTCTTCGAGGTGGCCACCACCCGGTCGGGCACACCGACACTGCCGACCTGGTCGGCGAGGTCCGCGAGCCGGTCGTCGAGCCACGCCATGGTGGAGATCACCTCGGAGCGGGTCGGCGGGTCGTTCGCGAACCGCGTGCGCGTGATACGTCCGGCACCGAGGGGCAGCGACACGGCCAGTTCCGGGTCCTCGTCGACCCCCATCGCGATCTCCAACGAGCCGCCACCGACGTCGAGCACCAGAAGCCTTCCGGCCGACCACCCGAACCACCGCCGCACGGCGAGGAACGTCAGCGCCGCTTCCTGCTCACCCGACACCACGCGGAGCTCGATGCCCGTCTCGTCGGCGACCCGCTGCAACACCTCGGCGGCGTTGACCGCGTCCCTGATCGCCGACGTCGCGAACGACATGACCTCCTCACAGCCGAGCCGCCCGGCCGCGTCGCGCGCGTCGGCGACCGCGAGCACCAGCTCGTCCGCCGCCTTCTTGTCCAACTCGCCGCTCGCGTCGATCCGCTCGACCAGGCGCAACACCGTCTTCTCGGAGTGCATCGGCGTCGGGTGGGCACCACGATGCGCGTCCACCACCAACAGATGGACCGTGTTCGACCCGACGTCGAGTACCCCTAGGCGCACAAAGCCCTACGGTACCGTCCGGCCGCGTGATACCGCTGTGACATAGGGCGGGAACCGTTCGGCGGTCGTCGCGCTGCGCCGAACGTGCCCTGTCAGGCTTCGAATTTATAGCCCAACCCACGAACGGTGACCAGATGCCGCGGCGAACCGGGGTCGGGCTCGATCTTCGACCGCAGACGCTTGACATGGACGTCGAGGGTCTTGGTGTCGCCCACGTAGTCGACTCCCCACACCCGGTCGATGAGCTGGCTGCGCGTGAGCACGCGGCCGACGTTGCGCAGCAGGTACTCCAGCAGGTCGAACTCCTTGAGCGGCAGCGACACCTCGGTGCCGTCCACCGTCACCACGTGCCGCTCGACGTCCATGCGCACGGGGCCGGCGCTCAGCACGGGCTCGGCCTGCTGGCCGTCGCCCGCCGGCTCCCCGCCCCGCCGGAGCACCGCCCGCACGCGGGCGATGAGCTCGCGCGCCGAGTACGGCTTCGTCACGTAGTCGTCGGCGCCCAGCTCCAGGCCCACGACCTTGTCGATCTCGCTGTCCCGCGCCGTCACCATGATCACCGGGACGCTGGAGCGCTGCCGCAGCTGCTTGCACACGTCGGTACCGCTCATGCCGGGCAGCATGAGGTCGAGCAGGACGATGTCGGCGCCGTTGCGGTCGAACTCCTCCAGGGCCTGCTTGCCGTCGGTGGCGACCGCCGCGGTGAACCCCTCCTTCCGCAGCAGGAAGGCCAGCGGGTCGGCGAACGACTCCTCGTCCTCGACGATCAACACCCTGGTCACGACGTTCCTCCTGTTCCAAGGCTCTCCTGCGCGACGGCGGGCACGGCCTGCTCGTCGCGGGTGCGGAGCTCTGCCGATGTGCTGAGTCGGACGTCGTCGGCCGAGTGAGTCCGGGGCGTCCCGTTCCCGGGAGCCTCGTCGGTGAGGTGGGCCGGAATGCGCAGCGTGAACGTCGACCCGACGCCCGGGCTGCTCCACAACCGGACGTCGCCACCGTGGTTGGCGGCGACGTGCTTCACGATCGCCAGGCCGAGGCCCGTGCCGCCGGTGGCTCGGGACCGGGCCTTGTCCGCGCGGTAGAAGCGTTCGAACACGCGTTTCTGGTCGGCCTCGGCGATCCCGATGCCGCGGTCGGTGACGGAGATCTCGACGGCGCCGTCGACCAGTGTGCGGCTGATCGAGACGGGACTGCCCGCCGTCGAGTAGGCCACGGCGTTGTCCAGCAGGTTCGACAGCGCCGTGACGAGCAGCGTGTGGTCGCCCACCATGCGCAGGTCGCTCACGCTGTCGGTGGTGATCTCGATGTCGGCCGATTCGGCGGCGAGCCGGGTGCGGCTGAGCGCCTCGGCCACCACCGCGTCCACGTCCACCACGGTGAGCTCGGGCAGCTTCTCGGCGCCCTGCAGCCGCGAGAGCGCGATCAGCTCGGTCACGAGCCTGCCCAGCCGGGTCGACTCGCGGAGGATCTTCTCGCTGAACCGCCGGACTTCCTCGGGGTCGTCGGCCGCGTCGAGCACCGCTTCGGCGAGCAGGGCCATGGCCCCGACGGGAGTCTTCAACTCGTGGCTGACGTTGGCCACGAAGTCCCGCCGGGTCGCCTCCAGGCGCACCGCCTCGGAGTGGTCCACGGCTTCCACGACGGTGAAGCCGTCGCCGAGCGGGCGCACCTCGCCGAGCACCGCCGCGGGTCCCCGGCTGCGCGCCGCGAGCGGGGACAGGTCGATCTCGGTCGGTTCCTCGGTCCCGGCCACCTGCTCCGCGGCCTTGCGGGCCCTGACGTCGGCCTGGTTGGCCCGTACGAGGCCGAGCGCCTCGGCGCGCCGGTTGTGCAGCACGAGGTCACCGAAGCGGTTGAGGATCAGCACGCCGTTGTTGGAGGACCGGACGAACCGATCGAGCAGCTCGGCGGCCGTGGGACCGCGGGCACCCGATCTCCTGCGGGCGAACCCGGAGCGGCCAAGGGCGATACCGACGAGGAGGCCGATCACCGACGCGGCGATGGCCAGCGCGAACGTAGCGGGCGCCGTCACGGGGGCATCGTAGGCACGAAACCACCCCGAAGGCCTAGTACTCGACGTCTTCTCGTGACGGTCGCGACATCCGCCCGGCACCTGTTCGCCACGGCGTCATCAATCGTTCACCCCGCGGCCGGGAACGGGCTTCGCGGCGCCTCACCTCCCGGCCGCGCGGCGGGGGACTCAGCGGCCCTGGCTCGCGACCGCCGCGGCGGCCCGCTTCGCCTCCTCGGGATCGAGGTAGGTGCCGCCCGGGTTCGTCGGCCGAAGGTCGCCGTCGACGTCGCGCAGGTCGTAGCGCAGCGGGATGCCCGTCGGGATGTTGAGCCCGGCGATGTCGTCGTCGGAGATGCCGTCGAGGTGCTTCACGAGCGCGCGCAGCGAGTTGCCGTGCGCGGCCACCAGCACCGTGCGCCCCGCCCGGAGGTCGGGGACGATCGCCGACTCCCAGTACGGCAGCAGCCGCGCCACCACGTCCTTGAGGCACTCCGTCCGCGGCATCGCGTCACCGAGTCCGGCGTAGCGGGGGTCGCCTTCCTGGCTGTACTCGCTGTCGGCCTCGATGGGCGGCGGCGGGGTGTCGTACGAGCGCCGCCACAGCATGAACTGCTCCTCGCCGAACTGCTCCAGCGTCTGCTTCTTGTCCTTGCCCTGGAGCGCGCCGTAGTGGCGTTCGTTGAGCCGCCAGTCCCGGCGTACGTCGATCCAGTGGCGGTCGGCGGCGTCGAGGGCGATGTTCGCCGTCGAGATCGCACGCCGCAGCAGGGACGTGTGGACGACGTCCGGGAGCAGGTTCGCCTCGACGAGGAGTTCACCACCGCGTCGCGCTTCCGTCTCCCCCTGCTCGGACAGCGGGACGTCGACCCAGCCTGTGAACAGGTTCTCCGCATTCCACGTGCTCTGCCCGTGTCGCAGCAGCACCAGGGTTCCAAGTTCGGCCATGCCTCCAGCCTGCCATGCCGCCGAACGGGTGTTCCGGCCATGCACGTCGACCTGCGATTTCTACGCAGGGTGCTGCTGAAGCCTCTTGATCTTCACCCTTCTCACGGGCAAGCTGCCAACAACTTCTCAAGGACGGGACGGAAATCGCGCCGCGTTAACCAAGGGGGCGAATTTCACCCTATTGGGGTACTGCGTAGTCTTGTGATTACAGACCCGAGTCTGACAAGTTGACTACAACCCGCTCGGTCGGTCACCACGCACTCCCCGACCGATCGCGGGCGTAGGCGCAGCTCGTCTCCCCCCTGCCGAGCTGCGGCCCCGCCGGCCCCGTTGGCATCCCCCTCGCCACCGGGTCCACGCGGCGGGAACGTCAGCGGGGCGGCTCGAGTTCGCGACTCCCCCCTCCCTCGAGCCGCCCCGCGACACCGCGGATGTCCACCACGTCCGCTCGAACAGATCAACGATCTTCCTCGCCGCCGGGTTCCCGGTGTGACCTTCCGGGCAACGGCGGCACGCGCTCAGTCGGACGTCAGCGACCCCGGAGTGTGCTCCTGCTCGGGCCGCACCAGGTGCTCGAACGCCTTGAGGTTCGCGAGCGACTCACCGCGGGAGACCCGCCAGTCCCACTCCCGCCGGATCGAGGTCGCGAAACCGATCTCCAGCAGCGTGTTGAAATCGCCGTCTGCCGCTTCGAGGACCTGCCCCAGCACCTTGTCGAGCTCCGGCTCGGTCACGGTGTCCAGACCGAACCGGCCGACGAGGTAGATGTCGCCGACCGAGTCGATGGTGTAGTACACCCCGTAGAGCTTCGCGTTGCGGCGCAACAGGAACCGGTAGACGTCCTCGTGCGCCTCGTCCGGCCGCCGGCACACGAACGCCTCGACGGCCAGCGAGTGTTCCCTCGCGATGAGCCAGCAGTTGGTCTGGAGCTTCTTGGTGCCGGGCAGGGTGACGAAATACACACCCGCGCGGCGGCGGTGGTAGTCCAGACCCGCCGCGTCGAGCGTCGACCGGATCAGTTCGTCCACCCGCGAGTGTTCGGAGCCGGTGCTCACACCGCCACCTCCAGTGCCGTGCCGTGGAAGGCCCTCGTGGCTTCCGCGTACGTGTCCAGCAGCGCCTCCGTGGTGCGCTGCCACGAGAACCGGGCCGCATGGCGGGAGGCTCCACGCGCCAAGGCCGCCCGCACCGCCGGACGCAACGCGACCCGCGCGAGCGCGTCGGCCCAGTCGTCGGGCGCGTGGGACGGCACCAGCACCCCGGACTCACCGTCGGCGACGGCGACGGGCAGGCCGCCGACCCGCGCGGCCACCACCGGCGTGCCACACGCCTGCGCTTCGAGGGCGACCAGCCCGAACGACTCGTTGTGGCTGGGCACCGCGACGACGTCCGCCGCGCGGTAGACGTTGACGAGGTCCTGACCGCCCTGCGGCGGCAGGAAGCGCACGAGATCGGCGATGCCCAGCTCGCCCGCGAGCCGACGCAGCGACGCCGGTTGGTCCAGGCCCGTTCCCGAGGCTCCGCCCGCGACGAGCACGACCAGCCGACGACGCAGCTCCGGATCGCGGCGCACGAGCGTCGCCGCGGCCTTCAGCAGCACGTCCGGCGCCTTCAGCGGCTGGATGCGCCCCGCGAACGCGAGGACGACCGCCTCGGGCGACAGGCCCAGCGCGGCCCGGGCCCCCTCGACGCCGCCGGGCCGGAACCGGTCCAGGTCGACCCCCGGCGAGACGGTCCGCACGGCGTCGGGATCGGCACCGTAGAGCCTCACCAGCTGCTCGGCCTCGACCTCGGTGTTCACCACGAGGCGGTCGGCCTCGGCCACCACCTGCTCCTCGCCGATGACCCGGGTGCGCGGCTCGGGGGTGTCGCCGTGCGCCAGCGCGGCGTTCTTCACCTTCGCCAGCGTGTGGGCCGTGTGGACCAGGGGAACACCCCAGCGTTCCCGCGCCAGCCAGCCGACCTGGCCGGACAGCCAGTAGTGCGAGTGGATGAGGTCGTAGTAGCCCGGCTCCTGGAACGCCTCGGTACGCAGCACCCCCGACGTGAACGCGCAGAGCTGCGACGGCAGTTCGCCCCGAGTCAGCGGCTCGAACGGTCCGGCGGGGACGTGTCGCACGAGCACACCGGGCGCGAGCTCCACCACCGGTGGCTGGTCGGACGACGTCGCGCGCGTGAACACCTCGACACTCGTTCCGCGACGCGCCATCTCCACCGCCGTCTGGGAGATGTAGACGTTCATGCCGCCCGCGTCCTTCGTGCCGGGTTGCTCCAGCGGCGACGTGTGCACGGACAGCACCGCGATCCGGCGCGGCCGCGAAGCCGCCCGGTGCCGGGAGATCGTCACCGATTCACCTTTCTGCTCGGCCGAGATTGCCTTCAGCGTCGTCGAAGGCCTGTTCGGCGAACCCCCGCAGTGTGGTGTCGAACTCGCGCGCGGACTCGACGAACGGAAGATGGCCCACCCCTGACCACCAACGCGTCGACGCCCCCTCAATCTTCCCGGCGGTGTACTCGCCGGCGGTGACGTCCACGACGGCGTCGTCGGTGCCGTGCAGCACCAGCGCCGGGACGTCGACGGCGGAGAGGGCGTCCGCGCTGCCGATGTCCCGCCGGAACAGCGCCCGACGGACGCGCGGCGGCACGGCCAGGCTCGTGCCGAGCAACGCCTGCTCGACCTCGCCGGGCACGGGCTGCGCGGCCATGCCCTCACCCAGCGCCGTCAGTGCGGGGAGAGCGACGTCGACGTCGTCGGACAGCGCGGCGGGCAGCGCACCCGCCATCGCCGGGCCCACCCGTCCACCGGGACGGCCCTTGCCGATCTCGGTGATCGCGCCGACGAAGACGAGGCCCGCCAGCCCGCGCGTGCCGTGGGTGCGCAGGTAGTCGGCGATGACCAGACCGCCGTAGGACCAGCCCACCACCACCGCGTCGCCACCGGCCAGGTCGAGCACCGCCGCGAGGTCGTCCGCCCACGCGGCCGGGTCGTCGTATCCGCCCTCGGGAACCTCGGAACTGCCGTGGCCTCGCAGGTCGGGGGCGAGCAGGTGGAACCGGGAGAGCTCCGGGTCGGCGAACTGCGTGTCCCAGACGCGGGCCGACTGCGCCCAGCCGTGGACGAACACGATCGCGGGCGCCCGGCGTTGGCCGCCGACACGCACTCCGATCCGGACCCCTGACGCACCGACGACTTCCGACCTCATCCGCCCTGTCAGATCCCTTCGCAGCACGCTGCCCACACCGTGAACCCCCGCTGAGCACGACCACACTACCTGGCAGCATCGGTGGTCATGAACACCCGAACGGCAGTCATCACAGGAGCCAGTGCCGGGATCGGCGAGGCCGCCGCGCGTGCCCTCGCCGCCGCCGGCTTCCACGTCGTCCTCGGCGCCCGCCGCCTCGAACGGCTGCGTCCGCTCGCCGAGGAGCTGTCGGGCACCGCACTCCCCCTCGACGTCACCGACGCCGACTCCGTTGCCGCGTTCGCGGACCAGGTGACGGAGTGCCACGTGCTGGTGAACAACGCGGGTGGCGCGAAGGGCCTCGAACGCGTGGAGGACGCCGACGAGGAGCACTGGCGGTGGATGTGGGAGACCAATGTGCTGGGCACCATGCGGGTGACCAAGGCGTTGCTGCCGACGCTGCTCGCGTCCGGCGACGGCCACGTCATCACCGTGACGTCCATCGCGGGTCACGAGGTCTACGACGGCGGCGCGGGCTACACGTCGGCCAAACACGCCCAGTCGGCCCTGCACCGGACCCTGCGCTCGGAGCACCTCGGTGACCCGTTGCGGGTCACCGAGATCATCCCGGGGATGGTGGAGACGGAGTTCTCCCTCGTGCGGTTCGACGGCGACAGCGAGCGTGCGGCCAAGGTCTACGAGGGCCTGACGCCGTTGACGGCGCAGGACGTCGCCGAGGTCATCGCGTTCGCCGCGACCCGCCCGCCGCACGTGAACCTCGACCAGATCGTCGTGAAGCCGCGGGCGCAGTACAACGGCAGCCGCGCGCACCGGCAGTGAAGCGGCGGAACCGCCGGAACCGGGTGGTCGGTCAGAGCTCGCAGTTCACCAGCAGGGGTTCGGGCCGCAGCTCGACACCGAACCGCTCGTGGACGCCGTCGCGCACCTCGCGCGCGAGCGCCAGCAGGTCGGCGGTCGTGGCCCCACCCCTGTTGGTGAGCGCGAGCGTGTGCTTCGTCGAGAGCGACACGCGACCGCCCGGCCCGGCGTGGCCCTTCGCGAACCCGGCGCGTTCGATGAGCCAGGCGGCGGACAGCTTGATGCCGCCGTCGGCCGGGTAGCGGGGCACCGCGGCCTCGGTCCCCACCACGTCGCCGATCCGGGCGAGCACGTCGGCGACGTCGTCCTCGGCCACGATGGGGTTGGTGAAGAACGAGCCCGCGCTCCACGTGTCGTGGTCGTGCGGGTCGAGCACCATGCCCTTGCCGCGCCGCAGCGCGAGCACCGCCTCGCGGACCTCCTTCGCGGGAACCCTGGCCCCGATCTCCACACCGAGCGTGCGCGCGAGCTCGGCGTAGCGGACGGGCGCGGAGAGTCCGTCCTCCGACAGGCGGAAGCGCACCGACAGCACCACACCCGAGTCCGTGCCCTTGAGCACGCTGGTGCGGTAGGCGAACCCGAGTTCCTCGGCGGCGACGGTCCGTACCTGCCGGGCACGGCGGTCGTACAACTCCAGCGACTCCAGCACCTGGCTGGTCTCGCAGCCGTACGCGCCGACGTTCTGGATCGGCGTGGCCCCCGCGCAGCCGGGGATGCCGGAGAGGCATTCCAGGCCGCCGAGACCGGCCTCCACCGTGGCGCCCACGTAGGCGTCCCAGTCCTGCCCCGCCGCGACCGTGCGGAAGTCGTCGCTCCACCCGGTGGCGGCGATGCGCACGACGGTGCCGTCGAACCCGGCGTCGCCCACGACGAGGTTGGAGCCACCGCCCACCAGCAGGACGGGCTCACCCGCCTCGTCGAGCTTGCGCACGTGGGCCACGAGGTCGTCGGTGGTCTCGGCCACGACGACACGCCGCGCGGGCCCACCGAGCCTCAGGGTGGTGTGCTCGGACAGGTTGCTCGGGCCGACCGTTTCGACACTGCTCACGTCCTCAGACGGTACTGTCCCCGCCATGGCGACCCGTATCGAGCACCGGGCGACGTTCGCGCACAGCGTCGCCGACGCCTACGCAGCCCAGACCGACGCGGAGGCGCTGCGTGCCCGTCTGAGGCAGGTCGGCGGCGAGAGGTCGGAGCTACGCGACCACGAGGTGACCGAACACGGTGCCCGGTACACGCTCGTGCAGGGCATCCCGGCGGACAAGCTGCCGTCCCTCATCCGCACCCTGCGATCGGGTGATCTGAGCGTGCAACGCCGGCATGTCTGGACCCGCGAGGGCGATAGTGATCGTGCCACCGGGACCATCACCGTCGAGGTGGCCGACATCCCCGGCCGGATCACCGCCGACGTCGAGCTCGCGCCCGGCGGCACCGGCTCCGTCCAGACCACGCGCGGCGAGGTGTCGGTGCCGGTGCCCCTGGTCGGCGGCAAGATCGAGAGATTCGTGGTCGACCAGGTCACGCAACTGCTGGAGTCCGAGGCCCGCGCCACGGAGCAATGGCTCGCGCGCTGAAACCCGTCGGCACACCGACGAGAGGTACGACCAATCCCAACCGGCTCCGCAGGATCGACCGCTGGATGACATGGGACCCGCTGGTCCGCGGCGCGCTGCTGCGGGCGGCCGACCCGCTCGTGGTCGATCTCGGCTACGGCGCCTCACCCGTCACCACGGTGGAACTCGCGCAGCGCCTGTCGACCGTGCGCGCCGACGTCCGCGTGCTGGGGCTCGAACTCGACCCCGAACGCGTGGCCGCGGGCAGGCTCGTCGCCACTCCCCCGCGGCTGGACTTCCGGCGGGGCGGCTTCGAACTCGCCGGCACCCGGCCCGTCGTCGTGCGGGCCTTCAACGTGCTCCGGCAGTACTCGGAGGCCGACGTGGTGCCGTCGTGGGACGCCATGCTGGCCGGCATCGCCCCCGGCGGCGTGCTCGTGGAGGGCACGTGCGACGAGATCGGCCGGTTGTGCACGTGGGTCACGGTGACGCACGACGGCCCCCGCACCCTCACGTTCTCCTGCCGCACCGCGAGCCTCGAACGGCCGTCCACGTTGGCCGAGCGGCTGCCCAAAGCGCTCATCCACCACAACGTCGCGGGCGAGCCGGTGCACGCCCTGCTGTCCGGCCTGGACGCCTGCTGGGCCGCGGCGGCCCCGTACGGCGCGTTCGGCCCCCGAGCTCGCTGGACCGAGGCCGTGCGCGCGCTCGCCGCCCAGGGCTGGCCGGTGCTCGGCAGGCCCCGCCGTTGGCGACTCGGCGAGCTCACCGTGCCCTGGCACACGGTGTCCCCGGCCCGGCCGGGCGATCGTGACCGCTCACCGTGACGTCTCCCACGTCACGAAAGGACCGCCCACCGGGCGCACCGCCACCATGACCAGCGGATAATCCGTGGCCGTGCAGGAACGCCAGTACGTCATCACCTTCGGCTGCCCGGACCGCAGAGGGATCGTGTCCCGGATCTCCTCCTTCCTCGCCGAGATCGGAGGGTGGATCGTCGAGGCCGCCTACCACACCGACCCGGACACGGGCTGGTTCTTCACACGCCAGGCGGTGCGGGCCGACTCGGTTCCCTTCGACGTCGACGAGCTCCGCGCCCGGTTCGACGGCGTGGCCCGCTCACTCGGATCGGAGACCGACTGGCGGGTCGACGACACCGGCGAACGCCGCCGCGTGGTGATCCTGGTGTCGAAGGACGGCCACTGCCTGTACGACCTGCTGGGTCGCGTGGCCTCCGGCGAACTCGACGCCGACGTGCGGGCCGTGATCGGCAATCACGAGACGCTCGCCGACATCACCCGGGCCCACGGCATCCCGTTCCACCACGTGCCGTTCGACGGCGACAACGCCGCGGCGTTCGCGGAGATCGCGAAGCTCGTCGACGAGCACGATCCGCACGCGGTGGTGCTCGCGCGGTTCATGCGCATCCTGCCGCCCGAGCTGTGCGAGGCGTGGAGCGGCCGGGCGATCAACATCCACCACAGCTTCCTGCCGTCGTTCATCGGCGCCCGCCCCTACCACCAGGCCTACGCGCGCGGCGTCAAGCTGGTGGGCGCGACCTGCCACTACGTGACGGCGGACCTCGACGCGGGGCCGATCATCGAGCAGGACGTCATCCGGGTCGACCACCGCGACACCGTGGCCGACATGGTGCGCAAGGGCCGCGACATCGAGAAGGTCACGCTCGCACGCGGCCTGCGCTGGCACCTAGAGAGCCGCGTGCTCGTGCACGGCAACCGGACCGTCGTCTTCTGAGCGCGACCGGCGACGGGCGGCGGGCACGATCATCGGCGTGCCCGTCTCCGGGTCGTCGATGACGCGGCACGGCAGTCCGAACACGTCGGCGATCAGCTCGGCGGTGACGATCTCGGACGGGTCGCCCTGCGCGGCGATCCGCCCGCCCGGGGCGAGCACGATGAGGTTGGTGGCGTAGCGGCAGGCCTGGTTGAGGTCGTGCAGCACCGCCACCAGCGTGTGCCCCGAGTCGGCGTTCAGGTCGGCACAGAGGTCCAGGACCTCGATCTGGTGGGCGATGTCGAGGAACGTCGTCGGCTCGTCGAGCAGCAGGATCGGCGTCTGCTGCGCCAGCACCATCGCGAGCCACACCCGCTGCCGCTGACCACCCGACAGCTCGTCGACCAGGCGATTCGCCAGCTCGGCCACGCCCGTCCGCCGCATCGACTCGACCACCACGGCCTCGTCCTGCGACGACCACTGCCGCAGCAGCCGCTGGTGCGGGTAGCGGCCCCGCGCCACGAGATCGCCGACCGTGATACCGCTCGGCGCGATGGAGCTCTGCGGCAGCAGCCCGAGCCTCCGCGCCACCTCCCGCGAGCGGTAACCGCTGATGGCCTTCCCGTCGAGGTACACCGCCCCCGCGTCCGGTTTAAGCATCCGGGCCAGCGCCTTCAGCAGCGTCGACTTCCCGCACGCGTTCGGTCCGACGATCACGGTGAACGACCCGTCCGGCACCGAGACCCCGAGGTCCCTCGCCACCACGGCGTCGTCGTAGGCGAGGGTGAGGTTCTCGGCGCGCAGCCTGCTGCCCGCCCCACTGCGCGTCGGTGTCGATTCGCTCACGCGTACCTGCCCTTTCCGCGCCACTCGGACGCCAACAACCACATCAGGTACAGCCCGCCCACACAGCCCGTGGCGGTACCGACGGGCAACTGCTGGGCGGGGAACAGCCGGTCCATCGCCAGGTCGCTGACGGCCAGCAGCAACGCGCCCATGAGCGCCGACGTGACCAGCCCCGGCGCGGCGCCGCGCGTGAGCCGCCGCGCCAGTTGCGGTGCGGCGAGCGCGACGAACCAGATCGGCCCGGCCGCCGCCGTGGCGAACCCGGCCAGCAGCACGCTCGACGCGATGAGGATCGCCCGGCTGCGCTGGACACCCACACCGAGCGCCGTCGCGGACTGGTCCCCGAGTTCCAGCATCGACAACGCGCGAACCTGGCTCAGCGCCAGAGGAAGCAACACGGCGAGCGCCAGCCCCGACACGGCGACGTGGTCCCAGCTGCGGCTGTTGACGCTGCCGACCAGCCACGCCTGCGCGCTCACGGCGTCGTAGATGTCCGCGCGGGTGATCAGGTAGGAGTTCACCGACAACGCGAGGGCGTTGATACCCACGCCGATGAGCACGAACCGGTAGCCCTGCACGCCCCGCCGGTACGACAGCACGTAGACCAGCAGCGCCGTGACCAGCCCGCCGACCAGCGCACCGACCGCGACCTGCGTCATCGTGCCGCCGACGACGATGATCATCACAAGGGCGCCGGTCGACGCGCCGTTGGTGAAGCCCACGAAGTCCGGACTGCCGAGCGGGTTGCGCAGCAGGCTCTGCAGGATCGCCCCGCTCACGGCGAGACCCGCTCCCACGAAGACGGCCGTGAGCAGCCGAGGAAGCCGCAGGGTGCCCACGATGAAGTCGGCGGCGCCGTCGCCCTGCCCCACGAGCACGGCGAGGACCTCCGACAACGACACCTCGAACTCGCCCGTGGTCAGCGTGATCGTCGCCGTGGCGAGAAGGGCCAGCGCCAGCGACACACCGACGACCAGCGTCCGCGTGGACAGGCGCAACGCGACACCCTCACCGCGCGTGCGCAGCACCCGACCGGTGACGGGACGGACCGCGACGGACGCGGTCGGCGTGGAGGTAGGGGTCTCGTCGCTCACAGGCTCGACAGCCTCCGTCGTCGGCACAACAGGCAGAACACGGGCACCCCGATCACCGCCGTCACGATGCCGACCTGCACCTCGCTGGGCGGAGCGATCACGCGGCCCACCACGTCGGATCCCACGAGCAGCAGCGGCGCGAGCACCAGCGAGTACGGCAGCACCCAACGCTGGTCCGGCCCCACCAGCAGACGCGCGGCGTGCGGCACCGCGAGACCCACGAACGCGATCGGCCCGATGGCGGCCGTGGCCGCACCACACAGCAGCGTCACCGCAACGGCTCCGGCCGCCCGGGTGAGACCGGGCCGGGCTCCGAGGGCCCGGCCGACGTCGTCCCCCATGGACAGCGCGTTGAGAGGCCGCATCAGCAACAGCGCGACGACCGCGCCCACCACCACGAACGGCAGCACCGGCAGCAGCACGTCGTAGTAGCGCCCGGCCAGCGACCCGACCATCCAGAAGCGGTACTCGTCGTACGCCTCGGGGTTCGACAGAAGCACGGCCGTGTTGAACGCGTAGAGCACGGCGGTGATCGCCGCACCGGCCAGCACCAGCCGCTCCGGGCTCGCGGCGCCCCGGCCCGTCGCTCCGAGCACGTACACCACGAGCGAGGCGAGCGCGGCGCCCACGAGGGCGAACCACACGTAGCCGAGTACCGAGGTGACCCCGAGGAAGGCGATCGCCAGGACCATGCCCGTCGACGCGCCCGTGTTGACCCCGAGCAGGCCCGGTTCCGCGAGCGGGTTGCGCGTCAGCGCCTGCATCAACGCACCGGAGAGCCCCAGCGCCAGACCGGCCACGATTCCGAGCAGCGTGCGTGGAATCCGGTAGTCGTGGATGATCACCGCCGTGTCGGAGCCCGCCCAGGCCTCCGGGTGCAGCAGCACGTCCCAGGTGTCGGTGAACGGGATGTCGCGCGAACCCAGCCAGATGCTCAGCAACGCGATCAGCACGAGGGCGACCGTGGCGACCACCAGTCCGCCCGCCCGCAGCAGTTGCGCCCAGCGACGAGCGGCGATGGCCTGACCACCCGGTTCGGTCCCCGAATCGGGTGAGGCGGGCGCGGCCAGTGACATAAGGTAAGGCTAACCGAACCGCCGATGAGCGGTCCAGACTACGTGACCGTGTCCGCAGCCTACGCACACGTGTCCGCCCTTCCCGTACGCGTGTCCGCGAGTTGCGCACGCGTGTCCGCAGTTCCCGTACGGAGTACCCCGGGACGGCTCACGACAGACAGCCGCCCAACACCACGTCCACGACCTGCTCGGCGAACTCCTCCGACACCGGCGCCTGCCGCAACATCACGCGCGACCACACCGCACCGGCGAGCAGATCCACGATCACCGCCGGCTCCACCGTCGCCCGCAGCTCCCCACGCGCGACCGCACGATCGAACACGGCCCGCTCGCCGGACAGCCGATCGGCGACGAACTCGCGCGCCAACCACTCCAGACGCGGGCGTCCCGCGACCGCGCCCAGGGCGGCCACGACGACCCGGGACGTGGCCTCACCGGTCATCAACTCCACGAGCTCGCGCACGAGCCCGCGTAGGTCGCCTCGCAGGCTGCCGGTGTCCGGCACCGTGAGACGCAGCAGGTCGGACTGGACCAGCGCGGCGCCCAGCAACGCGTCCTTGTCGCTCCACCAGCGGTAGATCGTCGTCTTGTTCACTCCCGCCCGGGCGGCCACACCTTCGACGGTCAGGTCGTCGTACCCGCATTCGGCCAGCAGGTCGAGCGTCACGCGGTAGATCTTCTGCGCCTGGCGGGGGCCGCGACCGGCGCGCCGACTCCCCGGGAGCCTGTCGTCCACGCGCCGAGCGTACGCACCGTCCACAGCACACCGCGGGACCGGTACAGTGACAACACAACGCAACGTTGCGTTGCACTGAAGGGAGGTGTCATGGTCGACACGCCGTTGCCCGTGGTGTTCCTGCACGGCCTTCGCGTCAGCAGCACGATGTGGCGTCCACAACTGCACGAGGTCGGCCGACATCGTCCGGTGTCCGCGCCCGACCTGCCCGGACACGGACTCCGACGCGGGCGACGGTTCACGCTGGCGAGCGCGGTCGACACCGTGGCCGAACGGATCGACGACCTCGGTGGCCGAGCCCTCGTCGCGGGCCTGTCGCTCGGCGGATACGTGGGGATGGCGGCGGCCGCGCGGTTGGGCGAACGGGTCGCGGGACTGGTCGCGCTGGGCTGCACCGCGATCCCCAGTCCGTCACGCACGACGCCGTTGCGCCTGGCCGGCAGCCTGTTCGGCGCTCTCCCCGACGGCGGCGAGCGGCTCAACCGCCTGCTGTTCACCGCGGCCGTGGGCAGGTCGGCGGCGTCGGTGATCGCCGAACGGGGCTTCGCCACGGAGGCGGTGTCCGACGCACTCGACGAGCTCTGCCGGTTCGATCCCCTCTCCGAGCTGGCACGCTGTCCCGGCCCGGTGTTGTTGGTCAACGGGAGTCGGGACCACTTCCGGGTCGACGAGCAGCGGTTCCTCGCCGCCTGCCCGGAGGGGCGACTGGTGGTGGTGCCGAAGGCGGGACATCTCGTGTCACTCGCCGCACCCCGCACCGTCTCCCGGCTCGTCGAGGAGGCCGCGGTGCACGCGGAACGTCGAGCGGCGGCGTGACGGGCGCTGGCGGCGGGCGGACACCGCGGCGCGACCTCCCCGTACGGCAGGTGCGGACACGTGTGCACAGCTCGCGGACACGCGTGCAGGAAGCGCGGACACGCGTGCGCAACTCGCGGACACGGTGTTACCGGAGGCTGGCGGGGCGCAGGTCCTTCCAGTGGGTTTCCACGTAGTCGAGGCAGGCTTGCCTGCTCTCCTCACCGAAGACGATCCGCCAGCCTGCGGGCACGTCGACGAACGACGGCCACAGCGAGTGCTGGTCCTCGTCGTTGACGAGCACGAAGAAGCGGCCCTCGGTGTCGTCGAACGGGTTCGTCATCGCTCTCCCTCCACGTCGCTCGGCCTCGGCGCGGGTCCGCCGGGCCTCCTCATCCGGCCCCGGCGGCAGCCGCCACGCCGACCACCTGGTCCACCCGCGTCGCACACGTCTCGGCGGCGCGCGTGCCGGACGTCGCCGCGCGGCGCAGCACCGAGTCGAGGATCTCCTGCGAGCGCACCGCGTTGTTCGACAGCAGCGACGAGGTGATGCCGTGGCTGTGCTCGGTGGCGCCGCCCTGCACGTACACGGCGGCGTCGCCTCCCAGGTCGGTGAGCATCCGGTAGTCGCGCGCGACGAGTGGCCGGCCTTCGTCGTCGCGCCGGAACACCGCCGCCGCGTCCCCGAACAACGCCGTCACGTCGCCGGGCCGGTAGCCGGTGGCGCAGACCACGACGTCGGCGTCGAGCACCGTGCGCTCTCCCGTGGTGAGCGACTCCACCGTGACGCGCGCGCCGTCGCCGGTCTCCACCACCTCGGCGACCCGCGACGTGTTGAGGACGCGCAACCGCTGCTGCCCGAGCACCGTCTCGCGGTAGTGCCTGCGGTACAGGTCCTCGATGAGTTCGAGGTCCACCACGGAGTAGTTCGTGTTGGCGTGATAGGCGAGGAGCCGGTCGCGAACCTCTTGGGGCGCGGCGTGGAACTCGTCCACCGCGGCGGGATCGAAGACCCGGTTGGCGAACGGGCTGTCGTCGGACGGGCTGTAGCCGTAGCGCGAGAACACCGCGCACACCTCGGCCTCGGCGAAGCGTTCGTGCAGCATCGCCGTCACCTCGGCGGCGCTCTGACCGGCGCCGATCACGACGAACCGCGACGCCTCTTCGACACCGTCCACGTTGTGCAGCAGGCCGCTGCTGTGCCACACGTGCTCGGACGTGGTCAGTCCGTCCGGCAGCGACGGCACCAGACCGGTCGCCACGACGAGGTTGCGCGCCGAACGCACCGTGCCGTCGCGAGTGGACACGTCGAACCGGACGAGTTCGCC
>JACYYK010000896.1_pt5 | contig 18726 bp, 18 predicted proteins | sample 8236871 | NCBI WGS metagenome assembly JACYYK01 (sample SAMN14103087, study PRJNA606662) | landfill metagenome | isolation source: landfill solid waste inoculated with endophyte fungus Paravalsa indica | place: India:New Delhi, Okhla landfill site | collected 2017-11-05 | reverse complement strand
AGGGCGGCGAGGGCGAGGTGGAACCGGTCGATCGAGTTCTGCACGCACGTGTCGAACGGCGTCGTGGTGCCCCCGTGCTCGGAGAATCCCCGGACGTGCACGTGGTCGTGGTTGGGCCGGTTGTAGGTGAGTTCGTGGATCAGCCACGGGTAGCCGTGGAACGCGAAGATCACCGGGGTGTCGCTCGGGAACACCGCGGTGTAGTCGCGGTCGGGCACCCCGTGAGGATGCCGGCGCGGAACGGGCAGCCGGGTCAGGTCCACGACGTTCACGAACCGGATGCGCAGGTCCGGGACCAGCTCGCGCAGCACACCGACCGCCGCGAGGCTTTCCTGGGTCGGCACGTCGCCCGCACACGCGAGCACGACGTCGGGCGGCTCGGCACCGTCGGTGCTCGCCCACTCCCACAGCCCGAAGCCCCGCTCGCAGTGCGCTCGGGCCGCGTCCGGGTCGAGGTACTGCACCTCCGGTTGCTTACCGGCCACGATCACGTTCACCAGCCCGCGCGACCGCAGGCAGTGGTCGGCGACGTGCAGCAGGCAGTTCGCGTCCGGCGGCAGGTAGACCCGCGTCACCTCGGCCCGTTTGCTGAGGATGTGGTCGATGAATCCGGGGTCCTGGTGCGAGGCGCCGTTGTGGTCCTGCCGCCACACGTGGGAGGTCAGCAGGTAGTTCAGGCTCGGGATCGGGCGGCGCCACGGCATCTCCCCTGCCGTCACCAGCCACTTGGCGTGCTGGGCGACCATCGAGTCGACGATGTGCGCGAACGCCTCGTAGCACGAGAACAGCCCGTGGCCGCCGGTCAGGAGATAGCCTTCCAGCCAGCCCTGACACAGGTGTTCGGACAACACCTCGAAGACCCGGCCGTCCCCGGAGAGGTGGTCGTCACCGGGTTCCACGGGCAGCCGCCAACGACGGCCGGTGACCTCGAAGACCGCGTCGAGCCGGTTGGAGGCGTGCTCGTCCGGGGAGAACAGCAACAGGTTCCGCCGTCCGCGATTCAGCCGCATCGCGTCGCGCAGGTAGCGCCCCAGCGCGCGGGTCGATTCGGCGGTGCGCACACCGGGGCGTGGGACGTCGAGGGCGTGGGCCGCCACCTCCGGAAGCCGCAGACCACGCTGCACCAGCCCGTGCGCGAGCGGGTTGGCGCTCATGCGGAGCCCGCGTTCCGGGCAGTTCCGTGCCACCGCCGGGACCGGCGCACCCTCCGGATCGAACAGCTCGCCCGGACGGTAGGAACGCAACCATTCCTCCAGCGCCACCAGTTGCCGGGCGTCCCGCCGCACGGCGGGCAACGGCACCTGGTGTGCACGCCACGTNNCCCTCCACCGGTTCGCCGTCGCGCCGTACCGGACCGGTCCAGCCCTTGAGCGTGCGCAACAGGACGAGGGGGCGCTGGCCCTCCGCGATCCGCTCGACACACTCGTCGAGCGCGGCCGCGTACGACTCGTGCACGGCTTCCGGGTCGGTGCCCTCCACCTCGATCGGCTCCCAGCCGAGACCCCGCACGACGGACCGGAGATCCTCGCGGGGCAGCCGCGACAACACGGTGGGATTGGCGATCTTGTACCCGTTGAGATGGAGGATCGGCAGCACCGCACCGTCCTTGGCGGGGTGGAGGAAGGCCGGTGCCTGCCAGCTCGCCGCCAACGGTCCGGTCTCCGCCTCGCCGTCACCGATCACGCACGCGACCACCAGCCCGGGCTTGTCGAGGGCGGCACCGGTGGCGTGGGCCAACGCGTACCCGAGTTCCCCTCCCTCGTGAATGGACCCGGGCACGTGCGGCGAGGCGTGGCTGGGCACGCCACCCGGGAAGGAGAACCGGCGGAACAGCCGGCGCATCCCCTCCTCGTCCTGCGGGACCTCGGGAAAGCACTCCGAGTAGGTGCCCTCCAGCCACGCGGCGGCGTTGAGGGCCGCGGCCCCGTGCCCCGGCCCCGCGACGAACAGCACGTCGGAGGCGTGCTCGCGGATGACCCGGTTCAGGTGGGCGTACGTGAGAGTCAGCCCGGGCACTGTGCCCCAGTGACCGAGCAGGCGCGGTTTCAGGTGTTCCGGTGCGAGCGGCTCACGCAGCAGGGGGTTGTCGAGAAGGTAGATCTGGCCTGCCGACAGGTAGTTCGCCGCGCGCCACCACGCGTCCAGTTCGGTGAGGTCCTGCCCCCGTGGGCTCGGCACCTGCCGAGGAGCCCCGGTCTGCGTGTCTCCGGTCGCGACCACACCGCCAGCGTTCCCGCTTCAGCGGCCGACGGACCACGGCCCGTCGGCCCTGCGCCTCGGGGTCATAGGTCCCGGGGCGGGCTACTCGACGACCATGCGGACCGGCGTGCCGAGCTCGACCGTGCGGCTCACGGTGCACAGCTTGTCGTGGGACAGGGCCACCGTGCGAGGCAGGATGGCGCGGGCGGCGTCGCCCTGCTCTCCCTCGGGGAAGCGCACCGTGAAGGTGACGGTGAGGTCCTCCATCCGGTTGCCGGAGTCCGGGTCGGAGACCTTGTCCCCGCTCACGGTCAGGGCGAACTCGTCCGGTTCGGTGCGGCGGCTGGTGGCGACGTCGGTGTCGATGGCGGTGCATCCGCCGATCGCGGCGAGCAGTAGCTCCACCGGGCTGAACTCGTCGTCGCCGTTGCCGAACCGCAGCGTGGCGCCGCGTCCGTTGTGTGCGACGTACCGGCCTGCGGACTCGCGCTCGATGCGCACCGACCTCGGAGATGTCGTCATGGCCTCGAACCTACCGCCGAGGTGCCGGGTCAGGGCCGCGGGATGCTGCGGAGGTTCGACCGCGCGATCTGGATCATGCGGCCCACTCCGCCCTGCAACACCATCTTGCTCGTCGCCAGCGCGAAGCCCGTGAGCTGCTGGCCGGTGATGCGCGGCGGGATGGACAACGCGTTCGGGTCGGTGACGACGTCCAGCAACGCGGGCCCGTCGTGGTCGAGGACGTCCCGCAGGCCGCTGCGCACGTCGCGAGGGTCCTCGATGCGCACGCCGTGGGCTCCCGAGGCGCGCGCGATGGCCGCGTAGTCGGTGTCCGGGTACGTCGTGGCGTGGGGCGGCAGCCCGGCGACGAGCATCTCCAGATCCACCATGCTCAACGACGAGTTGTTGAACACCAGGACCTTCACCGGAAGTCCATAGTGGACCAGCGTGAGGAAGTCGCCCATCAGCATCGAGAATCCGCCGTCACCCGCCATGGCGATGACCTGCCGTGCCATCGAGGGCAGCTGGGCGCCGATGGCCTGCGGCATGGCGTTCGCCATCGAACCGTGGGTGTACGAGCCGATCATCCGGCGACGCCCGTTGGGGCTGAGGTAGCGGGCCGCCCAGACGTTGCACATGCCGGTGTCCACCGTGAAGATCGCGTCGTCGGCGGCTTCGTCGTCCAGCACGGCGGCCACGTACTCCGGGTGGATGGGCTTGTGGTGCTCCACGTCGGTGGTGTAGGCGGAGACGACGTTCTCCAGCACGTCGGCGTGCTTGCGCAGCATCCGGTCGAGGAATCGCCGGTCGGTCTTGCGGCGCACGCGGGGCGTCACCGCCCGCAACGTCTCGCGGACGTCGCCGCACACCCCGTGGTCGAGCCGTGAGCGTCGGCCCAGCGCCTCCGGGCGGATGTCCACCTGCGCGATCCGCACGTTGTCCGGCAGGAAGGGCCGGTACGGGAAGTCGGTGCCCAGCAGGATCAGCAGATCGCACTCGTGCATCGCCTCGTACGCGGCACCGTAGCCGAGCAACCCGGACATGCCGACGTCGAACGGGTTGTCGTACTGGATCCACTCCTTGCCCCGCAGCGCGTGCCCGACCGGGGCGAGCGCCTTCTCCGCGAACGCCATCACCTCGTCGTGCGCGTCGGCGACCCCACGCCCGCAGAACAACGTCACCCGCTCCGCCTCGTCGACCATCGCGGCGAGGCGCTCGACCTCGGCCTCCCCCGGGCGCACCGTGGGCCCACCGGTCGCGAGCGCCATCTCGGTGCGCCGGCGGGGCAGGTCCATACCGGCGACGTCGCCGGGCAGGACCAGCACGGACACCCCACCACGACCGATCGCGGTCTGAATGGCGATCTGCGCGGTCTGCGGCATCTGGTCGGGGGTCTGAATCATCTCCGCGTAGTGGCTGCACTCCTGGAACAGCCGGTCGGGATGCGTCTCCTGGAAGTACGACGTCCCGATGTCCTCGCTCGGAATGTGCGCCGCGATGGCGACCACGGGCGCGGAACTGCGGTGTGCGTCGTACAGACCGTTGATCAGGTGGAGGTTGCCGGGCCCGCAGCTGCCCGCACACGCGGTGAGCTTGCCGGTGATCTGCGCCTCGGCACCGGCGGCGAACGCCGCCGCCTCCTCGTGCCGCACCTGCACCCACTCGATCTTGGGACTGCGCCGGACGGCATCGGTGACCGGGTTGAGACTGTCCCCCACGACGCCGTAGATCCGTTCCACACCGGCCTGGACCAGCATGTCCACCAACTGCTCGGCCACCGTCTGGTTGGCCATGCGCACTCCTTCGCAGCCGACGCCCGTTCCGCCGAGAAGTAGCCCTTCCGGGCGGAAGCGAAACGTGGCCCGGTCAGGCGGGCGCTTCGGCCGGTCAGCCGCCGAACATCGTGCGCCACTGCTCCAGCGAGCGGGGCCGGAAGACGACGTTGTCGCGACGGACGTTCGACAGCGACGCCGACGGCTCCGCCGAGTACCAGTGCCCCGGATAGACGACGGGATCACCGGGCAGGTTCGCCAACCACTGCAGGCTCCGGTACATCGCGTCGACGTCCCCGCCGGGCAGGTCCGTGCGGCCGCAGCCGTCCAGGAACAGCGTGTCGCCCGCGATCAGCGCGCCGTCGAGCAGGAAGCACTGGCTGCCCGGCGTGTGCCCCGGCGTGTGCAGCAGGCGCAGCGACACGGCGCCGATGTCGAGGCGGTCGTCGTGGTCGTGGGCGACGAGGTCGGTCTTCGACACACCGGTGGTGCGGCGGACCCACTCCAGTTCCGCGGCGGCGACGTGCACCGGCACCTGCACGTGAGCCAGCAGCTCGGCCACACCCGGCAGCGAGAAGCCGAGGAGATCACCGCCGACGTGGTCGGGGTGATGGTGCGTGGCGAGCACCCCGACGAGGCGCATGTCGTCGTCCGAGAGCACGTTCACCAGGTCGTCGACCGCGTACGCGGGGTCGACGATCACCGCCTCGCGGGTGTCGCGGTCGCCGATCAGGTAGGTGAAGTTGCGCATCTGGGTGGCGACGGGGTCACCGACGGCGAAGTCCCGCCCGGACAGCAGTTGCCGGAAATACAAGCGCTCGGACATGGGCGCATGGTAGCCGTCCGACGTCGGCGAACCGCGGACACGCGTACGCAGGCCGCGGACACGCGTGCGGGACGTGCGGACACGCGTGCGTGGGGCGCGGACACGGTGCGGGAGGATGGCGCGCATGAACGGGACCGTGCTGGTGCTGGGAGGACGCAGCGAAATCGGGTCGGCCGTGGCGACGCGGCTGGCGGAGCGGGGCGCGCGGTCGTTCGTGCTCGCCGCGCGCCGCAGCGGGGACCTCGACGCCGAGGAGCGGGCTCTGCGAGCCGCGGGTGCCGAGACCGTGGCGCGCGTGGAGTTCGACGCCGACGATCTCGACTCGCACCAGGGGATGCTGGAGGGCGTCGTCGCCGAGCACGGCCCGCTCGACGTGGTGGTCACCGCGTTCGGGATTCTCGGCGATCAGGCGCGCGCCGAGCGCGACGCCGCCCACGCCGTGGCCATCGTCCACACCGACTACACCGCGCACGTCAGCGTGCTCACCCACGCGGCGAACCTGCTCCGGGACCAGGGACACGGCACGCTCGTCGTCTTCTCGTCGGTGGCGGGTGTGCGGGTGCGCCGCGCCAACTACGTCTACGGCTCCGCGAAGGCCGGTCTGGACGGGTTCGCGTCAGGGCTCGCCGACGCCCTGCACGGCAGTGGCGTGCGACTGCTGCTGGTGCGGCCCGGGTTCGTCGTCGGCCGGATGACCCGCGGGATGACGCCCGCCCCGTTCTCCAGCACGCCGGACTCGGTCGCCGACGCCACCGTGGCGGCGCTGCGCGCAGGAAAGCACACCGTGTGGGTGCCCGCCGTGCTGCGGCCCGTCTTCGCCCTGATGCGGCTGCTTCCCCGACCGATCTGGCGGCGCCTGCCCCGCTGACCGCGCTCCCCGCCTGCCGAGGGCGCCGCGCCTCACTCGCGGGGAGTGAGCACCTCGCTCACGCGACGATGCGGGCTCTGCGGTACCGCGCCCGAGGGCCTGCCGACGCGCATGAGCAACTGCGGGTGTCCCTGCAGCGACAACTGCTCGCCGAAACGACGGCGCGCCTCGGGCAGGTGCAACGGCTGGGTCTGCACGGCCGCCACGAACCCGCGCCGGACGGCGCCCAGCCACAGTCGCTGCATCGCCAGTCCGGTCCGCACGTGGGCCTCTCGGCTGTCCTCGCCGGTGGCGAACAGCAGCACGGTCTCCTCCGCGAGTCGCTGGGCGAGAACGCTGCGGTCGGGCAACGAGGTCTGGGCGCGGACCAGGCCCGCCCACGGCAACGAGGACGGCGGCAGCGTGCTGCCCGCGACCCCGACACCGTGCGTGCGGGTCTCCTCGTCGCGGATCGTCCAGATCGCGAGCTCGCGCTGGTAACCCTGATCGTTCTTCATCACGGTCCCGGCGTAGTCGAGCAGGTCGGTCAGCGCGCCGATCTCCACCTGCCCCAGGAGCGGCCGGATTCGGACGTTCTCGTCACCGACATCCGCGAGAAGGTGGGCGACGTCCTCGCGGGACACCCGCGGTCCCGCGAACGGTCTGCGGTAGCTGCGTCGGCGGGCGATCGCGGAGTAGCGATGCAACTCGACCTCGGCGGGGCGCTCCGTGCCGTCGACCGTCAACCGGGCCACCAGGTCGGAGTCGGGCCCGTCGGGCAGCAGCGTCAACCGTGGGCACAGCGACAGCACACGCGCGGCGATCTCCAGGTTCGCCGCCGCGGCACCGCAGGAGATCGAGCGGTCCCGGTCGAACGGATCGTGGTGGGGCAGGGCGAGGTCGGCGCGCTCGAACAGCTCCGCCTCACCGTCGGGCAGCTCCAGCCGCCACGGTTGGATGTTGTGCACCGACGGTGCTCGCACGACGGCTCTGGCGAGCACGTCGGTCTCGCCGACCGACCACTCGCGCTTCGTCATGCCCCCACGATGCTGTCGTCGAGCCGCTGGTGTCACCAGTCGAAGAGCCTCGCCCCCGAGGGCCGAACGGCCTCACCCGGCACCGTCTCTCCCGGCGGCCGTCGAGTCCTGCAGTGGCCGCGGCGGCGACATACGCTGCGGGAGTGACCATCAGTGTCTTTCTCGTCGACGACCACGAGATCGTGCGCCGCGGCTTGGCGGACCTGCTGGAGGGCGAACCGGACATGCGGATCGCCGGGGAGGCGGCGTCGGTGGGCGAGGCGCTCACGCGCATCCCGACGGCGGGGGCGGACGTCGCCGTACTGGACGTGCGGCTGCCCGACGGCAACGGCGTGGAACTGTGCCGGGAACTGCTGTCCACGGTCGAGGGCCTGCGTTGCCTGATGCTGACCTCCTACCACGACGACGAGGCGCTGTTCAACGCGATCATGGCCGGGGCTTCGGGGTTCGTCCTCAAGCAGGTTCTGGGCTCCGACCTGGTGTCCGCCGTCCGCACCGTCGGTTCAGGAGGGTCGTTGCTGGACAGCAAGACGACCTCGGCGCTCATGAACCGCATCCGGAAGGAACGGGCCGACGCCGACCCCGTCGCCGAGCTGTCCGAGCAGGAACGGGCGGTCTTCGAGCTGATCGGGGAGGGCCTCACGAACCGCGAGATCGCCGCGCGGCTCTTCCTGGCCGAGAAGACCGTGAAGAACTACGTCTCCCGCCTGCTCGGCAAACTCGGCATGCGCCGCCGGACCCAGGCGGCCGTGCTCGCCACCGAGCTGCGCAAGCAGAACTCGCCCCGCTTTCCCAAGCAGGGTTAGAGGGGCACCCGCCACAGCACGCACGTACCGCCCTCGGGCTCGTTCCGGACGAAGAGCTCCCCGTCGCACTGGCGGGCCCGCTTCTCCATGTTCTCCAGGCCGGAGCGCCGGGCGTCGGGCGGGATGCCCACGCCGTTGTCGGCGACCTCGACCACCAGCCGGCGCTCCGAGGCGTCCACCACGATGCGGATCGCGTCGCCGTGGGAGTGCCGCAGCGCGTTGCTCAACGCCTCCCCCAGTACGGCCTCGGCGTGCTCGCCCACCTGCGGCGCGACGAGGGAGTCGAGGGCACTCGACAGCTTCATCGTGGGCGCGACGTCGCTCTCCGTGGTGAGCTGCTCCACGATGTCGAGCAGCCGCCGGCGCAGGCTCGTCCCTTCCGGGTGCTCCGAGGCGTGCAGGTCGAAGATCGACGTGCGGATCTCCCGCACCGTGGCGTCGAGCTGCTCGACGGCCTGCTCCACACGGGCCCGGGCGTGGACGTCGTCGATGCGCCGGAGTGTGCCCTGAAGGCTCATGCCGGTGGCGAACAGTCGTTGGATGACGTGGTCGTGGAGGTCCTGGGCGATGCGATCGCGTTCGGCCAGCACGTCGAGCAGCCGCTGGCTGCGCTGCTTGTCCGCGAACTCCAGCGCCACGGCGGCCTGGTCCGCCAGCGACGTGAGCATCGGCAGGTGATCCCGGGTGAACGTCGGTGCGCCCTTGGCCCGCACCGTGACGAGTGCTCCGCCCGTGCCCGCCGCGCCCATGAGCGGCAGCACGGCGCCGGGCCCGAGGCCGAGGTCGTCGGCGTCCTCCGTGCCGTCGGTGAGCTCGGGGGGCAGCGCCGAGGCGAGGTCGGCGAACAGGCGAGGAACGCCGTCGCGCATGGCTCGCGCGACGGCGGAGTCACCTCGGACGTCCACGGCCAGGCGCGCCAACGCGGAGACGCCCTCCACCGACACGTTCGTCGAGACGATGTCGGACATCTCGTCGGCCGCGAGCAGGATGACCGCGTCCCGGGCCTCGGCGAGTTCGCACATCCGCCGCACGACGAGACGCAGCGTCGCCTCCACCGACGCCCCACCCAGCAGCTCGCCGTTGATCTCGGCCACGGCGCCGAGCCAGCGCTCTCGCCTGCGCGACTGCTCGAACAGGCGGGCGTTGTCCACCGCCACGCCCGCCGCAGCGGCCAGCGTCTGGAGGATCACCTCGTCGTCGGAGGTGAACTCGACACCACCGCGCTTCTCGGTCAGGTAGAGGTTGCCGTAGACCTCGTCACGCAGGCGCACGGGGACGCCGAGGAAGCTGTGCATGGGTGGGTGGTGCTCCGGGAAGCCCACCGACACCGGATGCCGGGAGAGGTCCTTGAGCCGCACGGGTCGCGGGTCGTCGATCAGCAGCCCCAGCAGGCCGCGGCCTTCGGGGAGATGCGGCATGCGCGCGGCGGCTTCGGGCTCCATGCCCACGTGGAGGAACTCGGCGAGCCGGTCGCCCTCCTCGTTGAGAACACCCAGGGCGCCGTAGCGGGCGTCGACGAGTTCGGTGGCCGCCTCCACGATGCGCTGCAACGTCGAGTCGATTTCGAGGCCCGACGAGACCGCGAGCACCGCGTCGAGCAGTCCCTGGAGACGGTCGCGCGTACGGACGATCTCACCGATGCGGTCCTGCACCTCGTGGAGCAGCTCGTCGAGGCGCAGGCCGGCGAGAGCACGCGTTCTCCGACTGTCGTCGCCGCTGTGGCCGACCGCAGGCTCCTCCGCTGACATGACTCTCTCCGGTCGAGGGGACAGGCCTCATGCGTGTTCCCTGGTCGGAGGCCTTTCAAGCAGGCTCGGCACGCGGTGGCCGTCCGAGCACGAGCAGCGACTGGGGGCTACCGTCGACGCCCGCGTGCCGCACCATGCGCTGGCGGAACTCCCGCATCTCGAAGGGCTCGACGACGGGAGAGGCCGTCAGTCCCAAGGCCGTGGCCGCGAGCCAGGCGCGCTGCAGCGTGACCCCGGCGACGAGCTGCCCACGTCGGCCGTCGGTGGCCGTGACGACCAGCAACCCCGCCTCGAGACCGCGTTTGCGGTGTGCGGCCACGACCGCCGACACCGGGACGACTTTCGCGTCGGGCAGCTCGGCCGCGCGGACGATCGCGTCGCGAACGGCGGGGTCCAGTGCCTCGGGATCGCGGGGGTCGAGCGCGGCGTGGTGCCTGCGCTGCTCGAAGACGGCACGGAACTGGCCGACGTCGGCCGCCGAGGGGCGGTGGCGACGGCTGGCCACCACGGTGGCCACCAACTCCGCCCGGTCGGGATCGCCGAACAGCACCACCTCGGGCGCCCAGCCGAGCACGCGCACCGCGCAGCTCACGACAGTCAGCGCGCAGCCGCAGGCGATGACGCCGTTGCGGTTGGCTCCGGCGTGCCCCCTCAGCGGGAAGGGCAGATTCTCGGCGATCTCCACCCGGTGACCGTGCATGTGGATCGTCCACGGCTCGGCGAGCCCGCAGCGGTGGGCGTGCGCCGTGGCGCGGGAGAGCACGCCCTTCTCCTGCTCCGACCACGTGTGGCCCGCGAGCGAGAGAACAGGTGGCTCCACGGTCACGTCCCTCACCTCTCACCGCTGTGACCAACGAGCACGTCGTCCAGGGCCCGCCGGGGGGTGGGCGTGCCGGGATGCCCGTACCCGATCCGCAGTGCCGCCTGCGGGTGGTCCGTGCCCCCGAGCATCGTCCGCAGTTCCGCCCGGATCGCCGGAATCTCCAGCGGTTGCGCGAGGAACGACGCCTGCAGGCCGTGGGCGGTGACGGTGAGCAGGACCCGCTGGAGCGCCTGCCCCGCCCGGACCGCGTCGCGGCGCGTGTCGCCCGGGGTCGTGAGCACGGCGACGAGAGGTTGCCGCTCGAACTCCCGCGCTGCCCTTCGCGCGGCTCCCCCGAACTCCCGCAGGGCCAACGCGGCCTCGTCCGGGACCCTCGGCCCGCCCGCCGACAGCGGGACGCCGTCGCGCCGCTCGCCGTGATGGCTCCACGCCTCCAGCTCGGCGAGGAACGCCTCGTCCTGTCGCTGGAGGTGCTCCGCTCGCCGCAGGAGTGCGGCGAACGCGTCGAACGCGGCGGGTTCGGTGAGCAGCATCAGCCGCGCCCCCTCCTCCCGCGCCGCCCGGATCAGCGCGTGTCGCACCACCGACGGCACCGGCGAGTCCACGAACGGGCGACGGTTGGTGTGTCGCTCGGCGATGGCCGCGGCGAGTCGCACGTCGTCGGCGGGTGGCCTCCGGCCGACGCCGACCCGGAGCGTGGCGACCAGGTCGGGACGGGTCCGGTCCGGCAGGATGGACACCGCGCAGGCGATGCCCCGACGGGCGAGGGCGAGCCGGATGTTGAGCACGGCCGCGCCGCAGGCGAGGATCGCCTCCCTGCCGTCCGGATCGCTCACCGTGAGCACCCGGCTCTCGTCGAGGAGCACGTCGATCTCGCCGTCACGCACGGCGAACAACCACGGCTGGGTGTTGTGCGGGGAGGGCGCCCGGGTGCCCGCCCGCAGCGCCTCCGCGACGACCGTGTCGAGGGCGCCCGGTGCGGTGTCGGTCATGGCGTCGAGTGTGGTCGTCCTCCGACCCGCCGTGAACCGGCTCTCGCCCCGTTCCGGCAGGGTCTTTGGTCCCGCGCCCGCCATCCGGGACCTCCGACCCTGTCCGCGTGCCCGCCGGTTCGGAGACGCTGCCCGTATGCCCGGTGACGCTCCGACCGACGGCACGATCGTGGTCGGCATCGACGGCTCGCCCGCGTCACGCCAGGCGCTCCGCTGGGCGTGCTACCAGGCCGAGATCACCGGTGGGAGCGTCCTGGCACTGTCGGTGCGGGAGGAGTCGGCGTTCCTGCCAGGCTCGGAGTTCGCGTTGCGCCAACGGGGTTCGTGGCGCAGCGACGAGGCGGTGCGCGCGGCCCTGCACCGGACGGTGAGCCTGGTCAGCACGTCGGCGCCCGTGCGCGAGCGCGTGGTCAGCGGTCAGCCCGCGGACGAACTGCTGGCCGCCGCTCACGACGCCGACCTGCTGGTGCTGGGCACGGACGCGCACCGCGGACTCAGCGCGGTGCCGCTGGGCGGCGTGGCCGTCGAGTGCGTCCGGCGTGCCGTGTGTCCGCTGGTGCTGGTGCCCGCCGCTCCGGCGCGGTGAGACACCAGGTCCGTCTGGATGGACGTCGCCGGTGCCGCGGTCAGTCTTCGTCGCGGCTCCGGTGCCGGACCGTCGCCCGCACCACGCCCGGCACCGACTCGGCGAGGACCGTGGCGACGTGGCGGTCGGTGGGGTCGTCGTGATCGTCCAGGACGGTCACCGTACCGCCGTCGACCACCACGCTCCACCGGTCGGGCCCGCCGTAGACCATCAGCCGGCGACGGACGTCCCGGGCGATGTCGGCGTCGTCCCGCGACAACGCTCGCACGACGTCGCTGCGCGTCACGACGCCCACCAGTTTCGAGCCCGCCAGCACCGGTACGGCCCGGTAGTGGCCCTCCAGCAGCGTTCCCACCAGTTCCGCCACGTCCGTCCCCTGCTGGGTGCACGTCGGCGAGGTCGTCATGATCTCGGCCACCGACTCGCGCGCGTCCGTCGTCGGCGCGGCCGCCGCTCCGGTGCGGTACCGCGCGTCGGGCGGCACGCGCCCGGCGACGACGTCGGCCTCCGTGACGATGCCCACCACGCGGTCGCCCTCGTCCACCACGGGCAGGGCCGTGAAGCCGTGCTCGGCCAGCAGTCGCGTCGCCTTCTTCACCGGGTCGTCCGGTGAGACCGTGACCACCGGCGTCGTCATGATGTCCTTGGCGCGCATTACTCTCCCGAACGGATCACGGCCACGGGGCACGGCGCGTGGGTCACCAGGGCCTGGCTCGTGGAGCCGAGCAGCATCCCGCTGAAGCCACTGCGACCTCGGCTGCCCACCACGAGCATGCGCGCGCTCCGGCCGTGGTGGAGCAGCGTCCGCACGGGCCGGCCACGGACGACGACGGTCTCGACGGCGATGTCGGGGTGACTCTCCCGCAGCGGCCCGACCTGCTCGGCGAGCGCGGCGCGCTCACCGTCCTCGATCTCGGCGGGGTCGACCTTCATCGGATAGCGCGGAACGGCCTCGTCGAGGAAGATGCCGCGCCACGTGCGCACCACGGTCACCGGTGCCGCTCTGGCGACCGCCTCGTCGAACGCGAACCGCAACGCCGCCGTGCTGGCCTCGGAACCGTCGGCACCGACCACGATCGGGGCTTCGGGCCCGAGGGACTCCGTCGACCGCCGCACGACCACCACCGGCGAGTGACCGTGCGTGGCCAGCCCCACGGCCACCGAACCGACGAGCATGCCGGTGAACCCGCCCAGGCCGCGCGACCCGAGCACCGTGATCCGCGCCCGGCGTGATTCCTCGACAAGGGCGCTCACGGCTTCCTCCTCGACGAGGTCCGTCTCGACGGGGACGTCGGGCGCCACCGCGCCGACCGTCTCCCGGGCCTCGTCGAGCCACGCCCCGCCCTGGTGCCGCATCCCGTCCCGCAGTCGCGGGAACGTGGCGGCGAAATCCGGATACCCGTGCAGCGGCACCACGTAGGCGTGGACGAGCCGAACCGTGTCCGCTCGAAGAGCCGCTTCCTCGGCGGCCCACCGTACTGCGCCGAGCGCCGACTCCGACCCGTCGACGCCCACGACGATCGTGCTCATGGTCCTGTCTTCTCCCGACGTCGGCTCCGGCTTCTCTGGGGCTCCGGCCTGGTTCCTCGCGGCACCACCAGCAACGGGCAGGGCGCCGAGCGGGCCAGGGCGTGGCTCGTCGAACCCAGCAACCGCCCGCTCAACTCCCGGTGTCCGGTGCTGCCGACGACCAGCAGCTGCGCCGACCGGGCATACCCCAGCAGCGCGTCTCGCGGCGCGTCGCGGGTGACGACCCGCTCGACCTCCACCTCCGGGTACCACTCGCGCATGCCCGCCAGCCGTTCCGCGAGCGTGATGGCCTCGGCGGTCTCCCCTTCACCCCAGGGCCCTTCGGCGTGGTGATGGAACAGGCCACGCCGCGACCCGCTCGCCGCGTGGACGGCGATCAGCGGTGCGCCACGGAGAGCGGCCTCCTCGTAGGCGACGACCACGGCCTCCACACTCGTGGGTGAGCCGTCGACGCCCACCACCACCGGGCCGCCTTCCGGCGGCTGTTCGGTCTCCCTGGTCCAACGCACGATCGCCACCGGGCAGGGAACGTGGCCCATGAGGCCCGTGGCCACCGCGCCCAGCCGCCCACCGTGGCTCTGCGGCGCGTGCCCGCCGATGACGGTGCAGGCCGCGTGCTGCGCGCGCTCCGCCAGCGTGGCGGTGGCACCACCGATCACGAGTTCGGTGCCGATCTCCGCCGGCCCGCCCGCCCGCTCGGCCGTCGACCGGGCCCGATCCAGCCACGCCCGGCCCTTGGTCTCCATCTCCAGGAAGTGGTCGGGCGGCATCCCGATCCCGGTGCCGTAGGGAGTGGGCGGGTCCATGGCCGTCACCAGCAACAAGGGCTTGTGCCGTCTCGCCGCCGTCGACGCCGCCCACGCCGTGGCTCGCAACGCCGACGTCCCACCGTCCACGCCCACCACCAGGCCTGGCGGCACACCCTCGCCCGTCATCCGGCCACTCCTTCTCGATCGGCTCCGCTGACCAGCGTGACCACAGGCGGAGCCGTCGGGCAGGAGTCGAAAGCCCCTGGACCGCCCGGATCGCTCGACGGTGGTCCGCTCGGTCCGGGCCGTGCGCGCCCGTCAGGGCCGTTGGACTCTGCCCCGACAGCCCCGGCAGCGGCGATGCTTGGGAGGTGCCGGGGACGACGAGGGACTCGACATGACGCTGGTGCTGGGTGTGAACGGATTCGGCCGTGTCGGGAGGGCCCTGGTGCGCTGCGTGCTCGCCCGAAGCGACGGTGCCGAGCCCGTCGAGGTGGTCGCCGTGAACGACCCCGCCGACAGGGAGACGCTCGCGTACCTGCTCGAGTACGACTCGACGTACGGGCGGCTGGACCAGCCGGTGCACGTGCGCGGGCACACCCTGTGCGTCGGCCCGCATCGCATCGCGCTGACGCAGGGCGAGCGGCCCGGTGACGTGGACTGGCGACGGTCCGGCGTCGACGTCGTGGTCGAGACCACCGCACCCGCTCCGGCGCGCCGAGATGCGGCGGCCCACCTCGACGCCGGCGCCGGCAAGGTGATCGTCGCGGGGTACCACCCGGACGCCGACGCCACCATCGCGGTCGGCATCAACGACGACGACTACGACCCACGCCACCACCACGTCGTGTCCGCCGCGTCGGGAGCCGCGCACTGCGTGGCACCGATGCTGCGGGTGCTGCACCGCGCCTTCGGCGTCCGCCACGGCATCCTGACGACGATCCACAGTTACACCAACGACCAGTCCCTGCTGGACCGACCGCACCGCGACCGCCGTCGGTCGCGTTCGGCGGCCGTCAACATCGTGCCGACGACCACCGGAGCGCCACGGTCGCTGAGTGCGCTGTTGCCCGAACTCGCCGGTGCGACCGAGGCGGTGTCCGTCCGGGTGCCGGTGGAGGACGGCTCGCTGGCGGACCTCACCGTCGTCGTGGGCTCGCCCGTGACGACAGGCCAGGTGAACCGCGCGTTCGCCGACGCCTCGTCGGGGCGGCTGCGCTCCCACCTGCGCTACACCGAGACTCCGCTGGTCTCGCGCGACGTGGTGGGCTCGGCGGAGTCGTGCGTGTTCGACGCGGGACTCACCACCACGTGCGCCGGTCTCGTGAAGGTCTTCGGCTGGTACGACAACGAGTGGGGCTACGCCCACCGGCTGCTGGAACTCGCCGAGCTGCTCAATCCCGGAGGTTCGTGATGGCGTGTCACCGGATGGGGCGGGTGGGAGGCGTCCCCGTGGAGGTGCATTCCTCGGCCGCCGCGGCGGTCGCGGTGCTCACGGCCGTGTTCGCGCTCGGACTGCTGCCCGTCACCGCCGCCGAGGCCTCGATCGCGTCGTACTGGTTCGCCGGGTTCGGCGTCGCGCTCGCGGTGTTCGCCTCCCTTCTCCTGCACGAACTCGCCCACGCCGCCGTGGCCCGCCGCTACGGCGTCGGCACCCGTCGCGTCGTGCTGTGGTTGCTCGGCGGTGCGGCCGAGCAGGACACGCCCGCGCCGACTCCGCTGGCCGACGCCGTCATCGCCGTGGCCGGTCCGCTGGCGAGCGCCGCCCTCGGGGTCACGAGCTGGGCCGTCGCGCTCGTCATGGCGCCCCTGCTGTCGCCCACGGCGCTCGCGGCGCTGCTGTGGCTGGGCACGGCCAACCTCGCCTGGGCCGTCTTCGTCCTACTGCCCGGCGCCCCGCTGGACGGCGGCCGCATCCTCCGGGCACTCGTGTGGTCCCGCACCCGGGACCGCCACCACGGCGACCGCACGGCCCGCCGCGGTGGCCGGGCGCTCGGTGTCCTCCTCCTGTCCGCCGGGGCCGCCGTGGTGATCCTGTTCGGACAGTTCGTCGGCGTGTGGTTCGCCGTCGCGGGCTGGGCGCTGTGGGCGCCGAGAACGATCACCTCCGCCGAGACGGGTCCCGACGCCGTCCCCCCGTAGCCGCTCGCGCGGGGACATCCCAGCTCGACGGGGTAGCCCCACAAGGGGGCGGGACCCGGCACCCGCCCGACAGCAACCGCCACACGAGGGAGAACCCGGATGTCACGTCCATACCGCGTCAACTCGCCGATCGTGGTCGGTGTCGACGACACGGAGGCGGCCCTGCGCGCCGTCCGGTGGGCGGCACTGACGGCGGCGAAGCACCACGTGCCCCTGCACCTAGTGCACGCCTCCGGGTTCAGCGACCCCTACCTCATCGGGTTCACGGTGCCGCCCCCGGAGATGTTCAAGGAGGACCTCCAGGAGCGGCAGCGTCAGGCCTTGCGTACCGCCGAGGAGGTCGCGGCGGAGCTGGACGCGCCGTCCGTGGAGGCGAGATTCGAGAGCGACGCGGCGATCCCCTACCTGCTGCACGCCTCGCGCGACGCTCGCATGGTGGTCGTCGGTTCGTCGGGCCGCACGGGCCTGGCGGGGCTCATGGTCGGCTCGACCACGATCGCCCTGATGTCGCACGCCCGCTCCCCCGTGGTCTCGGTGCGGCGCGACTACGCCGCCGCCGTCGCCGACGACACCCGGCCCGTCGTGGTCGGGGTGGACGGCAGTCACCTGAGCGTGCGAGCGGTCGGGCACGCGTTCGCCGAGGCGTCGTTGCGGGGCGTCGACCTCGTCGCCGTGCACACCTGGAGCGACACCTCCACCGCGCTGTTGGAGGAACGGCGGATGTTCGTCGACTGGGAACCCGTCCGCGACTACGAGATGCGCGTGCTGGCCGAACGCCTCGCGGGCTGGCAGGAGGACTACCCGGACGTGCGGGTCGAGCGCGAGGTCGTGAAGGACCGTCCCCGGCACGAACTGCTCGAACGCAGCCGGTCGGCCCAGCTCGTGGTGGTGGGCAGCCGGGGCCGGGGCGGCTTCCGCGGGATGCTGCTCGGGTCGACCAGCCAGGCGCTCGTCCACCACGCCGCGTGCCCCGTCATGGTCGTGCGCCCGGAGAAGCATCCCGAACGCGTCTGATCATCGCGGGACCAGCAGAACCCACACGGGCCCGTCGGCGAGCGGGAGAGCCTCTCCGGAGGCTGTGGTGAACCGGGTGCCCTCGGTCGGCGACGGTCGTGACCAGGTGCCGTCGTAGAGTTTCCCGTCTCGCAACACCGTGGCCTGCCCCGTGCCGACGGTACGGACGACGGGCGACGGCGACCCGCTCGCGTCCTCGACAGCGGTGCCGGCCGTCTCCTCGACACGCTGCACGACGACGGTCGCGGCGCCGACGTCCCCGGCGCCGACGGACGTGACCGGGGTGCCCTCCAACGCCACCAGCCACCGCCCCGATCCGGGCGAGAAGGTGAAGCGGTACTCGTCGCGCCCGACGTCCACGACGTGGTCGGTCACGTCCCGCCCGCCGGACGGCGGGTCGCCACGCGGCAGTACCTGGCCGGGCCCCGGGCCCTCGCCGCGGGGCAGGAGCGGCAGCCGGGCGTAGAGGTTGTGCGGGGCGGGCCTGCCGGGCTCGCGGAAGAACCCGTCCGGCACGTCGCGTTGCCGCACCAGCGTGGCCGAGGAGCCCGCGAGAACGGGCTCGATCTCGGGCGCCGCACCGGAGAAGACCAGCGACGGTCGCCCGTACTGGGCGAGCAGCTCGACGTCGGCCTCGCGGGCGCTGCGCACGGGCCCGCTGACCTCCGGGAGCTGGGACGAGTACACGGCGGCGAGCCGGGTGAAGCCGCCCTCCACCGGCTCGACGTAGACGACGTCGGCGGCGGCGAGCCCGGTCTGCGGCCGCGCCGCCTCCACGTTGTCGATCTTCACCACGGTGACCGGGACGGGAGGTTGCGGCGGCACCGCGAACTCGGGACCCGGCTGCCCGGACTCGCCCGGCGGAGGAGCCGGTCGCGGCGCGGCGTCCTCCGAGTCGCCGTCGGACACCAGCACCCAGGTCACGACGCCCAGCACGGCCACCAGCAGGACGGCCAGGGCGATCAACGGACCGCGACGCAGTCGGGTCGGCACGCCGATCACCCACTTCCGGTCCGGCGGCCCGGGACGTCGGGCAGCAGCACGGCCGCCCCGACCACCCGGCCCGCGGCGAGGTCGGCGAGCGCACAGTCCGCCTCGTCGAGCGCGTAGGCGACGGTGGACACCCGCAGTCGGTGGCGCCCCGCGACCCGCAG
>JACYYK010000525.1_pt9 | contig 18757 bp, 19 predicted proteins | sample 8236871 | NCBI WGS metagenome assembly JACYYK01 (sample SAMN14103087, study PRJNA606662) | landfill metagenome | isolation source: landfill solid waste inoculated with endophyte fungus Paravalsa indica | place: India:New Delhi, Okhla landfill site | collected 2017-11-05 | reverse complement strand
GGTCGGCCATGGCGCGGGTGATGGCCTGGCGGATCCACCACGTCGCGTAGGTGGAGAACTTGAAGCCCTTGGTGTAGTCGAACTTCTCGACCGCACGGATCAGGCCCAGGTTGCCCTCCTGGATCAAATCCAGGAACGCCATGCCCCGGCCGGTGTAGCGCTTGGCGAGCGACACCACGAGCCGGAGGTTGGCCTCCAGCAGGTGGCTCTTGGCCCGCTCGCCGTCACGCACGATCCACTTGAGGTCGCGGCGCATCTGGGTGGAGAGCTTCTCGCCCTCCTCCTCGACGACGCGCAGCCGCTCGGCAGCGTAGAGGCCCGCCTCGATGCGCTTGGCGAGCTCCACCTCCTCCTCCGCGTTGAGCAGCGCGACCTTGCCGATCTGCTTGAGGTACGCGCGGACGGAGTCGGCGGACGCGGTCAGCTCCGCGTCCTTGCGCGCCTGCCGCAGCGCCTCGGACTCCTCCTCGTCCCAGACGAAGTCGGGGTCGTTGCGGTTGTTGCCCGAGTCGTCGGACTCGTCCGAGTCCTCGGTCACCGTCGCATCGACGACGTCGACCTCGACCGCGTCGACGTCGAGGTCCGACAGGTCGACGTCCTCGAGCTCGGCGCCGTCGACGTCCGCGCCGTCGGCGGAGGTCTTGGCCTTGCCCTTCGCGCCCTTGGTGCTCTTGGCCCGCGTCGTCTTGGTCTTGTCCTTGGCGGTGGTGGTCTTGCGGGACTTCGCGGGCGCCTTCTTCGCGGCCGTCTTGCGACCCGACGACTTCGTGTCCGGCGTGGCCGTCCCGTCGACGGACGCCGTCTGGTCGTCGGCAGTCGTCGGTTCGGCGGCGCTCGATGTCTTCGTCCCGCTTCGGGTTGCGGTCTTTGCGGCTGCCACGTACGCCCTTTCGCAGCGGTCGGTCACGACGAACCGAGACGTGAGGGTCCCGGCTGCCTCAGGTTCGGGAAACTTTGACCCGGCCTGCGGTTTTGTCTCCCGCAGCCGAGAGCCGTGTTCCATTGTAACGACGGCGGCGGTCGTCGTCGCACCCGCGATCACGTTGCGGGGCCCTCCGCGGCGCGCCGCGCGGTGGCCGCCGCCTCCTCGACGGCGGCGCGCAGCGAGCCGGGACTCAGTGCTCCAGTCCCTCGGCGGCGGCGGCCGCCGCGCCCACGATCCCCGCGTTGTTCAGCAACGATGCGGTGATCACCGGCGTCCGGATGTCGAGTAGCGGCACCCACTTGTGCGACTTCTTGCTCACTCCGCCGCCCACGATGAACAGGTCCGGCCAGATCAGGTTCTCCAACACGGTCAGGTAACGATTAACACGCTTGGCCCATTCGGGGTACGAAAGTCCCTCGTTGTCCTTCGCCGAGGCGGCCGCCTTCTTCTCCGCGTCGTGGCCGTCGACCTCGATGTGGCCGAACTCGGTGTTGGGCATGAGGGAGCCGTTCTGGAACAGCGCGCTGCCGATACCGGTTCCGAACGTCAGCAGTGCCACCACACCGCGCTTCGCGGCGGGGTCGCCGAACCGCATCTCGGCCATGCCCGCGGCGTCGGCGTCGTTGAGCATGGAGACGTCGGCGACGTCCAGGCCGAGCCGCTCGGCGAACAGGGCGTCGGCGTCCCTGCCGACCCAGCTCGGGTCGATGTTCGCCGCCGTCTGGGCGACTCCCTTCTTGATGACGGAGGGGAGTGTGATGCCGACGGGACCGTCCCAGTCGAAGTGGTCCACGATGCGGGCGACGACGTCGGCCACCGCGTCGGGCGTCGACGGCTTGGGCGTGTCGATGCGCAGTCGGTCGCCGATGAGCTCGCCCTTGTCAAGGTCGACGAGGGCGCCCTTGATGCCGCTGCCGCCGATGTCGATGCCGAACCCACGGTTCGCCGTCATGGGCGAGGCCCCTTCCTTCTCGATTCAGAAGTCGTTGGGCGAGACTTTAACCGGATGTGATCCCATAGTCGGCGTGGGAGCAATGGAATCCGACCCCGAGACTCTGACCGTCGTCGCCGAGCAGGTGGCGGTGGAGGCCGCCGAGCTGGTCCTCGACGCGTACGAGTCCATGCTCGCCGGTGAGCGTGTGGCCGTCGACACGAAATCCAGCGAGACCGACGTTGTGACCGCGGTGGACACCGCCTCGGAACGGCTGGTGCGGGAGCGCCTCGCGCAGCGCAGGCCGGGCGACGCGGTACTCGGCGAGGAGGAGGGCACCGACGGCGGGAGCCAGCGGTCCGCATCGGGTGTCACGTGGGTCGTCGACCCCATCGACGGGACCGTGAACTTCCTGTACGGGCTGCCGTGGTTCGCCGTCTCCGTCGCCGCGCAGATCGACGGTGTCTCCGTCGCCGGGGCGGTGGTGGAGCCGGTGTCCGGACGTCGGTGGACCGCGACGCGCGGGCGGGGCGCCTGGCTCGACGGGCGAGCGTTGCGCGTGTCGGAGCCCGCTTCCCTCGACGTGGCGCTGCTGGCCACCGGGTTCGCCTACAGCTCCGAGCGCCGCGAGCGCCAGGCGCGGTTCGCGGCGAGCATTCTCGGCCGGGTGCGTGACCTCCGCCGGCAGGGGTCCGCGGCACTCGACCTGTGCGCCGTCGGGGCGGGGTGGATCGACGCGTACGCCGAACACGGGTTGAGCCGCTGGGACTGGGCCGCGGGCGCACTCGTCGCCTCCGAGGCCGGCGCCGTGGTGACGTTGCCCGGCGAGGCACCCGAGCTCGGGGACGACGCCATCACGGCCGCGGCCCCGAGCATCGCGGCGCCGTTGCGGGAGGCGCTGCGGGAGTGCGGCGCGGGCGAGGTCTGACGGACCGTTCGAGCGCAGGCTGAGGGTGGGCCGCTCACGGCGGCGGCCCACCCGGCCTCAGCAGTGCTTCGGCAGTGTCTGCGTGAGCAGTTCCTGGTCGATCACGGGTCCGTCCTGCCGGGCCGACTGCTCGTCGGTCTCGGTGTGCTCGTTCTCCGCCGACCACGACTTCAACCGGTCGAGGATCTCCACCGCGACCCCGGAGGGGCTCACGTCGTTGAACTTCGTGCCGATCGCGAGGTCCACCGTGGGGTCCTCGCGGTTGTCCCGGATCAGTTCCAGACACGGGTTGAGGAGGTGCACCGTCCGGGCCGCTCGCTCGCCGGGTGCGCCGAACCTGATCTGGCCGTGGCACTCGGCCACGGTGTCGCCGGTATACACCTCGTCGTTGCCCGGGTCCGTGACCCGGGTGAAGCCGAGTTGACGCAACGCCTCCGTGGCGATCGAGGCCTCACCACGCGTGTTGTTGGCGTTCAGGACCGTGACCTCGACCTGTGAGGGCGGAAGCGGGGACGTGGTCGCCAGCGCGTCGTAGGGCAGTGGCGTGAAGGTCGTGTCCGCGGGCGGCATCGGTCGCGGTTCGCACGCGACGGCTTCGGCGATGTCGCCCGACGAGCTGATGACGTTCACCCACACGGTCACGGCCGCCACACCGAGCACGCCGATGAAGATGAGTGCCGGTAACGGCTTGCGCTTCCGATACGGGCGAACCGCTCGCTGCCTGCCGTTTCCGGGTCTCCCCCCTGTCCCCGCCGCCACCTGCCCCGTCCCTTCACACGAGAAGTGAATCCCCTGAAACGGTGCGCACGCGTGTCCGCCGTCGCTCGTGTACGCGGGCATGACAACACGGCGCTCCCGACCGCCCCTGGATAGCATCACGGCGGTCGCCGCCCGGGCAAGCGAGCGGCGACCGGTGTAGCCACCGGTGCCATCGCACAACCCGAACGATGGAAGTACTGCTCTACAGGGTATTAACCCTGTCGGGTGACGTATCTTAGGGCTCGGGTGACCAGCTTCGAGCCGGGGTAGGCGGTGGGCTACCCTTCCCGGGCTCCGGTCGGTGATGGCGAGGCAGGAAAGAGACCTCACTCACGCCGGAATCGGGCACAAACACGGGCGCTGGATCGTTGACCAGCGGCACGAAGAACTCGGCGCAGGGCCGAGTCCGCGAACATGTATCGAAGCTGATCGCAGGGGTGAAAGAGAAATGGCGACCGACTACGACGCTCCGCGCCGCAGCGAAGCCGACGAGCTGGCAGAGGACTCGTTGGAGGAGCTGAAGGCGAGGCGCAACGAGACCCAGTCCGGCGTCGTGGACGTCGATGAGGACGTGTCGGCGGAGAACTTCGAGCTCCCCGGCGCCGACCTCTCTGGGTTGTCGAGTGAGGACGTGACGGTGAAGGTCGTGCCGAAGCAGGCCGACGAGTTCACCTGTTCCGTTTGCTTCCTTGTGCACCACCGCAGCCGACTCGCGGAGGAGTCCGGCGGACGTCTCATCTGCCGCGACTGCGCCTGACCGAGCTGACACGGCCGGCAGCGCTGGTACTGCCGGCCACCGTGGCGGCAGGGCGCCGTGGGTCGGTCGACGCTGGTCGAGGAGGGGATGTACGTCGAAGGCGGGTGGCCGGGTCGTGACCTGGGCCACCCGCCTTCTGCGTTCGCGGGTCCGTCCGGAGTGCTCAGTCGCGTTCCGGGTCCTGCCGCGCGTTCCGGCCCGTCGGTGTGTCCGAGCCGGTCAAAAGCGCCGCGAGTGTCTCGGGGTGTCGGGTGCTGAAGACCCAGTACGGGGTGGGGTCGTCCGGGTCGTCGAGGTGGACGCGCACCATGGTGCGGATCCAGGGCTTGTGGACGCAGAACGCCGCCGGGTCGAGCTCGGGGCCGAGCGCCCGCCGCTTGTCGGGTTTCCGGATGACGTCGACGGACGTCACATAGTGCAGCGGCAGGTGTGCGTCACCCACCCAGAGTTGTGGTTCGTCACCCCCGTCCACGGCGACCCGGACGCGGCTCAGCGCGACGAGCACGGCCACGGCGACGGGCACGAGCAGCGCGTACGGCGCCCACGGCGGCAGGGCGGGGTAGGCGTACTGGATCTGGGCCGCCAGGAGGACGGCGGCCACCAACGGCAGCGGCCAGTCCCACCACGGGATGGTGAGCCGCTCCGCATGCCGAAGATCGACTTTTGTCCGCGTGTTCGCGCTCTCGGTCACCCGTCTCAGGGTAGTCTCGCGAGTCGTGTCCAGCGTGCAGGTCCTCATCTCCCGACTCGATCCCGACGTCGCCGTCCCGTCGTACGCGCATCCCGGTGATGCGGGCGCGGACCTGGTGACGACGTCGGACGTGCACATCGCCCCCGGTGAACGGGTCGTGGTGGGCACGGGCGTCGCCATCGCACTGCCCGAAGGCTATGCCGGCTTCGTGCACCCGCGTTCCGGGCTCGCCGCCAGGGCGGGTTTGTCGATCGTCAACGCGCCGGGGACCATCGACTCCGGGTACCGGGGCGAGATCCGGGTGTGCCTCGTGAATCTCGACCCCAGGGAGACGATCGTGCTACGGCGAGGCGACCGCATCGCACAACTCGTGGTGCAGCGGGTGGAGCGCGCCGACTTCGTCGAGGTCGAGCGACTGGACGAGACGGTACGGGGAGCGGGCGGTTACGGCTCGACAGGTGGCCACGCTGCGCTCGGAACGGAGAGTTGAGTGGGCATTTTCGGACGACGGAAGCGGAATCAGGCGGCTGACGACCACGTGGACGTGGAGCAGCCGGTTCCCGACGCCGACGCGGAACTCGACGCGGACGACACCGAGGACACCCTCGGCTCCGGCACGGAGGGGCCCTACGACGTCGCCGAGGCACCGGACGACGGTGTGCCGCGGATGGACCTGGGGTCGATCCGCGTGCCGGTGCCGAACGGCTCCCAGGTGCAGGTCGAGATGGACCAGAGCAGCGGCACGGTACGCGCGGTCCACGTCGTCACCGCTGCGGGCCAGGTCACCGTCAGTGCCTACGCCGCGCCCCGGTCGGGCGGGCTGTGGCGGGAGGTCAGCGCCGAGCTGGCCGAGCAGTTGCGCTCCGACGGCGCCCGCGTCTCGCTCGGCCGTGGTGAGTGGGGCATGGAGATCTCGGCCATCGTGGGCGAGGTCGCGCTGCGGTTCATCGGTGTCGACGGACCTCGGTGGATGCTGCGCGGAGTGATCGCGGGGCCGCAGTCCGAGGCGGCCGGGGCGCCCGACGTGCTGCGCTCGATCATGCGCGGCACCGTCGTCGACCGTGGGCAGGCCCCGATGCCCGTGCGGACGCCGTTGCAGATCACCCTGCCGGAGGCGATCGCCTCCCACATCAAGGGCAGGCAGGCCCCACCTCAGCAGGCTCAGCAGCCGCAACAGACGCAGGTGCAGCGGTAGGAGGTCGCGGTGCCCACCTCGGCGGAATGGGTCGTTTTCCTCGGCACGGCGGCGTTGTTCGCGCTGAGTCCGGGCCCCGGTGTGCTGTACGTGCTCGCGCGGAGTCTGCGCGGCGGCCGGGTCGAGGGCGTGCGCTCGGTGATCGGCAACGCCCTGGGCGCGTCCGTCCACGTCGTGGCCGCGGCGCTGGGGCTCTCGGCGCTGCTCGCGACGTCCACGGTCGCGTTCACCGTCGTGAAGGTCGCCGGAGCGGTGTATCTCGTCTACCTCGGGGTGCACGCGATCGTGCGGCGCCACGACGACGGTGGGATCGACCACTCGGACGGTTCCGCGAGGCGCTGGGCGAGGTCGCCACTCGTGCAGGGCGTGATCGCCGAGCTGCTCAACCCGAAGACGGCGCTGTACTTCATGGCGTTGCTGCCGCACTTCGTCCATCCCGAGACGGCTCCCGCGCCGCTCGTGTTCGCCCTGCTCGGCTTCATCGCCGTGGCCATGGCCGCTCTCGTCGACCTGGCCGTGGCGGTGTTCGCGGGCGGTGTGGCCGGCAGGCTCGTGAACAATCCGCGCTGGCGGGTACGGCAACGCGTGGCGGCCGGGCTGAGCATGATCGGGCTGGGCGGCCTCGTCGCGGTGGCCGAGTAGGTCGGACACCGACACCGGCGGGTGCCGCCGCTCACGCGAGCCGGGCGTGCAGCCAGGCCAGCGTGGCCGCGCGGCCGAGACTCTCGCGGTCGGCGCCGAGAGCGTCGAGCGTGGTGTCGACGAGTGCCGTGCGCGGGAGCGCCGCGGCCCAGGACCGGGCGACGGCGATCGGGTGCACCGGGTCGTCGCGGCACGCGGCGATGCCGACCGGAACGTCGAGTGTGCGCAACTCGTCGAGTGCCGGTGCGCGGTGTGCGGCGGCCGCACGCAGACTCGCTGCCAGCCCCGCACCGTGCCGTCGCCACGCGCGGTCGAGTTCCGCCGCCAGCCAGGGCGCCACACCGCGGGTGGCGAGGTCGAGCGCGGCGTCGACGCCGTGCCGGTCGATCAGATCGGCGGACGCGCGTGCGGCGAGAGCGGCGGGGGCGGCGTCGGCGGGGCCGTTCCAGGCCGGCAGGGCGGCGAGGACTCCCGCGCAGCGGTGGGTGTTGGCCAGCGCCCACGTCGTGGCCAGGTGCGCGCCCAGGGAGATGCCGCCCACGAGCAGCGGTGCGTCGGCGTCGTCGGCGTCGTCGGCGAGCCGGTCGAGGAGGGCGAGGGAGCCCTCGACGACGTCCTCGCCCGGCGGTGGTGGCGGGGCCGTCACGGTCACCCCGACGGCGGCCAGCGGACAGCTGAAGACGGACCGGACGAAGTGCTCGTCCGACCCGGTTCCGGGTAGGAGTACGGCGGTGCGGGGCGGCTTGACCGAGGTCACCTTGCGATCCTCGCGGAAGTCGGATTCGCTACCGGCGACAGGGTTAGTCTGGTGGTTGAGAGCCTGCTCACATCGGTGGGTTCTCGCAGGATCACACAGGAAAGCAGGCGCGATGTCTGCCAAGGACAGTGGCTACTTCAGCCGCTTGGTTCGCAAGCTGACCAGTGACATAGAAGAACTGGACGCCGAGGACCTCTCCGAACGGTCGGAGGCCGGAGGAGCCCGACGGGCGTGCGACTGCCGCTCGGGTGAGGAAGTGACCGTGCTGGGCCGGTTGCGCAGCGTGGATCTCTGCCCGGGCAGTGCCGCGGCGACGGTGGAAGCCGAGTTGTTCGACGGCACCGACGACGTCACCCTCGTGTGGCTGGGCCGCAGACGCATTCCGGGTATCGAACCCGGCCGTACGATCAAGGCACGGGGCAGGCTCGGCGAGCGCGACGGTCGCAAGGTGCTGTACAACCCGTACTACGAACTGCTGCAAGCGACCGGATGAGAGTATGCGCGCGTGACTGAACACCCGAAACGTTCCCGGACCGACCTGGACCACGATCCCTCCGGTGACTCCGCTGACTCCCGCGCCGACCGTCGGGACGAGACGTCGCCGGACACGGGGGAATCGTCGGACGCGGCGGAATCGTCGGAGGAACGTGCCGAGCCGACCATGCTCGAGCAGATGGGTGGCGTCTCCGGACTGCTGTACTCGTCGCTGCCGGTCGTGGTGTTCGTGCTCGCCAACGCGATGTTCGGGCTCACCGTCGGAATCTGGACCGCGCTCGGCAGCGCCGTGGCGATCGCCGTCGTGCGGGTGGTGCGCAAGGAGCCGCTCCAGCCCGCGATCTCCGGCCTGTTCGCCGTCGGGGTGGCGGCGTTCCTCGCCTACCGGACGGGCTCGGCCAAGGGCTTCTTCCTGTTCGGCATCTGGACGAGCCTGGTGTACTTCGTGGTGCTCGCCGGGTCCGTCGTCGTCCGTTGGCCGCTGGCCGGTGTGGTGTGGAATCTCCTCAACGGCAGCGGCATGGCCTGGCGCAAGGACAAGCCGTCCCGCCTGGGGTACGACGTCGCCACGCTGGCGCTCGCGGCGGTGTTCGCGGCGCGTTTCGTGGTGCAGCGGTGGCTCTACGACGAGGACCTCACCGGCTGGCTCGCCTTCGCCAAGATCGCGATGGGTTACCCGTTGTACGGGCTGGCTCTCCTGGTCGTCGTGTGGGCCGTGCGACGTTCCGACCGCAGGCTCAAGGAGCTGGCCGCGTCGGCCCCGCCCGTCGAGACCGACGAGCAGATCGAGGCGCGCCTGCGGGTGAAGTACGGAGAGGCGCCGCCCAACCAGGCGTGACGGGACGGGGGCGATCTCCCGTCACGGCATGGATCGGCCGTTCACCCCGAGGGCTCGCCGGATGTCCGGCTCGGTGCCGGCCGAGGTCACGAACAGCAGCTCGTCGCCGGGTTCGAGCGGGTCGTCCGGCTGCGGCACGATGACGCGCTCCCCGCGCAGGATGGCGACCAGCGCGACGTCACGCGGCAGCGCCAGCTCCCGCACCGGCTTGCCCGCCACGGGTGTGTCGGCGGGCAGGGTCAGCTCCACCAGGTTGGCCTGGCCCTGGCGGAACGTCATGAGCCGCACGAGGTCGCCGACGCTGACGGCCTCCTCCACCATCGCGGCCAGGATGCGCGGGGTGGACACGGCGACGTCCACACCCCAGCTCTCGGTGAACAACCACTCGTTGGCGGGATTGTTCACGCGGGCCACCACCCGGCGCACGGCGAACTCCGTCTTGGCGAGCAGCGACACGACGAGGTTCACCTTGTCGTCTCCCGTCGCGGCGATGACCACGTCGCACAGCTGGATCCCGGAGTCCTCGAGCGTGGACATCTCGCACGCGTCCCCGAGGACCCAGTCGGCCTCCGGCACCGTTTCGGGTACGAACTGCCGTGACTGGCGCTCGATGAGCATGACGGTGTGCCCGGCCTCGACGAGCTCCGAGGCGATGGACCGGCCCACCGCGCCCGCACCCGCGATCGCGACCCGCATCAGCTCTCCTCCTGCGGTGGCCGCGCGGCCACGCTCGTGACGTCGGTGATGGTGCCCGACAGGGCGGCCGCGTACACGACGTCGTCGGCCTGGAGCACCGTCTTGCTCTGGGGGAGGATGCCCGTGCCGAACCGCATGACGAACGCCACCCGGCAGTCGGCCGCGCTTTCGAGTTCCTGGACGGTGTGGCCGATCCAGTTCTCGTGCACCGGGAGCTGCAGCAGGGCCACGCTCCCGGTCGGCTCGCGCCACGACGTCGCCGTGCCCTCTGGCAGCAGCGTGCGCAGGAACCGGTCGGTGGTCCACGGAACCGTGGCGACGGTGGGAATGCCCAACCGCTCGTACACGGCGGCCCGCTTCGAGTCGTAGATCCGCGCGACGACGTGTTCCACGCCGAAGGTCTCGCGGGCGACCCTGGCCGAGATGATGTTGGAGTTGTCGCCGCTGGACACCGCGGCGAACGCTTCCGCCTGCTCGATGCCCGCCTCGATGAGCACGTCGCGGTCGAAGCCCATGCCCAGCACCTGCCTGCCGTGGAACGCGGGACCGAGGCGGCGGAACGACTCCCGTTCCTTGTCGATCACCGCGACGTCGTGGCCCAGCCGCTCCAGCGCGGCCGCGAGGGACGCGCCGACCCGGCCGCAACCCATGATCACCACGTGCACGTTGCTGTCCTCCTGCCACCCCGGTGACGATCGGCGTCCCTGCCTCAGGGTCACGCACAACCTACCCGCACGCGAGCCCGGAGACCGGCTTCGTCGACCCGCGATCCGGTGACCGTTCGGTGTCGGGTGCTCGCCTCTCGTCACACGACGCCTCTCGCCGAGGATTACGCTCCAGCCGTGTCCAAGTTCGCCACGGCGATGAAGCGCGTTCTGCTGGGGCGCCCCTTCCGCAGTGATCGTCTGCCGCGCACGCTGCTGCCGAAGCGGATCGCCCTGCCGGTGTTCGCCTCCGACCCGATGTCGTCGGTGGCGTACGCGCCCGAGCAGATCCTGCTCATGCTCTCGGTCGCGGGTGCCTCCTCGTACGTCTACAGCCCGTGGATCGGCCTGGTCGTCGCGCTCGTCATGGTCGTGGTGATCGCCGCCTACCGCCAGAACGTGCGGGCGTACACGTCCGGAGGCGGCGCCTACGCGGTCGCGACCGCCAACCACGGTGCCCGGGTCGGTCTCGCCGTCGGTGCGGCGCTGCTGGTGGACTACGTGCTCACGGTGGCGGTCTCGACGGCGTCCGCCGCGGCCACCATCGGTTCGGCCGTGCCGTACGTCGCCGAACACAGGGTCGATTTCGCGGTGGCGGCCATCGTGGTGCTCGCGGCGATGAATCTGCGGGGCGTGCGCGAGTCGGGCAGGCTGTTCGCGATCCCCGTCTACGCGTTCGTGGTCGGGATCCTCGGCATGGTCGCCTGGGGTGCGGTGCGCACGTTCCTGCTGGGCGACGAACTGCGGGCCGAGAGTGCGGGATTCCAGGTCGTGGAGGAGCCCGAGCAACTCGCCGGGCTGGGCTTCGTGTTCCTGCTGTTGCGCGCGTTCTCCTCGGGCAGCGCGGCGTTGACGGGTGTGGAGGCCATCGCCAACGGTGTGCCGGCGTTTCGCAAACCCAAGGGACGCAATGCCGCCACGACACTGCTGTTCCTGGGACTGCTGGCGATCCCGATGTTCCTCGGGCTGCTGTTTTTGGCCGACGCCAGCGGTGTCGTGCTGGCGGACGACCCGCAGCGGCAGCTGATCAACGCACCGGAAGGCTACGAGCAGAAGACCCTGATCGCGCAGGTCGCCGGTGCCGTCTTCAGTGGATTCACCCCGGGTGTCTGGTACGTCGTCTTCTTCACCGGGCTGGTCCTCGTGTTCGCCGCGAACACGGCGTTCAACGGGTTTCCGGTACTGGGGTCGATCCTGGCGCAGGACCGCTTCCTGCCCCGGCAGCTGCACACCCGGGGTGACCGGCTGGCCTTCAGCAACGGCATTCTGGTGCTCGCCGGGTTCGCCATCGCGCTCGTCATCGTGTTCGACGCGCAGGTGACCGCCCTGATCCACCTGTACATCGTCGGTGTCTTCGTGGCGTTCGTGGCGAGCCAGAGCGGCATGATCCGGCACTGGAGCCGGGAGCTGCGCGGCGAGGAGGATCCTGCCGCCCGGGCGCGCATGCGCCGGGCTCAGGCGATCAACGCCGTGGGACTCGTGCTGACCGCGGCCGTGCTGGTCGTCATCCTCGTCACCAAGTTCCTCGCGGGTGCGTGGATCTCGATCGCCGCCATGGCGTTCTTCTACGTTCTCATGCGCGCCATCCGCCGCCACTACGACCGGGTGGCCGCGGAGATCGCGGCGACCGGCGAGGAGGTGACGCTGCCCGCCCGCAACCATGCCATCGTGCTGGTGTCGCAGCTGCACAAACCGGCGTTGCGGGCACTGGCCTACGCCAAGGCGACGAGACCCGACGTGCTGGAGGCCGTCACCGTCAACGTGGACGAGGACGAGACACGCGCCCTGATGCGGGAGTGGGAGAAGCGGCGCATCTCGATGCCTCTGAAGGTCGTGGAGTCGCCGTACCGGGAGATCACCAAGCCGGTGCTGGACTACGTCCGCAGAGTGCGCGGAGACCAGCCGCGTAACGTCGTCACGGTGTTCATTCCCGAGTACGTCGTGGGCCGCTGGTGGGAGCAACTGCTGCACAACCAGAGCGCGCTGCGGCTGAAGACCCGGCTGCTGTTCCAACCGCGGGTGATGGTGACGAGTGTGCCGTGGCAACTGGAGTCCTCGCATCGGGCCACCACCCGCGCCGCCCGCAGGCGACGGCGTCCGGTGGTCGGTGACGTGCGGCGTGGTTTCCACACGGGCGAGGCGGACAGGACGGCGTCGGCCCGGGGGAAGGGAGCGCGTTCGTGACGCAGGACTGGACGGGCCGCACGCTGGAACTGACGGTCGGGGCGGTGGCGCACGGCGGACACTGTGTGGCCAGGGTGGACGGACGGGTCGTGTTCGTCCGCCACGCGTTGCCGGGCGAGCGGGTGCTCGCGGAGGTGACCGAGGACCCGGGCAAGTCGTTCTGCCGGGCGGACGCGGTGAAGGTGCTCACGGCGTCGCCCGACCGGGTCGAGCCGTCGTGTCCCGTGGCGGGGCCGGGGTTGTGCGGTGGCTGCGACTGGCAGCACGCGAGCGGTGCGGCGCAGCGGGAGCTGAAGGCCCGGGTCGTGGAGGAGCAGTTGGCCAGGCTGGCCGGCCTGGAGTTCCCCGTGACGGTCGAGGAACTGCCGGGCGGGCTGTTGCGGTGGCGGACGCGGGTGCGCTTCGTCGCCGCCGCCGACGGGCACGCGGGCCTGCGACCTCACCGCAGCCACCGGGTGGTGCCGTTGACCGACTGCCCGATCACCGTCCGCGGCGCGGTGGACGCCGTGCTCCCGGATCGGTGGTCCGACGGTGACGAGGTCGAGGCGACCGAGGACGCCGACGGCGACGTGCACGTGCGGCGCCTGCCCGGGCGGGGGAGACGCCCCGAGCAGCGACAGGGCGGACTGGCCGTGCAACGGGCCGCGGGACGGGAGTGGCGGCTGGCCGCGCACGGCTTCTGGCAGGTGCATCCCGAGGCGGCCGACACCTTCGCCCGGGTCGTGCGCGAGTGGGCGCAGGCCTCGCCCGGAGCGCGGGCGTGGGACCTCTACGCCGGGGTGGGGCTGTTCGCCTTCGTGCTCGCCGAGCAGGTCGGCCCGAGGGGCCGGGTGCTCGCGGTGGAGTCGGGCCGCCGCGCGGTGGCCGACGGCAAGGCCAACCTCGCGGACCTGCGCCAGGTGTCCTGGCGGTGCGGGCAGGTGGAGCACGTGCTGCGCGACCGCCGTGACTCGCCGGAGGTCGTGGTGCTGGACCCGCCGCGCAAGGGCGCGGGCCGCGTCGTGGTGGAGCGGATCGCCGCCGCGGCACCCGAGCGCATCGTCTACGTGGCCTGCGACCCGGCCGCGCTCGCCCGGGATGTCGCCACGTTCGCGAAGCTCGGATACCGGCTGGCACGCCTCCGGGCGTTCGACGCCTTCCCGATGACCCACCACGTGGAGTGCGTGGCGCTCCTCGTGCCCGAGGCGAAGGCGGACTGACGGACTCGGGCCGGCCCGGCTCCTCTCGGATGGCCGGGCCGGCCCGACTGTCGCACCGCGGTCCTCTCGGCCCCGTGGGCCGCGGTGCGGCCGAGGTCGCGCCCCCGATGGCGACCTCGGCCGTCGGCTGTCAGGAAGGACTGCCGACCGTCTCCTTGACCTCCTCGTCGGACTCGGCGAGCCGCTGCTGGAGCCGTTCGCCCTCGACGTCGACGTTGGGCAGCACCTTGTCGAGCGGCCGCGGGAGCCACCACGCGGCCTTGCCGAGCAGCGCGAGTGTGGCGGGCACGATGGCCATCCGGACGACGAAGGCGTCGAACAGGACGGCGATCGCGAGACCGAACCCGATCATCTTGATCATCGACTCGTCGGAGCCGACGAACCCGGCGAACACGCTGATCATGATCAGCGCCGCGGCCGTGACGACCCGGGCGCCGTGGCGGAAGCCGGTCACGATCGACTCCTGCGCGCTCTCGCCGTGGACGTAGGCCTCCCGCATGCGTGTGACCAGGAAGACCTCGTAGTCCATCGCCAGGCCGAAGACGAGGCCGACCAGGAAGATCGGCATCAGGCTCATGATCGGGCCGGTCTGCTCCACGCCGACCAGGTCGGCCAGCCAGCCCCACTGGAACACCGCGACCACGGCTCCCAGCGCGGCGATGACCGACAGCAGGAAGCCCAGCGCGGCCTTCAGCGGTACGAGCAGCGAGCGGAACACGATCACCAGCAGGACGAAGGCGAGCCCGACCACCAGCGCCAGGTAGGGCAGCAGGGCGTCGTCCAGCTTCTGCGAGACGTCGATGCCCATCGCGGTCTGGCCCGTGACCAGGATCCGCGCGCCCGTCGTGTCGGCGAGGTCGGTGGCCTCGGCGCGGATGTCGTGGACGAGGTCCTCGGTCTCCGTGCTGCTGGGCGCTGACATCGGGATGACGGTGATCATCGCCGTGTCGCCGGCCTGGTTGAACGTGGGCGGCATGGCCATGGCGACGTTGTCGAGGCCCTGCAGGGCCTTGCCCGTGGCGGCGGCCGCCGCCTGCGGGTCGTCGCTGCCACGCGCGTCGACCGTGACCACGAGCGGTCCGTTGGTGCCGGGACCGAAGCCCTCGGAGATGAGGTCGTAGGCCTTGCGCTGGCTCGTGTCGACGGGCTTGGAGCTGTCGTCGGGCAGCCCGAGCTGCAGGTCGGTCGCCGGGATGGCGATGACCCCGAGGCCCGCGACACCGAGGACGAGCACGGCCACGCGGTGCCGGAGGACGAACCGCGCCCACCGGGTACCCGCGCCGGGCTTGCCCTCCGCGGCTTCGCGAGCGGCCTTGTCACGCTGCTTGCGCGGCAGGACCCGCTTGCCCGCCATGCCGATGAGCGCCGGGATGAGGGTGAGCGCGACGAGCACGGCCAGAACCACCGCACCGGCGGCGGCGAAACCCATCTTCGTGAGGATCGGGATGTTCACCACGGCGAGACCGGCCAGCGCGATGACGACGGTGAGCCCGGCGAAGACGACCGCCGATCCCGCGGTGCCGGTCGCGCGTCCGATCGCGTCCAGCGGTGCCCGGCCTTCCGCGAGTTCGGCGCGGTAGCGGGACACGATGAACAGCGAGTAGTCGATCCCGACCGCGAGCCCGATCATCGTGGCCAGGATGGGTGTCGTGCTGTCGAGTTCCAGCGTCTGCGTGAGCAGCGTGATGACGGCGACGCTGATGCCCACACCGACGAGCGCGGTGGCCAGCGGCAGCCCCGCCGCGACGAGCGAGCCGAACGTCACGAGCAACACGACGGCCGCGATGAGCACACCGATGACCTCGGTGGCGCCGGTCTCGGGGATCGTCAGCAGAGCGTCCCCGCCGATCTCCACGGCCAGCCCGGCGTCCCTGCCCTTCTCCGCGGCGGCCTGCAGGGCGTCCCGGGTCGCGTCGGTCAGTTCGAGGGCGGAGCCGTCGTAGGTCACCTGCGTGTAGGCGATCGTCGCGTCGCGGCTGACGCTCTGCGCCTGGAACGGGTCGACGGCCTGCTGGACCTGCGCGCCCTCCGCCAGGTCGGCGACGATCTTGGCGATGGTCTTCCGGTGCTCCGCGTCGGTGAGCGTGTCGCCCTCGGGAGCCTGGAAGACGACGCGGGCGGTGGCGCCGTCCGGTGTGCTGCCGGGGAAGCGTTCCTCCAGCAGCTCGAACGCCTGCTGTGCCTCGGTTCCGGGAATCGAGATCGCGGTGGAGGCTGTCGAGGACGTCGTCGCGGCGGCGCCGCCGACTGCGGCGAGTATCAGCACCCACAGTACGGCGACCAGACCGCGTCGCCGGAAGGCGAAGCGGCCGAGCCGGTACAGCATCGTGGCCATGCGGAGGCACTCCTGGTTGGTCGGTGGGGACGGAAAAAATGGGCGGGAAAAGCCCGGCCGACGGACCCCGGTGGGGCCGCAACCGAGGTGAGTCACGCGATGCCGAGCGCGGGGAAGACCACCGCCCTGAGGTATCCCTCCATGTACTCGGCGTCGACGTCCTTGTTCTCGACGAGCTTGCGCGTGCCGAGGGCACCGAGGATCAGGTGCACGATGTAGTCGTTGGCCGGGTTGTCCGCGGCGAGTTCACCGCGTTCGACAGCGCGGCCGACGACGGTGTCCAGCAACTCCAGGCCCGGTCTGATGTGGAGATCGTGCAGTGCCTGCCACAGCTCGGCGTCCTTGGTCACGGCGTGGGCCAGACCGTTCAACAGGGCCGTGTCCTCGGTGGCGTGAGTGATCAGGTCGCGGACCATCCGGCGGAGATCCTCCGCCAGCGATCCGGTGTCGACCTCGGGGGGCGCGCCGGCGAGGTGACGCAGAGCTGTCGCGACGAGCTTCGGTTTGCTCTCCCACTGTCGGTAGAGCGTCGCCTTGCTCGCTTTGGTGCGCGCGGCGACGGCGTCCATCGTGAGGGCCTCGTAGCCGTGTTCCCGGACGAGATCCACCACGGCGGTGAAGAGCTCCCGCTCTCGTTCCGGCGTGAGCCGAGTCCGGCGGGGCGTCGAGGGGGACGCCGACGTGGACATACTGTACTCCAGACAGAAACGAAACTGTTTCGTACAAGAGTAGTGTACTCGTCGGTAGGGCCGGGTTTCAGCGCGGTCAGGCCACCCCGCATGCGGTGCTGGTCACAGCATGCGAGGTGGCCTGTGGGGTGTGCCTGCGGGGTGCCTGCGGGGATGGTCGTCAGGCGACGAGGTAGAGCACGGAAGCCAGACCGAAGCCGACGAGACCGATGGTGGTCTGCATGACCGTCCAGGTCTTCAGCGTCGTCTTGACGTCCATCTGGAAGAACCGGCCCACCAGCCAGAAGCCGGAGTCGTTGACGTGGCCCGCGGTCACCGAGCCCGCGGCGAGGGCGAGCACGATCGCCACGACCTCGATCGAGTTGAACCCACCGCCCAGGACCAGCGGCTGCACCAGGCCCGCCGCGGTGGTGAGGGCGACGGTGGCCGAGCCCTGTGCGATCCGCAGCACCGTGGCGATGACGTAGGCGGCCACGATTACGGGCAGTCCCATGTCCGCGAGCGCGTCGGACAGCGCGTCGCCGATGCCGCTCGCGCGCAGCACGCCACCGAACATGCCACCGGCGCCGGTGATCAGGATGATGGCGCACACGGGTCCGAGCGCCGAGTCGAGGATCTGCTCCACCACGGTCTTGTCGCGGCCGCGGCGCGTGCCGAGCACGTACATCGCCACGAAGACGGTGATCAGCAGTGCCACCGGTGTGGACCCGAGCGCCACCAGGACGTTGAACCAGCCGGCATCGCCGTCGATCCACCCGGCGTCGGCGGCCGTGCTCAGGCCGGTGTTGGCGAAGATCAGCACCAGAGGCAGCAGGAGCAGACCGATGACCGTGCCCGCGCTCGGCGGGTTCTCGTCGGTCTCGGCCTCGCCCAGGATGTCCGGCACGGGCAGCACGATGCGCTTGCCGATCCACAGGCCGTACAGGTAGCTCGTGAGGTACCAGGTCGGCACCGCGAGCAGCACCGCGAACGCGATGACCAGGCCCACGTCGGCTCCCAGCAACGTGCTCGCGGCGACCGGGCCCGGGTGCGGCGGCACGTAGACGTGCATGACCGAGAACGCGCCCGCCGCGGGCAGGCCGTAGCGCAGCACGCCGCCGCCGAGCCTGCGCGCCACCGAGAAGATGATCGGCAGCATGACCACGAGGCCGGCGTCGAAGAAGATCGGGAAGCCGAAGAGCAGCGATGCGATGCCCAGCGCGAGCGGCGCGCGTTTCTCGCCGAACCGTCGGATGAGCGCGTCGGTGAGGGCTTGGGCTCCGCCGCTCACTTCGAGCAGTCGTCCCAGCATCGCGCCGAAGCCCACCAGCAGCGCGACGCTGGCGAGTGTGGATCCGAAGCCCTCGGTGAGCGTGTCCACGACCGCCTCGGCGGGGATGCCGGTGGCGAACGCGGTCGCGAGGCTGATGGCGACGAGCGCCAGGAACGCGTGCACGCGCAGGGTGATGATGAGCAGTAGCAGGACGGCGACCGCGCCTGCGGCGATGCCCAACAGCGGGCCCGCGCCGAGGGTTTGTGTCCACTCGTCGGTGTTCATACGAAGCTCCGTTGCTGTCGCGGTGGGGAAGGGGTGTCGGTGCTAGCGCTCCGGAGCGCGGAGCGCAAGGCCCGTGAGCGCGGACTCGACGATCTGGTCGGGTTCCTGGCCGAGGTCGACCACCACGCCGTCCTCGTCGCCGGCCAGTGGTTCGAGGTCGGCGAACTGGGAGTCCAACAGCGACGGCGGCATGAAGTGGTCCGACCGGACGGACAGGCGCTCCATGATGAGCGGTGCGTCGCCCGCGAGGTGGACGAAGCGCACCCGGGCGCGGGCTCCGCGGAGGAGGTCGCGGTAGGCCCGTTTGAGTGCCGAGCAGCTCACGATCGTGCTTTCGCCCGTCTCGGCGCGCTCCGTGATCCAGTCCCGGAGGGCTTCGAGCCAGGGAATCCGGTCGTCGTCGGTGAGGGGGACGCCCGCGGACATCTTCCGGATGTTGTCCGGGGGGTGGAACTCGTCGGCCTCGGCCAGCGGCCACCCGAGTTCGTCCGCGAG
>JACYYK010001364.1_pt1 | contig 18766 bp, 18 predicted proteins | sample 8236871 | NCBI WGS metagenome assembly JACYYK01 (sample SAMN14103087, study PRJNA606662) | landfill metagenome | isolation source: landfill solid waste inoculated with endophyte fungus Paravalsa indica | place: India:New Delhi, Okhla landfill site | collected 2017-11-05 | reverse complement strand
AATCCTGTCACCCCGACCAGCCGAGAGGCCCTCTGACCAGCGGAAACGCTGCGCAGGGGGCCTCTTGCTTTGCCCGCTGGAACCCCGGAACGAGCGCTGGGGGCTTAACTGGGGGCTTACGCCTGAGAAGTGCGCCCGTCTCCCGGCATTTTGAACAGCGGTTCCATGTGCCAGTCAGGGGTGACGACCTCGATGGTGGCGAACGAGTTCATGAAGGTCGCGCCGTCCTGGATCACCGGTCGTAGCTCGTGCCGGTAGATGCGCTCCGTGGTCGAGGTGTCCGAGTGCCCGACGACGTCGGAGATCTTCTCGACCGCGGCACCGCCCAGAGACATCAGCGAGACGAACGAGTGCCGTAGCTCGCGCGGCGTCCACTCGGCAGGGTCGATTCCCGGCACCAGCTTGAGAGCCGACCGGAACCCGCGGCGCACGTTGGCTGCGTCCAGCGCTGTGCCGAGTGTCGTCGTGAACACGAGGCCGTGCTCCGTCCACGAGCTTCCGGCCTTCGCCTTGTCGGCAGCTTGGTCGCGATGTCGCCGACGGAGGACGTCGGCAACGAGCTCGGGCATCGCGAGGGTGCGCCGCGACTTCTCCGTCTTCGTGTCTCCGGACTTCCGCACCGAGCGCCAGACGGCGATCGTCGGCGGCTCACCCCCGAGGTCGACCCGGTCCCACGTCAGCGCGCGCATCTCCTCGGTCCGGATCCCGACGAGCATCGAGACGACGATGTACGGGTACATCCAGTGCCCCTTGGTGAGCATGAGAACGTCGAGTGCCTGCTTTTCGGAAAGAGACTTCGACTTCCGACCGGCCGTGCCACGCGGCGTCACCACGAGCTCGACGACATTCCGCTCCAGGAGGTCGCGCGCCATCGCCCGCTTCACGACGGCGTTGAGGCACGCCTTCACGTCAGTGATTGTCCGGGTCGAGTGGGTCGCGACCAGAGACTGCAGCAGCTTCTCGACGTGCTTGGCCGTGAGCTTGCGGAGGAGGACGTCGCCGATCCCCGCCTCGATGTGCGCACTCATGTACTCGTGCTTCCTGACGGTCGCGTCGTCGACCTGGCCCTGCCCGTAGAGCAGCCAGTCCTTGACGGCGTCCGCGACGCTCAGCTTGTCCGACCCGGCAGCGAGCCCTGCTTCGTAGTCCCGGACCCGACGCTTGAGCGCCTCTGTGGCAGCGGAACGAGACTTGCCCGTGCCCTTCCTTCGGATCTCCTTGCCGCGGTCGTCGTAACCGACGATCCGGGTCGCGACGAACCGCTGCCGCCCCTTGTCCCAGTAAACGGTGCCTTCGCCCCGCGCCCGTCTCGGCTTCTTCTCCTCCGGCGCGGTCATGTCGCACCGTCCAGGCTCGCCACGTACTCGGCCACAGCCTCGACCGGCACTAGGCGCCGCGTGCCGACCTTCACCGTGCGGAGCCTGCCGCAGCGGATCAGCTCGTACACGACGGTCCGGCCGATCCGCAGGGCCTCAGCCGCTTCCTCCACCCGGTAGAGCACCGGGGCGATCTCGCTCATGACGAGCGTCTCGTGCTTGGTCATCGCTCCCCCTCGAGTCCTCGGTTGGCCGGCGATCGGGCCGGGCGGTCGTTGCGCTGGTCAGCTCGCCACGTCGCGTACTCGCGGGCTCGGGACGCGGCGGCGTCGGCGAGTGCTTTGTCCCCGGTGCGAGGCCAGCCTGAACCCTCGTAGGCCCAGCTGCCGATCACGAGTGTGGTCTCCTCGTCGTCGGCCATGAGCTGTTCCTCGAGCTCGCGGACGTCGAGCACGTCTCCCGTGTGGCGCTGCTCCGCCGTCATGCGCTGGAAGCGGCGACGAGCACGTCGCAGCGCCCCGAGGGTGACGGAGTAGCGGCGCGACTTGGTCGAGAAGTGACCGCGGAACCCGAGCATCAGTGCCCAGCGGCCGAGCAGGGCGTAGGGATTCTGGGAGCAGTCGCCACAGATGCTCGCGTGACGGTCGTTGACCCGCTCGCCACACTCGAACGCGCAGCCGGCGAGGGCTCGGGTCGCGAGGGCTCGGCACGTGTCGACGATCCGCTCGAGGTGCGGGACCGGGCGTCGGGGATCGACGCCGGTCGACTTGGTCGAGTACTTCGCGAGGTACGCGGCGACCTGCTCGGCAGTGATCTGCTCCCCGGCCGCGGCACCGCCCCGCACGACCCGGACGTCGGTCTGAGCCCCGAAGCGCAAGAGACGCTCCACGTCACCGTCGTCGACTGGCGGAGCTAGGTAAGAGACGCCGGCCGCGGCCTCACGGATCGAATCCTGGAGCCCGGAGGCAGCCACCGGGGCCGGCGGACCCTGGACCGTCAGGTCCGTCGACCCGCACGAGCGCATGAAAATGGACCAGCCCGCGCGCCTGGAACTCGGCGACCTTGGCGTACTCGAGCCGCGCGTGGTCCTTGAGGTCGCGTTCCTTCACGCCGAGCTCCGCGGCGAGCTGCCGCCGCAACGCGATGGTGAACCGGCGCCACAGCTCGGGCGCGTGCCACTGCCAGACGACGGCCGACTCGCCGTCGTAGCAGTCCCGGCACAGCGGAGCGCCGACGCCGGGCTCGGCGGCGTCGTGGTGGGCCCAGCAGGTCAGTGGGAGTCCATGCGGGCAGACGCCCCGGCGCGCACGCGGGTGGCAGGGCTGCTTGCCGTCGCGGGCACGGTGCACTGCCCCGAACGACGGCGCGGTCAGAGTGACGAACAGCAGCGGGTTGGCCCTGACGTCCGTCGGGACGCCCTTGCCGCCGTGCAGGCCGGTCGAGATGAGCTCAAAGGTGTCGCGCGCGTAGATTCGCGAGCACGAGGGGCAAACTTCTTCGCGCCGGTTGCCGCACGGCTTGAACAGCATCCCCATGGGCTCGTCGGCCGACCGGAAGGTCCTGATCTCGCCCGTCCGCGTGTCGACGGTTTCCGAGCTGCCGACGAGGCGGACGGGATGAGCGCAGTTGCCAACCTTGGCGAGCGTGGCAGCGAGAGCCGGCATGGTGCCGTCGGTGAGGCGACCCACGATGGACTCCGCATCGGCTGGAGTGAGGTCGCCCAGGTCGAGTGAAGCATCCGCCCCGAAGCCGGGGAACCCTGTCGCCGCCGTCATCACGCCGCCTCAGGATCCCTCGGGCCGCGCGGAGTGCGAGGTGAGCGCTGGCGGTCAGGTGGCGGATCGACGACCGAGACGACCTCCCCCACTTCCTGGGCCTCGTCAGCCTCGGAACCCGCTTGTTCCTGGTCCTCCTCATGCTCGATCGCCGCCGGGAACGTGTCCGCGACCAGCCGGATGACGTCGTCGGGCCAGAAGTCGGCCCGCACTCGCTCGACCTCACCGTCGTTGCGCACGACGTAGCCGACTCCGGGCATGGTCCGGTCGATTCGGTGCGCCGGTGCCAGGTCGCCGTATCCGTCGCCGAGGACCATGCGGGTCTCCGACGTCGAGGCGAGCCGAAGAGCGATCGTCTGGGTGAAGAGCTCGCGCATGCCCACGGTCTCCTTGCGCGGGTCCTGCACAAAGGCCACGACCATCACGCCGAGCGCGCGTCCCTGGGTGAGGATCCGTTTGAGCAGCGTGGTCGCCTCGTTGACGACGTCGCGCGATGCGTAACCCGTCAGCACGGCGAGCTCGTCGATCAGTAGCACATGAGCCGGGTCGCCCGATGACGGCTCGAACTGCCGAGTTCGCCCGCGCATGGTCGCCTGCCGTTCGCCGATCACACCGTGCAGCGAGTTGAGGAGCTCGAGCGCGGCCCGTTCGTCCATCGCGACGGACGAGAACACCCCCGCGCCTACCGCGACCTCGACGCCGCCCTTGAGATCGATCCCCCAAAGCCTCACGAGGCCAGCATTCGCCGCTGGAGCGAGGTTCCCTGCGATGCCCCAGAAGACCGAGCCCTTGCCTGCCCCCGATCGTCCGACGACGAGGGTGTGCCGTCCTCCGAGCTCGAGCCGCCACGGCGAGCCGTCCGAACGTCGGCCGAGAGTGACGGCGTCGGTCTCGATGCTCTCGGGGAGAGAAGTTGTGGACGGCTCGTGCAGCAGCTCCCGCATCGTCAGGACAATCTCGACGACACCAGGAGCGACGCGGCGCGATTCGGCCGACTCCGCCTCGAACGCTGTGGCGATGGCCTCGGCGGCTCCGTCGACGTCCTCGACGGTCTGCCCGACGGCGGCGCGAACTCGAAGTGTCAGCGTGTTGCCGCTCGTCCGGACGTTCAGCAGGCGCGGAACACGTTGAGTCTTGTCGTTCTCCCACGGCCAAGCGAGCCCGCACCGCTCGGCGACCCGAGCCCACTCTCGGCGGACCCGACGGCGCCAGGCTCGACGACGCAGCGGCCCACTGAGTACCGCCTCGTAGGTCAACGGGCTGATAGCGTCCCAGATCGCCCGGAGGGTGCTCCACACCGGGACCAGCAGGAGCACCGCCAGCCCGACAGCCTCGTGATCGGCGATCATCAGGAGGTCACCGATCACGAGGCAGACGAGGATCACCCGCCAGGACTCAACGGTCCAGGTCACCGAGCTCCAGAACGCGTAACCGACCCGACCAAGCACGATACCGGCGGTACCCAGGCTGGACATCACGTCGCCCCGCTCATGATGGCGGTGTCCCCTGTGCGCCCATCTCGAGGGAAGGCGCGCAGGGGCCGTACCGGCTCGGCATCGCAGAACACTCGGAACTGCGCCTCGGGCCACCGGCCGCCCTTCCACACCGCAGATACGTGACCGGAGCGCGAGGCGGAGAGGTCGAGCACCTTGTCCAGTCCGAGCCGCCATGCGAGGTACTCCGCGGCGGTCTGGGAGGCGACGTGCACGGAAACTCCTCCGCCACCCACCTCGACGGTGACGACCCGGCCGCTGACCATATCGATGATGTCCGCCGCCATGGCCAGCAGCTCCGGAACGGTCGGCCCGATCTCGGCCGAGGTGTCGAGGGTCTGACCGACGCCTCCCGCGGACATCAGGCAGCCGCCTTCTGGTCCCCGGGCTTGGCCTGCTCCTGCCCAGCCGACGCGAAGCCCTGTGCGCGGAAGGACCACGCGATCCGGGGCCGGTTGCCGGAGTCGTCCACGTACGGCAGCGCCGTCAGACCGACGAACTTCACGGGAGTCCAGGGCATCGGCGAGGTGTTCTTCGGCGGCACCGGCTGAACCTCGGCGGCGAACTTCACCGAGACACCGAGCTCGCGACGGTTGGCGTCGTCGTCGCCGTCGATAACCGTGCACTGCCACAGCGGCAGGCCGGTCTCCTTGTCGCGCTGCTGGGGCCGCGTGCCGTCCGGGCGCTTGTCCGCCTGAAAGTCGGCAACGGGCTCCACGTACCCGCGCAGGTAGGCGCCCTGGGGGAACACCGCCTCGTGCGCGATCTCGAACCGCTTGGCGATTGCCATGATGTCGTCTCCTCGCTGGTTCTGTGTTCATTCCAGTTCGGGCTGGATGCCCACTCACCACGAGAGCTCCAGACGACGGGACGTCGTCACCACCTAGCGGGACGTCTAGGGACGTCCTACGATGACTAAGACGTCCCGCAACGCCCCTTCCAGAGCACGGCTACTCCTCGCCCCTGGAGGCGTCATGACGAACGAACGACTGCGCGCAGCCATCACCGACGCCGGTTTCTCGCTCCACGAGTTCAGCGACAGGCTCGGTGTCGATCCCAAGACGGTCGAGCGCTGGATCACCAAGGACCGCATGCCGTACCTGTCCCACCGCATGAACGCGGCGCGGATCGTCGGAAAGACCTCCGGGTACCTCTGGCCATCAACCGAGGCCGATCCGCGAACGAAGTCGGCCACCCGTGCAGAGCTCATCGACCTCTACCCGAGCCGGGGCGCGCTCCCCATCGCCATGTGGGAGGACCTCATCGACAACTCCGCCGAGGCGATCGACATCCTCGCTTTCGCAGGATCCTTCCTGCACGACGGAATCCCCGAGTTCGGCGAGCGGATCAGGGCGCGGGCGGCCGCCGGTGTACGGATCCGACTGCTGTTCGGAGACCCGGAGAGCCGCGCCGTCGAGCTACGCGGCGAGGAGGAAGGTATCGGCGACCTCATGGCCGCCCGATGCCGGTTGACCTGGAATTACCTCGCACCGCTGCTTGACAGTGTCGCCGGCATCCAGGCGCGCAAGCACGGCAGCACTGTCTACGCCTCGCTCTTCCGGTTCGACAACACCCTGCTGGTCAACCCGCACGCTCTCGGAGCCCCAGCCGGTCACTCGCCGATCCTGCACCTCAACCGAATCGCCGGCGGCAAGCTCTTTGACCACTATGCCGAATCTTTCGAACGCACGTGGCACATTTCCGAGCCCACCGAGGGACACAAATGGCCTACTTCTTGATCGCAATTCTTTACGCAAGACCACCTTGTGCAACAGCACCGGCTCCGCTGACGAAGCGACCAAGCGCGAATAGCTCAGCACACACGATTTCGATTTCCCGCGCTCCACTGAATCAATGCACTTAGGACTTCCGTCGGCAACTCGCGCACAGACGCCCTGCGCGAGGTACAGATTAAAACACACTGATGCCCGGCCGCACGTCGTTTGGCGCGGCCGGGCATCAACTCAGGATAATTACGCGAGTGACTCCCTCTAGAAACACCGAGCAATCCCGTTACCCTCGGCAGCGCGATCGCTCGACACGTTCTATGAGATGCTAATCATCTCAGTCAGTGATCATGTAGAGGGCGCTCCAGTTGGTTCGGTTGTTGCTTCCTCCCTCGAACCAACTGTGATCGATCAGAATTCCTCCCATCCGGTCATCGCCGTCAGCAAGCGAAACCCCGAGACCAACGCCCGCATACGTGAGAGTGATGTCTGCACTACCCGAGTCATCCTCCCACCAATAGACAACTACGTCGCACCGCGTTGTACCGAGGTAGATATCTTCATCACGCGGGGCGTAGTCGTAGTCCAAACCGGTGACATTCACGTCATCCTTTTGGAGATCACCGCACGTGCTCGATGCAGCATATGAGACCTCGGCCGCTCCCTTGGCCCAGGGCTCCTTGTCATCGTAGAGGTGAACCTGGACAATGCGCGCTTCATAGTTGGCTGCAGCCAGCGTCGACACCCCGGACGCAGCCGCCACGTCGTCAGACGTCACCATGGTGCCATCGCTGTCGACGACGTCACTCAGCAAGTTGCCAGATTCGTCAGTTCGCTCATTGACACCGAGCACAATGACGGGCCTCGCGGGCTCCTCCTGCGCGTCCAGCTCATAGGCCTTCCCGGTCGCGTCATAGGCGGTAATGGTTTCAATCGCCAGATCATCAACACCCACCGGCATCGAGGCAACGAGCGGAACCTCGATCGCAGGGTCCCATTCATCAAACTTGTTCGGGACAGCCACCTGGAGACCAGGAATGTCATCCGCGATCCCGTCGACGGCCGCAGTCGCATCACTAGTGCGCATCGACCGATTGGCGCCATAGCTGGCAGAAAGAGCGCTGACGACACTAGGCTCATCCGTGATTGTTTCCCACAGAGCCTCCGTGTCGCCGTCAAATCGTTGCGCCACCGCCTGATGCACGTCCTGCCGGACCGGTTCGTTGGCCACCGCGCCCGCAAACAGCTTCGCCATCGCGTCCAAGGAGCTATTGATTTGAGCGTCGGAGGGTACAGACTCATCAGCAGCGTCCTCGGCATGGGCCGCGCCTGAGACGAACACCGCGCCCCCAATTGCAAGGGTGATCGAGGTCAACGCAGCACCGGCGGTGCGGAGCCCCCTCGCTGACGTGCGCGCCAAGGGCGAGGTCCATCCTCTATTTCCGTGCATACCGGTCCTTTCGGGAATGTCGGAATAAGACGATTGGATGCTAGCCGCAACACAGAGGCCAAGCAAGGGTGAAATTTGTCAAACCGGCAGGCCCACCGGCGGCCTGTAGGGTTCCCCACGCGCGCGTCGATTGCTGGTGTATACGTCGACGGACGGACGGCGATCTCGGGCCAACACATGCGACCGCCCTGCCCAAGGTCGCCCGCGTCCGACCCGCCTTGACACAGCGATTCACGATACGAAATGATCGTTACACGATATGACGATGCTGTAAGACGATATGGAGGCCAACGGTGGTCCGAGCACGGCGAGCGTTTCAGGTCGGAGGCTGGGCTGCCCTGGCCGCTGCCGTCGTCACCGCAGCCATGGCGGTCATGGTCGCAGTGATCGGTGTCCTGGCACTGACAGGCAATGTGACCTACCCCGTGGACGTCCGCCTCGGACCCCTGCACGTCCGCGACACGATTTCCACGCAGGTCCAGGCGTTGGAAGAGGTGTGCCAGACGTCCAGCGTCGACTCGCGGGATCTGACCCCGGAGTGCAACAACTTCTTCATCCACGATGAGGACAGCACGACGGACGGCGCGGCGATCCAACGACAGGACTCAGACATCCGGCCGACGTTCGCGCACCTGACCGGTGAGGTCGAGCTCGTCTCCACCGGTGGCTGGAGTCCCTACGTCTGCGCTCAGGTCATCAAGAAGGTGATCATCTTGAGCGTCGTCGCCGTGTGGTTCAGCCTGCTATGGCGACTGCTCGTCGCTGCGGCCAAGGGGAACGTCCTCAGCGCACGGACCGTGCGGTACCTCCGCGCCCTGGGCTGGCTGACAATCGCCGCGGCTGCCCTGGCCCCTGCGCTCGCTCACTTCACGAACCTTTACCAGGTTGGCTACGGATCGACCTCGTTCAACGAGGAAACCAATCTTAAACCCTGGAGTAGCCACGACGGCTATCCCGGCGGTGTGAACTTTGTTCAGCAGGCTCTTGGCGGCCTGGTGCTCCTCGTAGCCGAGGTCTTCCGCCATGGTGCCGACATCGAGACCGAGCAAAGGCTGACAGTCTGATGCCGATCGTGATCCGGTTGGATCGGATGTTGCTCGAGCGGAAGATGACCCTCACTGAGCTCGCCGACCGCGTGGGCATCACCGTCCCCAACCTGTCCATCCTCAAGACAGGCAAGGCCAAGGCCATGCGGCTCGCCACCCTCGACGCCATCTGCCGCGAGCTCGAATGCCAGCCCGGAGACTTGCTCGAACACGTCCGTCACGACGCCTCCTAGGCACGAGACCGTGCCAGGCTTCCTGCACCCACGTAGTCTCAAGAAATGGGCCGGATCGACTACATCGACGACCGCAACGCCCCGAAGGTCAACTCCGTCGTACCTTCGGTCGTCGCCATCGTTCAAGACGCGCGCGGCCGAGTGCTGATGATCCACAAGACCGACAACGATAGATGGGCACTCCCTGGCGGTGGGCACGAAGCTGGCGAGAGCATCGCGGACACCGTCGTCCGCGAGGTCAAGGAAGAGACGGGCTACGAGGTCGAGGTCGAAGCGATCACCGGCACGTACACCAACCCGAGCCACGTCATGCAGTACGACGACGGCGAGGTTCGCCAGCAGTTCTCGATCGCCTTCCGTGCACGGCTTGTCGGTGGCGCGAGCCAGACCAGCTCCGAGAGCGACAAGGTCGAGTGGCTCACGCCCGAGCAGATTGAAAGCCTGGACCTGCACCCGTCGATGAGGCTACGGCTCGAGCACGCCCTCAGGAAGTCCGGCCAGCCATTCATCGGATAGTCCGAGTCGATCGCGCGCACGCTGGGCGGACGCAAGGAGCGCGTGCTGCGAACGGGCGACTGCCCGATGGACAGGGCTGAACGTGGGGTACCTGCTCAGGATCTCAGCGACCCTGGTCTCCGGGTCGGTCGGCGTCCCGTCCGGCGCCGTCACGAGGTCCAGGAGGGTGAGCACGTCGAGCTCGTCGGGTTCGGGCGCGGGCAACTCGGCTAGATGTTCGCTCAACCCGCGCTCGCCTGCTTCAAAGTCGGCGCCCGTGTGGTGCGCTACGAGCGCCACGATCTCCGCTGGAACGCGCTCGTTCATGAGGAACGTCGCTCCATCGAGCGGATGGAAACCCGTCGTCGAGAGCTCCTCGGCGTAGCCCAGGTCGTGGAGCCAAGCCGCCGCGACGACGTCGGACGAGACCATGTCAGCTGCCGCGAGTTCCTCGGCGAGCCGCCCTACAGCCTGGACATGGTCCCAGCGGCGACCGAGACCTGACAGGTACTCGGACGCCAGCTTCGGCGCCACCTCTGCGCTCCACATGGTCCCATCGTGCCCCTGGCCGGCCACATCGCCTAGTTCGTCACCCACAGTCAGAATTGGCGACCGATCAGCGCTGGTTAGTGCCGGAACGCGGCGCGGATCGCCGGTTGATGGTCCGGCTGCGGGCCAACCGACGTCGCCTCTTGAGAGCGGCAGCAACCAACGCGAATATGGCGAGAAGCAGCACCACAAGGACGCCAACACCGACGACGTCCGCCTGGTCGAGGCGGCCGACCACCGGCAGATCGGCGATCTCGCCTGATTGGATTTCGCCCCAGACCTGCTCGATCCAGGGACGTAGTTTCGCCGTCCACATCTGCTTGATCATGACGAGGCCCACGAGCGCGAGGACCCAGTAGAAGACCTGCTGGATCTCGTCTTCGCCCTCACGGTCGTTGCCCACGGCTCTCCCCTCAGGCGTAGGCGAACAGGCGATGCAGCGGGATCGTCCGGACCTTGTCCTGCAGTTCCGGGTAGTAGCCGACCTGGTGGAGCCACCAGTGGGAGTGAGGGACGGCGCGGACGCAGAAATCACCGTCCACGTCGAGCGGCTCGGAAACGCCGACGAACCAGAACCACTCCCCTTGCGCATTACGGGAGCGCAGCGTCCGGCCCGTCAGTGCGCCGGCCTCCCTGGCGCCGATCGGCTTCAACACGGGCGGCTGCTCCAGGTCGGCACGCACGCGGTCCAACCACGAGGACGCCTCGGTCGCAGGCTCGTCAGTCACCAAGCGCCCCGACACATCCGCAGGCAGCGCATCCCGGTAGACCCACGCGTGCTCGACCGGCCACCACTGCATCACCGGGTTCCGGCCCGGTGCTACCCGCCAAGTCCAGTAGTGCATCGGCGCGCAGACGGCCAGCGCCTCGTGCAGCTCACCGTCGTCGGGGAACTCGACGCTCGACCGTTCCGTTCGCAGCACGATCTGACCGTCGATGAAGTAGCGGCCCGGGATGCCGATCGTCAGTTCGGACCCGACGTCGAGGTCACGGACAAACGCAGCCGGGATCGGGTGGCGGGACGGTGGAGGCACCGTCTGCCACATGATGTCCTCGAACGCAAAGAACTCGGCGTCCATCATGACCAGGCTCGCAGGTTGACTCCGTGCTGGCGCATGAAGGGCTCCGGATCTACGGGTTCACCGTCAACGTGCACCTCGAAGTGGTAGTGCGCCCCTGTGCCAACGCCACTCTCGCCGGAAAGAGCGATGGTCTGCCCACCCTGGACCTCTTCGCCCGGCTTCACCAGTGCCTCGGACAGGTGCAGGTGGCGCGTCGTCACACCGTCGGCGTGCGTGATGGCCACGTTCAGCCTTCCGCCCGAGCTCCATCCCACCGACTCGACCACTCCCGTCGTGGGCGAGGCGATCGGCGTCCCGACGGCCGCGTGGAAGTCGGTGCCCGCGTGCAGCCGAGCCTCGTGATAGATCGGGTGGAATCTCGTCCCGAACGCAGAGGTAACCTGCGACTGGATCGGCGCTGTCCACTCCCCTGCCGGTATGACCTCGCGGGAGGTCCCTGCGACGGCACTCTTGGCCGACGCGAGTTCAAACTCGCTCGAGCAGAAGCTGTCGATGTCGACGCCGCTCGCACGGTAGTCGGCGGCGGTCAGGACGGCTTGCTGACTGTTGCTCGTCTGGTCGCTCCCCTCCGAAGATGCCGCGGCGACCGGTGTCGTCGAGGACGCGTCACCGGCGAGGGACTCGACGATCAGGATGGCGCGATCTTCGTGCTTGGCGTACGCGCTGGGGAAGGCAGAGCGCTGAACGCTCTGCGCGGCGACGGTAATGGGCAGGTCGGCCCAGCCCGACACTTCGAGGAGCCCACCGGGCGAGGCTCTCCCGGACTTGGCGTCGAAATGCGGCGACGTCCGGCCACCGAAGAAGGCGAGGGCAGCGAACTTCGGGTCGCGGACCTGTTTCTCGCTCCCCCAGCCCTGCGACGGGCGCTGCTGGAACAGGCCGAGGGAGTCCCGGTCGCCGTAGTCGACATTCTCGAGCCCGGACTCCTGCAGAGCGGTGGCGATCGCCACGATCATGCCTCGTCGTCCGACGCCGGCCACCACACCGGCCGCGATGATCGCCTGGGCGTTGGCGATCTTGGCGCCGTCGTCGGGGCCGAAACCAGGGACGGAGCCACCTGTAGGGATGCTCGGGGTCTGGTCGAGAGCCGGCGGTTGGTAGGCCGCCTGGTCGACGGTGTACCCCAGCTCGGTGCAGACGTTCGCGGCTTCAGAGACCTGTCCGTTGCCCGATACCAGGCTCACCGCGGTCACCGTCAGGAAGGTCGCGACGCCGACAATGGCGAGACCGGCCGCGACCAGCTTGCCCCAGTGGCGGGCCAGCCAGCCGATCGCCTGAGTCTTGGCCCATAGGACGAGCGCGGCGGTGACGGCTTCCATGGGTCCTCACCATCCTCAGCTCACGGGCTCGACACGGGAGACGAGCCATGTCGCGTCGTCCGGGTCCGCGACGGCGTGAACGCGGACCCAGTCGCCCGTCGTCGGGACGTCGAAGACTGCCTCCTCGGCGTTGATCGCGACCTGGCGAGGTTCGCCGCGCACGGTGACCTCGGGCGTGCTCGCCGGATCGGTCATGCTCAGACCGGTGGACCACAGGTCTGACGTCGCGAGCGGGCGGACGTTGCTTGCCCATGTGACGGGGTCGAGGTCGGGCCGAGCCCAGGCGGCCACGAAAGCGGCGGCAACGTCGGCAGCGGCTGCGGCGGGGTCGTCGGCGGCCGGGTCGGCACTCAGGTCGTCCGTCGCGCCGACAGGCGCCGCATCACCCGTCGTCGTGCTCGAGCTCAACGTCTCGTCAGGGGACGGCGACGAGGACGCTGAGCTGTCGGCGGCCTCGGGCGAGGCCGACTGAACGACGGCCGCGGACGACGCGCCTTCTTCGTCGTTGATCTCCCCGGCGAAGAACACGGCCACCAGGGCGACCACCACGACGCCGACGAACCGCAACGGCGAGTAGAGCGGCCAGCGGACGATCGGAGCAAGCATCTCCCACATCAGCGGTACTCCTCCCGCTCGTCGTTCGCGTCCGCCGTGGTCGGCGGGCGCCAGATCTCAAAGACGGCGTTGCCGTCTGAGTCGTAAGTCGTGCCCGCCTCGACGACACCGGCTGGCAGGGTGGTCGAGCTGCCGATGACTTCACCACGCGGGGCGTTCTTGTCGACCGCTCCGGACAGGTCGACGTCGACATCATCGGGACGGACCGCCGGAGGCTTGCGTGCCTCGGTGACCGTGTTCTCACGAACGGAACCGACGATCGACGTTCCCGCCGCCATGGTCGGAGTATCGACGGCACCCGACTCAGGCGCGGACGCCTCATGTGATCGCGCCGCGGATGTGCTCGCCGCAGCGCCAGCAATGGCACCAGCGCTGGCACCCGCCACCAACTCCCCGCGGGTGCGGCGGGACAGGCTTCGGCGCGCGGCAGGCAGGGCCGCAGGGATCTCGTTCATCCGATCCCGGTGCCGACCTCGGCTTGTCGCGTCTGGCGCCACCGGCAGCTCCCGCCCCGAAGCGGACTGCCGACCGGGGGCGAGCTCGCGCGGTGGTCCGTTCCCGGCGGACAGCGCCCTGGTGCTCCCGGCCGCTACCGGAGCGCTCTTGGCGTAGGCATGGCGGTAGACGCCGGGCTCGCGCCCCTGGTTCTTCTCGTCGGCCTGCTCGCCGTCGCCCTTCTTCGAGTCCTCGACACCGCCCCGGAGCGCCTGACGGGTGACGAGCGCGTTGAGCAGCGTCCCCATCCCGGACCGAGCCACACGCCGCGCGGCCCGCGAGCCCGGAACCGCGCGGCCGGGGCGCAGCAGCTTGAACAGGATGAACGGCACCGCGGCCACGATGACGAGCTTGAGGCCGAACGCCAGGTCGGAGTCGAGTACGGCTGTGGCTAGCAGGAGGTTCGCCAGGGCCGCGACGAAAAACGCCGGCCCAAGGATGATGAACCGGCCCACCTGCTTGAGCACCCCGATCACCCAGTCCTGGGTGACGTACAGCAGCCCGAGCACCCCGAACGCGGGGGCGAGCGGCACGAACACACGCGTGGCCACGTAGGCGACGATGATGAAGACCGCGGCGACCGCCAGGAAGGGCATCATCACGGCGACCCGGAGCACGACAGTTCCGGCGGCGTCCCACCGACCGTTGTTCCCCGTGAGCTGCTGGTAGGCGCCGGAGTCCTCGCGCTCGACCGCGGCGGCGGTCTTGACCCACAGATCCTTCTTGGCATCGACGATCGCCTGGCCGGCGTCGGGGTCGTTCTTCACCGTCTCGGCCTCGCTCCAGGTGAGGTGCGAGGCTCGGAACAGGTTCGGCCCGTGCTCGCGAGCAACCGCGCTGTCGTTGGATCCGAGCGTGCCTTCGAGCCAGGCGTCGTAGAACAGGTCGCGGTTGATCGTGTCGAACATGTCGTCCAACGCGGCCTGGGCTTCGTTCGGGCTCTCCTTGCCCTTGTTCCCCGGGGCTGGCGGGCCGTAGGTCTCGTTCGCCACGCCTACTCCGCGGGCCGACGTCGTGATCGTTTGCTGCACCAGCTCGTCGACTGCGCGTGCCGACGACACCGGATAGCTCATGACGTACGTCGCCCCGACGAGGACCAGCAGAGCCCACCCGACGGTCGTGACCGTCGAGGACACGTCGGCGCGCATCGCCGTGATGAGGACCCCCACCGTGACGAGGATGAGAATCGCCGTGACCCACGGGTCCCAGAAACCGCCCTTGACCGCGGAGGTCGCGCTCGTCAGGACGTCATCGAGCGGGGCCAAGAAGTCAGGAGTCACCACGAGGCTGAACAGGTTGTGCGTGAACGCCGAGACAGACGCGCTGCTGGACAGAAGGAAGTTCGCTATGCCCGTCTGCGCGTTCGGGAGCACGTCCGAGCCGGGGACGCAGCCGTTGTCGTAGTTCGCCCAGCGGTACGAGTAGCCGTAGACGTCCGCCAGCTTGACGTCCTGATTGGTGAACGGGTCCGCGTCGCTCGCCGTGGCCGGCTTGCCGTAGAGCTTGCCCGGCAGCCCGGCCAACGGCGACGCCGGCTCCGGAGCCGACGCGCATGCCTTCGCCGCGACCCCGCCTGTGGCCGAGACCGCCGTCGTCGCCCCGGGTGCGGCGGCAGCACCCAACGCTGGCCCAGCGCCCAGGATGCCGAGGGCGAGCAGGGCGACGACGACGGCCCGGCGGATCATGCTGCGCCTTCCTCGGCGCTCCCCTGGTCGACGAGCTCGAGAGCTCGGCGCTTCGTGGGGTCGGCCGTGGTGTTCAGCGCCGCGGTGAGCCGCTCGTGGTTCGAGTAGTCGACGCGGATCTTCTCGACACCGCCCTTGCCGTCTTCCCCGCCCATGCCGTCACGGAAGATGAACTCGCGTGGAGCGCCCGTCGTCTCCGAACGCCGTGACCGTCGCGAGAGCTTCGAGAACTCCGCCTCGTAGCCCACTCCGGTGGGCAGACCGAGCAGCCGGCAGTTGTGCTCCTGCGCCTCCTTGTCCGTCGTCTTGCCCACGAACGCGGCGCCGACGAAGTTGTTGATGTTCTGGCCGATGACGTTCGCCGCGTTCTGGGTCGAGACCAGGGCCGCGATGTCGTGCTTGCGGGTGTCGGTGGCGACCTTCTGAACGAGGGTCCGGCCCGTCGAGACCGCAGTGATCTCGTGAACCTCGTCGAGGAACATGCCCTTGCGCTCGTGGAAGTCTGCCCGGTAGACCGACCGCAGCGCGGACCACGCGGCCAGCGACATCACCGGTCGGCTCATCAGCTCGTCGTACGACCATTCGCCCTTCGGCTTGTTCTCGTCGATCTGCGCGAGGCCCTTGAGACTGAAGAAGGTCATGCGTCGACTACTCAGCGCATCGCCGTGGTTGCCAGCCGACGGCGAAGCGAAGAACAGGCGCGAGATCTCCCGCTCCGACGCCTCCCGAAGCCGGCGCTGGATCCGCGCCGCAAGCTCGCCTTCGTCGTGGTGCTGGAGCGCCATGAGGACGCCGTGCGCCGTCGAGTACGGCAGCGCCTCGGCGCGCGCGACGGCATCGCGGAGGATCGACATCGCGGCCTTGTCGTCCTGGTCCTCGGCGGGAAGGCACCAACGCAGGGTGTCGGTGACCAGGTCGCGCCGCTGCGCCTTGGCGGCGGACTTCGCCAGGGCGAGCGCCTGCTCGGGGTCCGGTTCGTCGCGGAACCACGCCTCCTGCGGCTCCGGAACGAGCGCGTAGGGATTGAGCGCCCCGGGCTCGGACTCCAGCAGGTTGATGGCCGTCGCGACGACCCGGAACTCGGGAAGCTCCGCGAGGGATCCGAGCCGGCCCGAGGGGTCGAGAACGGTCCAAGGCACGCCTTGAGCACCGGTCTTGTAGACGATGCCCCCGGCGAAGAAGCTCTTGCCCGCGCCCAGCCCGCCGACGATCGGCACCAAGCCTGAGCCCTCGACGACCTCGGGCCCGTACCAGGGATCCCAAGTCACCGGCCGCTCCGCGAAGCCGCTGGTGTAGCCGATGAGGACGCCGCGCTTGTCGCCGACCTCCGCCGTGGCGGCGGGTACGCCCGCCGCGAGCTTGAGGATCGGCAGGTGCCTGGTGTGCCCGCTGTTGGCGAGCGGCTCCATCGGCACGAACTCGCGGGCGAGACGGAACTGGTCGAGCTCGCGCTCGATCTTGATCGCCGGCTTGTAGACCTTCTGGACCACCTTGGCCCGCGCCAGCGCCTCTTCTTGGGTCGGTGCGGCGACGGCGATCCGGTACCAGCCACGGGTCCTGGTCGCCAGACCATCGAAGCCGGAACGCTGCTCGTCCTCGACGGCGGAGGCCCGCTCGGACTGCCGAGCCAGCTGGCGCGGAGGCTGCTTGCCGTGGTCCTCGAGGTAATGGTCGCGCTGGGCGAGCACACGGTCGGAGAGCTTGTTCATCTCCTTCGACGTCTCGTCCGGCGAGCGCACGTCGACACGGAAGGACCACTCCACCGGGAAGGGCAGCTTGTCGGTCTTGGCGATCCACGGCTCGTCCAACTCGGGGATGTGGAGCTCGCCCATGCGACCGACCGTCAGGACGACGACGTACCGCGTGATCGGCTGCTCCCCCATCGTGGAGTCGATCCGCACCGACTGCGCCAGCGGCTCAGCGCTCCAGAACGTCGAGCCCGTGAACTCGTGGAGGTCCTCCTTCGACCAGTGCGTCTCCTCGATCGTGTCCTGGTTCGGAGCCGGGCAGCCGAGCGCGAACGACCGAGCCAGCAGCCACGCCATGTCGTTCCCGACCGCGGGAATCGCGTCCACGCCGGCGCCGGCCATGATCTCGTCGACCTCGTCCAGGCGATGCTGCACCGCCACGAGCTCGCGGCGGGCGACGTCGGGCAGGACCCGCGCGGTCAGATCGACGGCCGACGATCGCGACCCGAGGTCGACCCCGAAGTACACGAGCTTGTCCGACTGCATCCGGGACGCGAGCTGCCGTTGGTCGCGCACGAGGATGGCTTCGAAGCCCTCGCTCGGCCTTGGAGAGTTCTGCCATGCGGCCTGTGCCCAGGTCTGGACCGGGTAGGGGCGGGTGGTGATGCGGCAGTAGACCGTGCGCCCGACCAGCTCGGCGATCTGCGATGCGTGCGCCTCGATCAGCGCCTCACCATCGGCCACGGTGCGGAAGCTCCACCGCTGTGGGTCGAGCAGGTACCAGGCGACCATGCGCTTGTCCGAGAACGTGACGTTGTGGGCCACCCGCGACAAGGCCCACTTCATGGCGCTGGTCATCTTCGGCGCGTCCGGGTACCGGCCGCGTCCCTTCGCGGGCTTTGTCGGGCGAGCGGTCTCAACGGTCTCCTCGACCGGGTCGTAGGTGACCGCGACGTCATCGTCCTCGTCGTCGTCAGGCTTGCGGCCGAAGAGCGACCTGAGGTTGAGCTGCATCATTCCCCCTCGCGTCCCGCCGCGCGGGCGGCGGCAAGCCGGTTCGCGTACGACCGCCACCGCCGTCGTCCCGTCATCAGCCGGTGGTCAGCGCCGATCGACGTTGCTCGACGGCGGAATGCCGCGGGCTGGCGTGCCTGCTGCCCCCGCAGCGGCATGCGGGTAGCAGTGAGCTCGTGCCAGAAGGTGGCTACCAACACGCCGATCGGCCGCTCGTGCGTCGTCCTGTCGACGATCCACTGCGACAACCGCAGCGCGACCAGGACGGTCAGCGCGACCGCGAGGGCCACGCCCTGGAGGGCGCCGAGGCCGAGGACGACCAGGCCGAGCAGGGCGATGATGACGGTGCAGCCGGCGAAGAGGACGGTCCGCCCGGCCACCTCCATGGCCCGTACGGCGGCGTGGTGCCGGTCGGCTCCGGCCAGCAGTTCGGTGCGGTAGCGGTGGAAGATCAGCAGGGCGTAGTCGACGCCCACGCCGAGGCCGACCAGCATCATCACCGGCGGGGTGAAGTCGGCGACGGTGAAGAGGTGCGCGGCGAGCCCGATCAGCCCGAGCGCGCCGCCGACCGCGAAGACGGCGGTGACCAGGGGGACGGCGGCCGCGACCAGCGAGCCGAAGAAGAGGACGAGGATGACGAGGGCGGCGAGCATCCCCGCGCCCTCGGCGGCCCCGCCGCCCGCCTCCTCGGCGCCCCGGGTGGCCTCGCCGCCGACGGCGGTCACCAGCCCGTCGCCGCCGGCCTCGCGGACGGTGTCCAGCAGCCGGGTCAGGTCCTCGGCGG
>JACYYK010000155.1_pt3 | contig 18856 bp, 35 predicted proteins | sample 8236871 | NCBI WGS metagenome assembly JACYYK01 (sample SAMN14103087, study PRJNA606662) | landfill metagenome | isolation source: landfill solid waste inoculated with endophyte fungus Paravalsa indica | place: India:New Delhi, Okhla landfill site | collected 2017-11-05 | reverse complement strand
CCCGGACGGACGACGAGGGCGGGCCGTCGGGATCTCTCCCGTCGGCCCGCCCTCGGCGGTGTGCGCCCTGCGGCGCGGCGGCCCTGCGAGCCGCGAGGATCAGGCGGCCCGGATCAGGCCTCCTTGGTCTCCTCGGTGGACTCCGCGGCGGCGGGGGCCTCGGTCTCGGCGACCGGGGTCTCCTCGGCCTTGGACGCATTCTTCGCGGCGCCCTCGGCCTCCTTCACCACGGACTGCTTCGCGGAGTACTCCTCCGTGACCAGCTCGATGACGGCCATCGGGGCGTTGTCGCCCTTGCGGGGGCCGATCTTGGTGATGCGGGTGTAGCCGCCGGGACGCTCGGAGAAGGTCGGTGCGATCTCCTCGAAGAGCTGGTAGACGACGCCCTTGTCACGGACGGTCTGCATCACGCGGCGACGGGAGGCGAGATCGCCCTTCTTCGCCTGGGTGATCAGACGCTCCGCNNCGCAGGCGCTTGGCCTTGGTCTCGGTGGTGGTGATCCGGCCGTGGCGGAACAGCTCGGTGGCGAGGCCCGCGATGATCATCCGCTCGTGCGCGGGGGATCCGCCGAGGCGCGCGCCCTTGGTGGGTGCAGGCATGGTCGTTCTCCTTGGTGGAAGTGAAGGTCAGTACTGGTCGCCGAAGTCGTCGGAGTAGGAGTCCAGGGCGGCGGGGTCGAACCCGGCCGGGGAGTCCTTCAGCGACAGCCCGAGCTCGGCGAGCTTCGCCTTGACCTCGTCGATGGACTTCTGTCCGAAGTTGCGGATGTCGAGCAGGTCCGCCTCGGAGCGGGCGGTCAGCTCGCCGACGGTGTGGACGCCCTCGCGCATCAGGCAGTTGTACGAGCGGACCGTGAGGTTCAGGTCGTTGATCGGCAGGGCCAGATCAGCGGCCAGCGCCTGGTCGGTGGGCGAGGGGCCGATCTCGATGCCCTCCGCCTCCTGGTTCAGCTCGTGGGCCAGGCCGAACAGCTCGACCAGGGTCTTGCCCGCCGAGGCCACCGCGTCGCGGGGGCTGATGGCCGGCTTGGTCTCGACGTCGACGATCAGCTTGTCGAAGTCGGTGCGCTGCTCGACACGGGTCGCCTCGACCTTGTAGGTCACCTTCAGCACGGGCGAGTAGATCGAGTCGACCGGGACCCGGCCGATCTCGCCGTCGACGCCCTTGTTCTGCGCGGCGGAGACGTAGCCGCGGCCGCGCTCGACGATCAGCTCGACCTCCAGGCGGCCCTTCTCGTTGAGGGTCGCGATGTGCAGGTCGGGGTTGTGGATCTCCACGCCGGCCGGCGGGGTGATGTCGGCGGCGGTGACGCGGCCGGCCTCCTCGCGGCGCAGGTACATCACGACCGGCTCGTCGTTCTCCGAGGAGACGACGAGGTTCTTGATGTTGAGGATGACCTCGGTGATGTCCTCCTTGACGCCGGGGACGGTGCTGAACTCGTGCAGCACGCCGTCGATGCGGATCGAGGTGACCGCGGCGCCGGGGATGGAGGACAGCAGGGTGCGGCGCAGGGAGTTGCCGAGGGTGTAGCCGAAGCCCGGCTCGAGCGGCTCGATGACGAACCGGGAGCGGTTGTCCGACACGACCTCTTCGGTCAGCGTGGGGCGCTGTGCAATGAGCACTGTGGATCCTTTCGGCGAGCGTCCGCCATATGACGCTCAGAAGGGGGCGGTGGGCCTGGAAGACGGGGGTGACCCGCGAGGGGTCCGGGGACGCCGGGCGCGGGAGACCCCGCCCGACACGGTCGACCGTGACGAGCGGGGCGTCCCGTCGTCACGGCCGACGGGATCAGACGCGGCGGCGCTTGGCCGGACGGGTGCCGTTGTGCGGCTGCGGGGTGACGTCCTGGATCGAGCCCACCTCGAGGCCGGTCGCGGTGAGCGAGCGGATCGCGGTCTCGCGGCCCGAGCCCGGGCCCTTCACGAAGACGTCGACCTTCTTCAGGCCGTGCTCCTGCGCCTGGCGCGCGGCGGCCTCGGCGGCCATCTGCGCGGCGTACGGGGTCGACTTGCGCGAGCCCTTGAAGCCCACCTGGCCGGCGGAGGCCCAGGAGATGACGGCGCCGGTCGGGTCCGTGATGGACACGATGGTGTTGTTGAACGTGCTCTTGATGTGGGCCTGGCCGTTGACGATGTTCTTCTTGTCCTTGCGGCGCGGCTTGCGCGCAGCGGCCTGACGGGTCTTGGTTGCCATGCGGCAGAACTCCTCTGGTGGTGTGGGGGTGCGCCGGTTCCCTCAGCGGCGCGAAGTGACTGCGGGCTCCGGGGACGGAGCCGGGCGGCCGATCAGCGGATGCCGCGGATCAGCGAGCCTTCTTCTTGCCGGCGACCGTGCGCTTCGGACCCTTGCGGGTGCGGGCGTTGGTCTTCGTGCGCTGACCGTGGACGGGCAGGCCGCGGCGGTGGCGCAGCCCCTGGTAGCTGCCGATCTCGACCTTGCGGCGGATGTCGGCGGCCACCTCGCGGCGGAGGTCGCCCTCGACCATGTAGTTCGCCTCGATGTGATCGCGGAGCTGGACGAGCTCCTCGTCGCTCACCTCACGGACCCGCTTGTCGCCGGAGACGCCGGTCGCGGCGAGGGTCTCCTGGGCGCGCGTGCGTCCCATGCCGAAGATGTACGTCAGGGCGACCTCGAGGCGCTTCTCGCGCGGAAGGTCCACTCCCACCAGACGTGCCATGTGCAGATTCTCCTACTGTCTCGGAGGCCTGAGCCGACACCTCGCCGGGACTGTCTCCCCGACGCCGCAGCCTCCGTCCTGCGGGTGACCGGCCGATGCCGGTGGTGTCGTCTCTTCATTTGTGTGGTGCCCGCGATGCGGGCGGGGTGCCCCGCGCTGCGGGGCGTGCCGCCTGGCGGCGGCTGTCACGGCAGGGGCCGGGACGGGCGGATCGCTCCGCTCAGCCCTGGCGCTGCTTGTGACGGGGGTTCGAGCAGATGACCATGACGCGCGAGTGGCGACGGATCACCTTGCAGTTGTCACAGATCGGCTTGACGCTCGGCTTGACCTTCATAGCTTTCCTTCTCCCGGGACGATCACTTGTAGCGGTAGACGATGCGGCCCCGGTCGAGGTCATAGGGGCTCAGCTCGACGACCACACGGTCCTCGGGAAGGATGCGGATGTAGTGCTGGCGCATCTTTCCGGAGATGTGCGCGAGCACCATGTGCCCGTTGTCGAGCTCGACGCGGAAGCGCGCGTTCGCGAGCGCCTCCGTGACCGTGCCCTCGACCTCGATCACTCCGTCCTTCTTCGCCATGCCTCCCCAATCTCCCGCCTCCGGCGAAGCCGGGGCCGAGTTCCGCGTACTTGGTTCCTGGTTTCCCAGGCCCTGCACACCGACCGTCGGGTGACGGTACGGTGATCGACGAGGGTGGCGCCGAGGCAGTGCGTCGGCCTCGCCCTGCGGCCTCGAGGACCTGCCGGACGGGCGGCACGACGGGACTGCACGAGCACACGTTCGCACGCGCGATCGGAGCACACCCGATGGACCAGCCTACACGCGAGGTCCGGATTCGGCGAGGGCCGACGCGATGATGCCCATCACGTCCGCCCCGCTCCCCCGCCCCGCCCGTCGACGGGGCGGCCCCGCGCCGGGCGGACGGAGCCTGTCGGCTCAGGCCGCGAGCGGATCGGGCGCGGCGACGACCCCGCGCCGGGCGAGCTCGGCCGCTCCCCCGTCGCCGGCGGTCAGCACCAGCAGCCCCTGCTCGGTCACGGCGACCGAGTGCTCGGCATGGGCGGCGCGGCCGCCGCCGGTGGCGCGGACGGTCCACTCGTCGTCCTCGAGCTCCCAGTTCCCCTGGCCCTGGATCAGCATCGGCTCGATCGCGACGCACAGGCCCGGGCGCACCTTCGGCCCGCGCGGGCGGACCCGGTAGTTCATGACGTCGGGCGCCTGGTGCATCGCGGTGCCGATGCCGTGGCCGCCGAAGCCCTCGAGGTGGGAGAGGGACTCCCCCGCCGCCTGCTCGACGTAGTCCTCGATCGCGGCGCCGACGTCGCCGACGCGCTCGGCGGTGGCGAGCGCCGCGATCCCGGCCCAGAGGGCCTCCTCGGTGATCCGCACCAGGTCCTCGTCGCCGACCGAGCGGGGCCGGCCCACGATGTGGGTGCGGGCCGCGTCCGAGTGCCAGCCGTCCACGATCAGGCCCCCGTCGATCGAGACCACGTCCCCCTCCTCGAGGGGGCGGGCGTCGGGGATGCCGTGGACCACGACGTCGTTGACGCTGATGCAGAGCGTGGCCGGATAGCCCTGGTAGCCCAGGAAGTTCGGCGTCGCCCCCGCGTCGCGGATCATCGCGTGGGCGAGGGAGTCGAGCTCGTCCGTGGTGATGCCGGGACGGATCTCGGCCTCGAGCATGTCGTGGACGCGGTGCAGCAGGTGGCCGCTGCGCCGCATCACCGCGATCTGCTCGGGCGTCTTCCACTCCACCCGCTCGGGCAGGAGGCTCATCGGGCGCCGAGGGCCTCGCGCAGCGCGGCGGTGACCTCGTCGATCGAGGCCATGCCGTCCACGCGGCGCACCAGGCCGCGCTGCTCGTAGACGTCGATCAGGGGGGCGGTCTGCTCGGCGTAGACCTCGAGGCGGCGACGGATCGTCTCCTCGGTGTCGTCGCTGCGGCCCTGCTCGGCGCCGCGCGCCACCAGGCGCTGCACGACCTCCTCCTGCTCGACCACGAGCAGCAGCACGAGGTCCAGCGGGGTGCCGAGCTCGGCGAGCATGCCGTCGAGCGCCTCGACCTGGTCGAGGGTGCGGGGGTAGCCGTCCAGCAGGAAGCCGTCCTGGGCGTCGGCCTCGGCCAGGCGCGAGCGGACCATGTCGTTGGTGACGGAGTCCGGGACGTACTCGCCCTTGTCCATGTAGGACTTCGCGAGGACGCCGAGCTCGGTCTGCCCCGAGACGTTGGCGCGGAAGATGTCGCCGGTGGAGATCGCGGGGATCGAGAGCTCCTCCGCGACCCGCACGGCCTGGGTGCCCTTGCCCGCTCCGGGCGGGCCGACGATCAGCAGGCGGCGGGCGGGGGCGGTCGAGCCGTTCGAGGCGGTGGGGGTGGTCACCGGAGAATCCCTTCGTAGTGGTGCTGCTGGAGCTTCGCGTCGATCTGCTTGACAGTGTCCAGTCCCACGCCGATCACGATCAGGAGGGAGACGCCGCCCAGCGGGAAGTCCTGCGAGGTGCCGAGGTAGAACAGCGCGACCAGCGGGATCAGGCAGATCACCGCGAGATAGACGGCGCCGCCGCTCTGGATGCGGTTGATGACGTAGCGCAGGTAGCGCTCGGTGGGCTTGCCCGCGCGCACGTTGGGGACGAAGCCGCCGTACTTCTTCATGTTGTCGGCGATCTCCTCCGCGTTGAAGGTGATCGAGACGTAGAAGAACGCGAAGAAGACGATCAGGGCCACGTAGACCACGGCGTAGATCCACGAGAAGGAGGCGCCGAGGACGAGGTGCGTGTTGATCCACTGCACCCATCCGGCCGACGGGTCGCCGAAGGAGGCGGCCATCTGCGGCAGCGCGAGGATCGAGGAGGCGAAGATGACGGGGATGACNNCGGCCCACCATGCGCTTGGCGTACTGCACGGGGATGCGGCGCTGGGACTGCTCGACGAACACCATGCCGACCATGATCAGCAGGCCCACGAGCATCACCAGGGTGAAGGTGATCCAGCCCTTGAGCTGCCAGACCTGGCCGAAGGAGGCGGGGAAGCTCGCCGCGATCGAGGAGAAGATCATCAGCGACATGCCGTTGCCGACGCCGCGCTCGGTGATCATCTCGCCCATGAACATGATCAGGACCGTGCCGACGGTCATGGTCATCACCATGAGCAGCAGGGTCGGGATCGACTGGTCGGGCACGAGCTCGAGGGTGCAGCCGACGAAGAAGTTGCCCGAGCGCACCAGCGTGATGATCGTGGTGGCCTGGAGGACGCCCAGACCGATCGTGAGATAGCGGGTGTACTGGGTGAGCTTGGCGGTGCCGGAGGCACCCTCCTTGTGGAGGGCCTCGAACCGCGGGATCACCACGCGCAGGAGCTGCACGATGATCGAGGCGGTGATGTACGGCATCACGCCGAGGGAGAAGATGGACAGCTGCAGCAGCGCACCGCCGGAGAACATGTTGACCATGCCCAGCACGTTGGCGCCCTGACCCGAGGCGGCCTGGTCCGCGCACATCATGACGTTGGTGGCGTCGAATCCCGGGGTGGGGATGAAGACGCCGAGTCGGTAGACGGCGATCAGACCGAGCGTGAAGAGGATCTTCGCCCTCAGCTCGGGAGTGCGCAGCGCGCGCACGAACGAGTTCACCTGATTCCCTCCTGGAGGTCCTGGGACGGGGCCGAGGCGGTGGTCGGCCGTCCTGCGGCCGCGCGCGAGGGGCGCGGGCGTTCGGACCGGCCCTGGAATGACGACAGGGCACCGCGGCTCAGACTAAGTCTGTGCCACGGTGCCCGTCAAAAAGATGTCACGCGGTGGTGACGGACCCGCCGGCCGCCGCGATCTTCTGCTCCGCCGAGGCGGAGAACTTCTGAGCGGTGATGTCGAGCTTGACGCTCACCTCGCCCTGGCCCAGCACCTTCACGGGCTGGTTCTTGCGGACAGCGCCCTTGGCGACGAGGTCCTCGACCGTGACGGTGCCGCCCTCGGGGAACAGCTCCTGCAGGGTCGACAGGTTCACGACCTGGTACTCGACGCGGAAGGGGTTGGTGAAGCCGCGAAGCTTCGGCAGCCGCATGTGCAGCGGCATCTGCCCGCCCTCGAAGCCGACGGGCACCTGGTAGCGGGCCTTGGTGCCCTTGGTGCCTCGACCGGCCGTCTTGCCCTTCGAAGCCTCACCACGGCCGACGCGGGTGCGCGCGGTCTTGGAACCGGGCGCGGGGCGCAGGTCGTGGAGCTTCAAAGGAGTTGCTGCGTTCTGGTCCTCGGTGCTCATGAGATTCACTCCACCTCTTCGAACGTCACCAGGTGGGTGACGGTGCGGATCATGCCGCGGATCTCGGGGCGGTCGTCCTTCACCACCGAGTCACCGATGCGCTTGAGGCCGAGGCCGCGCAGGGTGGCTCGCTGGCTCTGGGTGCCGCCGATCTCGGAACGGGTCTGGGTGACCTTGATCTGCATCACGCACCCACCTTCTGAGCACGGGCCGCGGCGCGGCCCTCGGCCTGGGCCCGCAGGAGCGCCGCCGGGGCGACGTCCTCGACCGCGAGACCACGACGCGCGGCCACGGCCTCCGGCTCCTCGAGCTGCTTGAGGGCGTCGACGGTGGCCCGCACGATGTTGATCGCATTGGTCGAGCCGAGCGACTTGGAGAGCACGTCGTGCACTCCGGCGCACTCGAGCACGGCGCGGACCGGGCCGCCGGCGATCACGCCGGTGCCGGGGGCGGCCGGACGCAGCAGGACGACGCCCGCCGCATCCTCGCCCTGAACCGGGTGCACGACGGTGCCCTGGACGCGAGGGACGCGGAAGAAGTTCTTCTNNAGTTCTTCTTCGCCTCCTCGACGCCCTTGGAGATCGCCGCCGGCACCTCCTTGGCCTTGCCGTAGCCGACGCCGACGGTGCCGTCGCCGTCGCCGACCACCACGAGGGCGGTGAAGGCGAAGCGACGGCCGCCCTTGACGACCTTGGAGACGCGGTTGATGCTCACGACGCGCTCGAGGAACGCCGACTTCTCGGCGTCCTGACCGCGACCGCGACCACCCTGGCGGCCGCCGCGGTCGCCGCCCTGGCGGCCGCCCCGGTCGTTGTTGCTGTTGCTGGTGTTGTCGTCCCGTCGGCCGGAGGCCGCGGGACCGTTGCTACGCTGCTGTGCAGCCATATTCAGATCCTCTTCTCGTCCTGTGTCCGGGCGGCGGTCACAGCGCCAGGCCGGCCTCGCGGGCGCCGTCGGCGACGGCGGCCACGCGGCCGTGGTACTTGTTGCCACCGCGGTCGAAGACGACCGCGTCGATGCCGGCGGCCTTGGCGCGCTCGGCGACCAGGGTGCCGACGGTGCGGGCCTTGTCCGACTTCGTCGCCTCGGCGCCGCGGAGGTCCGCCTCCATGGTGGAGGCCGACGCGATGGTCTTGCCGAGGGAGTCGTCGACGACCTGCACGAAGACGTGACGCGACGAACGGGTGACCACCAGGCGCGGACGCTGGGCGGTGCCGATGACGCGGCGACGGACGCGGAGGTGGCGACGACCGCGCGAGCGCAGCTTGCTGCCGCGGTTGCCCTTGGTGTGCTTGAGTGCGTAACCCATGGTCACTTACCAGCCTTTCCGGCCTTGCGGAGCACGACCTCGTCGGCGTACCGCACGCCCTTGCCCTTGTAGGGCTCCGGCGGACGGATCCCGCGGATCTTCGCGGCCACGTGCCCGACCTGCTGCTTCGAGATGCCGCTGACCGAGAACTTGGTCGGCGACTCGACGGCGAAGGTGATGCCCTCGGGCGCCTTCACCACGACGGGGTGGGAGAAGCCGAGCGCGAACTCGAGGTCCGTGCCCTTCGCGACGACGCGGTAGCCCGTGCCGACGATCTCCAGCTTCTTCGTGAAGCCCTCGGTGACGCCGAGGACGATGTTGTTGATGAGCGTGCGGGTCAGACCGTGCAGCGCACGGTTCTCCTGCTCGTCATCGGGACGCGAGACGACGATGTTGCCCTCGTCGTCGCGCGCGACGGTCAGGGGCGCGGGCACCTCGTGGGTGAACTCGCCCTTGGGGCCGGTCACCGTGACGGTGCGGTCCTCGATGGTGACGTTCTGGACTGAGGCCGGCACTGCGACCGGCAGGCGTCCGATGCGGGACATAGCTAGTGGTCTCCTCTCCCGCTCACCAGATGTAGGCGAGGACTTCCCCACCCACACCCTTCTTGGCAGCCTGCTTGTCGGTCAGGAGGCCGGAGGACGTGGACAGGATCGCCACGCCCAGTCCGCCGAGGACCTTGGGCAGGTTGGTGGACTTCGCGTACACGCGCAGGCCCGGCTTCGAGATGCGGCGGATCCCGGAGATGGCGCGCTCGCGGCTGTCGGAGTACTTGAGCTCGAGGACGAGCGACTTGCCCACCTCGGCCTCCTCCTCACGCCAGCCGAGGATGTAGCCCTCTGCCTTCAGGATGTCCGCGATGCGGGCCTTGAGCTTCGAATACGGCATGGACGCGGTCTCGTGGTACGCCCCGGAGGCGTTCCTGATCCGCGTGAGCATGTCCGCGATCGGGTCGGTCATGGTCATGTCTGTTGCTTCTTCCTCACCTGGTTTCCCCTACGCCCCGTGACGGGGCCGTGGGACCTGTGGCGGTAGTCCTTACCAGCTGCTCTTGGTGACGCCGGGGAGCTCGCCGCGGTGAGCCATCTCGCGCAGGCACACGCGGCAGAGGCCGAACTTGCGGTAGACCGAGTGGGGCCGACCGCAGCGCTGGCACCGGGTGTAGGCGCGCACCGCGAACTTCGGCTTGCGCTCCGACTTCTTGATCAGGGCTGTCTTCGCCATATCAGTTCTCCTCCTTGAAGGGGAAGCCGAGCAGCTTGAGCAGCGCGCGCCCCTCGTCGTCGGTCTTCGCGGTGGTGACGACCGTGATGTCCATGCCGCGGACGCGGTCGATCTTGTCCTGGTCGATCTCGTGGAACATGACCTGCTCCGTGAGACCGAAGGTGTAGTTGCCGTTGCCGTCGAAGTGCTTCGGCGAGAGGCCGCGGAAGTCGCGGATTCGCGGGAGCGCGGTCGAGAGCAGACGGTCCAGGAACTCCCACATGCGGGCGTTGCGCAGCGTGACGTGCGCACCGATCGGCATGCCCTCACGCAGCTTGAACTGCGCGATGGACTTGCGAGCCTTGGTGACCTGGGGCTTCTGGCCGGTGATGGCGGCGAGGTCCTTGATGGCGCCGTCGATGACCTTCGAGTCGCGTGCGGCGTCGCCGACGCCCATGTTCACGACGATCTTGGTCAGGCCGGGCACCAGCATGACGTTCTCGTAGCCGAACTGCTCGGTCAGCTGCGCCTTGATGGTGTCGTTGTACTTCGTCTTCAGACGCGGGGTGGGCGCCTGGGTGGCGGTCTCGCTCATCAGATGTCCTTCCCGGAGCGCTTGGCGAAGCGGACGCGCACCTGCTTGGTGCGGCCGTTCTCGAGCTCGACGGTCTCGACGCGGTAGCCGACCTTGGTCGGCTTGTTGTCCTCCGGGTCGACCAGGGCCACGTTGGAGACGTGGATGGGGGCCTCGCGCTGCTCGATGCCGCCCGCGCCGCCGGCCTGGTTCGGCTTGACGTGGTGGGTGCGGCGGTTGATGCCCTCGACCAGCACGCGCTGGGTATCGGGGAACACCTGCAGGACGCGACCCTGCTTGCCCTTGTCGCCGGGCTCGAGGCCACGTGCGGCGGCCTTGTCGGCGTCGCTCGTGCGACCCGTGATGACCTGGACGAGATCGCCCTTCTTGATCTTCATCTTTGCCATGTCACAGCACCTCCGGTGCCAGCGAGACGATCTTCATGAAGCGCTTGTCGCGCAGCTCGCGGCCGACGGGGCCGAAGATGCGGGTACCGCGCGGCTCGCCGTCGGTCTTGAGGATGACCGCCGCGTTCTCGTCGAAGCGGATGTAGGAGCCGTCGATGCGACGGACCTCCTTGGACGTGCGGACGACGACCGCCTTGACGACGTCGCCCTTCTTGACGTTGCCACCGGGGATGGCGTCCTTGACGGTCGCCACGATGGTGTCGCCGATGCTGGCGTAACGGCGACCGGAGCCACCGAGAACACGGATGCAGAGAATCTCCTTGGCACCCGTGTTGTCGGCGACCTTCAGTCGCGACTCCTGCTGAATCACTCGTTCTCCTATCGTCTCACCGGTTCTCTTCCGACCCGCGGGAGCGGGCCGGCCGAGCCTGGCGGAACGGAATATGGACCTTGCTCGGCACCGCCATGGACGCTGCCGCGCCGGGACGTCGCCGCCGACGGGTCCCGGGCACCAAAAAACCCTCTGCCGGACTCAGGCACTGGCGTGGTGAACGCGGGGCGTTCGCCTCTCGTGCGAGGTCTCCGGCGAGGACGGATCGGGTGTCCCGGATCCTGTCGCGGAATCGGGCGCCACCACCACGGGGGCGGGGCGCAGTCCTCCGGCAACCGTTCAAGACTACGCCCCGCCCCCGGAACTGTCACCCCTGCGGGGCGGGCTCCCTCGTGTGTGCTTGCTCTCCTGCGTCCGGGGAGTCGTCCTCCTCCGCGGCCTCGAGCGGCCCGGCGAGGTCCTCCTGCGGCGCGGCTCGCGCCACGTCGAACCTTCACCCGGCTCGTCCTCAGCAGTCCCACCGTCATCGTCGCTGCCGCGCCCTCGCGGTCGTCCTCACACCGTTCGGCGATCCGGTCCCCGGACGTGGAGCATGGCCCCGGCACCCGGCAGGGGCGTAGTTTTCTTCCCATGATCGACATAGATGTGGCCAGACGGCTCCGGGACGCGGGGCTGCCCTGGGAGCCGGCCGACGGGGACCTCTTCGCGATCGACAACGCGCTGCTGCGCGAGGAGGCGTTCATGCTCTCCTCGATGGTGGTGGAGGTGGGCCGAGGGCGCACCGGCACCCGGGTGCTGCGCTTCAACGGCACGACCGAGTGGGCGCTGGACTCCGTGGAGCAGGACGAGGCGGTGTGGCTGCCGCGGGAGGACCAGCTGCGAGAGGCGCTCGGCGCCGCCTTCTCCGCGCTGCGGCGGAGGGAGGACGGCGGGTTCGTCGTGGAGCTGCGCGTCGGGGACGGGGAGCTGCGCGAGGTCGCCGCGCCGAAGGCCGAGGACGCTCTCGCCGGCGCGCTCCTGGTGCAGCTCGTCGGCCCTCGGGACTGAGTCCCGGGCACAGCAGAAGGGCCGGCCCTCCCCGTGGGGAGGACCGGCCCTTCTCAGTGCTGCCGGGCGGTCACGCGGACCGTCGGCGGATCACTTGGCGCGCTCGAGGATCTCGACCAGACGCCACCGCTTGGACGCGGAGAGCGGACGGGTCTCCATGACGAGGACGCGGTCGCCGATGCCGGCGGTGTTCTCCTCGTCGTGGGCCTTGAACTTGCTCGTCTTGGTCGTGACCTTGCCGTAGCGGGCGTGCTTCACACGCTCCTCGACCTCGACCACGATCGTCTTGTCCATCTTGTCGGAGACCACGTAGCCGCGCAGGGTCTTGCGGTAGGGACGCTCGGCGGACGACGCCTGCGCACCCTCCTTCGCGAGATCCTCGACGGCCGGGGTCTCGGCCTGGTTGTTCTCAGTCATCTCAGTTCCTCGCTCCGGGGTCACTCGGCGGCGCCGGGCGCCTGACGGATGCCCAGCTCGCGCTCGCGCAGGATCGTGTAGATCCGTGCGATGTCCTTCTTGACGGACCGCAGACGGCCGGAGCTCTCGAGCTGACCGGTGGCGTTCTGGAAACGGAGCTTGAACAGCTCGTCCTTCGCCTTCGCCAGTTCCTCGGCCAGCTTGGAGTCGTCCAGCTTGTCGAGTTCATCGGCGGTGAGCTTGGTCGCTGCCATCAGATGTCACCACTCTCTCGGCTCAGGATGCGGCACTTCATGGGGAGCTTGTGCATCGCCAGGCGCAGAGCCTCGCGAGCCACCTCCTCCTCGACGCCGGCGACCTCGAACATGACGCGTCCCGGCTTGATGTTGGCGATCCACCACTCGACCGAACCCTTGCCGGAGCCCATGCGGACCTCGGCAGGCTTCTTGGTGAGCGGACGATCGGGGTAGATGTTGATGAACACCTTGCCGCCACGCTTCATGTAGCGGGTCATGGCGATACGAGCCGCCTCGATCTGACGGTTGGTGACGTACGCCGGCGCGAGCGCCTGGATGCCGTAGTCGCCGAACGCCAGCTCGGTGCCGCCCTTGGCCATGCCGCTGCGGGTCGGGTGGTGCTGCTTGCGGTGCTTGGTCCTGCGAGGGATCAGCATGTCGCTCAGGCCTCCGTTCCGGGCTGCTGCGCGGGAGCCGCGGCCTGCTCGGCGGGAGCAGCGGTCTGCGGGGCAGACTCGTTGCTCTCACGACGGGCAGCGGCGTTGCGCTCGTTGCGACGACCGCGCGGGCGCTCAGCACGCGGGCCGCGTCCGCCGGAGCGGGGACCCTGCGAGGCGGCCTGCTGGGCCGCGAGCTCCTTGGCGGTGACGTCGCCCTTGTAGATCCAGACCTTCACGCCGATGCGGCCGAAGGCGGTGCGGGCCTCGTAGAAGCCGTAGTCGATGTTCGCACGGAGGGTGTGCAGCGGCACGCGCCCCTCGCGGTAGAACTCGTTGCGGCTCATCTCGGCGCCGCCGAGGCGGCCGGAGACGGCCACTCGGATGCCCTTCGCGCCGGCGCGCTGCGCGGACTGCATGCCCTTGCGCATCGCACGACGGAAGGAGACGCGGGCGGCGAGCTGCTCGGCGATGCCCTGGGCGACCAGCTGCGCATCGGCCTCGGGGTTCTTGACCTCGAGGATGTTCAGCTGGATCTGCTTGCCGGTGAGCTTCTCCAGCTCGCCGCGCAGACGCTCGGCCTCCGCCCCGCGACGCCCGATGACGATGCCCGGGCGGGCGGTGTGGAGATCGACGCGGACACGATCGCGGGTGCGCTCGATCTCGACCTTGGAGATGCCGGCGCGCTCGAGCCCCTCGGACATGAGCTTGCGGATCGCGACGTCTTCCTTCACGTAGTCGCGGTACCGCTGCCCCTCCTTCGAGGAGTCGGCGAACCACCGGCTGCTGTGCTCCGTGGTGATCCCGAGGCGGAACCCGTTCGGATTGACCTTCTGGCCCATTCGGGACTCCTTACTTGTTCACGGGAGCGACCACCACGGTGACGTGGCTGGTGCGCTTCTTGATCTGGAAGGCACGACCCTGAGCACGCGGCTGGAACCGCTTCATGGTCGGACCCTCGTCGACGAATGCGGCGGACACGACGAGCTCGCGCTCGTCGAAGCGCTCCCCCGCCTGGTCTGCCTTCACCCGCGCGTTGGCGATCGCGGACTCCACGAGCTTGAGGACGGGCTCGCTGGCCGCCTGCGGTGCGAACCGCAGGGTGTCCAGGGCCTCGGCCGTGCTCTTGCCACGAATCAGGTCCACAACGCGGCGAGCCTTCATGGGCGACATGCGGAGGTACCGCACCTGCGCCTTGGCTTCCATTGCTTCCTGCTTTCTCTCGAGTTCGAGAAGTGCAGTCGCTGCTGACATCACGTCAGCGACGACGGCCCTTCTTGTCGTCCTTCTCGTGGCCCTTGAAAGTCCGCGTGGGGGCGAACTCGCCGAGCTTGTGGCCGACCATCGACTCGGTGACGAACACCGAGACGTGCTTGCGACCGTCGTGCACTGCGAAGGTGTGGCCGAGGAAGTCCGGGGTGATCACCGAACGACGCGACCAGGTCTTGATGAGGTTCTTGGTGCCCTTCTCGTTCTGGGCGTCCACCTTCTTCTGAAGGTGGTCGTCCACGAACGGGCCCTTGGAAATACTGCGAGGCATGTGCGGTTCTCCCTATCAGCGCTTCTTGCCGGTCCGACGACGGCGCACGATGAGCTTGTCGCTCTCCTTGCCCGGCTTTCGGGTACGGCCCTCGGGCTGACCCCAGGGCGACACCGGATGACGACCACCCGAGGTGCGGCCCTCGCCACCACCATGGGGGTGATCGACGGGGTTCATGACCACGCCGCGGACGTGGGGGCGCTTGCCCTTCCACCGCATGCGGCCGGCCTTGCCCCAGTTGATGTTGGACTGCTCGGCGTTGCCGACCTCGCCGATGGTGGCGCGGCAGCGGGCGTCGACGTTCCGGATCTCGCCGGAGGGCATACGCAGCTGGGCGTACGGGCCCTCCTTGGCGACGAGCTGCACGGAGGCGCCGGCGGAGCGGGCGATCTTCGCGCCGCCGCCGGGGCGGAGCTCGATCGCGTGCACCACGGTGCCGAGCGGGATGTTCTTGAGCGGCAGGTTGTTGCCGGGCTTGATGTCGGCGCCGACGCCGTTCTCGATCCAGTCGCCCTGACGCAGCTTGGCCGGCGCGAGGATGTAGCGCTTCTCGCCGTCCAGGTAGTGCAGCAGCGCGATGCGCGCGGTGCGGTTGGGGTCGTACTCGATGTGAGCGACCTTGGCCTTGACGCCGTCCTTGTCGTGACGGCGGAAGTCGATCACGCGGTAGGCCCGCTTGTGGCCGCCGCCCCGGTGACGGGAGGTGATACGACCGTTGCTGTTGCGGCCGCCGGACTTGGACAGCGGGCGCACCAGGGACTTCTCCGGCGTCGACCGGGTGACCTCGACGAAGTCGGCGCCACTCGAGCCGCGACGACCGGGAGTGGTCGGCTTGCTCTTACGAATTGCCATGTGGGTTTCCCTCAGACTCTCTGCTCCTCGGAGATCGGCCGCCTCAGGCGACCGACCCTCCGAAGATGTCGATGGCTCCGTCGGTCAGGGTCACGATGGCGCGCTTGGTGTCCTTGCGCTTGCCCATCCCGAAGCGCGTGCGACGCGCCTTGCCCTGACGGTTGATCGTGTTCACCGAGGAGACCTTGACGTCGAAGATCTTCTCGACGGCGATCTTGATCTCGGTCTTGTTGGCGTCGGCGGCCACGACGAAGGTGTACTTGCCCTCGTCCATCAGCCCGTAGCTCTTCTCGGAGACGACCGGGGACAGCACGACGTCGCGGGGATCCTTGTTCAGCGCGCTCACTTGGCGGCCTCCTCATCGGACGAGGCGGACTCCTTGACCGCGTTCACGAACCCGGCGGCCTTGGCGGCCTCCGGAGTCGCGAACCAGACCTCGGCCTTGGTGCGGCCGTACCACGGGGAGTCCGGGGTGTGGAACTTCATCGAGCCCTGGTTGCCCTTGATGTCGAAGCCCTCGGGAGCGGAGCCGTCGGCCAGCGGGGCCGCGGAGCCCTCGCCGAACGGAGCGTCCTCGGAGGCGGCGGGCGCGGCAGCGGCGGCGGGGGCCGACGAGCCGGTCTTCGCCGCGGCGAAGGTCGAGGTGGGCAGGGTCAGGGAGGCCTGGGCCACGAAGTCCTCGAGCGCACCGGAGGTGAAGACCACGTCGTCGGAGAGCATGACGTCGTAGGTGTTCACCTGGTCCGCGTACAGGACGTGAGCGGCGGGCAGGTTGCGGGTGCTCAGGGCGCCCAGGTCGTCGTCACGACGCACGACCACCAGCAGGTGGCGACGGTCGGAGACGTGCGACAGGGTGACCTTCGCAGCCTTGGTGGAGGCAGTCTCGCCCGCGAGAAGCGAGGAGACGACGTGCACGCGGCCGTTGCGGGCCCGGTCCGAGAGGGCACCGCGCAGGGCGGCGGCCTTCATCTTCTTCGGGGTGCGCTGGCTGTAGTCGCGCGGGACGGGCCCGTGGACGGTGCCGCCGCCGGTGAACTGCGGGGCGCGGAGCGAGCCCTGGCGGGCACGGCCGGTGCCCTTCTGCTTCCAGGGCTTCTTGCCGCCGCCGCGCACCTCGGCGCGGGTCTTGGCCTTGTGGGTGCCCTGTCGGGCCGCCGCCTGCTGGGCGACGACGACCTGGTGGATCAGGGCCACGTTGGTCTGGACGTCGAAGATCGACGCAGGCAGCTCGACGGTGCCGGACTTCTTGCCGGCCGGGTCGAGCACGTCGACGGTCAGATTCGCTGCCATCGGGCTCAGGCCTCCTTCGCGGGAGTCTTGACAGCCGAGCGGACCAGCACGAGGCCGCCCTTGGGGCCGGGGACGGCACCCTTGACGAGCACGAGGCCCTTCTCGACGTCGACCGCGTGAACGGTCAGGTTCTGGACACTGGTGCGGTCGCCGCCCATGCGGCCAGCCATGCGCTGGCCCTTGAACACGCGACCGGGGGTGGAGGCGCCGCCGATGGAGCCGGGCTTGCGGTGGTTGCGGTGCTGGCCGTGCGTGGCACTGACGCCCGCGAAGCCGTGACGCTTCATGACACCCGCGGTGCCCTTGCCCTTGGAGGTGCCCACGACGTCGACCTTCTGGCCTGCGGCGAAGATCGACGCGTCGATCTCCTGGCCGAGGGAGTAGTCGGCGGCGTCGGAGGTGCGCAGCTCGACGAGGTGGCGGCGCGGGGTCACGCCGGCCTTCTCGAAGTGGCCCTTGAGCGGCTTCGACACCTTGCGGGGGTCGATCTGCCCGAAGGCGATCTGGACCGCGTCGTAGCCGTCGGTCTCGACGGAGCGGACCTGGGTGACGACGTTCGCGCCGGTCTGCACGACGGTCACGGGCACGAGCTTGCCGTTCTCGTCCCAGACCTGGGTCATGCCGAGCTTGGTGCCGAGCACGCCCGCGACGGGGGTGGCCTTCTGGCCGGTCAGTTCGTTGCTCATCTCCACCACCCTCAGAGCTTGATCTCGATGTTGACGTCCGCCGGCAGGTCGAGGCGCATGAGCGAGTCCACGGCCTTGGGCGTGGGGTCGACGATGTCGATCAGTCGCTTGTGCGTGCGCATCTCGAAGTGCTCACGGGAGTCCTTGTACTTGTGGGGCGACCGGATCACGACGAACACGTTCTTCTCGGTCGGCAGCGGCACCGGGCCCACCACAGTCGCGCCCGCGGAGGTCACCGTGTCGACGATCTTGCGCGCCGAGCTGTCGATCACCTCGTGGTCGTACGACTTGAGCCGGATGCGGATCTTCTGTCCCGCCATGGCGTCCTGTCTCTCTTCTTCGTCTGGCATGGATGCGGCCTCTCCCCGGTACCCGAGGACGGGCGTGTCGGCCTGTACGGAGCGAAAAAGCCCAGCACAGGACTGCCGAGGATCGGCTGCTTCTGCGTCGGATCCCTACCTCTGATGCGCACTCCGCACGATGGTGCGGTTCGCATCCTCGGGACGGACCTCATCCGGTGATCATTCGCCGAGGTGGACCTCGGAGAACGGAACCGGGCATGTCGGCCCGCGCAGACAACTCGAACAGTCTGCCAGACGGGCGCACGACCCCACAAGGGAGAGTGTCGTGCACCCCGTCACAACGGGGGCGCTGGCGGCCGCGCCCTTCGGCTGCGGGGATCGTGCTCCGGCCACGATGCCGGTCCCGGCGCGATGGAGGGCCGGGGCCACGGTACGGCATCCGCGCCGCCGGTGTCCCGGCCCTCCCCTCGCTCTCCCGGACGCAGCGGGCCGGGGCGAGCGGGGTGCTGCTACTTGTTCGTGCTGGGGCCGAGCCCGCCCTGGAGCTGGCGCTGGAAGATCACGTAGACGATCAGCACCGGCAGGATCGTGATCGTGACCGAGGCGAACATCGCGCCCCAGTCCGATTCGTAGCCCTGCTGCGCCTGGAGGCTCTTCAGCCCCTGGGCGAGGACGTACTTGTCCTCGTCGGTGTTCAGCACCACCGGCAGGAGGTACTGGTTCCACAGGCCCAGGAAGTTGAAGATCGTGACGCTCATCAGGCCGGGTGTGGCCAGCGGCACCATGATCTGGAAGAAGGTGCGGAAGTCTCCGGCGCCGTCGATCGCGGCGGCCTCGGCGATCTCCTCCGGCAGCTGCCGGAAGAAGGCGTAGAGGAAGAACACCGTGAACGGCAGCGCGAAGCCGACGTAGGCGAGGATCAGCCCGATGTACGTGCCGCGCAGGCCCATGTTCATCAGCACGAAGAACAGCGGGACGACGGCGAGGAAGATCGGGAACGTGAGCCCCGCGATCATCCCGTAGTAGATGATCCGACGGCCGGGGAACTCGAAGCGCGCCAGGACGTACGCGCACATCGCGCCCAGCAGCATCACCAGGAACAGCGCACCGCCGACGACGATGAGCGTGTTCACGAAGTAGCGGCCGATCCCGGCCTCGGTCCAGGCGGTGATGAAGTTGTCGAGGTTCCACTCGCTCGGCATCGAGAACGGCGAGGTGAGGATCTCCCGGGACGTCTTGAACGAGCTGTAGACGGTCCACAGCAGCGGCAGCACCACCGCGAGGGTCCACACGA
>JACYYK010001597.1_pt1 | contig 18926 bp, 22 predicted proteins | sample 8236871 | NCBI WGS metagenome assembly JACYYK01 (sample SAMN14103087, study PRJNA606662) | landfill metagenome | isolation source: landfill solid waste inoculated with endophyte fungus Paravalsa indica | place: India:New Delhi, Okhla landfill site | collected 2017-11-05 | reverse complement strand
TTTTCAAAATCATCCCATGTACGATTAATTTTCGTATAGACCCCTGGTTGTTTCACAATGTTTTTTTGAATTTTTAAACTGTCGAGTGCATCTGATAATTTTTCCTGTATTTCAGGATCATCCACCCCAAATAATAAGTTCAAATCCTGACCAGTTAACTTCTCATAATCAATGTAAGCATTGTAGCCTAACTTGGCGACAACGGCATTTGGTAGATGTGTATATTCACCAGTTGGATCAACAATCATCGTTGTTTGATTTTGAGCCATCAAGCCATGCAAAATCGTCATGGCACTTGTCGATTTACCACTGCCAGTCGCACCCACAATCAATAGATGTTGTTGCAACAGTTTATCTGCTGATACCGTTAGTTCTTCTGATAATGGTATTGAAATCATACTTTCCACCCCTCTTTGTCAACTTAAAATAAACGAATTAAGTCCCAACTAACATTGATCAGCCAAATGACTGCTGTTGCTAAATACAACCATTTTTCCTTTGTGCGGCTAATAAATCCAATGATGAGAAATAAAACAAGTAACGCCAAATGATACCAAATAACCTGATCGATAAACACATCAAATAATGAATAGATCCCCAGGAATAGCATCATAATGGCAAATACAATTAATACCCACTTACCAAAGTGAAATCCTTTTTTCACGATCTTTGTTCCTCCAATAAAATCACTAATACTATGTTACCGTTAGTTACGAAATAATGCGATAGCCACTACTTGCAAATTATTGTTTTAAATGCGAAAGTAAACTTAGATTAATAAGGAGGCTTTTTATGTCAATTCCAAGTATTACATTGAATGATGGTCATCAACTACCTAATTTAGGTCTTGGTACTTATCAACTTAAAGGTGGCGCAGGATTCCAACAAGTTCTGGCAGCAATTAAAAGCGGTTATCGTCTCATTGATTCAGCTACTAATTACGACAATGAAGGAATTGTTGGTAAAGCAATCCGTTATTCTGGCGTTCCACGTTCAGAATTTTACATTACCTCAAAATTGCCTGGTAAATATCATGACTATGAAAGTGCCCGTAATGCTATCCAAGAATCATTAGCCCGTATGGGAATTGATTACTTTGATTTGTATATCATTCACTGGCCATTGCCAAAGCGCGGCTTATATGTTGAAGCTTGGCAAGCTTTAGTTGATGCACAAAAGCAAGGTTTGATCCGCTCAATTGGTGTATCTAACTTCGAGCCCGAACATCTAGATCGTATTATTGAAGAAACTGGTGTTAAGCCAGCAGTTAACCAAATTGAAATTCACCCTTACTGGGTACAAGAAGACAATGTCTTAGAAAATATGCGCCGTGGTATCAAGGTTGAAGCCTGGAGCCCACTTGGCCGTGGTAGTTCAGCACTAAAGGAACCAGTTGTCAAAAAGATTGCCGATAAATATGGCAAGTCAACAAGTCAAATTATTACACGTTGGCATATTGACCGTGGTATTGTTCCAGTTCTACGTTCAGCTAACCCTGCTCACCAACGTGAAAATCTTGATGTCTTCGATTTCGCATTAGAAAACAACGAAATCGCAGCAATCAATGAACTAAATCAAGAAGACGGTCGTATCGATGGCCAAGATCCAAATGAATACGAAGAGTTTGAGTAAAAGACCGAGCTGATAAGTTACCGTTTTGGACTCTAAAATCAACAAAAGCACAGATGCTTCGCGCATCTGTGCTTTTACTTTATAATTTTACTTTTCGTCCATTAACTCACGCACGCGTGCCTGTAGTCTAGGCACGACCTCTGTCTCGAACCACGGATTCTTCCGTAACCAAATATTATTTCTTGGTGATGGATGTACGATAGGCATAAACTTTGGCTCAAATTCTTGTGAGCGTTTAATAACCGCTGTCATTGTTTCAGATTTTTTAATTGGCAAATAGTAACGTTGTGCATAAGCGCCAACCAAAATAATCAGCGATACTTTTGGCATATCAGCTAGCATTTTAGGATGCCATTTGTCAGCAAATCCTTTACGTGGTGGTATATCACCACTCTTTCCTTTACCTGGAAAATAGAAATCTAATGGTAGATTACCAACTTTACCGCTATTGTAAAACTCATCAGCGGTAATCCCCATCCATTCTCGCAAACGATCACCACTTTTATCATTAAATGGTATCCCGGTTTGTTCTACTTTTGCACCAGGTGCCTGACCAATAATTAATATACGAACATCAGGACCAACTTGATAAACTGGTCCAATGCCACGCGCAGTATATGCCTGATTCTGTTCATCGGCCATAATGGCTTGCTTGATATCCAAAAAATCACTCATTCGTTTAACCTTCTTCTGGTTTATTTCCCAAAACAATTGCACTATATGCGCTCATTTTAACACGTTGCTTAGTTGCACTTCACCTACTTGTTCCAGAACATCTCCCGTCTGAACAAGACTAAAGCGTGCTGATTTTGGACTCAAATTAACTAGAACAGTCAGTACCTTTTGACCTAACCGACGTTGGTAGCCAACAACTGTTTCAGGTAATGAACGCATTGGCTGGAAATCACCGTTGACGATAACAGGCTCCCATTCGGCATCATGATGTAATTCACCTAATGCTTGGTAATAGTTTAGAACTGATTGTGAGTCATTTTCTTCAGCAGCAACATTGATACCTTCGCGATCAGTTCCCATAGCTAACCATGGCGTTGCATCTGAAAAGCCACCATACTCACTATCATCCCACTGCATTGGTGTACGGGCATTATCACGTGATTTCTGATTAACTGCAAGTAAAGCATCTTCAGATGAGTAGCCATCTTGCAAGGCTGTTTCATAATTATTTATCGATGACACATCATTAAACTCATCGATACTCTTACGCTCAAAGTTCTTCATACCAATTTCTTGACCTTGGTAAATAAATGGTACCCCTGGTAAGAAATAATACATCGTGCCTAATGCCTTAGCTGCTTGTGGTGTCTGGTACTGTGGGTCAGTCACTAACTTTGATAATACTCTAGGTTGGTCATGATTTTCCAAGACATTTGCTAGCGAACCATGGGCAGCTGCTGTTGCCTCCTGTGCATTAAAGAAAGCATTCCGTAAATCGACTGGTGTCCAGTCAGCACGACCACGATACCACTCATCACCGTTTTTTACCTCAATATTCATGTATGAAAAGTCAAATACCATTGAGAAGTAGCCGTCTTCGCCAACAAATTTTTCTAACTCAGAATCTGCTAGACCGTATGCTTCACCAACTGTAACTGCATCATATTTATCAAAGGTTTCTTGTTTTAATTCGGTCAAGAATTCTCCGACACCTGGACGATTACGCCCCTTCTTGACGACTGAAGCTAACCCATCCACATCATCGGCAGGAATACTTGCCCAATCCAAGTCCTTCTTAATATGCGTAATTGCATCAACTCGGAAACCGGCCACGCCAAGTTCTAACCACCAATTAATCATGTCATAAATAGCACGACGTAATTTTGGATTCTCCCAATTTAAATCGGGTTGTTGCTTAGCGAATGTATGGAAATAGTAGGTACCATCTTCGCCTGGTACTGGCTCCCATGTTGAGCCACCAAAAATACCACGCCAATTGTTGGGTGCTTCACCATTATTGGTCTTTTTAAAAATATAGAAATCACGGTATGGACTATCCGGATTAGCTAACGCATCTTGGAACCATTCATGTTGATCTGATGTGTGGTTCACAACCAAATCCATGATGATTTTAATATCTCTTTTTTTCGCCTCAGCTAACAATGTTTTGAAATCATCCAATGTACCGAATTGTGGATCAATTGCTTGATAATCAGCAATGTCATACCCCATATCAACCATTGGTGATTTATAGATTGGTGAAATCCAAATCATTGTGACACCCAGACTTTTAATATAATCTAGACGTGAAATAATTCCAGGAATATCCCCAATGCCATCATGATTGCTATCCTGAAATGATCTTGGATAAACTTGATAAACGACATCATTTTGCCACCATTTCGTTGCCATGAATTAATTTCCCCCGTTAATAATTGTTGTGATTTGTCATTAATTAAAAACTTCCTAACACTGTCATGATAACAATTATCGTAAACGTTTACAATGCCTACAAAATAGCATTTTTACCGAATTCCTAATAAAAAACATTTCCAAATATACTATAGGTTACAGCGACGCTCATTTCAGCGTATTTGTTATAATAAAGAACAAAATAAGCGAAAGTAGGAAAGGTACTATTATGACTAAGACAATGAATGATTGGATTGAAAAACTTCATCTGGAACCACATTCTGAAGGTGGCTATTTTGTCGAAACATCTCGTAGCGATGAAACCATATCCTTACCAAGAGGGCGTCGTGCTCTTTTTACGTCAATCATTTTCTTATTAAATGCTGATAATCCATCGCACTTTCATCGGCTATCTTCCGATGAAACTTGGTTTTACCACGCTGGTTCAACACTAACTGTCCATTGCATTTTCCCAGATGGTCACTATGAAGCGATTAAAATTGGCCCAAATATTGAAAATGGTGAACGTCTCTCATACACGGTCCCCAAAAATACTATCTTTGGTTCAAGTGTCACTAATGATTTTAGTGTTGTTAGTTGCGTTGTAACTCCTGGTTTTGATTATCACGATTTTGAACTTTTTACACAGGCATCATTAATTGCGCAATACCCTGAACACGCATCTATTATTGAACAATTGGCTTATAAAGAATTGCCGGAAAAATAAAAAAACAATCAGTAGTCCGACCGGACCACTGATTGTTTTTCATTATAAAGCATCACAACTGCTCTTCAATTTCATCAAACACTTTTTGCGTTCCCACACCAGTTAGTAATGATACCCCATTAATTACCTTATCTTTAATTGCACTTGGTACCATTGTGGTTGAAACAACAATATCATAATCATCATTTTCAATGGCACTAACTTCATCAGCAATTTTAGATTGTAAGAACTTCACTTGATCAGCCTTTCCGACTGAATCTAGATAATCTTTAATTTTACCTGTCGCAACTGTTGATGTTGCAATACCTGTTCCACAAACAACCATTAATGACTTTACCATAATTTTATCTCCCCTTTTATTACAATTAATTTATTGTTGCTCTATTTTTTCTGTTTTCTTAAACTTATTTAGCCAAATCATTAGGCCAAGAACAATGACAAAGACAATCGCCATACCGCTCCATGACATGAGCTTTCCTAAGCCGACAATTAGCAATGTTGTCCATGCACCACCATCTGATAATACTGAAATAGACGATGCCCCATTCATCGCAAAATGAGCTGATTTTGCCGCTGAAGTTAGTAACGGTGCAATCCATGACGCAATATACAATGACACAGCAATATCAATCACACCACCAACAACAATCCTAAATACATTACCACCAAATACGGCTGCCATCACAGCTAGCATAAATGGAATTGTTGCTAAATCACCGAATGGTAAGACACGATTTCCTGGGAGGATAACCGCAATTAACAATGAAACGGGTACTAAAATCAATGAAGCTGACAAAACTGCTTCTTGACCAACAGCCAAGGCTGAATCCATTCCAATATACAAGTTACGACCTGGAAAGTGCTTTTGTACCATAGTATTTGCTGCCTCAGATATTGGTGACAAGCCTTCCATCAAAATGGCGACCATCCGAGGCATCAAAATCAAAACTGCAGATGTTGTAATGCCTAAGTTCAAAATCTTAGTCAAATCATATTGTGCCAAGACACCAATAACAATCCCAATAATTAAGCCCATAACAGCTGAATCACCAAAGACACCCAATTTCTTTTGAATGGTTTCTGGTGTCCAGTGAATCTTCTTTACGCCAGGGATACGATCCAGTACCCAGTTAATTGGTAAAGCAAGAACGAAACCGGGTGCCGATGCACCTTGTGGAAAGGATATACCCTCTAAACCATAATGCTTCTGAATTGTTGGTGCAGCCAAATCTGCTAAGAAGTAGATCCACATCGCATGTACGATCATTGTGAACAGACCCAATCCAAAATTACTTGTTGCTGCATATACTAGTGATCCTGAAAATGCAATGTGCCAATAATTCCACAAATCAACGTCCAACGTTTTAGTCAATCCGATCACTAACAATACAACATTCAAAGCAACACCAATTGGAATGGCTAGGCTTCCTAACGTTGTTCCATATGAAATAGCTGATGCTGCTGGCCACCCAACATCAATTGAATTCAACGATAGCCCAAAATTTTTAACCATTGCTTGTGCCGCTGGCCCTAGATTATCAGTCAATAAATCAATAATTAAATTTAAACCAGTGAACCCGATACCGACCATCAAAGCAGCCTTGAAAGCCTTCCCTGGTTTAATTCGTAACACTAATCCAAATATAAATAGTAATAGTGGTAAAAACACTGTCGGACCAGCATCCAATAACCATTTAATTACTCCCATAATTTTCCCCTCTACTTAATTCCTGCATTCTCTAGTAATGCAATAACTTCTTCTGCATTTTTTGCTAATAACAACTGCTGCATTCTTTCTTCATCCTGTATCAAAGCCACCAGTGTTTGTAACATATCCAATTGCGCATGTGCTTCCTTTAACGCCAACATAAACACAAATTTAACTGAAACTTTTTCACCATCCCCCATTTGTAGAAAAGTAACTGGCTGACGTAAACGTAAGACACCAATTTGATCATAATTAACATGTTCTGCGTCTGTATGGGGGATTGCGATACCAATTTTATCTGTCGCTAAACCAGTCGGAAAATCAACTTCACGTTGTAAAATAGCTGATTTGTAAGAAATTTTAGCAGCCCCACTTTTAATTAGTTCATCTGCTACTTTAGAAAGTGCTTCTTGATTATCTGAAGCATTTTCATTAAGTAAAATGATTTTATCTGATAGCATCCAAACTCACCTCCTTGATAAATTTTTCGAACGCCTGTTGCGATGTCACTTGTTTTAATTTGATTAGTTTTTGGGAATGTAAAATCTTACCTAATATGTCAATCAATTGATTATCCGGATTCTGACTATCAATAATTAAAATTAGTGCGTATTTTGATTGTGCATTAATAAATGCTAAACCTTGTACTGCAATATTCGGCAGCTCAACATGTGGCATAATCATATCATCTGTAATGACCGTACTACCTAGTTCTTCACGTTTCTGCATCACAGCTAAAACATTTTTACTATTTAGATTGAATTGCCCCGCAATAATGGCTGCCATAATAGGTATTGTCGGTAATGCCGTCATTGATAAAAATTTAATTTTAACCATACAACATCTCCTCAACTTTTCGACGATCACTCTCGTTAAATAAAGCACTAACTTGAATAACTGGTGATGCTGGTTGAAAATTAATAACCACTGTCGAGATAACCAAATCAACCTGTTCAAATTTTTTTAGATTTAATTCGTAATCTCGAGCAGAAATTGTCCCGACAATATCAAAATCAGGAAAGGCATGTCGCACTTTGGTCTGTAACAACTGCGCTGTCCCAATCCCTGTTGAGCACATCAATAGCACTCTTTTTTTGACATTTGCTTCTTCCAATGCTCTAACAACATATAGTGTTAAAAAGCCAATTTCATCTTCAGAAACCTCATACTGTGTCGGTTCTAAAATCTGTTGTACCTGACAGAATGTCTCTTTATAGCTAAAACGAATGTCATTTAAAATCGGATTAACAATGAGTATGTCTTCCTTAATGCGATGAATCATTGGTCGAACATGCCCAATCAAGGCATTCCGTAAATTTTCGATATTAACATGTGCAGATAAAGGTAGTTCATGAATCAAATAATCCACTAATTGGCGAGCTTCGTCTTCTTGACTATTGTCCAACGTACGATCATATCGTAGTCCAACTAGGTAAAGCATTAAGTTTTCAATTTCCTGGCTGTTAATTTCAACATGAGCATATCCACTGATGTTGTTAATAACTTGACGTGCAACTCGTAATAACAACTCATCGTAATGATGATTCACCACAGTTGGTGTTACCGATTCAACATTATGCGACCTAACTCGATCTAATAAAATGTAGAGATGTGAAAAAATATTAACAGTATATGGATCCAGAATTTCAACATCAAGTTCTTTTTCAATCAACGTCATCTGTGAACTAATAAACGTTTGATCAGTTTTTGAAATATCTGGGAAAACACCTGCCAATCCTGCAACCACTTGTTGTGTGACGTTATTCTCTAACAAAAAATAATTTAAAGCTTTGCGAACTTGTATCTCGGTACCTACAACTTTTGCTTCACCAGCGGATCGATCAATACTAATGTGAAACAAACGTAGCATGTCATTTAAAATACTTAAATCACGTTGCAGTGTTGATTCTGATATATACAATTTTTCTAACAAACGCCATCGATTTAATCCATGCGGAAACGCGTGTAATAAACTAATTGCTAAATCAACTTGCCGTTGTTTATCTTGTTCATTTACCGTTGCCGAAAAATTATTATTCCGTAAACGGTACCCACGCCCTCGTTGTGATTCAACGACATTATCGGCTTGGTTTATTTTATTAATCGTGCGATAAATCGTCTTTTTTGACACGTCAAAAGTTTGTGAAATTACTTGGGCATCAACGAAATCTGTTTGCTGACCCAAAAACATCAATATTTTACTTTCCAAATTATTGGTGCTCATTTTTTCACTTCCTTTCTACAATTTCTATTATATCGTTTTTTTGAAAGCGTTTTCTTAATTAAATGGCCATTGCTATGGCCATATTTCACTTATTTTACTAATTAGAATCACTTTATCAAGCTATTATCACTAACAAAACGTTAAAATTAAAATCATTGACATAATTATTAAAAAGTTCTAATATACAAAACAACAATTAATAATTCGTCCAAAATAAACCGATGATGTGGAGATCAAGATTATTGTGCACGCAAAGAGAATTGCTGTTGGTGAGAGTGCAATCGAACGCAGATAATTAAATGGACCACTGAGGGTTCTCCCGAAAGAATCTTTCAAGTACGGAGAAACGTGTTGGCATACGTCAATTGCCGGAAGGATGTTGGTCCTTCGCTAAGCGTAATTAGTTGGGTATCGTCAATGATAAACACCTTTTTTTGGTGACCCAATTAATTAAATTAAGGTGGCACCGCGGAAAAATCCGTCCTTAACTTTTAGTAGTTATGGGCGGATTTTTTTATGTGTTATTGGAGGCCAATTATGTTAAGAACCCTTGAATTCAAACGATGGCAGGACAGCTATTTTAATTTCGCAATTAAAGATACTTAGTACACATTACTCGGAGGAAATTATTATGATCAAAGAAGCTGTCCAAAAAATTATGAGTCACCAAAATCTGTCTTTTGAAGAAAGTCAGACTGTTCTAGATGAAATTATGAGTGGCCAAACTTCAGAAATCGAGACAACTAGTTTATTAACCGCGCTATCTGCGAAAGGATCAACGATTGAAGAAATTGCCGGCGCTGCGACAGCTATGCAACACCATGCCAAACAATTTCCAGAGGTACAAAACGTTTTGGAAATCGTTGGTACTGGTGGTGACCATGCGAATACCTTTAACATTTCAACAACCAGCGCCATTATTGTCGCTGCAACGGGAACAAAAGTCGCTAAACATGGTAATCGTGTCGCCTCTTCAAAGAGTGGGGCAGCCGATGTTATTGAAGCGTTAGGACTAGACATTAATGAAAGTCCCGCCAAAAGTTTTGAAAGCCTTAACGAACACAATCTTGCCTTTCTCTTTGCACAGGAATATCACCAATCAATGAAATATGTTGCCAATGTCCGAAAACAATTAGGATTCCACACAATTTTTAATATTCTCGGCCCACTGTTAAATCCTGCCCACCCGACTTTTCAATTACTAGGTGTTTATGATGAAAAATTATTGGAACCATTAGCCAATGTTCTTATAAAACTTGGTGTAAAAAATGCCATGGTTATTCACGGCAGAGATGGCCTAGATGAAATTACAACTGCCAATGAAACGGCCGTTATTGAACTCCAAGATGGTCAGTTAACCCATTATGTTTTAACACCTGAACAATTTGGCCTGCCACGTAGTCAATCTGCAGACTTAGTTGGTGGCACGCCTGCAGAAAACGCTGAAACTACCCGTGACATTCTGACAGGAAAAACGGGCCCCCAGCGTGACATCGTGCTTCTAAATGCTGGGTCAGCCTTACATTTAGCCCATCCGGAGCTAAGCATTCAAGAGGGTATTACGCTTGCTGCTCAAACCATTGACAATGGTCAAGCCAACAAAGAGCTCGAACAACTGATTGCCTTCTCAAAAAAGAGTCAGGAAGTCGTCGCATGATTTTAGATGATTTAGTAGCCGTCACCAAAAAACGTTTATTACGACATCAACAGGTACTATCTTTGGATGAATTAAAACAAACCGTTGCACAGCTCCCCAAAGATACGCAGGCTAATTTTCTTGCCATTTTAAAACAACCTGGTTTACACATTATTGCTGAAGTTAAACAAGCATCCCCTTCAAAGGGTACTATCGTGACAGATTTCCCCTATATGGAGATTGCAACCTCTTATGAAAAGGCTGGTGCCGATGCAATTTCAGTATTAACAGAACCTGATTATTTCAATGGTCATCTGCCCTACTTGAAGAATATAAATGATCACGTTTCAGTCCCCACACTTCGTAAAGACTTTACGATTGATCCTTATATGATCTATGAGGCCAAGGCAAATGGCGCCGGTATTATTCTGTTAATTGTTGCTATTTTAGATGATCAGCAGTTAATAAACTATCGTGAATTAGCTGAATCACTAGGGATGCAAGCAATTGTCGAAGTTCATACCGCACAAGAAGTTCAACGTGCCCTAAAATCAGGTGCCAATATTATCGGTATCAATAACCGTAACTTGAAAACTTTTCAGGTTGATTTCAATAACAGCCTACGTTTGCGTCATATGATACCGACTACGATTCCAGTTGTTGCTGAAAGTGGTATCAAAACCCCAGAAGATGTGGCAAGTTTAGCAGATGCTGGATTCAATGCTATTTTAATGGGTGAAACTTTGATGCGTTCACAACAAAAGGCTACCCTAATAAAAGAATTTAAGGAGGCAGCATTATAACTCAAGTTAAAATTTGTGGTTTGATGACGCCTGACGACATCACCGCAGTTAATGTGGCGCAGCCTAATTTTGTGGGTTTTGTATTCGCACCAGGTCGTCATCAAATTGATCCACAGACTGCAAGGCATTTAAAAAGCTTGTTACAGTCATCTATTAAGACCGTCGGCGTTTTTGTCGAAGAATCAGTTACTGACATTTTAGAAATTTATAAATCCGGTAGTATTGATATCGCCCAACTGCATCGACCAAGTACTGGCACTGAAATCAAACAACTTCAAAGAGCAGGACTCAAAGTCATCCAGGTTTTTGAACAGCGACCAATTGATAGTCAGTCACCCGCCGACTATCTCATGGCTGATAGTGGAAAAGGCAGTGGTCGGTTGCTGAGTTTAAACGATGTTCCCCATCTCAAGCGGCCTTTCATACTTGCTGGTGGCCTAAATCCTGATAATGTACAACAGGCAATTCAAACAGTACAACCAACCATTGTTGATGTTTCTAGTGGTGTCGAAACTAATCAGAAAAAAGACGTCCAAAAAATAATTCAATTCATTAAACATGCAAAAGAGGAAACTTATAATGAAAACTTTATTAAATGAAGAAAAAATCGACACGCAACAAACTGGCCGCTATGGTAATAATTTTGGTGGCCAATATATCCCCGAAATTTTAATGTCAGAGCTTGAAAAAGTTAACCAATCTTTTCAAACTTTAAAAGATGATCCAACATTCAAAATGGAATTACAAGATTTACTGATTAATTATGCGAACCGTCCTTCCTTGTTATACTACGCAAAAAATATGACAGCGGATCTTGGTGGTGCAAAAATTTATCTCAAACGTGAAGACTTAAATCATACTGGTGCTCACAAAATTAACAATGTCATTGGCCAAGCCTTACTTGCAAAACACTTGGGTAAACAACGTCTGATTGCTGAGACTGGTGCTGGTCAGCATGGTGTGGCTACCGCGACGATTGCTGCTTTGTTGGGGATGTCTTGTGAGATTTTCATGGGCAAAGAAGACACTGAACGACAAAAATTAAATGTCTATCGAATGGAACTATTAGGCGCAAAGGTCCATGCCGTGACAAGTGGTTCAAAGGTATTAAAAGATGCTGTGAATGCTGCCTTACAAGAGTGGGCTAGTCGTAGTGACGACACATTCTACGTGCTAGGTTCAGCAGTTGGGCCGGCACCATTTCCAGAAATGGTCAAGTATTTCCAAAGTGTTATTTCACAAGAATCAAAGCAACAATTACAAGATCAAGAAAACCAGTTACCTGATATGGTCGTAGCCTGTGTAGGTGGCGGTAGCAATGCCATCGGTAGTTTTGCTAATTATCTTGATGATACTAACGTAAAACTAGTGGGAGTTGAAGCAGCTGGTAAAGGTATCGATACAGACCAGACAGCTGCAACAATCGAACGTGGTTCCGTCGGTGTCTTTCATGGTATGAAGTCATTATTTATGCAAAATAGTGATGGTCAAATCGATCCGGTCTATTCTATTTCAGCTGGATTAGACTATCCGGGTGTTGGTCCTGAGCACGCTGCCTTAGCAGAAGCCAAACGTGCTGAATATGTGGGTATCACAGATGATGAAGCTGTCCAGGCATTTGAATACATTGCCAAACAAGAAGGTATCGTGGCTGCTATTGAAAGTTGTCACGCGATTGCTTACGTTGAAAAGATTGCACCAACAATGTCTAAAGATCAAATTATTGTCTGCACCCTTTCAGGTCGTGGTGACAAAGACGTTGCCAGCATCGCAAAGTACAAAGGAGTTAACATTGATGAATAAATTAAGTGACGTATTTAAAGATCATAAGGCTTTTGTCCCCTTCGTCGTGGCTAATGATCCCGATTTTGATACAACGGTACAAAATATCATTGCTCTGGCCAAAAACGGTGCGGATATTGTTGAACTGGGCGTCCCTTTTTCGGACCCCGTTGCTGATGGTCCGGTTATTCAAGCAGCTGATTTACGAGCTTTTAAAGCAAATGTGCAGACGAAAACGATTTTTGAAATTGTATCGGCAGCCCGACAAGAAACTGATGTCCCCATCGTTCTGTTAACTTATCTAAACATCCCCTTCAAGTATGGCTATGATGCATTTTTAAAGAAATGTGCTGATCTAGATATTGGTGGTCTAGTTATACCAGATTTACCTTATGAAAGTCGTGATGAAATCGTGCCAACCGCAACGAAATACGATGTTGCCATTGTGCCTCTAATTTCTCCAACATCAGGTGATCGGATTGAAAAAATTGCTAGAGACGCAACTGGTTTTATTTATGTCGTTTCTTCAGTCGGCATTACCGGTGAACGAGATGATTTCTACCATGGTTTAGCGGAGTTGGTCAAAACTATCCGACAATATACTGACGTTCCTACTGCAATTGGTTTTGGTGTTCACACACCTGAACAAGCACAAAAATTAGCAGAAGTTGCCGACGGTGTCATTATCGGTAGTGCGATTGTTAATATTGTAGCAACAGAAAAACAAGATGCACCCGCTGCAATTGCATCATTCACGAAGAGTATTCGGCAAAGCATTGATGCTGCGCAACAAGTTGTTCTTAAATAAAAACTACCACATCTATTAAAATGACCCCCGTAAGTTGGCCTAAAAGCTAAAACTTACGGGGGTCATTCGTGTCCTATTTTAAATAAACGACTAAAAATAGTTTTATATCAACACACTATATCTTTTAAATCGAAAATGCCAAATCACCATCATAGGCAGCTTGGAATATTTTAACAATATCTTCTTTCGTCCCAACGCGTGGATTGGATGCGGCATTACCATCCTTCAATGCATTTTCGGCCATTAGTTCAAAGTCCTTTGGATCAGCCCCAATTTCCTGAATGGTTTCTGGAATACCAACATCATCTGAGAGCTGCTTCATCCCCTTGATAGCAAGCTCTGCTGCATCACGTGTTGACAGTCCTTCTGTATTTTCTCCCATAAATTCAGCCAACTCTGCAAAACGCTGTGGATCAGCAATGAGATTATACTTTTCAACGTAAGGTAGCAATAACGCGCAGCATACACCATGAGGTGCATCATACTGGCCACCCAATTGATGCGCCATGGCATGGACATAACCTAAGTTGGCATTATTAAATGCCATTCCGGCCAACATCTCTGCCTCTACCATCTTTGTTCGAGCATCTAAGTTGTGACCATTTGCAACAGCTTCTCGTAATGATGATTCAACCAGTTCGATTGCTTCAATACATTGTGAGTCAGTAATTGGATTGTGATCAACAGAGACATATGGTTCGATTGCCTGCACAAACGCATCCATTCCAGTAGCTGCTGTCAGACCTTTAGGAACATCTAACATTAACGTTGGATCATTAAATGAAACCAGTGGAATATTACGCCATGACACGACCACAAACTTCAAATGTGTTTCTTCGTTTGTAATAACCGCATGACGAGTCAATTCAGAACCGGTTCCGGCAGTTGTATTAACTGCAATTAATGGTGGCAAAGCGTTATCAAGCGTTTCTATACCAGCCAACTTCGTAATATCGGAACCATTAGTTAAAATAATTCCGGCACCCTTACCAGTATCATGAGCTGAACCACCACCAATCGTGATGATTGAATCAGCATGCTCCTTTTCATACAAAGCCTTCACAGCTTGAATGTTACGAATCTTTGGGTTAGGTTCAACACCGTTATAAATAACGTAGTCTACCCCTGCTTCTTCTAATGATGCAATGGTTTGTTGCACCGCACCACCTTCTAAGCCTTCCAAAAATTTATCCGTGACTAATACTGGCTTTTTCATTCCCAGAATCTTGGCACGTTCCCCAATTTTCCCAATAACATTAGGGCCAAAGAAATTAACACTTGGCATTAAAAAATCATAACTACGCTCAGTCATTATAAAATTTCCCCCTTTTAATTTTACCTGACTTGAAAAAAACTAATTCAACTAACCATGGAAATATAGCTAATATCCCCCAAAGATATCGCTAAATCAAAAAACCACATATTAATTGTATCATGTATATATATTCATCTTCATTTTGACGTATCTCAAATCAGCTATTAATTGCTAATGAATAGTGTAGAATAGTCCCTAACAACAATTGTTATAAATTGACGAAAGGCATAAGGTGTATCATGGGAAAATTACAAATTATTGGTAGATTAGCAAGAGTCGCAGCATCTGCAGTAACTCCTATGGCGCTAGATGAAGCAACTAAAATTATCAATAACCAGCTAGATAAAAGAAAGCACTACATCAAAATACCCGATGTCACATCACTACCTCTAGATGAAGCCGCCAAAGTTCTTGAACAATATGAATTTAACTATGCCCTAGTAAAGCTACCAGCCGATATTAAATATGCCAACAATGATAGCAACACTGTATTACGTATCTTGCCAAAAGGTGGCACAAGTGTTGATCCAACAACTTTCGTAAAGGTTTACTATGCAGATGCTGACACAATCGACAAGAGTAATACCTTATTTAAAGATATGGTTGATCAAAAAATTGATAAGCAAGAAAAACACAGGCAAGCCGTAAGGAATGTTGCCAATAAGTCTAAGCAAGTTGCAGCTGATGTTGGTAATAAAATAACACCACACAAGAAGAACTCTGATAAATAAATGCATATCATTTGTGCTGATAGTTAATTTTAGAAATTAATTATCAGCTTTTTTGTCTGAAAAAAGCTGTAAGCTAATTAACTTTATCTTGCTCGGTTATTTTCCTTAATACTTTGGCTGGATTCCCCACTGCCATAACGTTCGCCGGAATATCATGCGTCACAACACTTCCCGCACCAATAACACTATTTTTGCCAATTTTCACGCCTCCTAGAATAACAACTGATCCACCTAACCAAACATTATCACCAATGCTAATTGGAAGAGCTTGTTCCAAACCGGCGTTCCTTTCGTCAGCATCTAATGCATGATTAACTGTGTACAAACTCACATTGGGTCCCACCAATACGTTGCTACCAATGGTAACTGGTCCACAGTCCAAAATAGTTAGGTTTGTATTCGAATAAAAATTATCACCAATCATCATGTTCGTACCATAATCGCAATTGAAAGGTGACTCAATCCAAGGTTTTTGACCAATATGTGGGATAAGTTCTGTCAATATTTTTAAGCGCTGTTCTCGTTCAAATGGATTTAGTGCATTAAACTGAAATAACTTGGCCTTAGCCACCTCACGTTCTTGCACTAATTCCGCATCCCAACTATTGTAATATTGTTTCGACAACATTTTTTCTTTTTCTGACACGGTTATTTTCTCCTATTAATTATGTGTTTTTCATTATCACTATTATAAAAGACATATTTAAAATACACACCATTGCTAACTGGCCATCACATGCAACAATCCAGTTATTATATTATAATAGTCGTTAAATAATTAAACTTGATTGAACAGACACCACCACGAAATATTATCCCGAGGACATCATGACACAAGCAAAATACCGTAACATCGCCAATAAAATCCTGACCCGTATCCAAGACGGGACCTATCCTTTGCATAGTTTTATTCCAAAGGAGATGGATTTAGTCGAACAATTCCAAGTCAGTCGACCAACCATCCGCCAAGCTATTCAAGTATTAGTCAACGAGGGTTATTTAGCACGTCGCAAAAAACTTGGTACTTGGGTTAAAGCAACTAAAATTGAACAAGGTTTCACCCACGTGATTAAAAGTTATTCTGATGAAATGGGTGAGAAGGGCGTTATTCCTAAAACCAAGGTCATTAGTTTAACCAAAATGGCCGCCACGCCAGAAATTCAATCTGAATTACATCTCGCTGATAAGGACACTGTTTTTGCATTAACTCGCCTGCGTTATGCCGATGATAAACCCATTTTATTGACGACATCGTATATTCCCACGAAATATATTCCTGATTTTGATCAACACAATTTTGAAAAAGAATCGGTGTTACATATATTCGAAGCACATAATCTCTATATGACACATGCATCTCGGGAACTTGAATTACTACGAGCAGATGAAACAACGGCGGCATTATTAGGCATTTCGCTTAATGACCCTCTGTTTTACTTTCATACCATCACATATACTAACCAAGACGTACCAGTGGAATATGCCTTGTCTAAATATCGTGGTGATATTAGTTCTTTCAAAATAGAAATTAACCAATAAAAAGCCATGCTGAACTAAGTCTAAAAAATTAAAACATAGTTTTAGCAGCCTCATTAAAAATTTAATAAAGCCCCGTAAGTTTTAGAAATTACTCTAACTTACGGGGCTTTATTTATTTTTTAACTGGTGAACTTGATACCTATAATACCAATTAACAACAATAAAACGAAAAACCATGTTGCAATTGATAATTGATCCTTAAAAATTATCACGCCAATCATAATTGACCCCACTGCACCAATTCCTGTCCATACAGGATACGCAATACTTAAATTTAAATGTTTGGTTGCCTGCGATAAGAAGAAGAAGCTCAATATCATACCGATAATGGTCAAAATAGAAAACCCAAGTTTACTAAAACCATTACTCATTTTCATAGTAGCAGCCCAAAAAACTTCAAAAAAGCCTGCAATAACCAAATTAGTCCAACTCATTAAAAGAATTCCTTTCAAAAAAAAGAAGCAATTAACAACTCTCACATTGGCCTAAGAGAGTTGTTAATTGCTTGTTATGTCCGGCGACATTATTTAATTTACGTTCCTATTACTAGTATCTAATCATTTCCTACTACGAAATGCAAGATTTTACTTTTGAAAATAACGGTAACTTACGACATGTCATTCAGCGAACAGAGACTGAATATTTTTCTATTAAGCTTTAAATGCTTCATCAATAGCGTTATATTCATCTTCCGTTATGTGAACATCAATTGACTTTGCTAAGTCAGTTGCTTGTTCACCGTTACGTGCACCTGGAATAACTAGTCCGATATTTGGATTAGCCATGTACCATGCCAAAACTGTATGTGTCAAAGTTGCATCATGTGCATCAGCAACTTGCTTTAGAACATCAAGTCCTTTAATAATTTGATCAAACTTGGCATCATCTAAACGATCAAACTTTTCACGATCATCAGCACCATAACGACCCGTTAGTAATCCTGATTCTAGTGGGAAGTAAGGGACAAAGCCAATACCGTTTTCACGCAAGTAATCAAAACGTTCTTGCTCCTGATCACGATGAGCTAAACTATAGTAATCCTCATCAAAGTCGACCTTACCAGTAGCATTGGCCTCCTTTAATTGATCAAAACTAAAGTTTGATACCCCAATAGCACGAATCTTACCCTCTTGCTTCAACTTATCAAGGGCTTCGACCGCTGCTAATTTGTCAGATGTGTCATCTGGGAAGTGAATATAGAAGATATCAATATAGTCTGTCTTCAAACGCTTCAAAGATTCCTCAACTGTTTTAACCAAAAACTCTGGACTGTTATCTGGTTCATAATCCTTATCTGGATTTTGAGCACCCTTCGTTGCAATAATAATCTTGCTACGATCATAATCTTGGATAACATCCCCAATAATTTCTTCGGAACGTCCCAAACCATAAACAAAAGCTGTATCCAACACATTAATGCCTGCATCTAGTGCAGCACGTACTAAGTCATAACCATCTTGTTCATCTAGATTATCGAATAAGTTGTGACCACCGACTTTATTAGTCCCCAAGCCTAACTTGTGTGCAAATTCTAATGTCATTATTTGTACTCCCTCTATTATTTTTATTGTGTGATGAAGCAAGCGCTTCATTTCACTTATATGTTAACATACTTTTCTTAAGTTAGTAAAAACAGAGTGTGACAAGAAATGCT
>JACYYK010007909.1_pt2 | contig 19010 bp, 15 predicted proteins | sample 8236871 | NCBI WGS metagenome assembly JACYYK01 (sample SAMN14103087, study PRJNA606662) | landfill metagenome | isolation source: landfill solid waste inoculated with endophyte fungus Paravalsa indica | place: India:New Delhi, Okhla landfill site | collected 2017-11-05 | reverse complement strand
ACAGTGTCGCCGCTGGCGGCCGGGAGCGACAGAGACGTCGTCGGGTCCGGTCGCACTACCCTCTCCCCGATGTCCCTCCCGATCCTCGACGGGCCGCGCCACGCGATCGGCTTCCTGACGCGGGTGCCGGTGCCGTTCGCGGCCGACGAGGCGCCGAAGCTGACGGCGGCGGCGCCGTGGTTCCCGGTGGTCGGTGCGGCGGTCGGCGCAGCCGGCGGCGGGGTGCTCGCGTTGGCGGGATTGCTCGCCGGCGCCGGTCCGTCCGGCGTCGCGGCAGCGCTGGCGCTGGCCGCGCTGCTGCTGCTGACCGGCGCGTTGCACGAGGACGGGCTGGCCGATGTCGCCGACGGGCTCGGGGTCCACGGCGACCGCGAGCGGCGGCTGGTCGTGATGCGCGACCCGCGCAACGGGACGTTCGGCGTGCTGGCGCTGCTCGTCTGGTTCCTCGTCGGCTGGAGCGCGCTGCGCGGGCTGGGGACGGGAGGAGAAGGCGTGGCCGCGCTGATCGCCGCCGGCGCCCTGTCGCGCTGGGCGATCCTCGTCCACGTGGCCGTCGGGCGACCAGCACGACCGGATGGCGCGATCCACGCGCTACGGGTCGGGCCATCCGTCCTGCTCGTCGGCTCGGCGGTCGCGATCGGGATCGCGATCGTCTGTCTCGGCGTGGCGCCGGGGACGGTCGCCACGGGCGTGGCGGCCGGACTCACGAGCGCCGGCGTCGCCGGTGCGGTGGCGCTGCTGGGCGCGGTCGCGGCCCGACGAGCGCTCGGCGGCCTGACCGGGGACACCTGCGGGGCGACCGCGGCGGTCGCCTTCGCGGCCGTGCTGGTCGTCGCGCTGGCGTTCGCGGGCTGAGCCCCGGTCGGCACGCGGGCGACGCGTCGTCGTTCGCGAGGACGCGATACCCTGACCGTCCCGTTCGAGGGAACCGCGGAGAGGTGCCAGAGCGGTTGAATGGGGCAGTCTCGAAAACTGTTGTAGGGGTAACCCCTCTACCGAGGGTTCGAATCCCTCCCTCTCCGCCTCGTAACGAAGCCCCCGTCGTCGACGGGGGCTTCGTCGTTCTCGAGCCGACCTACCTCCCCGCCGCGCGGGCCCAGGCGATCAGCAGCAGCTGGAGCGGCAGACGGGCGTAGAGCGCGGTGCGGCCGCCGGGGATCTGGGGGTAGCGGTCCGGGTTGAGCGCCATGTGCAGGTTGACGGGGAAGACGCCGACCAGGGTCGCGACGCCGAGCAGCGCGCCGATGCGGCGCGTGCGCGGGTGCATCGTCGCCGCGCCCGCCGCGACCTCGGCGACGCCGCTGGCGTGGACCAGCTCGCGGTGCCGGGGCAGGTAGTCGGGCATGATCGCCTCGTAGGTCCTCGGCGCCACGAAGTGCATCGCTCCGGCGAGGACGAAGAACGGACCGAACAGGCGGCGGGCGCGGGGCATCGGACGATCCTACCGGCGGTCGGAGCACGGCCCCGCGCGGCGTGACGGCGTACCGACCGACGGCGCGGGGCGTCCGTGCCGACGGGTCGCCGGACCGCGCCGTTCGAATCGCCGGTCACAAACACGATGTTTTAAAGGACCTACTTGATATCGTCCTGTGAGGGTCGGACGAACGGGCGTTCCATCTCCGCGGATGGCCCCTCCGCGACCGACGGTCGCCAATCCAGGGGAGAGCAGTGCCAGACGACAGCAGCAGCGCGGCGACCAACGGCAAGAACGGGATGAAGGTCCACTTCGAGCCGATCAACCAGCTGCGGGCCCACGAGTACGTCGCCGAGCAGATCCGCCGCCACATCGCGCTCGGCCTGCTGCACCCCGGCGACGCCCTCCCCGCCGAGCGCGAGCTGGCCGTGATGTTCGGCGTCGGCCGCCCCACCGTCCAGCACGCGCTGCGCCTGCTCGAAGCCGACCGCCTGGTCGGCGCGCGGCGAGGCCGCTACGGCGGAACGTTCGTGCTCGGCACCGACGACGAGACGCTCCAGAACGAGCGGATGATGCAGCTGCTGCGCGAGCGCGAGGAGATCGAGGACCTGCTCGTCTACCGCCGCTGCCTCGAGCCACGGGTCGCGGGGCTCGCCGCGACCCGGCGCTCCGCCGCCGACGTCGAGGCGCTACATCGTAACGGCGAGACGATGGCGTCCGCCGAAGAGGAAGCCGAGTACAACCGCGCCGACACCGAGTACCACCTGGTGGTCGCGCAGGCGACCCGCAACCAGTTCATCGTGCGGCAGTGCGAGGAGATCCGGATGCGGCTGTTCAACGCGCTCAGCCTGCTGCCGGAGTCCGACCAGTGGCACGTGCGGGTCAACGCCGAGCACGAGGCGATCACCGCGGCGATCGAGGCCGGGGACATCGCCCTGGCCCAGGAGCACATGGACGCCCACATCGCCCACAGCGAGCGGGCGGTGCGGGCGTCGCTGCGCGCGCTCGACGCGACCTTCCGGCGGATGCGCACCTGAACGACCGCAGCGGAGGGCGGCCCCATCGCCCTCCGCGCCACCGGGAGTGGCGTCGCTCCGGGCGGCGCCCGCCGTCGTCCCGCGCGTCAGCTCTCGGCGACCGCGTAGTACACGTTCTTGACCTCGGTGTACGCCTCGAGAGCGTGGGGTCCGAGCTCCCGACCGATACCGGACTGCTTGACCCCGCCGAACGGCGTCGTCGTCCGGACCGAGCTGTTCGAGTTGATCGAGAGCACGCCGCTCTCGATCGCCCGCGCGACGCGCAGCGCCCGAGCGCCGTTCTCCGTCCAGATCGACCCCGACAGGCCGTACGACGAGTCGTTGGCGATCCGGATGGCGTCGGCCTCGTCCTCGAAGGTCAGCACGCTCGCCACCGGGCCGAAGATCTCCTCGCGGGCGACCACGTCACGCTCCGCCACCGGATAGAGCACGGTCGGCGGGTACCAGAACCCGGGACCCTCGGGGACCCTGCCGCGGAACGCGACCGACACGCTGTCGTCGACGAACGCGGCGACGGTCTCCCGGTGCTGCGCGGAGACCAGCGGCCCCATCTGCGTCGCCTCGTCGAGCGGGTCTCCGATCCGCATCGCCGCGACGGCCTGCTCGAGCAGCGGCAGGAACGCGTCGACCGCGGAGCGCTCCACGAGGATCCGCGACCGCGCGCAGCAGTCCTGCCCGGCGTTGCCGAAGACGGCCCCCGGGGCGGCAGCGGCGGCCGCCGCCAGATCGGCGTCGGCGAAGACGACGTTGGCCGACTTGCCGCCGAGCTCCAGCGTGACCCGCTTGATCGTCTCGGCCGCGCGGGCCGCGATCCGGCGACCGACCTGGGTCGATCCCGTGAACGCGACCTTCGCCACGTCGGGGTGGTCGACGATCCGCTCCCCGACCACCGAGCCGGGGCCCACGACGACGTTGAAGACGCCGTCCGGGACGCCGGCCGCGCGGAGGATGCCCTCGAGCTCGATCGACGTCATCGGCGTCAGCTCGGCGGGCTTGAGCACCACCGTGTTGCCCGCGGCCAGGGCCGGAGCGATCTTCCACACGGCGATCGGCAGCGGGAAGTTCCACGGGGTGATCAGCCCGACGACCCCGAGCGGCTCGCGGAACGTCACGTTGACGCCGCCCGCGACCGGGATCTGGTCGCCGAGCAGGCGCTCGGGCGCTCCGGCGTAGTACTCGAAGACGTCCGCGACCATGCCGACCTCGCCGCGTGCGTCGGAGATCGGCTTGCCGACGTCCCGCGACTCGAGCGTCGCCAGCTCGTCCGCCCGGCGGCGAACCTCGGCCGCGATCCGACGCAGCAGCGCCGCCCGCTCACCCGGGGCGACCGCCCGCCAGGCGGGGAACGCCGCCTTCGCTCGGGCAATCGCGGCGTCGGCCTCGGCGGCCCCGGCCTGCGGGATCGTCGCCAGCACCCCGCCGGTCGCGGGCTCGATGACCTCGATCGTCTGCGTCATGACCGCCCCCTCAGCCGATCTCGGCGGCGAACTCGTCTTCCATCTCGGTCAGGCCCTGGTCGATGATCGCGACCATCCGATCGATCTCCTCCTTGGTGATGACCAACGGCGGCGACAGGTGCAGCACGTTCCAGACGCGGGTGACCAGACCCAGCTCCTGCGTACGCATCGCCAGGCCCTTGATGAACGGGTGCGCACTGCCCCAGGACTCCTTGGTCTGCTTGTCCTTGACCAGCTCGACGCCGGCGAGCAGGCCCGACCCGCCGCGGACGTCCCCGACCGTCGGGTGGCCAGCCAGCGTCTGCAGGCCCTCGAGCAGGTAGGCACCCAGCTCCGCGGAGCGGGCGACGAGGCCCTCGTCCTGGATGATCTGGATGTTGCGTTGCGCGGCCGCGGCCGCAACCGCGTGGCCCCCGAAGGTGATCAGGTGGTTGATCGGATTGCCGTCCTCGGTGAAGGGTGCGAAGACCTCGTCGCGTACCGCCACCGCCCCGATCGGCGCGTAGCCGCTGGAGAGGCCCTTGGCCATCGTCATGATGTCCGGGACCACGCCGTAGTGCTCGGCGGCGAACAGCTTGCCGGTCCGCCCGAAGCCGGTGATGACCTCGTCCATGATCAGCAGCACGCCGTACTTGGTGCAGATCCGGCGCAGCTCCTGCCAGTAGACGGGCGACGGCAGGTGGGTGCCGTTGGCGACCGAGATCGGCTCGCCGATCACCGCGGCGACGCTCTCGGGACCCTGGTTGAGGATCTCCTGCTCGACGTAGCGGGCGCACATCAGGTCGCCGTCCTCGCCGCTCAGCCCGAAGTCGTTGCGGTAGCGGTTGGGCGACGGCACGCGCGATACGCCCGGCATGAAGGGGCCGAAGAAGCGGTCGTTCGAGGACGCCGTCAGGCTCATCGCCCCGTAGGTGGTGCCGTGGTACGAGCCGCGGCGGCCGATGATCTTGTAGCGCTTGGGGAAGCCGTTCATCGCGTGGTGCTGCTTGGCGATCTTGATCGCCGACTCGACGGACTCCGAGCCGCCCGAGACGAAGAAGATGCGATTGAGGTCGCCCGGCGTGCACGCGGCGAGCGTCGCCGCCAGCCGGGTCGACGCGGGGTTCGCCGCGTTGCCCGCGGCCGTGTAGGCGATCTGGGAGGCCTGCGCCGCCATCGCCTCGGCGATCTCGGTGCGGCCGTGACCGACGTTGACCAGGAACAGGCCGGCCAGGCCGTCGATGTACGAGCGGCCGTGCACGTCGTGGAGGGTCGAGCCCTCACCGCGGTCGAAGATCCGCATCCCGCGGTCGTTCAACTCCTGCCAGTTCAACTCGTCGCTGTGCGGCCACAGGTGCGACAGCACCGCGGCCTCGAGCTCCTGGGCGTCACTCCGCCCTGCCGTCGTGCTCATAGACCCTCCGTTCGCGGTTCCATCCCTCAATGGAACTATTTAAGGTCATTATAACCTTTAAATGACGAGATACAAGGGTCGCTCGCGTCTCGCCGCCCGCGACGGACGTCAGGCCGCCGTGGTCCGCTGCGGAGACGCGCCGACTGCCGAGGGCCGGGCGGCCGCGACGAGGCTGCGGAACAGCGCGCGCTCCTCGCTCGCCTCCGGGTGCCACTGCACGCCGAGGATCCATCCGCCCGCGGTGTCCTCGATCGCCTCGGGAGCGCCGTCGAAGCCGGCCCGCGCGGTGACGCGCAGCCCCGCACCGAGGCGGCCCACGATCTGGTGGTGGTGACAGTGGCCGACGTGCTCGGTGGCGCCGATCGCCCGGGAGACCAGCGACCCGGGCTCGAGCACCATCGTCGCCTCGGTTCCGACGAAGGTCCCCTGGGCCCTGCGGTGCGTGGTCCGGCCCTCGGCGTCCACGTAGTGCTGCTCCAATGTCCCGCCGCGCGCCACGTTCAGCAGCTGCATCCCGCGGCAGATCCCGAGCACCGGAATCCCCCGCTCGAGCGCCGCGTGCGTGATCGCCAGCTCGAACCGGTCGCGCAGCGGATAGGTCGCCTCGGTCAGCGGCGAGCGCGGCGCGCCGTAGCTCGCCGGGTCGATGTCGGCGCCGCCGATCAGCACGAGGCCGTCGAGCTGCTCGACGGCCTCCAACGGCGGGCGCTCGGTCACGGGCAACAGCACCGGCACGCCGCCGGAGTCCGCCAGCGCCGCGACGTAGGAATCATCGACGAGGTGTGCCGGCTGATCCCAGAACGACCAGCGGGCCTGCTCCAGGCACGCCGCGACGCCGATCACCGGACGCGCCATCAGACCGCCCCCTCGTAGCGCTTGGTCTCCCACTCCGTCACGCACTCGCGCCAGGCCTTCAGCTCCCAACGGCGCGAGATCTCGTAGTAGGCGCAGAACTCCTCGCCGAGCGCGGCACGGAACTCCGGCGCGTCCTCGAACGCCCGCACGGCCTCCTCCAGCGACCCCGGCAGCGGATCGACGTTCGGCTGGTCGCACGCGTCACCGACGATCGGCTCGGGTGGCGTCGCCTGCCGCTGGATCCCGTCGGTCGCGGCGGCGATCAGCCCCGCCAGCACCAGGTACGGGTTGGCGTCGGCTCCGGGCCGACGACACTCGATCCGTGCCTTCGACGACCCGTCGCCCCAGATCGCCCGCAACGCGCACGACCGGTTCTCGATTCCCCAGCTCGCGTTCACCGGCGCGAACCAGCCGGGGATCAACCGCTTGTACGAGTTGATCGTGGGGTTCATCAACAGCGACGCCGCCGGCAGCTGCTCGAGCATGCCCGCGATCGCTCCCGCGAACGGCTGGATCGTCGGCCCGCCCGCGAACGCGTTCTCGCCGTTGGACCAGAGCGACACGTGGACGTGCCCGCTGGATCCCTCTTGCTCCGCCGCCGGCTTGGCCAGGAAGCTCGCCCGCAGCCCCATCGACGCGGCGACCTCCTTGACCGCGAACTTCAGCAGCGCTCCGTCGTCCGCGGCCCGCAGCCCCGGTCGGGCGCCAAGGTTGAACTCGATCAGCCCAGGTCCGGCCTCGGTGTGCGCCGCGGTCAGGTCGATCCCGAGACCGTCGGCGGCCTCGGAGATCCGGGACAGCAGCTCGGCCTGCCGGGCGATCCCCGACGCGCTGTAGCTGACGCTGCCGGACACCGGCTCGCCGCTGGCCTCGTCGAAGAACCGCACCTCGTACTCGATCGCGCAGAGCGTCTCGTAGCCGAGCTCGCCGAGCTCGGCCAGCGCGTTGCGCAAGAGCTCGCGCGGGGACAGCAGGCACGGCGAACCGTCGGGCCAGCGCGGCGTCGCCAGGCAGATGCTCCAGCCCGGGGCCCAGCTGAGCGGCCGGAGCGTCTCGACGTCGGGCTCGATGAACAGGTCCTGCGCCCCGGAGCGGATCCCGATCTCCTCGTAGCTGGTGATCGGCTCGTCGACGGGGTCGAGCGCCAGGAGCAGATTGGTCAGCCGTGCGCCGCCGCGAACGGCCGAGTCGAACTCGTCGCGTCGCATCGCCTTGCCGCGGATCGTCCCGTTGACGTCGGGGATCGCCAGCAACACGAACTCGTGGCCTCGGGTACTCAACACGGTCTCCTCGGGATTCCTGCTGGGATTCGGGACGCCCTCGGCGGCGACGTCGCGCGTCGCCTCGAGGGACGGGCTCGGAGCGGTCATCCGAACCGCCCCAGAGCGAACGGCCGCTCGTCGACGCCGGAGTCGACCCCGGCCAGGCGGGACGCGACGATCTGCGCGGTCCCGGCGGCCAGGGTCATGCCGAGCATGTTGTGCCCGGACGCGAGGATCACGCGGCCCCTGGGGTCGAGCGCATCGATGATCGGCAGCCCGTCGGGCGTGCAGGCTCGCATGCCGCTCCACGTCGACCGCAGCTCGAACCGGTCGACGCCGGAGAACGCCTCGCGGGCCTTGCGCTCCAGGTACGCGGCCCGCTCGGGCCGGCCGGGACGCGGGCCGGTGACCAGGTCCATGATTCCCGCGAACCGCACGACGCCGTCGAACGGGCTCGCCGCGAACCGCCACTCCGGGAACAGCACCGGCATCGTCGGCGCGGGGTCGAGCGCAGCCTCGAGGCTGTAGCCCTGCCCGCCGATGATCGGCACCTTGCGCCCGAGCGGGCGGGCGATCCGGACCGAGTCGACGCCCGCCGCGATCACCACCGCGTCGGCGACGATCGTGCCGTGGGATGTCTCGACGAAGACGCGGTCACCGCTGCCGTCCGGCCGCAGCGACGTCACGCCGGTGCCCTCGCGGAACTCGACGCCGCGTGCGCGGGCCTGCCGCACCAGCTCGTCGACGTAGGCGACCGGGTGACAGAGCGCGTCGGTCGGGAACAGCACCCCGCCGGCGAGCGTGCCACCGAAGCCGGTCCGGGCGGCGGCCTCGTCGGGTCCGAGGATCCGGGCCTCGACGCCCTCGTGGAGCAGCTGCTCGGTCGCGGCGCGTCCGGACGCGAAGCCCTGCGCGGTGCTGTACAGGTTGACCACGCCCTGGTCCTGGACGATCGGCGGAACCTCGGCATCCGCGCTGATCTCGCGGGCCAGGCGGTTGCTCAGCGTGCCGAGCTCCCAGAGCCCGGCGATCCGCTCGGGCAGCGTACGGCGCGCACGCCACGCGAACGAGGCCAACCAGCGGAGGTAGCCGTACTGCAGCCGCTTCTCCAGCGAGAACGGCACGTCCTTGCGGAACGTCCAGCCGAGCGCCTCGCGGACGACGCCCGGGGCCGCGATCGGCCAGGCGTCGCTCGGGGTCAGGTGCCCGGTGTTGCCGAACGACGCGCCGCGACCGAGCTGATCGCGCTCGAGGACCAGGACGCGATCGGAGTCGGCGGCGCGGGCGCGAGCGATCGCAGCCCCGATCGCGCCGCCGCCGATGACCAGCGTGTCGACATGCTCAACGTTCAAGGTCCACTCCGATGCCCTCGGCCCGGGCCGCCTCGTGGACGGCGACCGCGAGCGTGACGTCGTGCATGCCGAGACCGAGGTTGATCCCGCAGACGATCTGGTCGGCGCCGGTCCGCCCTTCGATACGCCCCACGACGACGTCGCGGAACTCCTGGATCCCGCGGAGCCCGCGGGATCGCGTCATCTCGCCGCGATCGATGAACGACCGGAACTGCGCGACGTCGTCGCTGAACACGATATCGGCGCGCTGCAGGGCCTCGGCCGTCCAGCCGAAGTCGTTGGCCAGCGGCAGCAGCAGCGCCCCGGCGGCGATCCATGCGGGGTCGATGATCGCCCCCGCGGCCTCGGCGCGCTCGGCGACGGGGGTCATGATGACCTCGGCCCCCTCGACCGCCTCGCGCAGCGTCGCGCAGATCCGGACCGGCAACCGATCGGCGTACTCCGCGGCCGTCCGCTCGACCACGCCCTCGAGCGCGTCGAACAGGCGGATCTCGCGGACGTCGGGGTACAGCTCGGCGATCAGGTCGAGATGCCAGCGTCCCTGGATGCCGCACCCCGACAGCGCGTACGTACCGCGGGGATCGTTGGCCAGCAGCGCGATCGAGAGTCCCGACACGCAGGCCGTCCGGTAGGCCGTCACCACCTCGGCGTCCATCACCGCGGTCGGCAGGCCGGTCGCTGCGTCGTTGAGCAGCAGCAGGCCCGTGATGTACGGCAGGCCGTGCTGCGGGTTGTCGGGGAAGCCCGAGATCCACTTGATGCCGGTGGCGTCGGTCGAGCCGACGTAGACGGGCATGGCGTGGATGAACGCGTCGGGTCGCGGGTGCACGCCGGGCTTCGGCGGCAGCTCGACCGCACCGTTCGCGGCGGCGGTCAGGGTCTCGCGGACCAGCTCCACCCCCCGCGCGAAGGACGGTCGCATCCGGGCGCACTGCGCCCGCGACAGGTACCGGATCGGGTCGGATGCCGCGACCACTGCGGCGGTCGCCGAAGCGACCGCGGTCGGCTGCTCGCTCACGCGATCGCCCCCACGGCGGTCCACTCACCGGCGGTCCGCGTGCCCATCATCGCGCGGAACTGCTCGGTCGTCCGCGGCAGCAACGTCCCGTCGGCCAGGTCGATGATCACGCCGTAGCGGCGGATCGTGTCGAGCAGGTCGATCTCGCCGTCGCGCCACATGGCGACGACCGACTCCGGGTCCTCCTGGAGCCACAGCGGACGCAGGCGCCGGATCTCGGCGCGCAGCGTCGCGGTGGCGTCCGCGTCGACCGCGAACTCGTCGATCGCCGACGCGTCCGCGACGACGACCACGCCGTAGTCCTTGGCGGCACGCTCGACCGACACGAACTCGTCGAGCACGTCCTCGAGCACCGTCGCCGGATCCCGCTCGAGCGGGTCGCCGACGCCACCGCCCCCGGCGGACGGACGCCAGACGGTCTCGCCGGGCCGCATCGGTACGCCCGAGACCGCGGCGCCGAGGTAGCGGCGCTCGCCATCGAGCCCGATCAGCCAGGCCCCGGACGGGTAGCTCGGCAGCCCGCCCTGCATGCCCCAGGTGATCGAGCGCGCGCGGTCGCAGAAGAACGACAGCACGGCGTGCTCGCTCTGGCCGAGCGTCGCGCTCTTCTCGATCCCGGCTCCCCCGCGCGCCCTCCCCGGGCCGGCGGAGTCGACGAGGAACTGGTGCTGCTGGACGACGACCGGGCTGAGCCGCTCCTGCGGCTCCGTCGGCTGGATCGCCAGGCCGGAGCCGAAGACCGGCGGACCGCCGTTGACGCCGTCGCGATCCTTGCGACCGCCCCAGCCGCCGAGCATCCAGTCGTACCAGAGGAACTCCTTGCCGTAGCCCTCGCGGCGGTCGGTGCCGCCGAGCTGGAGGTACTCCAGGTTGAAGGCACAGCCGAGGGTGCGCTCGGGCATGATCTGCGACCACAGCTCGAAGACCGCGTTCATGATCTTCTCGTGCGAGCCGGTGGCGAAGCCGTCAACGGCCGTCGGGAACGGCGCGTTGACCACCGTGTTCTCGGGCAGGTGGACGTCGAGACAGCGGTAGAAGCCCGAGTTCAGCGGGATCTCCGGGAAGAACACCTTCGTGCCGGAGACGAGGCTCGAGAACGAGCTGCCCGCCGCGCCGTTGATGATGGTGTTGACCGGCGGGTCGGACCCCGTCAGGTCGTAGGCGATCGTCCCGTCCTTGATCGTGCACTTGACCCGGATCCTGACCAGGCCCTCGGGCTCGCCCGGGTTGGCGTCGATGTAGTCCTCGGTCTCCCAGGTCCCCTCGGGCAGCTCGGTCAGGCGGTGACGCGTCATCCGCTCGACGTAGTCCTGGCACTCGGCGAAGACGGTGGTGATCATCTCCTTGCCGTAGCGCTCGACCAGGCGCATGACCTCGCGCTCGCCGGCGCGGGTCGCCTCGGCCTGCGCGTGCAGGTCCCCCATCCGCTCCTCGGGGATCCGCATCTGCGCGACGATCAGGTCTGCGACGTCGCGACGGAACACGCCGCGCTCCCAGAGCTTGACCGGGGTGATCCGCATGCCCGTGCCGTAGTACTGGCGTGCGGTGAAGTCGAACGAGCCGGGGTACTTGCCGCCGACGTCGGACCAGTGGCCGTTGACCTGGCTGAAGCCGATCAACTCGTCGTCGACGAACATCGGGCGAACGATGCGGACGTCGGACTGATGCGTACCGCCTGCGTACGGATCGTTGATCGCGTAGACGTCACCGGGGTAGATCTCGTCCCCGAAGTACTCGATCAGCGCCTTCGTCGTCGAGTGCAGCGTGCCGACGTGGACCGCGAGGTCCTGCGTGCCCTGCGCGACCGTGTTGCCCTCGGCGTCGCAGATCGCGCAACTGAAGTCGCGACTCCAGATCACGAACGAGTAGCACGTGCGGAGGATCTGCTCCGCCATCTGGTCGACGGCGGTGATCAGGCTGTTCTTGAGGACCTCGAACGTGACGGGATCGATCGTCGGCGTCACGCCGGCGGTGGGGCTCTCAGGGCTACGCATGGACCGGCTCCTTCTCGGCGAGGGTCGGACGGATGGGCTTCTTACGGGTATCGGTGAGGATCACGTTGCCCGAGGAGTGGACCTCGGCGATCCAGTTCGGCGGCACCACCAGGGTGGTGTCCGACTGCTCGACGATCGCGGCACCCTCGACGCGACCGGCGGCGGCCAGCTGCTCGGCCGAGAGGATCGCGGTCTCGACGAACGCGTCGACCCCGGTGAAGTACACCTGCCGGGTACGGTCGACGACCGCGCCAGCGACGCCCCCGGCGGCGGACGTCGAGAGGTCGAGCTCCTCGACCAGCCCGAGGCCGGTGACCCGCAGGCCGTAGATCTCGACCGAGCGCTCCGGCTCGGAGTACGCGTAGGTCTGCTGGTGCTCGGCGTGGAACCGCCCGAGCATCGTGCCCAGCTCCGTCGCGCCCGTCGCGTCGACCGAGAGCGAGCGCCACTGGCCCAGGTAGCGCATGTCGATCTGCCGCTCGATCCGCATCGCCTCAGGCGCGAAGCCCTCGGACGTCAGCCGCTTGGTCGCCTCGGCTTCGAGCGCGACGAACTCCTCGTCGAGCGCGGCGAACTCGACCGTCTCCGACCGGGCGATGTACGTCTTGGCCAGGTCGTGGCGGGTATCGACGACGAGGCACCCGTAGGCGGACGTCAGGCCGGGCCACTTCGGCAGGATCACCTGCGACATCTCCAGCTCCTCCGCCAGCTCGGCGGCATGCAGCGGACCACCGCCGCCGAAGCCGACCAGCGCGAAGTCGCGGGGATCGAGGCCCCGCTTGGTCGTGATCAACCGCGTCGCACCCGCCATGTTGGCGGTGGCGACCTTGATCGTCGCGGCCGCGGCCTCGACGACCGAGATGCCCATCGGGGTCGCGATCTTCTCCTGCAGGGCGTCGATCGACGCCTGCTTGGAGACGGTCATGCCGGCGAGGAAGCCCTCCTCGGTGATCCGTCCGAGCACCAGATGCGCGTCGGTGTTCGTCGGCTCGGTACCGCCGCGCTGGTAGCACGCCGGACCCGGATCGGCCCGCTGGCTCATCGGACCGTTGCGCAGCGAGCCGCCGGCGTCGATCCAGGCGACGGAGCCGCCGCCGGCGCCGATCGTCTCGACGTCGATGCTCGGGAACAGGATCGGCTGGCCGTAGTTGACCGCGGTCTCGTTCGCCCGGTGCAGCTCGCCGTCCGAGGTCAGCGAGATGTCCGACGACGTGCCGCCGACGTCCAGGCCGATCGCCTTGTCGAACCCGCACTGCTCGGCGATGTGGGCCATCGCGGCGCCGCCGGCCGCCGGCCCGGACTTGGCGATTCGCGCCGGCGTCTCGACGACCGACGGCACCTGCATCACGCCGCCGCCGGAGTGGAGGATGAGCAGCTCGCCCTCGAACCCGGCCCCGCGCAGACGCGTCTGGAGCACGCTGAGGTACTCGCTGACGACTGGGCTCAACGCCGCGTTGATGACGGTCGTGCTGGAGCGCTCGAACTCGAAGATCTCCGGCAGGACCTCGTGGGACAGCGAGACCGCGACCTCCGGTGCGACCTCGGCGAGGATCTCGCGGACCTCGAGCTCGTGCTTGCCTTCGATGTAGGCGTGCAACAGGCAGACGGCGACGGTGGTGATGCCGCGGCGGACCAGGACCTCTCCGATCCGGCGCACCGCGTCGCGATCGAGCGGCTCGAGCTCCGCGCCCGAGAAGTCGATCCGCCCGCCGACCGGGAACCGGTCGCGGCGCTTGGCCAGCGGCGGCGCGGGGTCGGCGTAGGCATCCCAGAGGTCGGGACGTGGACCGCGCCCGATCTCGAGCACGTCGCGGAAGCCCTCGTTGCAGATCAGCGCGGTCCGCGGCAGCTCGCCCGTGATCAGCGCGTTGGTGCCCACGGTGGTGCCGTGCGCCAGGTACTCGATCTCACCGAGCTCGACGCCGAGCTGGCCGAGGCCGTCGATGATCGCCTGGTCCGGGCTCTTCGGCGTGGAGGGGGTCTTGGCCGTCGTGACGACGCCCGTCTCGGGATCGACCATCACGAGGTCCGTGAAGGTCCCTCCGACGTCGATGCCGATCCGATACTTCTTCTGCATCAGTCCTCCCTCTGGTTGGTTTCGGGCGACCCGGACGAGGATTCCGAGTGCGCGATGACGGCGGTGCGACGGCGGAGCAGACGCTCGCCGATCTCGCGACCGCCGGTGATGCCGCGCGGCCGCAGCAGCAACACCGCGAGCATGATCAGGGCGATGCCGACCTCTCGCAGGCCGGGGGCGGTGAAGGCCGATTCGACCTCGGTCAGCAGCTCGGAGACGGTCGCGATCACGATCGTCCCGATCACCGCTCCGGAGAGCGTGGTGATCCCGCCGACGACCAGCATCGCCAGCGTCAGGAACGTCAGCGCGAGGTAGTACGAATCCGGGGTGATGGTGCCCAGCTGGTGCGCGAGCAGACCGCCGCCGATGCCGACCACGAAGCCGCTGATCACGAACGCGACCGCGCGCTCGAAGCCGACGTGAACGCCGCTGGCGCGGGCGGCGACCTCGTCCTCGCGGGACGCCCGCAACCGCAGGCCGGAGGGCGTGCGTTGGTAGCCCCAGGCGAGCAGGATCGCGCCGATCGCGAAGGCCACCGCGACCACGCGGTTGGTCGCGAACGGCACGCCGCCGAGGCCGGCGCCGCCGTTGGTCAGCTGGGACCAGTTGCTGGCGACGCTGTAGATGATGAACAGCAGCGACAACGTGCCGAGCGCCGCGGTCATCCCCGCGAGTCGGCTGAGCGGGATCGCGAACAGCAGCGCGACGAGCGCCGTCACGACGCCGCCGACGAGGATCGCCAGCTCGGGCTGGAGGGTGATCGAGTGCAGGAACGCCGGGGCGTCGGGCAGGATCAGCTCCTTCTTCGGGCCGGGCAACGACAGGACCGCGGCGGCGTAGCCGCCGACGGCCATCAAGCCGACGTGTCCGAACGAGAAGATCCCCGAGTTGCCGACGAAGACGTAGATCCCGATCACCGTGACGACCATCACGAGCGCGTTGACCGCCGTGTAGTTGATCTGGGGAGTGGTGAAGGCGCCGATCACGGCGACGATCACGACCAGCGCCGCGAGCAGCGCCGGGGTGGCGATGGTGGTTCGAAGCTGCATCGTTTACACCCGGGTCTTCCGTGAGCTGGCGACGATCAGGCCCTCGGGGCGGAGCACCAGCAGGCCGAGCACGGCGGCGAACAGGAACGCGTCGCGGTAGGCGCGCAGGTCCTCGGGCAACACGATCTGCAGCGCGACCGTGAGCGCACCCAGCACGTAGCCGCCGAGCACCGCGCCGCTCAGGCTGCCCATGCCTCCGAGGATCACCGCGATGAAGCCGAACAGCGCGACGTTGACGCCGACCGTCGGCGTGACGCTGCCCGTCTTCGCAATCAGCGCGATCGCGGCCACGCCGGCGAGCACGCCGCTGAGCGCGAACGCGACCGCGATCACGCGATTGGCGCGGACGCCGAGCAGCCGTGCCATGTCGAAGTCCTCCGCGGCCGCGCGCATCTGCGTGCCGATGTCGGTGCGGCGCAGGAACTGGGTGAAGGCGATCAGCAGCAGGGCCGTGACCACGATCACGACGAGGTCGAGCCGCGACAGGTGGACGCCGAGGATCTCCATCGGCTTGGTCAGCGACGGCAGGACGTCCGCCGACCTGGTGAGCGACCCGAAGGTCAGCAGGCCGAGGTTCTGCAGCAGGTAGCTGACCGCGAACGACGTGACGAGCAGGGTCGCCGGATCGGCGCCCCGGGCCGGCCGGAAGGCCAGGCGCTCGGTCGCGAGCGCGAGCAGCACCGCCGAGGCGATCGCCGCCGGCAGGACCACGATCGCCGGCGCTCCGGCCAGCAGCACGAGGACGTAGCCGGCGAGCATGATCAGCTCGCCGTAGGCGAAGTTGACCAGGCGGACGATGCCGAAGATCAGGGCGATGCCGAGCGCGAGCAGCGCGTAGAGGCTGCCGGCGCTGAGGGCGTCGACGATGTGTTGGACGATGGTCACTGCGCACCTCCGAAGTACGCTTCGGAGAGGTCGGCGTCGAGCAGCTCCTCGCGGGTGCCCGAGACCACGATCGAGCCGTTGCGAAGCACGTAGGTCCGGTTCGCGGTCTCGATCGTCCGCCGTACGTTCTGCTCGACGAGCAGCACGGTCATTCCCTCGGCGCGAAGTTGCACGAGGACCTCGAAGACGAGGTCGACGATCTTCGGCGCCAGCCCCAGCGACGGCTCGTCGAGGACCAGCAGCCGCGGGTTGGACAGCACGGCCCGGGCGATCGCCAGCTGCTGCTGCTCGCCGCCCGAGAGCAGGCCGGCGAGGCTCTGGTAGTAGCGCCGCAGCACCGGGAACATCTCGAGCATCCGCTCGGTGTCCCGGGTCACCCCATCGTCGTCGTGGCGGATCGTGGCGCCGAGCCGCAGGTTCTCCTCGACCGTCAGGGTCGTGAAGATCCGGCGGTTCTCGGGCACGAGCGAGATGCCGGCGCCAAGCAGATGCTCGGGCGCCCGGCCGGTGACGTCGTCCCCGGCGAGCATGATCCGTCCGCCGGCCGGTCTGACGACCCCGGCGAGCGCATTCAGCACGCTGGTCTTGCCCGCCCCGTTGGGCCCGACCAGGCCGACGAACTCGCCCTCGCCGACCGCGAACGAGACGCCCCGGACCGCCGTCGCCTGGCCGTAGCGGACGGTCAGGCCGTCCACCGTCAGCAACGTCATGCCGCCTCCTCCTGTCCGAGGTAGGCGTCGCGCACGTCGGGGTGGCGGCGGATCTCCTCCGGCGTCCCGACCGCGATCGTGACGCCGTAGTTGAGCACCTGGATCCGGTCGCACAGCGCCATCACCAGGGGCATGTCGTGCTCGATCAGCAGGACGGCGCACCCGAACTCGTGGGGGATCCCGCGGAGCACCTCCTGCAGCTCCGCGCCCTCGCCCTCGTTGAGCCCGGCCGCCGGCTCGTCGAGCAGCAGCTGCCGGGGCCGGGGCGCGAGCGCCCGCGCGATGCCGAGGCGACGCTGCTGCCCGTAGGTCAGCGCGTCGGCGTCGCCGTCCGCGAACGGTGCGAGGTCGAACCGTCGCAGCAGGTCGCTGACCCAGTCGCGCTGCTGCTTCCCCGAGAGCGACGACGCGAGTGCGCCGACCCGGAGGTTCTCGCGAACCGTGAGGCGGCCGAACGGGCGGACGGCCTGGAACGTCCGGGCGACGCCCGCGTGCGTGAAGCGCGCCGGCGGTCGGCCGGTCATCCGCCGTCCACCGATCAGCAACTCGCCCTCGGTCGGCGGCTGAAAGCCGCTCGCCACGTTGACGAGGGTGGTCTTTCCGGCGCCGTTGGGCCCGATCAGACCGAGGATCTCGGTCCCGCGCAGCGTCAGGTCGACGTTCTCGAGGGCCTTGACCCCCTTGAACGCGACCGTGACCCCGCGCACCTCCAGGCCGTCCGAGCCGGCTGTGGTCGTCGCCGTCATCCGTTCGGCACTCCTCTCTCGGCGGTTACCGGGTGCTGAGCGCGTACGCGCTCAGCACGCCGCCTTCGGGGTGTGCTCCGGCTTGATGGTCTTACCGCTGAACTTCATCTTGCCGTCCTGCACCTCGATCAGCACGTGCGGCGCGCCGTGCGAGATGTGGCACTGCTCGGTGAAGGTCATCTCGCCGACCATCAGCGGCTCAGCGGTGAAGCCGTTGAGCACCTCGTTGATCTTCGCCGGGTCCGTGCTGCCCGACTGCTCGATGCCCTTGGCCAGCGCCTCCATCATCGAGTAGCCCATCTGGGCGTAGACCGCGGCGGCGGGACGCTCGCCCGTCTCCTTCTCGATCTTGTCGAACAGCTCGTTGACCTTCGGGTTCGGGTCGTCGCCGAACAACGAGCCCGTGGTCGGGAAGTAGAAGTCGCTGAGACCGGGCACGCCGTCAAGCCAGTAATCGCCGTCGAACGCAGCCGCGCCGCCCATCGGCAGGTCGATGCCCGCGGCACGGATCTGCTTGACGACCGAGACCCCGGACGGCGGCAGCGTGCAGAGGATCAGCACGTCGGCGTCCGCCTTGCGGACCCGCGAGATCTGCGCGTCGATCGCGCTGTCCTTGGAGCCCAGGATGTCCTTGCCGGCGAGCGAGCCGTTGGGGTCGAGCTGCTTCCAGGTCTCCTCGAAGCTCTTGCAGATCGCGTCCGTGTACTCCATCTCCTTGAGGTTCAGGAGGTACGGCTTCTCGTAGCCGGCATCGTGCGCCCACTGGGCGAGCACCGCGCCCTCGGTCGGCGACCCGGGGTAGAAGTTGTAGGTGTTCGGCCCCACGCCCTGGACGCCGAATCCGGTGCCCCCGGCGCAGCCGAGCGTGATCTTGCCGACGGTCTCGGCGACGCGCGCGATCGGCGCACCGAGGTCGTAGTCGCAGCTGGACATCATCACGTCCGCGCCCTTGTCGAGCAGCTCCTGGGCCGCCCGGCCGCCCTGCGCCGCATCGGTGCGCGTGTCGGCGCTGATGAACTCGATCTGGTGGCCGTCGATCCCGCCCGCGGCGTTGATCTCGTCCGCCTTGTCCTGCGCTCCGAGCGCAAGGGCGCCGTCGTACGGCTTCATCCAGCCGGTCTTGGCGAGCGCCTGGCCGACGACGATCGGCGCGCCGTCCTCGACGGCCGACGCCTCGGTCGAGCCTCCTGATCCGTTCTCCGAGGTTCCGCACGCCGTCGCCGACAGGGCAGCGACGAGGCAGAGTGCTCCGAGCCTCCAGCGTTTCATCATTCGATTCCCCTCCCTGGGCTTCGATCCGCCGCGCCCTCGCGGCCAGGATCCAGGCCGTCGTTTTGCCGTCTGGACGAGTGCGACCGGTCACACCCGCTGCCGTACTGTACACGTGGACCCGAAATAGTTCCATTGTTTTTTAGATGTACTGCTCCATTGGCTGTTTCAGCCGGCCGGCGGGTCGGACGGAGCGATTCGGAGCTCCGCGGACCGTCCAGCGCAATGGTCAGGGCGCCGGTCGGACCGGGCCCCGGTGCAGCGGCCGTCGGCAGTGCCGCCGACTCGCGGTCTTCAGGGAGCGACGCGCATCGCCGCCGCCAGCTCCTGGCCGAGCGCGTGCTCGTCGTCGCCGAGGCGGACGGTCAGCGGGCCGCCGAAGGGCTGGCGGTCGGTCAGCGTCAGCGTGACGCCCGGGGTGATCCCCCGCTCGTGCAGGTGGCGGAGCATCGCGGGGTCGGCGTCGGAGACCCGCACGAAGCTGACCTGGTC
>JACYYK010012021.1_pt2 | contig 19078 bp, 34 predicted proteins | sample 8236871 | NCBI WGS metagenome assembly JACYYK01 (sample SAMN14103087, study PRJNA606662) | landfill metagenome | isolation source: landfill solid waste inoculated with endophyte fungus Paravalsa indica | place: India:New Delhi, Okhla landfill site | collected 2017-11-05 | reverse complement strand
TGGGTCACCCTGCCGGACGAAAGCGGCGTCGCGCTGTACTACGGCGGCGAGGCGGTACTCGACAAGGCAGGCAACCCGATTGCTCGCAAGTTCGATGACCTGGCGGCCGAAGCGATCGCGAAGCCCAGCGCGTGGCAACGGTTCAACGAGGGGCGGGAGAAGATGAACCAATCGACTGTGCCTCCGGGCGCATGGGGCACGCAATGACGCTATTCACCGACGGCCTGATCATCCGGAAAGATCGCAACATTCTGGATGACGTGGTGACCGGCCAGTTCGACGCGGCAGAGGCTGCGTTCGATCAGGCAATGTTCGAGAACCCGACGAGCGCCGCACGGCGTATCGGGGAGCTCAACCGAGCCGAACAAGGCCGCGTTGAAATGCAGGCTTACCCAGCCTACGGTATTGCTGAGCGTCGTGCCGAGCCCGAAACCCCGCTGCTCACTGCCGAGCAGGCCCGGGCCCGCATCAAGGAAGAAGGCCTCGACCTGACCGTCGAGGACACCGGCATTCGCGCCGGCGCTCTGGACATCCTGATCGAGCGCAAGCGTGAAGAGGTACAGCGCAAGCTGATTCTCGACAATGCCCCGGCGTCCACCATTCCGGTGCAGTTGTTGGCCGGTTTCGGTGCCTCTGTGCTGGACCCGATCAACATCGCTTCGGCATTCGTCCCGGTGGTCGGCGAGGCGCGCTATGCCTCGATGTTGGCGAACGCCACGAGTCGTGCTGCCAGGCTCGGCGTCCGGGCGCGTGTCGGCGCGGTAGAGGGTGCGGTCGGCGCGGCGATGGTCGAGCCCCTGGTTCTGTTCGCATCGGCGCAGGATCAGGCGGATTACGGCGCGGTAGACAGCCTGCTCAACATCGCATTCGGCTCGGCCATGGGTGGCGGCCTGCACAGCGTTGGCGGCTATATCTCTGACGTGCGCCGTGGCACCTTGCTTGAAGGCGTCAGGGCGGAAACCCCTGCGGCACAGTCGGCAGCCGTGGACGCGCCGGCGCCGCAGCAGTTCGCCCTGCGCGTCGATGACGACCCGATGCTCGCGCTGCGCGAATCGCTCGAGCGCGGCATTCAGGCTGACCGCGTCCGCCTGGCCGAGGATGCTGGCCGGCAAGCGCGCGAGACGCTGATTCCTGAGATTCGCGCCGAGCTGCAGGAGGTCGCGTCCGGCAAATTGCCCAACGTGCGCGACCTGAAAGCAGAGCAGAGCGCCATCCAGAAGACGCTCGATACGCTAGACGACACGTTCAAGGTGCGCGCCAAGGAGTTCCAGGGCCAGCGCATGAGCCGCAAGCAGGCCGAGCGGGCTGCACGTGACGCCATTGCCGAGGAGCGTCAACGGCTGAATGAGCGCAAGGCCGAGATCGAGTCGGCCACGGACGTGAATCGCCAGGCAGAGATTGCCCGCGGCGAGCTCAACGCCCTGCAGCGCGGCGAGATCCCCCAGCGTTATCAGTCCCGCATCGATGCCGAAACAGGCCGCATCACAAGCGGTTTCGACCTGCGCCAGACCGCAAGGGCGAAGGCTGAGGCTGCGCCCTGGCAGGTTCGCGAGAGCGCCTTGCGCGCTGCCATTGCGCAATCGGTAACCGGCCGTCCCGTCAACGTCGAGGCGATCTTCGATCTGGCCGACCCGAATAAGCGTGCCGCCGCACTGCAGCGCCTGAAGGAACCGGTCGAGACAGTGGCCGACCCGGAAGGGGAGGTAGCCAGCTACGCCGCCGGCGAAACCTCGGACGCGCTGGACGGCACCGACCTGGAAGGCGCTGAACGGATGCTGGCTGACGAACAGGCGCTCACCGACGAGATGGCCGCACAAGCCGGAATCGACCTGAAGCCGTACCTGCGCGAAGCCAACGAGCTTGCCGCAGACGCTGAAACCTACGCCGCCGCCTACCGGGCCGCTGCGCTCTGTCAGTTGAGGAACTAATGGCCGCTCTAGACTGCATCGACACAATCCAGGCTGCCGCCAAGGCCGCTGGGCGCGAGCTGAACGAAGAGGAAATGGTCGAGCTGGTGGGCGACCTTCAGGCCCGCATCAAGCAGCTCCAGGCGACAGACGGGATGCTCGGCCTCGAGGAGGCAGCCATGCGTGCCGCTGACGAGATGGGCAACAAGGTCAAGCTGGCGGCTGTCATCGAGAAGCGCAACGCGCTGCTGAACGCCCGTCGTCGCGCTGAGCTGGTGGGCTATATCCGTAGCACCTGGTCCGACCGTCCGGACCTCGGCCTCGAGTCGTTCCTTGTCGGCACCAACGTCGCGCGTCCCGGTGCTCGCCGGTCGGTTGCAGCCGAGCAGAAGCAGCTCAGCCAGGCCTACATTGCGGGCTTCCTGCATGACATCGAGTCTGAAGGGCTGCTGCCGTTCCTGACCAAAGGCGATCTGGATGCCGACATTGCCGACGCGCTCTGGCGCATTGGCATGGACAAGCCTCTGGATGGCATCGGCAAGGAGGCGCAGCGGATCGCCAACATCATGCAGAAGTACCAGGAAGCCACGCGCGTTGACGCCAACCGGGCCGGCGCCTTCATTCGCAAGCTGCCTGGCTATGTGGTGCGCCAGTCGCACGACCCGTACAAGATCCAGCGTGCCGGCTTCAAGCAGTGGCGCGACGAGATCCTGCCGTTATTGGACGAGCGCACTTTCGAGGCCGGGTCGGACGTGGACGGCTTCCTGCTCGCCACCTACAACGGCCTTGTCTCCGGCGTGCACCTCAAGGTTTCGACCGGTCAACCGAACGGCTTCAAGGGCCCGCGCAACCTCGCCAAGAAGGTCAGCGCCGAGCGCGTGCTGCACTTCAAGGACGGTCTGGCCTGGAACCAGTACAACAAGGTGTACGGCACCGGTTCGCTGCGTGAAGCCTTCCTCGGCGGCCTCGATCGGTCTGGTGAAAGTACCGGCATGATGCGCCGGCTCGGCACCAACCCCGAAAGCAACTGGAATGCCGCGCTCGATGAGCTGCAGCTTGACCTGAAGAACGACCCGGAAGGCCTGCGCAAATTCCAGCAGGACCGCAACGGGCTGCTGAAGACGCGGTTCTCTGAAGTCGACGGTACGTCCCGCATGGCGGTGAACCACGTCGGCGCCCGGGTGTCGGCGAATCTGCGCGCCTGGCAGTCCATGGCGAAGCTGGGCGGCGCGGTCATCTCGGCTGTGACGGACCTTCCCGTTGCCGCCAGTGAGATGCGCTACCAGGGCAAGGGCATGCTGTCCTCCATGGGCACGCTGATCGGCGGCATGGTCAAGGGCCGCAAGCCAGCCGAGCAACGCGAAATCCTCTCGACGCTGGGCGTGTTCTTCGACAGCGTGCGCGGGGAAGTGGTCAGCAAGTTCAGCGCCGACGATTCGCTGGGCGGAAAGATGAGCCGGGCGCAACAGCTGTTCTTTAAGCTGAACGGCCTGACCTGGTGGACCGACACCATGCGCAGCACTGCGGCGCTGATGATGAGCCATCACCTGGCCTACAACCGCACGCTGAACTGGGACCAGATGAATCCCGACCTGCGGCGCACGCTCGAGTTGTTCGACTTCGACGCCGGAAAGTGGGAACTGGTACGCGGTACTGGCGCCAAGCTGGCCGACGGTCGCGAGTACATGACTGCCCAAGGCATCGACGATATCCCGGAAGCGGATCTCGCCGGCTACCTCACCAGCAAGGGCCGCACGGTCAATCAGGCAGCTATCGGCGAACTGCGCGAGGAATTGCGCGGCAGCCTGCGCAGCTACATCACCGACCGGGCAAGCTATGCGGTCATCGAGCCGGACGCCAGGACGCGGGCCATCATGCGCCGCGGCACGCAGCCCGGCACTGTGGCTGGCGAACTGCTGCGCTTCGTGGGCCAGTTCAAGGCCTTCCCGGTGGCGATTCTACAGAAGTCGATCGGCCGGGAGCTCTACGGGCGCGGGTACAAGCCCAGTGCATACGGGGCAGGCGTGGGGCGCGAGTTGCTGCAGTCCATGCGCAGCGGAAACGGTGAGAAGCTCGGCGTGGCTCAGCTCATGCTCTGGACGACCTTGTTCGGCTATGGCGCCATGGCGCTGAAGGACATCGTCAAAGGGCGCGAGCCGCGGCCGGCAGACGATCCCAAGACATGGGTAGCCGCGATGCTCCAGGGCGGCGCGCTGGGCCTCTATGGCGACTTCCTGTTTGGCGAGGCCAACCGCTTCGGCGGTGGGCTGACCCAATCGCTGTCCGGCCCGACGCTGGGCCTGATCGACGGCGGGTATGACCTGTTCGCCAGGATGCGTGACGGCGACGACGCGGCGGCTGCCAGCTTCCGCTTCGCTATCCAGAACACACCTTTCGCGAATCTGTTTTACACTCGCACGGCCATGGACTATCTGTTCCTGCACAGCGTGCAAGAGGCCCTTAACCCGGGGGCGCTGCGCCGCATGGAACGCCGGATAGAAAAGGAAAACGCCCAGCAGTTCCTGCTGCGGCCCTCACAGACCTACCTGGACCCGCTAGGGATTGCGAGGTAAAGCATGCACACACTGTTCTTCATGATCGGCGTAGCGCTAGTTGAGTGGCTGATCGGCGTGATGGAGCGGGCGGGCTACTTGAAGTACGAGCAAGAAGGCCCGCAATGAACATTGCGTTCGCCGGCTCGATCATCTTTTTTGCACCGCTACTGGCCGCCGTAGCTGCTGGCCTCGTTTTGCCTGATCAAGTCAGGCTGTACGGGGTTATCGCTGCGTATCTGCTCGCTTCGGTGGTCGCCGTCTCTGTAGCCGCTGAGCAGTACCACGGACGCATTCGATCGGCTGGCGACATGCTTGTCGCTGTGCGCAGCGGCACTCAAGGCGCGCTGTGGATCGGGCTGGCTGTAGGTGGCGTGATCACCTTGGCTTGGCTAGCCGCGCAAATAACGTAGCGACAACGGAACACCCAAGACCCGCCTCGGCGGGTTTTTTATTGCCCTCAGAACTCAAGCACGTGGGGCGCATCGCGCGCGTGGCATAATGGCGCCTGCCATTACCTCGGAAGCAAACATGCGCCCCTTATTTCTGCTAGCCGTCATCTCTGTTTTTCTTTATGCCTGCACGGATAAGGAGGAACTGCGATCGGCTGCCATTCATAAGGAACAAGGCATGACCGTACAAAGCGCAAATAGCTTTGCTGACTTCAAGGGGAACGGAGTAACGCAAATATTCCCTATAGCGTTCCGGTTTGCCAACGCTAATGACTTGAAGGTCATTATCACTGACGCTGAAGGGACATCCAGAACGCTTACGCTGAACTCGGACTATACAGTTAGCGGCGGAGGCGACGAAGCGAGCGGATCAGTTACCATTCTCTCTGCGCCATCTGGAGAGGAAGACGTTAAAGTAATTCGCGAAACTGAACTATCGCAGGAAACTGATCTTCGAAATCAGGGCGCGTTTTATGCTGAAACGCATGAGGACGCGTTTGATAAGCTGACCATGATCGCGCAAGAGAACGCCTCCGGGATTCGCTCTGCGATTCGAGTAGCGGAGTCCGACCCTGAGCCAAAGCGACTTCCACCCGTTGCAGTCCGCGCTGGCAAAGTGCTTGGCTTCGATTCCGAAGGCAACCCTGTAGGAACCTTGCCTGGCTCTGGCACGGCAACTGAACTTGCGCTTGACCTCGCAGGGCCTGGAGGATCTGCCCTGGTAGGCCGAGGCGAAAGCACGGTCAACGAAGATCTGGCTAAACTAGAAGCGCACGTAGCAGTTGAGCCCACTCCATTGGACGCGCCTTACAACGCGAAAGGCGATGGCGTAACGTCGGACACTGCTGCTTTCGCAGCCTTCGAGGCGGCTGTTGAGGGCCGAGTCGTTGATCTCGGCGGAAAGAGTTATGTTGTGGCTTCGGTGCCGAAGTCGAACGCCTATGTAAATGGTCAGTTCGTGGTTGGCGGTTTCAATCGGCCGGCTCTTCCATTCAATACCTTTATGTCTCCTGCGCCGAAGTATCACGCTTTCGGCGGTCAGCTACGCAAGCTCAAGGAGCAGCTTGCCAACCCGCTTAACCAGTATGTCGGAATAGCTTTCATCGGAGATTCTATAACTTGGGGCTCGGGAGCCTCTGGGACAGGCGGCAGCCCTGATCGAGATGGAACATTGTCTGACCCTCGGGCGACCTATGGGGCACCGTCTTTTGTCAATCAGGTGAAGCGTTATATCCGCGACAATTACAAGTCTGGGGATGGATTAGCCGAGGTTGTTTCTAACTGGCCAGGGTCTTCGACCGGCGAGTCAACTGTCCTGTACCAAAATCGCGAATTGCTTTATCCGAGGTACGGCCAGTTTACGGTTGCGAAGATAGATGCCTCGCAGGACCCGGCCGACCTATCGACCAATAACTCGCCGTCTGGAATGATTTTGTCGCTGAACAACACGGTAGAGGGTGCGCAATACGGTCATAGCATCGTGTTCACCTTTACCGGCAGCAAGTTCGCGTTGGGCATCAGAACATCGACCGGCGGCGCAACAGATGCCTATTACGACGTGCTAATAAATGGTGCGCTACACGCGACCGTAAACGCACGGCCAGGCTTTAATGGTCTTGTCGACGACAACACCAATTACGATCAACGCATAACGACCGAGTTTCCTTACGTCAAGGATGCAACGATTACCATAAGGACAAACCGTAACGGGCTGACGGGCCAGCGATTGCTCAGCGTCACCGGTCTGCACATCGATCGTCAGGTGCGGATAGTGAACAACGGCATCATTGGCGCAACTACCGTCTCGTATCTTGAGAAGAACATGGCCGGCAACACGTCTGGGGACGGGACGGCGGTTGTCGGTGCTGATCAGTTCGTTTTCTGCCAGCTAGGGACGAATGACCGTGCCTGGACTACTGGTCGGCCGAGAGGTAGTAATCAGTTCTACGTAAACCTTAAAGCTCTTTTGGCCAACGCCAGCCTGACTGGAAAGGAAGTGATCTTGATGGCTGCTAACCCAGCCGCCAACGAGGATCCAACGGTATATCCGTTCCATATGCAGGAAGTCCGAAACATCATTTACCGGACTGCAAAAGAGTTGAGCCTTGACATGATCGACAACTACACGATCTTCCAAGGTTTGAACAACTCGGTGTACACGGATGACGGGCTTCACCCGAACGACTTCGGGCATTCGCTGATCGCGAGAAACATCATCAACTCGCTTGAGTCGGAATAACCAAGCCTAGCCCTAACAGCCCCGCCAGTCGGGGCTTTTTATTGTCCGGAGTTCCCATGCACACATCACAGAAGGGGCTTGACCTGATCAAGTCCTTCGAGGGGCTGCGCCTGTCCGCCTATAAGGACGTGGTAGGCGTCGTCACCATCGGCTACGGCACGACGTCCGGCGTGAAGATGGGCGACACAATCACGAAGGAGCGCGCCGAGGAGCTGCTGCGCGAGGACGTGAAGCGATTCGAGGGCTATGTCGAGCGGCTGGTCAAGGTGCCGCTGACGCAAGGCCAGTTCGATGCGCTGGTGTCCTTTACGTACAACCTTGGCCCGGGCGCGCTGGAGAAATCCACGCTGCTCGACCAGCTCAACCGGGGCGACTACGACAGCGCCGCGGAACAGTTCGGCCGCTGGGTGAAGGCCGGAGGCAAGACGCTGGGCGGCCTGGTTCGCCGGCGCGCTGCTGAGCGCGCATTGTTCGAGGGCAAGCCATGATCGATAAAGCCCGTCTCATCGCATACGCCGTGGTTGCCGCGCTGTCATTCGCCGTTGGCTGGCAGGTTCACGCTTGGAAGGTCGCCTATGACCTCGAGCGCGACCGCCAGGCACAGGAGGCCGCTACCGCCTTGGTGAACGAAATTTCCGGCAAGACTCTTGAGGCGATAGCCGGAATTCGCGTCGAGAACAAGACCATTTATCAGCAAGGCCGCACGGAGGTGCTGCGTGAAACGATCTATCGCGATTGCGTGCTGCCTGATGCTGGCCGCGTGCTCCTCGAGTCAGCCCGCAAGAATTGACGCCGGCCTGCTGCAGCTGTGCCCGCCCATCCCTCCTGTGCCGGAGAAGGTCGACATGGGCGAGCTGTTGCTGATGGATATCGAGCTGGCCGGCATGTACAAGGAGTGCGCCGCCGGCAAGGCTGGATTGGTTGAAGCGCTGAAAGGGAATTAGATTTGCCCGGACGGGCGAGGACGGTAGACCGGGACTCCGGCCTCCTGTGCTGCGGTGATCATGTCTTGCGTTCCGCGGCCGCCCGGGAAGGCGACCACGCCATCGGGTTTCAGCTCGAGCATCTGCCGGTTCCGGATCGGGCCGGCTCGCTTGCCGTACTTCTCCCATTCGGCCCGGCAGCGTGTCAGCTTCACGTCGCGGTTTAGTGCCCATTCACGGGCCCAGCGATCGGCGCCAGGTGCTTCGCCCTGGATGATCTCGCTGATGCCACGCGTCAGCAGGATGTGGTCGAGCACTTCGAAAACGCGGGCGCGGTCGGCGTAGTCGCGGCCTCCGCAGACGATGATTCGGACGGGCATCGTGCCTCCTTGGCTGTCTAATACTAGGTTGGCGTGCCGCACAGTTACTGGCCTGTAGAGGCGCTATGTACCGGTTGTATTTTAGACAGTGGATCGCTGAAGCGCTGATTCTACGCGGCCTACGGCCTGATTCTTCCGCTAATGCTGCATCATCGGAGTGTGGCTAGAAAGCCCGTCGTTACTGGCCTCTGAGGCTTTCTGTCTAATACTCATCGATTCTGTCTAATACTTCAGCCGATCCGGGACGGCATTGTCGGCGCCTGGGCGATCTTCGGCAACCGGCCGCGCAGATAGCGAGCGGTCATTCTTGCGTCGGCGTGGCCTCCAAGCGTCTGTGCGTTTTTGCCTTCCCTGTCGGCGTCGGTGAGCGACTTGGCGCGGATGTCGTGGATTTTCACGTCATGAATGCCAGTCTTCTCGCGCAGCGCCTGAAACGCTTCCTTCACGGTTTCATAGCTGACTGGCTTCCCGGTGCGTGAGCAGAACAGGGTCAACGTGCGAACCTTGCGCGGCAGCGCCTTGGCGCGATCGATGACGGCCTGCAGGTCTGGCGTCATGGCCACGATCAGCTTTGCGCCTGTCTTCTCCTGCACAAACGAAACTCCCTCGTCGCTGATGTCCGCCAGGCGGATAGCGATCACGTCTCCTATGCGCTGGCCGGTCAGGTAGCACATTTCAAGGATTGCCCGAATGTAAGGGCTTGCCGCGTTGAGCAGGGCGCCGAACTCTGCATCGGTGATGTAGCGATCGCGTCGGCCTTCGGCGTGCCGGCTGATTCCTGTACACGGATTTGAGTCGACCTCTTGCCACTCAAGCGCATAGCCGAACACGACGCGCAGGAATGACAGGATCCGGTTGCACATGTTCGGGGTGCCAGCCAACTCCATCTTCACTGCGGCCACGTGCTTCGGCAGCACCTGGCGCGGCTCGAACTCAGCGAAGATCGTCTTGAGCCGTTCGGCCGCGATTTCATACTGTGCCACCGTGTTCGGGCTCAGCTTCTTGAGCTTGCAGTGGTGTTTGAATGCCCGGTCAATGAGATCAGGCATGCCGCCTTGCGTCCCTGCCGCCATCCGCTTGGCGTAGATCATCAGTACCGCCTGAAGATCCGTTCCAAGCCGCTCCCACTTCCCATTGCGAACCAGGTAGTACGCTCCGTGCTTCTGGTACATGCACGCCGGCAGATGCCGGTCCTTCTTCCTCGGGCGCATGCTCGTGTCCTCAGCCCGTCAGCCTAAGCTGCGGTTCCTTCTTCGATGATTTGACGGCTCCAAGTCGCGACAATACAACGTCGCGCAGCACCTTGGGATGCCCGTCACCGCCTACCACGAACCCGAACCGCTCAGCCGTGAGCCAGGCAATCTGCTTGCTTGGCTTCTGGTAGCCGGTCAGGTCCGCCACTTCCTGCGGAGTCATGAACATCTCTCACCCCCTCACCGTTACGCCGGCTGCTTCGATGGCGGCGCGGCAGTCAGCAATTCCTTCGCTGTATGACAGTTCATTTGCCGCGGCATAGTCTTCGGCTGAGGGCAGCTCAATTACCACGCCCTCCCGCCCCTTCTGGTAGAACGCCACCGCCACGTTGCAGAACTGCTGCTTCAAATCCTCGAACTGCTCGCGGTGAGGCTGCCTGTCCCACCACGCCTCGAACTCTGCTATCGCCTTGTCTGTGTGCATGTCTCTACTCCTATACAGCCATTTCGAGCTGTGTTTCGCGCTGCCAGACGGCTGCGCTGTTGTGCGACTCAATGCGTGACGCGATGACCTCGGCGCGCTGCCCTGCTGTTGGCGGAACGTACATGCCAAAGCGCCCGACGCTGCCGCCGTTCACTGCTGCGTTAGTTGAGTCAGCCGATGCGAAGGGAAGGCGGGAGAAGATTGCAGGGTCCAGCATTCGCAGCCCGTGTAGCCGGCACGCTGGCCGCCCCTGGTCGTCGCAGATGGCGTTCATGGCATCGCCGATCCGCTTCCACCACGAGTCTGTGCCAGGGCTTGCCCATTGTCCTGAGCTGCCAAGTGCAACCGTTCGCCACTTCTCCGCTAGCCGTTGCAGACGCTCGATTGATTCATGCAAGTGCCAAACAGGAACGCCTGGCAGGTGGCTGGGCCATTCTTCGAGAAGCCGGTCATTTGCCGCCTCGTCTCCGTCGATCACGTCAGGGATCAGTGCCCAATCGAAACCAGGGTGTCGATGCCAGTCATCTACCCATCGCACATAGCCTTCGACGTCGAGCTGGCCGCCCTGCTTCCATACCGTGAAGGCGCCGTTATCGAACACAAAGGACTGGCACACATCAGCAACGATGCCCATGTCATCGCGTCGCGGGAATGGGACAAGCGCGTGCCGGCCAGCCAGAAAGCGCGCCCCGTCCTGCCTGTTGCCGCCTATTGGGGTGCCGTGGTAATGGATCATGCCAAAGCCCTCCGTTGCGACAGCAGCCACGACCAGACCCCGCCGCCGATAACCTTCGCCATAAACTGGCCGAGCACGATGTGGGGCATCAGCGCGCCGAACGCGATGAGCGGAAATATCGTGGAGTCGATTGCCGCAGCAGCGGTGTTGCTTGCGTTCGACTTGATTGGCCAAGGCTTGCGCATCAGCGCCTGGTACACCGCGCCGTCTCCAAGAGCCGCGAGGACGAAAGAAACGCTGGAAGCGATCGCGATAGTGCCGCCGGCCGGGTTGATTGCGTAGCTGATGACGCCGGCAAGGACTGCCAAGCCGGTGACGCGCAGCAGTCCGATACGCTCGTGCAGCTGATCACGCAGAACGAAGTCCAGGCCGATCAGCAGGAAGGAGTTAACGATCGACCACCATGGGCCAAAGACAAATACGAGAAAATTTGCCGCGCATAGGGCTGCTACGTAAAAAGCTGCGACCATGTCTCTACCTCCCCGCCGACTCTCGCCGGCAGGCTGTGTGTTTGGGTGGGGTTAGGGGGTAATGGTGTTTGTAGCTACGGTGAACGCAAACAGCATGAGCAAGGTGGCGCAGAATCGAGTTGCGCTAAGCGGCCAGATCAGAACGCAGATAGCCAAATACGCCAGCGTAGATAGCAGCATTCACGCCTCCTTCGCAGCCATGGCGGCGTCGCTTATTGCGGCCTTTCGGTTGTTGTCGCGCAGCATTTCGAGTTCGGCGCGGAGCTGGTCGCGCTCGGCCTGAACCTCCTTGCGCCGCTCGTATTCTCGCGCCCAGTCCATGCACTCGCTGTTTGTCGCTCGGTGCGCACGCTCCAGATCAACAAGCAGCCTATCCCGCTCGGCGGTCACGGCTGACAGGGCGGCGTTCGCGTTGATCAGATAGTCGGACAGGTCTAGCTCGCACATGCAATGAGGACAGAACCCTTCCTCGTCGTCCCTGGCCTCTAGCGTTACATTCTCTTTGCAGTTCCAGCACACAATGGTGTCGTGCCCAATCCCTTCCGCCTCTGCGGGCTGGGCAATACTGCGGCGCAATTCACCAGCCAGCCCGTCGCACTTCTGCGCAAATTGGATCGTAGTCATTGGCTCCGATCCATCCCATTCAAGGTGCGCCGCCGTCCGTTCCAGCAGCTCCCGATCAACCAATACCTTGCTCATCTCACGGCCTCCAGCGCCTTGGCGGGGTAAATCTGCACGCTGCCGGCGTGGGCCTCGCTCTCTACGGCGTAGCCTTCAGGGGTCAGTGCGGTGGAGTAGGTGCCGCAGATTCGGCCCTGCCATTCGCTGCCGGAGGTCTTGCGCACGCGGTCGCCCATGGCGAACTTGCCTTGCGGGGCGGTCTGCGCGATGGGGGCGGCGTAGAGTGGTTGAATTTCGTACCCATCCCCACCTTCGGCCCACGACGGGAAAGCTTTTTCAAGAGTCACCCTGCCATCTGGCAATTTGAGCTGCCACGCTACAGGCTGCTGCTCGGTCTGCGCGGGGCGGTAGTTCTCGGCCGCGTACTTCAATGCGGCCTCCCAGGCTGCGCGGTTAGTTAGCCGCCAATGCGAAGGGCGCTGAGATTGAAATGTCTCAAACGCCTGGCGTTCCTTTTCGATATTCATCTTGCGAACTCTCCGTAGTGTGTAAGCTCAGCTGACTTCCTGGCGCAGGCGGCATCGAAAATGCTGGAGAAGGTCCCCAGGTGCGCTAGCCGCTTATTCACACGAATGCTGGCTCGCCACTTTTGGGATTGCGGATGGAAGTAGATGCCCTTGACCCCTGTCGTGTTGGTTACTGGTAGCTTGCAGTTCTGCATTNNGTGCTGCATGTTCTGGCAGATCGACGCACCCCTCAGATTCTCGATTCGGTTGTTCGCAGGATTGCCGTCGATATGGTCAACGTATTCAGGTAGCTCGCCATGGAACATGAAGTAGACGAGTCGGTGGCAGGCAATCATCCGCCCGCGAGTTGGATGGATTCGCATGTACCCATCTCGATCAGGGCGGCCGACCAATTTGCCGACGTTTCTTTTTTGGCAAGTTGTCACCCAATAGAGTGCCCCGTCCTCGTATCGGACTCGCCCAGCAAGGTCTTGGCAGTATTCCAGCTCAGTCTTCATGGCTGTGCCCCGCTCATCCTGCGCCGGGGCTGGCTCTGTACACATACTGCACGACTCGACAATTTCGTCGTTGTCACGACCTAGCCGGCGTTCCCATCCGCTATCGTTGCACGCGCTACAACTCGTCTCGGCCTGCTGGGATAGGGCGGCGCGTATCTCGGCTTCTTCATCCGTTTCGATGATGATTCGGCCGCTCGTGCCTCGAGGTGTGTTGAGGATCCGTTGCAGCAAGCGCCGCACCTGCTCCAACTGCCGCCACGTCTTGCGGTGCCGCTCCAGCTCAAGCTGGAACTCAGCCTTTGCCGCTGCCAGCTCTGCGCCGATGTTCCCTACTGACTTCAGTGTGTTGTTCATTCCTGCATCTCCGGTCGGCGCGCGGCCTTGGTGATTTTCAACCTGTACTTGGATTCGAGTCGTTTCAATGTCGCGTAGTGGACGCAGGCGCGCTCGCAGATGGTCAGGTAGCCAACTGCGCCGTCTGCGATAGCCTGGCGGACTCGGGCGAGTGCTGGGCCGTCGTCGAACCGCGACTCGAGCAGATCGCGTGCTTCCTCGCTGAAGTGCTCCATGAGCAGCCGCTTCGTAAGGTCGTCGCTGATGCCGAGGGCTTTCGATATCGCAGCCCGGTTCGGCACCGGAAGAAGCTGAGCGATCTGTTCCACCAGCTTCGCGTCCCGCTTTGATTTCCGCCGCTCGGCCGGCGCCATGTGGTTGAGGTGTTCGGCCTTGCTGAACTGAGTGGTGGGTATCACTCCCAATAGCTTGGCTTCAGGCGCTGAGCACGTCCCAGACGGGACTTCATGGATTCGCCCGCCGTGCGCCAGGTAGTCCTGGATCAGCATCTCCAGCTCAGCGGACTGTTCAGGATGGGCAGCGACGAAGCACATTGCCCACGCGTCGGCCGGCACGGTTACGTCCGGTTCTACGATCTCCACCATGACAACCTCCCGGCCTACACGAGGCTCCACACTTCGGCGTTGTTGAGTTCTTCCTCGGCCACGACCTTCGGCGCGCGACTCGCTGACTGCATGACGATCGCGGCGCCGTTACTCGGCCCCCTGGTGTACTTCACGCCGCTCGGCTTGTGCAGCCATACCCGGCACTGATTGTTGATTCGGCGGACTGTTGCTGATTCGGTGAACATGGGTGCGCTCCTTCGGCGGGACGCACCGTATGCAGGCGCAGTCGCCGATCAATTTGCGTGGAGGGGTTCTGCAGTAAACAGGTGCACTCATCCGACGTGCCGCCAGGTTCGGTACTCGCGGACGCCGGTGATCGTTCGCTCATGAACGCCTAGTTGCTCTGCCCATTGGCGAGCGGTCATGCCGCGGCGGTTCTGGCGTATTTCCTTGACGAGCGCTGGGTTCAGCCTGGCGTGGGGCAATCGCTCGCCGCGTGGCGCGAACTCGTGCGCTCGAGCTAGGTATTCGGCTCGTGTCATGCTCGCTTCCTTCGCCTGGACAGTGGCGTGGTGACAGCCTGCGCGACCGTCATGCCCTGCTGGATCCGTCGTCTCGCGTACTGGGGCGTGCATTGCCCGAACCAGGCGCACAGATCGGGAATCGATCCGGTGATGCCGTTGACCGTATGCAAATGCTTGGCCTTGCGTATCTCCGCGGCCCTGCGTGCGCCCGCCCTCATTGCTGCAAGCGTCTCCGCAGAGAGCTGCCACTCAATGTCGGGCAGGAGCTTTACGATCTCCGCGAACGTGTTGCGGGAAATGCCCAGTGCTTCGCGCACCTGGCCTTTGCTACGGCCGAGTGCGGCCATAGCTCGAATGGTGTCATCGAGGTTCATGGTGGTGTACCGGGAGGAGGGCGCGCGGGGCGCCCGGGGTGGATCAGATCAGCAGCGAGCGGGCGCCGCGGTAGGGGTCGGCAAAGGGTATGTCATCGAGGAATTCATCCTCCGCCGGTGCTGGCTGGTTCTGCGGGCGTGGCGCCTGGCTTTCATCACGCTTGCCGCCGACCAGATCGATCGTGTTCACGCGGCAGGTCAGATACGTTTTGCCTTCATGTTCGCGGGTGCCCAGTTCACCGCTCACCGCGACTTGCTGTCCTTTAACCAGAAATTCGCTGAGCCGCGATTCGGCCTGCTTGCCCCAAAGGGTGCAGTCGATCCAGATCGTTTGGGCCTTGTCGCCCCAGCCCGACTTGACGCCTACTCCGAAGCTGACCATGGCCGTCTGGCCCGTTCCTACGCGGCAGTCCTTGCCAAGATTTCCAGTGAAAGAAAAAACGTTCATATCTACCTCGGGATGCTGTCTAGGGTTTGTTGAACAAGGGCCAGGAACTCCGCGCGTCGCGCCCGGAGCCGTTCGATCTCGTCGATGAAGTCGCGCCTGTGCAGCCGGTAGACGATCAGCTGTGACGCCTCGGGGAACTCTGAGCAGTAGCTGGCGAAGTCGACCCAGGATCGATCTGTGCAATCCAGATGGCCGATTAGCTGCCAGCGGTAGGCTGGATCGAACGATCCGCGCCGAAGCGTCGCGTAGTGCGTTGCTGCGGTTACGGACTTGATCTCAAGCACGCCGTCTTCGCCTACAAGCCCGTCGGGTGAATCTCCGTACGTCTCGTGATCGAAGAACCCGCCGTTACCGACTTCGACGAAGAACTCGTCTTCGTAGAGCATCCGCGCGATTGGTTCCTGCTCGTGGCCGCGCTCCGTGTGTTCATTGGAGAAGCTGAACTCGGCCTTCCTGCCGTTGGCTATCTCCAGGGCGATCTGCAACGCGTACTTCTTCGCTGGATCGCCGAACGCCTTGCCTTCGTTTGCCATGAAGCATCCGAAGTTGGATGCCGTGGCCTTGCCAGTCCTTAGCGTCTGCCAAACCTCCGTGTTCTGCTCGATGTCATGCCATCTCACCTTGGCACTCCTCGACCAGCATTGCCTGGTGCTCGTCCGACATCTCAGCCTTGGCAAGGACGGCATTCAGGTTCCCGTCGCGGCGGTATGCTGCCTTGGCGTTCTCCCATGCTTTGGTCCCTGGCTCGATGCGCCGACCGACCGGGGCATGAGGGCTGATGCGCAGCCCTTCCATCACCTCCTTGCCGAAACGTACGTTGTGGTCGACGTAGATCGTGACGCGCACGTTCTGCCAGTCCTCAATGAACGCGGAGCCGGTCAGCTGCTTGAGCGTCTTGCTGTTCGTGGCATTGAGGATCATCGGCTTCAGCGGTTCGCCAGGCCGGATCTCGCGCTCGACGAAGTAGGCGGTGTTGAACACGTCCTTCGTCTTCTTGGTGCGGTCGGTGTCTAGCCGCACATGCTTGATGGTCAGCACGATCGGCTCAACCAGATCGGCGCTGCTCAGGTAAGGCGAATCGAAAGCCTTGCGGTAGTGGGTCTTTGTCTCAGACACAGGGGCTCCTTGGCCGCGTCTCGCGCAGCCTGTCAGTAGGTTGGTTTATCCGAAGAAGTGATGCAGGGCGGCTTCGAACGCCAGGCCGTACAGAAAAACGCCAGCCAGTCCGAATACCCAGAGGACAGTCCACCCAGCGGCGAAGCTGTGGCCTGATGGGGTGTCGTCGTAGGGGAGGGGGAGGGTGCGGTTCATGGGGTCACCTTGGCAGACTCGAAGCATCTCTTACCGCGCGACCGGTACTCGTCGCGCTCCAGATTGCTGTGCAGTTCCAGATCGCGGCCGGCGTCCCACATCTGCTGATAGCGCTTGTTGCAGGTGAATCCAGAGTCGGATTCGTCGTCGCCATCCACCCACTCAAGATGGGCGCAGCTGTTGCAGTTCTTCCCCGTCTTCAATTTTCCCTGGCTCATCCCGTAACCCTCCCTGCCAGTCCGCTAGCTATGAACCACAAGGCGATGCCGGCCAGAGCCAGAACACCGCCGCCGAATGTCTGCCAGAACGCTATGCGCTTGGCGCGTTGGAATTCCGTTGCCATCACATGGCCCTCCCGATCTCGGCTGCGGCGCGGACGATGGCGCGGCGGGTTGCTGAGTAAATGTCCCCGGCGTTATTGATCGCCAGTTCGTATTCGTGCGAATGGGCTGGATAGCCGGAAGACTCAACGACGACGCCTGTGCCATCAGTCCATATGCGAAGACAAAGCTTCACCGCCAGCCGCAGCGCGTCGCCGTCGTCGGTAAGCGGGCGCCACCAGCGGAGCGCTTCACAGTCCCATACGGCTGGGCCGTTGATGCAGTGCTCCCCTCCTGGGTGTTTGATACCAGCCGCTTTCGCCGCCAGCTCCAACAGTTCGCGGTCATCCATCACACACCCCCTATCAGCGCAACGTGGCACAGCGCCCCGATGAACAGGGCTACGATGACGAGGCCGACAGCGCCGGCCAGCTCCTTGAGTTGGATGGTCATGGCTGGGCTCCTTGCAGGGCGGCGCGGGCGATGCGCTTCAGCTCTAGCGTGTCGTGGTCCGGGTATTCAGAAATTTGGTTAAGCGCCTCTCGCAGCGCCTTCCGCTCAGCGATGACCAGGTCTATCTGCCAATCCCGCCAACCAAGCTCAGCCGCAATATCCGATTTGCTGTGCAGGCCTTCGGCGGTCATCGCAGATACATGTCGGCAGTAGTAATTGCCCGCCTCATCCAGCTCGTAGGCATCGCGGTCCGCGTACCGCTTCACTTCCTTGCTCATGCCGCCTCCTGCTTGATCTGCTCTGCCTGCAATCCAGCCACGCTCGCCGTAATGCTGCGCAGCTTCTCCAGTACGTCCGCCTCGCTTTCGCCTGGCAGGCCGTCGAGGTAAACGCGAAGGTTGAGCAGCTGCTCCTTGGTCTTCACGTTGTAGGCCCGGAAATACAGCCCGTTGGTGTTGCCGGCGTAGTCCATGTGCACTTCGAAGCGGCCGGCTTGCGTGATGTCCACGCACAGGCAGAACAGGTCGAACACGGACTGTTGGATTTCGGTGGTCATGCTGCGCGCTCCTTGATAACGGGGTCAGTGATGGCCTGTAGCGCCTCGATGATCCCGCGCAGGGCCAGTGGGTAGGTGTCGGGCTTGGCGTTCACGAGCGGCAGCAGCTCGTCACACAGCCGCATCACCGCGTCTTGGTCCGGGCCGCCGATGGCGTCGTACAGGTCCTTTGTGTCGAACTGGTCGCGCGCTCGCTCAATGCGAAGATCGCGCGCCCACTCTCGGCCGGCAGCACGATCCCGCTGCGCCTCGTCGCCGGGCACAGGGCTGATGTAGATGCTCATGGTGGATACCTCGGTTGCCCGGATGGGCGGAATGCGGGGTGAAAGCCCGGCGCTAACGTGGCCGGGCTTTCTAGGGTGTTGCTTCTCTTGGTGCGTCTCTTGGTGGTTGGCGTCTCATGCAGGCCGACGCGGGCAGGGATTCACATGGCCATGTCCTCTCTGTGCGCTCACTGGTCAGGCAGTGGCCACCTATGGAATCTGTGCCCGGATGGGCGATGGAAGGGGTGATGCAGGGCATCGGGGAGCCAGCTGTGCTACTGAGCGCGGGGTGTTGGCCCACCTTGCTCCGCTTGCGCTTCACTGGCTGCCGTAGTAGATATGGGCAGCCCAGCCTGGCTCTCCGATGCCGACTGGTAACGCCAGTCTCTCGGCCATCCCCCCGGGCAAAGCTGTGGGTAATCCCGTAGATGGCTGCCGGGGTTTTTCTGCAATCGAGGCACTGGCCTGCTGATCCTCGTCGCGGGTATCCCGTAGGCCTGCCGCGCTCAGGTGTGATTTGGTATGGATGGCTCAGGATGGCTTATTGCGCTGCCACCAATCCCACATGTACAGCGCTGCGAGGAACGCGCAGAGGATCAGGACTTCGGGGCCGGTTAGCATGGCGTGCCGCGGGCCTTGGCGATGGCTGCGCGAACTCTCGCATGCGCCTCTGAGGGGGTTCCGTCGCCGTGCGCATCGCAGTGGTGGTCCCAGATTCGGCAGACTTGTTCCAGCGCCTCAAGCAGCTCAGGCGCGGCAGCTATCAGCGCCGCGTCGTCCCGCCAGTTGGCGAGCTTTTGCCCTTGCGTGATCGCGACATAGCCGTTGTTCAGCATGTCGCAGATGATTTCATCGGTATCCCGCAGCTCGGCCACGACTTGCCACGGCCCCGGTGTATGTCCGCTCATCTCATCCTCCTATGCGCTGATGGGTGCCCGCTGCAGCCTGT
>JACYYK010017956.1_pt1 | contig 19141 bp, 12 predicted proteins | sample 8236871 | NCBI WGS metagenome assembly JACYYK01 (sample SAMN14103087, study PRJNA606662) | landfill metagenome | isolation source: landfill solid waste inoculated with endophyte fungus Paravalsa indica | place: India:New Delhi, Okhla landfill site | collected 2017-11-05 | reverse complement strand
TTGCAATTTGAAATGTGCCGCCCAACACGCGTCGACGGCCCCTATCACGACAAAGGGGAGACCCGGGAAATGGTGCTGGCGCTCACATTGTAGCTGCGGGCGATTTCCCGCACAGGCTCGCCTGCTAGCTTCCGGCGCCGAACTTCGTCCTGCTGATGCCGGGTGAGGGTGGGACGCCTTCCCAGGCTCTGACCACGTGCTTTGGCACGGGCGCGTCCCTCGCCAGTTCTGGCACGGATCAACTCGCGCTCAAACTCCGCCACGCCGCCTACGATGGTCACGGTCAGGCGACCATGCGGGGTGGTCGTATCGGCCCAGCCCTCGGTGAGCGAACGGAACATCGCTCCCTTTTGGGAAAGGCCGTCCAAGATGTTGAGCAGGTTCACCGTTGAGCGTGCCAGCCGGTCCAGCCGCGTCACCAGTAGGGTGTCCCCTTGGTCGACGAGGGCCAGAACCTTGGCCAGTTTGGCACGGTCGGATTTTGCCCCGCTGGCGGTTTCCGCGAAGACCATTTTGGCACCAGCGGAAGTCAGCATCTCGCGCTGCGCGTCGAGCGTCTGGCCGTCAGTGGATACGCGGGCATAGCCATAAATCATGCCATCGTTGTGCAACGGACTTTTGCAACGCGCAACCCATTGAAAACCGTGGCCCGCGAATTCGTTGCACAAGTTGTAACTTCCGCAACGGCGGTGTGGGCAGCCTCATGAACGGGTGGAAGGACGATCATAACCACTCGTCTTGCCTATGGCCCGGAAATCATGGCACCAAACGTTCAGGGTTCGGTCACTTCAGTTCGAAAGTATTCATGTCCTCCATTGATGAATTGCTCGCGGCATACCGGGCAGCTGCTGTCAACGAACGCGAGAAGGGCACTTACTTCGAACGACTGGCGCGGGCTTATCTCTTGGCCGACCCAATTCAGTCCGAAGAGTTTTCGGAAGTCTGGTCGCGGTCGGAATGGGGCCAAAGTGCAAGCGCAGGACGGCAGGGACGTTGGCATCGACCTCGTGGCCAAGCTCCGCAACGGCGACGGGTGGCGTGCAAAAATGGGACGCCGATAAGGGGTAAACTTCAACGCCGGTTGACAGTCAGGATCTCGAATAGGTTGAGGTGATCGCCCTCTTAGCAGCTTGGTGAAGCGTGGAGGCCGAGTTCTGGCGCTGAGGGATGGTTGGCCGATCGATCACCGCTTCGTGAAGGCCGATCTGCTGGGTTCGTCAAGAACGAGCGAACGAAACTTGGGCTCCGGTAGTGGGCGGCTCAAATAGAACCCTTGTGCTTGGGTGCAACCGGCATCGAGGACATTGCTGAACTGCTCTACGGTTTCGACGCCTTCTGCTGTTGTGGTCATGTTCAGCCTTTTGGCAAGGCTTGCGATCGATTGAACAATGGCAAAGCTATCCTCGCGACTGGGCAGACCGCGCACAAAGCTTTGGTCGATTTTAATTTTGTCGAACGGAAAGCTCAGCAGATAGTTGAGCGACGAGTAACCGGTTCCAAAATCGTCGAGCACGATACTCAGTCCCAGCATCCTGAACCGGCGGAGGGTTTCGTAGTTGGCTTTGCTATCCTTTAAGAGAACCGATTCTGTTATCTCGATTTCCACCCGTTCAGGGCGCAAGCCAGAGGCGAACAGTGCTGCCTCGACGCGCCCATAAAGCATAGCGTCTCTAAATTGCATCGGCGAGAGATTGACTGAAACGCGCACGCTATTGGGCCATCCAGCTGCGTCCTTGAGCGCTTGTCGAAGCACCCATTCTCCCAGAGTATCGATATAGCCGGTGTCTTCCGCGAGAGGGATAAATTCACCCGGCGAGATACTGCCATGCACGGGATGGTTCCACCGCAGCAAGGCTTCACCTGAGACGGTCTTCATCGTGCTCAAGCTGATCACTGGCTGGTAGTGCAACTCAAATTGGTCGAGTTCGATCGCCTTGCGAAGATCAATCTCGAGGCTGCGCCTGCGTAAAAGCTTTTCTTCCAGTTCCGGATTGAAGCGGCGGTAGGTATTGGCTCCCTGTTCCTTGGCGAGATAGAGAGCCAGATCTGCCTTTTTGATCAAGGCCTCACTGGTCGTACCATCCTCAGGGGCGAACACATACCCAATGCTGGTGGTGAGCGAGATCTCCTTTCCTTCTATGACATAGGGCTGGTTCACCGCCTCAAGCAAGCGCTCTGCGATGGAGGTGATATCCAATGGAGCCTGATATCCGGGAACATGGAGAATTGCGAACTCGTCGCCCCCTAAGCGCGCCACGAGGTCGGAGGCTGGGACGGCTTTCTTGAGCCGTTCTGCGACCAATTCGAGCAATACATCGCCGACAGAGTGTCCCAATGTGTCGTTGACTTCCTTGAAGCGGTCAAGATCGAGATAAAGCACCGCGAATGGTCTTTGCTCGGAACCGAGTTGGCTAAGAGCAAGCGTGGTTCGTTCCCAAAACAGCGAGCGATTGGGCAGGTCTGTTAGCGAATCGTGATGAGCCATATGGGCTATACGATCCTGAGCCTGTTGGCGCTCTGTTACGTCTTCAAAGGTAGAAACCCAACCACCACCGGCCATTGGGCGGTGCGCGACATAAAGGACAGTGCCATTTTCCAATAGGTGATTGTGATCGTGCATGGCTTGGAGCTTATCGTCTCCGACAGCCATGTTTTTCGACACCCGACCACTTTGCGAGCCGGGAAGCAGATGCTTTGGGAGCAAGTCCGCCAGGTTAGTGCCAGGTGTTGTTTGCTCCGCTTTGAGACCGAACAGGTCGGTAAATCGCCCGTTACAGACGAGCATGTGTTGCTCTGGATCGGTCAGGCACAAGGCCTGGGACATATTGTTAAGGGCCGCTTCAAACCAATGGTTTTGAGTTTGAAGAGCATCTTCTTTTCGGCGCAGCTGCTCATGAGCGCGCGCGAGCAAACTGTTGTTGAACAACAATAGAACGATAAAGAGCAGACCACAGAGGACCAGTCCGACGGCGACCCACACAAATACCCATTGGAGCCATGCAAGGCTTTCTCGTTCAGCATTGACGTGCGCAGCATTCCAGGTGTTGGCATCGACCGACAGGCGCACCAATTTTGGGTAAAGCGGCGCAAGCAGCTCTAGGAGGCGTTCAGGCGCATCGGGGTCTGCAAGATTTTCGATCAGCGGTTGAGCAGCCTCAACGACGTGCTCGAGCTCTGACACCGTCTCACTGTTGCGGGCACTAGAGGCGATAAATTCTGCTAGAAAGTCACTGTGCAGTGTACTCAGGCGATTGACGATAATGTCAAATCGCAACTGAACCTCGCTGGCATCGACGCCATCAAACCCCATTCCATACGCGCTGATCCGCTGTTCGAGGCGGGCGTATTCGGACGGTGCTTGAGCGACAAGCCAGGTAATATTGCCGCGGCCCAAAGGATCAAGCGCCTGTTGGCCCTGTACCAATAGGCTCCCGATGTAAATGGCGGCACAGACAAATCCGAAAACGCCGATGCTGAGCGCGATCCGCAGGATCTCGAAGCGGGAGCGTTGCGTTAAAAAGGAGAGTCTGGCCAATGTTTATTCGACCGTGATTTCTTTTACCTGCCACACGGCCCTGCCGTGATAGGGCTGCGCATCAAGAGCAGGATCACTGTCGAAGGGATAAATCACAAAGAACGGGCCTTGATCGGCCACGGGCATGTACTCGCCATTGCGCTTTATGGCCAGGATGACGCCGAACTGAGAAAAGTCTGAAACTGGAATATCGACGCTATAGTCGTTGAGGGCGGTGACGGTCGCAACAGTGCCGCTGACCCCGGCAGTAGAGAGTATTTGTTCGATTGGGACCCCTTCAAAATCCACAATGCCTTCATTCCAGGGCGTGGTGGTCTCGACTAGGACCATGCCCATTTGTTCCAGCTCCTGGCGATCGAAGGTCATTGAGATTGGCGAGCCTGAGTCCGAGCCATTGACAACAATGGTCGGCAGGTCGGCCGCGGCAGCCATCGAATGGGACACAAAAATGCAGCCCGCGAAGGCTAGCGCACACAGTGCGGTATTGAAGCGCGTTAAGATCATCGCGGTGCTCCTTAATGCTTAGCAGGGACCAAAAAACCTTCAGACGAGATAAATCACATTTGGACCTTTTCGGCCATGTAAAGGTGGTCGCACCTTCGCGCCGGCAACCTCATGGATTGATCAAAGGTATCGAGTGTGCCACCTCGCCTCGCTTGGGCGGCTGAACTGCTCGCAGAGTGTGACCAGAAATTTGAGCAACACGAGGGGTCGAGGAATGAAGCGGAGTTTGTATCTCGATTTGGGTGCCAATGATGGCGATACGATTGCTGGCGAACTTGCTTTATCGAGCGTGAGCTTTTGCTGGGGGTTCGAACCCAACCCGGAGCTGGCTGCAAACTTGCGGCAGCGCTTCAAAGGAGAGCCCGTCGAGATTGTGGAGGCGGCGGCCTGGACTGGGGAGGGCGTTCGCCCGCTTTACCTTGGCCACCCCCTATCGTCTACTTTGCTGCCGGGAAAGGTGGCGCTACCAGACTATCCTCAATACGCCATTGCCTATGATCGCTCCGTCAATGTTCGAACCATCGATACAGCGAGCTGGCTGCGCGAGCACGTCGCCGATGGTGATGTGCTCACCGTCAAAATGGACATTGAGGGTGCTGAATATGCCGTCCTTCAAAGCCTGCTCGATACTGGGGAAATCGATCGCATCGATGAGCTCAGATGCGAATTTCATCCTGAGCGGTTTCCTGGGTTCAGCGGAAATCACGATCGGCTCGTGCAAGAGGTCGGAGCGCGCACGAGATTGGTTCAATGGCGATGATGACCTATCCCCCACCCACTCGCTCGGTCATCGAGGGGACTGGTGGCCGCAGCCGCCCAAGCGACCCTGTCTTTGCGCTTACCCTTACCGCACTTCGAGGTATCCGCGCTGAAATCGAGTGAGCCCGAACGGTCATGGTGCGGGCCAAGAGTTCGAGCTTGAGGATATCATCTTCCAGCCATCAGACGCCCATTCCTTGATGGCGAGCGCAACGGGGCAACTCAGCCGCTCGTTAAGAACGGGTTGACGAACTTCACTCCGCATGGCCGAGCGCTGCTTTGCGATCGCTATCGGACTTGACCGGCAGCGACGACGCGGTCTCGGCCGCCAGTCTTGGCGGCATAAAGGGCTCTGTCGGCCGCCGAGATCAGATCGGCCGGGCTGAGGGGCGCACGGGAGAGATCGAATTCAGCGACCCCTAAACTGGCGGTTACGCTGCGCGACGAAGGTTCAAAAAGCGCCGCTTGAGCGCTGATAGCGGCACGAATGCGCTCGGCCACAGCAATTGCGCCTTCGCGCGAGGTTCCAGGAAGGATGATGGCGAATTCCTCCCCACCATAGCGAGCAATCGCGTCTGTGGCTCGGTGTAGTGCCGCTTGCATGGCATGGGCGATAATGACCAGGCAGCGATCCCCCGCCTGATGGCCGAAGGTGTCGTTATAGGCCTTGAAGTGGTCCACATCGAGCAAGATTAGACTTAGCGTTTCTCCTGCGCGGCCGCACCGCGCCATTTCGCGCGCCAAGATCTCATCGAATGCTCGCCGGTTAAGAAGTCCGGTCAGTGGATCGGTCGTCGCCTGCCGCGATAGGTCAGCATTGGCATCGATCAGCGCGCGTTCGGCCCGCTTGAGATCGGTAACGTCAGTAACGATGACCACAGCCGTATCGTTGCTCGCGGGGCGATTGCGCAACTGCAGGTAGCGCCCGTTGAAGAGTTCAACGGTGACGACATTGGGAACGCGCAGCAGGCTTGCCACGCGGTCGGCCCAGCCTTCGTGATCGGTCGCTGGAATTTCGAGTTGTTCTCCCAAACGGGCGCAGGCGAGCAGAATGTCTTTTATATGCGCACCGGGGACGCGCAGATTGGCCGTCAGCGGGAAAGCTTCGCGGTATTGTTCGTTGCAGTACAAGAGATAACCGTTCGCGTCGAAGACGGCCAGGCCGTCGCTCATTTCCGAGAGCGCAAGGGAGAGTTGGTTGCGGCTTTCGATCAGCTCGTGTTCGAGGCGCTTTAGATCGGTATGATCCACGGTTACTCCGGCTAGGCCGATGATATTGCCCTCATTATCGCTGACCGGAGCTTTGGCCGTGCGGAACCAGCGTACCCGACCATTCCGATCGAGCATTGACTCCTCATAATCGAGCAGCGGATCCCCGCTGCGGAGCACGGCCTTTTCCTGGGCATCGATCTGCGCCGCACGCTCAGGAGTGGTCAGATCCCATTCGGTCTTGCCCGAAAGCTCTTGGGCCGAAGCCAGGCCGTGGTGGCGGGCCAATGCACTATTGCTCACAAGGAACCGTCCGTCGCGGTCCTTGACGTAAAGGAACTCGGGCGCCTGGGCTATGGCAGCGGTGAGGGTGTTGCGGTCACGCCTGCCGATGCGCGCTGTGCGGATGGCAAAGCCCATGAGCAAAGTGGCAACGAAAGCCAAGATTGCCGTGGCGGGCACTATGCCCTCAAGAATATCCCAACTGACCCGTCCGACGATTAATCCGGCAGTCAGCAACATGATGCCGGCCGTCGTCACGCCGAGCGCCACAATCCAGAGGGGCCCTGGGATTGCCGGTCGTGCCAGGGCGCGCAGTGCCAGACCTGAAAGCGCCGCCATCAGTATGCTGAACAGTCCCGCCAGTGTGCCCGAACCACCTTCTAAGAGTCGAAAGCCACCGGCAATGGCGATCGCGATCACCGTTGCCAACGGACCGCCGAAGAAAGAACCAACAGCAACGACACAGGCCCTGAGGTCGAACAGGACACCCGGCGCCACCTCGACGGCCATCACCATCGAGGTGACGGCGCCTAACCCACCAAGCATTCCGACGACGATTTTTTTGATCGGCGCTGGCCGGTTCTCCAGCCATTCGGTCAGTTGCGACCAGATCGAAGTGGTGAGGGCCACCACTGCAAGATTGGCGATCAAGGCCTGCCAAAAACCATCCACTTTAGGACCATCACTCCTGTCGTTGCTTTCTATACGCGCCAATGGCGCTGCAGTTCCGTCCGAGCGTCCCGACAATGGTTTTAGGAGATTGGAACGGGCCGGTCGAGCTTTCGCGGAACTGGCAAACACTCCGCCGGATGGTGTTGGGGCGTAAAGGAGCGAACGTTTCGGCTTTTCGTCCGTTGTCGGAACGGTCCACGACGATCTCGCCGTGACACCGAAAGACCTCACCGACGGAGACTAAAGGTGAATTCTTCAGACCTATCGGCGGCCGATAGAGAAGGAGACCGGCTTCAGGCCGTCGAGCAAATCGGAAACCCCTTAGGGGATAGTTCGACCGAGCTTGACGATCTTTGCGGTCTAGCCCGTCAATTTTTCGACGTGCCGATCGCCTATATCTCTCTGATCGGCAAAGAGCTCCAATGGTTCAAGGCAAGTGAGGGATTGGCGTCCCCACCGCTGCCGCGTTCGCTTGCCCTTTGCAATGTCACCATCAACAGCGACACCACTCTTGTTATCAATGACGCAAGAGAGGACGTGCGCGTCAAGGACCATCCGCTTGTCCGCCGTGGGGAGATCCTTTTTTACGCGGGCGCACCCCTGGTGGTTTCGCCAGGCATCCGACTGGGCAGTTTCTGCCTTATGGACAGGCAACCGCGCCGCTTTGACGCCCACCTGGCCGACCGTCTTGCTGCCTTCTCGCGCATCGCGGTTGGTCTGATGCGCCAAGAGGCGTCGGCCCGTGATGCTGCGCGACATTTTGCCGACAGCGAGAGCCGGAAATTGCTGGTCGAGCAACAGGAACAAGACATTGCCCGCCAGCACCGGATTATGAAGCAGACCGAGCGGCTGGCTCTTGTGGGCGGCTGGGAATTGCGGCTCGCCGATGACATCGTTCACTGGTCCGACGAGGTCTATCGAATTGCCGAACTGCCGGTCGGTGTTCCTACGACACTCGATACCGCGCTCGATCTTTTTGCCCCTTCAGACCGGATCGCATTTAAACAGGCACTGGACCGCGCTCGAAACGGGGAGCCGCTTGATACCACCATTCGGCTCGCCCAGGGACCGGCACAAGGAAAATACGTTCGCATCACTGGCGAGGTAGAGTTCTCTGACGGGCACCCTGTGCGTATTTTTGGTGCCGTTCAGGACATCACCGGCTTTCGCAAGGCTCAGGATCAGCTTTGGATTTTGGCCCATCATGACCCTCTGACCGGGCTGGCGAACCGCACGTTTTTTCACGAACAGTTTGACGCGGCCCTGCAGAGCGCCAAGGCCGCTAACGACAAGTTGGCCCTACTTTTCCTTGATCTCGATTTCTTCAAGAACATCAATGATACGCGTGGCCATGACGTGGGCAACAGTCTCTTACAGGCGATAGCCGATGGTTTGCAGGCTAGCGTACCTCCTCAAGCCATCGTAGGCAGGCTCGGGGGTGACGAATTTGCCATTGTTTTGCCGCAGATTAGCTCGGTTGAGCAGGCTCGAATGGTCGCTGAGCGCATGATCGCAGAAGCTGGCAAGCCGCTGCAATGGGGCAGTATCGATTCCTCGTGCAGCATCGGGATTGCCGTGTTTCCCGAGGGTGGGCGAGACACAAAAGAACTGATGCAGAATGCCGATCTTGCACTTTACAGGGCAAAGCTTGGGGGCCGCTCGCGGGCCGAGGTGTTCCAGCCGATCTATCGCGCCGAATTCGAAGCCCGGCTCAACCAGATCACCGAGTTCAGGGCAGCTTTGCGAGAGGGTGCGCTCGAAGCCTATTACCAGCCACAGTTCACCATCGCTGATGGGCACCTACATGGCTTTGAAGCGCTCGTGCGCTGGCGGCGGCCTGATGGCACGGTCAGCAGCGCTGCGGCCTTCAGCGCGGCCCTTGAGGACAGCGAAAATCTGATCGCGCTGGGTCAGTATATGCTTGAGACCGTCACCGATCAGCTCTCGCTCTGGGCTAAGCAAGGACTCGAGGTCAAGAAAGTTTCGATCAACGTTGCTTCACCCGAGTTGCGGTTAGGCAATTATCCTCGGAAAATCCTCGACCTATTGGCGGCCAAGAGCATCGATCCTAGACTGATCGAAGTCGAAATTACTGAATCTGTGGTGCTCGAAAGCACCGATTACGACATCGGGAGCACCTTGAACGCGCTCAAGAGCGCTGGCATCAAAATCGCGATGGACGATTTCGGCACTGGATTTGCCTCTCTCTCCCATCTTAAGCGTTTTCCTCTCGACCAGATTAAAATCGATCGGTCTTTCATCTCCGGGCTGACCGGGAGCGATGAGGACGAAGCCATCGTAAAGGCGATGATTGATCTGGCCGAAAATCTCGGTCTTGATACGGTGGCCGAAGGGGTCGAAACTGACGATCAGCTCACCTGTTTGACCAAGCTTGGCTGCAAATACGTTCAGGGGTTTCTCACTGGCCGCCCTGGTCCCGCCAGCGAAGCGGCTCGGCTTCTTGCATCGGCTCCGGTAGCGTAAGGTAGGCTTTTCTCGGAAATGATCACTGCCCAAGGCGCGCGCGGGCGGCGTACATACCTTCGATCGCCTGGCCATAGCCTGTCGCTGAGACGGCGGTAAAAATCTGCTCGGCTTCGATAAACCGGCGCAGGTGGTAATAGGACCAGGCGCGCAGCACCAGCAGATCGTTGCGCTCGGGAGCGTAGAGTGAGCGTTCGTCGAGTGCCATCAGGGCGCGGCGATATTCGCCGGCATTGTAGGCGGCGGTGGCCGTGAGGGTTAAGATTGCAGTCTGGAGCTCAACCACACGCGATTGGGGCTGGGGCGCGGCGGCAGCGGCAACCGAGGCGTGCTCTGCCAGACCCATGCGTAGATAGGCGAGCGCCTGTCCATAGGCAGCATCCGATCGGGTGGCAGTGGAGGCCGATTGCAGCGCACGCGCAAAGGCTTCGACCGCTTCGGAGGGGCGCAGCAGATCCATAAGGCACCAGCCGCGACTGAGTGCTTGGTCGGGCGAGAAACTGGCTGGCGGCACATAGCTCGAACAGCCTTGATAAGTAACGGTGATCGAGGTCGTTGCCGGAGCAATTGCGGCCGCGGAATCTCTCTCGGTCGCAACTATGGATAGGGCGGACTGGGTTTGCCTAGCTGACGGCTGGGGCGCGGAGGCTTGCTGAACGGGTGTCGGCGATGTCGCACGCGGGGCCGGTGACTGGGCCGTGGTTGTCGACTGGGAACGGGAGGTGGCAGATTCGTCTTGGGCAGCCTGGGTGCCGAATGCGGCGATGCGCTCGGAACGGTCGCTCCATTGTGCCTTGATCTCTTCGATACGAATGTCATCTCTCAGTTGATCGCTGGCGACCACAATACCGAAAGCGGAGGGCTCGTCGCGGGCATCCCAGCCGAGCGCCGTATCGAACCAGGCGATAGCTGTTTCGGGCTGATTGAAATCGAGTGCATACCAGCCCAATTCCTGTGCTGTCTGCACGTGCTCATTGAGATAAGCGGCTGCAACGATACGCTCGAGCACCTCCGGTTGGAGCTCGACACGCGGCATTTGCGCTAAGGTTGCGGCGGCAGCAGAAAGGTAGAGGGCGGTGATTTCTTCGGTTTCGCCCTCATAATCGGCGAGCACCTCTTCAGCCTCGCCGGGGCGATTGAGATCGAGCAGGGCGACGCCAAGCCCATTGACCGAAAGCATCGACGGATCGGCCTCCATTGCCTGCTCGAACCGTTCGAGCCCTTCGCTCGGGCGATGTTGATTGAGCGCATACCAGCCAAGCAGGCGCAGATCTTCCGCGTCGTTGGTTGTTTCCGCCGCCTGTTCAAGTCGGCGGATGTTATCGGCGGGGGCGCGCGCAGATTGGCCGGAAAGAACGGCGGTAATGGAGTTGCGGGCGAAATCAAGCCGCAAGGGTTCAAATTCTCCAATCCCGTCGGGTCCCATGCGTTCAAGCGCCAAGAGGGGTTCGAGCTGTCCCTGGTCAAGCCGTTCGCTGGCCTGCTGCACGGTCGCCAGTCGTTCTTGCGGGTCGTCGCAATTGTTGAGCACGTAAGAATACGCGTCGACACCGCGCTCGAGATTGTCGGTTTCAATAAAGGCCTGGGCCAATCGCCAGAGGAGGTCGACATTGGCGCAGGTGAGAAGGTCAGGCATGTTGGCGGCAATCGAAATCACCGCATCATATTGGGCAGCATCGGACGCGTTGCGCAGGCGCATGCTCGCCTCGCCAAGCTGGAGACTGCGTTCGAGGTCTTCGGTTGGTTGCCAGGAGGGGTCGTCTGCCTGCTTTTGGACGATAGCAGCCCGCGCGCCCGCGAAATCCCCGTCGCTGAAAAGGTTCCAGATACGTTCGATCATCGGATCGGGGGTGTAGTCGTCGGCGAGAAGATTTTCCGGCGGCTCCCAATCGGGATAAAGCGTGCGCAAACGGGCGATTTCGGCTTCGACTCGCTCAGTGTCGCCCTGGCGGGCAAAATAGCGCAGGGCGGTTTCATCGACCGTTTGAGATGGTGGTGCGGGTTCGGGCGCGGGGACGGTTTGCGGTGCTTGCGTCTGTGCCGGCCCTGTCTGGGTTGTTGGCACGGACGTCTGCGCGGCGGCGGAACCCGCCAATGCGAGGAGACCGAGCAAGAGCGCGCGCACGGAAAATCCGATCATTGTCGAGCCTCCGATCCGTGCGGCGCGTCGTCTTCGAGACATCCATTGTGCCACTGGCGCAGATAGGAAAGGGCAAGCAGGTGCAGAGTGGATCCGTAGTAGCTGGCGGGTTCGAACCGGGCCAGGTCGGCGGGGACCGGGGTGCCCTCCAGGATGCAGGCGCGGGCGGCGCCGATGATCCTATAGCCGGCCTCTCCCATGGTTTCGAGGCGTTCGCCGGTGGCGACGTCGATGCGTCCGGGAGCGAAATTGGCGTCAAAGATCATCCCCGTGCGTTCGAGCAGCGCAGGATCATCGAGAGAGGCGCGGATCAGATAGAGCGGCACGCGGACATTGTTGTAGCCAAATTCGGCAGGAAAGCCCTCGGCCGGCTCGGGGGGGTGCCCGCCGAGCGAAACCCAATCTGCCGGCGGCTTGCCGTCGGCCATGAGCCTGTCAAGCAGTTCGAGGCCATCGGCGTGAACGTCCATCCAGGCAATTTCCGGAGTGAGGTCGGCAAGCACGGGAAACGCCTCGAACACCCAATAGGATGGGTTTATCACCGGGCCATCCTCGCGGGCCGAGGCCGAAAACCCTTCCGATCCTGGAATTATGACGGTGAGCCCCTGAGCTTGGGCGAGAAGCGTTGTGCCAATGGTTTGCGCAATGGCGGTCGCCTGCTCGACGCTTGCCGCATCGCCCCAAACATTGCCGGCCAGCGCCAGCGCATAGGCGATCAGGATATCACCATCGGTGGCATTGTTGATGTCGGTGACGTGCGGGGTGACGTCGGGGTCCCAACGCCAGGCGGCAAGCCCATCGTCTCGGATCATCAACTCAGTACGCGTAAAGCTCCAGATGCGCTCGAATGCGGCACGGTCTCTGGCGAGGACGGAAAGCAGCAAGCCATAGCCTTGGCTTTCCGAGTGGCTGATCTCCCCGTTTGCGGTATCGACGACGCGGCCCTCATCGCGCACGAAAGCGTTAAGATAAGCCTCCCATTCCGCAGACGCGATAAAGCTCATCGCCATGTGGTCGTCCTGCGCCATTAGGGGAGGTGTCGCCGATATTGCGGCTGCGCAAATTGCCAGAACCGTCCGCCCGATCATCTTGCGCGCTTCCTTTTGGCCAAAAGCAGTGATGTCGCCACTGTCAGCAAGACGGCAATGACCGCCATAAGCAGGGCATAGCCCAGGACGTGGGTCGAGAGCCAATTGGCTGCGATCAGCCGCAGGTTGGTCACTGAGATGGGCTGGGTGGGCACCAGCGTCCGGTTCCTGGGCTGAAGGACCAGCGCGGCATCGTCATCGGGCGAAATGGCGGTGACGCGACCGCCAATTTGCCGCCAGATATCGGGTTGGACAAGCCGTGCTGTCGAGGCTGCGAAAGCCTGCGGATTGGGGATGGTCAGCAATGTCCAAACGCCTCCCTCGGGCTGGTAGACTTGGGAGAGGACGGCGGCATTGAGGGACTGTGGCAGGTAAGCACCGTCGGTCCGGCGGAACAGCCAGAAGTTTTCCGGCGCGAGATCGAGTTGTTGGGCGATCCAATCCCGAGCGGTTTCGATCAGGTTGTTCGAGGATGCTCGGGCCGACTCGTGCCATCGGGCAAGCGCATCTTCGCCTGAGCTTAAGATGGGGACTTCACCGTTTTCGTTAAGTTCGGCGACACGACCGCGGGCCATGAGGTCTGGTGATAGCTCCGCCATCGGGGCGATGATGAGTGCATCGGCTGCCGGGTTTGCCCCCTCGGGCCCTACAACCGTTGCCTCGACCATGCGGCCTGACGAAAGGGCCATGCGGCCAAGCAGCATCATGGCTGCCTGCATCGAAGCGGCATCATTGCCGACGATGACCGGAACATTGGCCGCTCCTCCATATGGCGCTGCGGTACCGGTCGTTGCGCGCAGATCGGGGTATTGGGCGATGCGGCCAAACTCGGGAAAATTAAGCTCGGAATCGGCTGAAAACAAAAACCGTGGGGTGGCGCGACCGGAAAGGCCAGGCGGGCAGATTTCGTCCTCTGCGGTTAAAAGGATGGTTTCCACATGTATCTCGTTGATGCCGGGACGGAAATTGGTCATCGGAATGCGCAGGCGAGAATTGCGGAACGTGCCGCCATCGGTGTGCAGGATGGGCACGACGGAAGCGATCTGCCCATTGACGTAGATTTCGAGTTGGCTGCCCGGCCGCACGGCGGGACTGTATGCGGCGTCGAGCACAAGCTCGGCTTCGCTGTACATGTTGGCATAAAAGTCAGCCGGCAGGACGAAGCGCAACGCCGAGTGGTAGCGGCGGCCGTTAAATTCGACGGTGTCGACTCCAAGCTCGACGAGCGAAACTGACGAACGGCCGGTGATGACGGGGACCGGATCGGAGATGTCCACACGCATACCGCCAAGATTGTCGGCTTGCGCTTGGACATGATCGCGGATCGAGCGCGTGGCAACCTCGATTGCCGCCCAGTCCGGGCCGGAGACCATAAGGGTATTGGGCAATGCATCTTGTCCAACGATTCCGGCGACCGGGCCGGCTTCGGCCTGCCTGCCCAAAGCGGCTACGTTTTGCGGCAGGGCGTCGGCGGTGCCCAGGATCACGGTCAGCGCGCCTGTTTCCGGCATCGCTTCGAAACCCTCGATAAGGGATATCTCGAGGGCAGGCGCCTTGAGCGCCAGAGCGAGGTACTGCACAAGGCGAAGGGCGGCTGTGCGCGCCTCGTGGCTATCGATTTGCGGAATGAACAAGCGCAGCTCGGTTGCGCCATTGGCGTTGAGGCCCACGGCGGGAAGTTCGGAAAGCCCAGTTATAGAGCCAAGGTCTGCACCCTCGAGTTCGAGCACTGTTCCAGTGCCATGAATTTCGGTCCATAGCTCATAGGTCGAGCTTACCGAGCAATCGGTGCGGTGACGCTGGTTGGCGGCAAATTCGATGCGGTTGCGGCCAGGAACAAGAATGCCATCGGGAACATCGATGTCGATCCCTGTCGGCCCGCTCGCATATTCAATGGGCGCGGCGGCAAGTTCGATGCCGTTGATCGCGACGGTGAGATTGGAATATTCCGGCGCGACAACAATGGAATTGAGAACTGACAAATCGAGGCTTGCTGGGGCAGCGGCCTCGTCGGCCGTGAGGTAGAAATCAAAGGCGCGAGTTCCCATTTCCCCTTCGAACCGCACACCCGATTGCGGCAGCAGGTGACGTTTCAGGCCAGAGGGGGAAGACGCTGGTTGTGCGATGGTGGGCGCCGGCTCGGTGACGGTCGATGCGGCAGGCGTTTCGCGCAGATGCAACTCTGGTGACATATCGAACGGCTGCTGGGCCAGAGTTGTTGACGCGGCCACGCACAGCCCGATTGCAAGAAGGGGGCGGATCATGGGCGAACGCTTTCGGGCTGATCGCTGGTGGGGCTGCGCGAGAACCGCGCCAGATAACCCAGTCCCCGGCCTGTCTGGTAGAGAGCGATTGAAAAGAACTGCAGCGTGCCCAAAATGATGCCGATATTGACTTGCCGGGACGCCTGGCGCTCACGCCAAAGTTTTGAGTTGGCATAAAGTAGGTCAGCGATGAGCCGGTAATCGTTGGGACGCTCGGCCATAAAGCGGCAACCGATCATCACGGTCTTGCCCGTGTTTGAGACGTTGCGCACGAACAGGCCCATCTCGTTGCTGGGGACGGAAGACAGCGTTGCGAACCGCAGCGTTGCCACCTGATCCTTTGTGAGCATCGTGTTGCCGTCATTTATGGCGATGGCCAGCCCACCGGCCGAGACGTTGAGAATGGTGCCGCGCAGCCATTGTCCATCGGGCGTACGCAGTTCGCACCGTCGCTCGATGGGAACGCGGCGACTGGCCCGGACCTCCCGACGCTCGGAGACCACGCCCAGGGCACAGCCGGCAAGGATCAGGTTAAAGAGGTTCCATCCGCCCACAACGAGTGTCACCTCGAACCTGTATGGTTCGGTCCAGAGTTTGTAGCCGGTGAAAGCGACGCCCACGAGCAGCAGCAAGAAGATGAAATAGAAAGGCCGCGCCAGTTCAGAGAGCCGCGATTCATCAATGGACTCGTCTTTAGCGGTGACCTTGAAGGTGGGCTTGGTCGGGTTGCGGATAACCGAGATGATAGCGGGCAGCAGGTGGACGGACTGGATATATTCATAGAGTTCGGAGATCCACGGCCATCGCCAGCGGCCATAAAGCGAGTTCTGCATCACGAGGTTCACCACCAGATATGTCATCGTATAGGCGGCAAATTCGCCGCCCGAAGCGGTGAAAATCTGAAGGTTGAGGAACAGATAAAAGAACGGCGCGATCAGAAACATCATCCGCGTGAACGGAAACATCCAGAACATCATGCTTGAGAGATAGCAGAACCTCTGGCCAAGGTTCAGCCCGCGCTTAAACAGCGGGAAGTTGAACATCATGATCTGCATCATGCCCTGCGCCCAGCGCGTGCGCTGGCCGATAAAGCTCGCAAAGGTTGCCGGCTGCAGGCCGGCAATCAGTGGCTTATCGATGTAGATTGAGTTCCACTTTTTCGAGTGAAGGTTAAGCGCGGTTTCGCAGTCTTCGGTGATCGAGCGGCCGGAAAAGCCGTTTGAGACTTCCAGCGCCTCCCGGCGGAGCAGGGCGGCCGAGCCACAAAAGAATGAGGCGTTCCACCGATCGAGCCCGCGCTGGACGACCGAATAAAACATCTCGTTTTCACTCGGCATGCGCTCGAAGGTGCGCAGGTTGCGCTCCAAGGGATCTGGATTGAGAAAGAAGTGCGGTGTCTGGACGAGAAAGAGCTTTTTGTCCTCACCGAAATAGGGGACTGTCTCTTGGAGGAAATCGCGCGCTGGCGCGTGGTCGGCATCGAACACGGCGACCAGATCGCCACTCGAATGGGCCAAGCCATTGTTGAGATTGCCGGCCTTGGCGTGCTCGTTGCGATCGCGGGTGAGATAGTTGACGCCCAGATCGGCGCAAAGGGTTTTGAGCGTCTCGTAACGCTCGAGCGCGGTCTGTGCCGCTTCGGGATTGGCGTCATTGCGTTTTTGAAGCGTGCCGCCATCATCGAGGAGCCAGATGGTGAGCTTTTCCTCGGGGTAATCAAGCGCTTTGGCGGCTGCCAGCGTGCCTGCCAAGAGCTCGTAGTCTTCGTTATAGCTGGGGACGAAAACATCGACGCTTGGAACCGCCTCGCCCGGCTTGAGCCTGCGCGAGGGGCGGGAGGGAAACGGCGAAGAGACGACGAAGAGGCTCAGAAAGAGCATCATGATGCAGTACATCTCGCCGAGATAGAGCAGAAGGCCGGGAATAAAGTCGGCCCATTGCTCGAGTGGCGGCAAAGTGCTTGTTGTGCGCCAGTAGGCGTAGCGCAACACGATTGCTGTCCCCAGCGCCAGCAGCAACAGCCGCCATGTGCCCTCAAGACGCAACGTCTTAATGATCATCATGACCGCAAGGAAAATCACAGCGGTGACAAGGTGAACCTGGAGACTGATGGGCAAGGTGATGACGACAAGCATCACCGCCACTATGAGCGCCCAGAAAAGGAAGGTCATAAACCGCATTGCCACCCCTACTCGCTACTGGCGGGGGGAGGGGGGACGATGACACTGTTGCTCGCCGGGCCTTCCGCTGCGTTGGCGCCTTGGCCGCTTCCGCCTGGCAGTGGCACGATGGGGCCGGTGGGGTCGGGCACCGGTCGGGGCGCTGGAGCGGGAGCTGGCGTTGGAGCGGGGGCCGGCTGGACCGGAGCTGAGACCTGCCGGACCTGCGTTTGGCTACGCCGCGGCTGGGCTTCGGGCAGATCCAAAACATTGGCGAAGCCCCCGGCCGATTGCGGCACAAGTGGCGCACCGGTCTCTCCGATGACCGGGGAGGCGCGAAATGGCTCAAACACCGGATCGCGCAAACGCATCTGATACATCATGCGCAAAAGGTTTTGTTCGCTGCTCGTGCGATCGCACAATTGCAGGCGGATGGTGACGGTTCCACGCCCTATCGCGCCCGAGGGACGCAGGGAGGGCCGGATGCGCTGCCAGGCATAAGCGCATTTGTCTCCGGTCGGCGCGCCGCCTATGGCGTAGCCGAACGGGCCGTACAAGTTCTGGACATAAAATGGAGACACCATCATCGAAACGTCCGGCCAGGCTTGAGACGCTTCGGCATAGAGGTCGACGGTCGGACTGTCGGCCAATTCCCCGTCATTGCCGTCACCCCCTTCACTAAGAAAGCGGGTTATGGAAATCTTGTTCTCGCCGGGCGTGCGGGCATTGGTCGCCAGCGCGATATCCTGGCGCACGGCATTGGCGTAGTTGGTCTCCACCACCGAAAGCAGGGCAGGTCCACCGGGAGGTGGGAAGATCATGGCATCGGAAAGCGGTACCGTGGTCGCAGGTTGAGGGGTCTGCACAGAGGTTGTAGCGCAACCGGCCAGTGCGATCGCGGCAAACGCTAAGATTGCTACCTTGGATGGCCGCGTAAAAATCCTGGACGTCAGGAACGCCCCAATCGATCTGGAAAAACTGCCCGAGCCTGGGGCGTGTGCAAGTGAATGCACCATGGGGGTTCGCAATCCAACTTCAACGCGATTCAGCACCGCATCAGGACACACCCCCGCCGCTGGCGGCCGCCCGACCTCATGCGCATTCGACCTCTCTCGCGCCCCCATGGCCACACAATGGCCGCGCGCTCTGTCGAATCTGGCCACAGTATAGCGGCATTGTCTCTCGTGGCCAGCCGCCCTGTCGCAATAAACGCAAAGTCCGCTTTCGCCTTAGAGTTCCGCCTCATCGGACAAGATTCCGCCGGGCAGTATGAAGAGAGTTAAATGAGGGTGAAAACCAGCGCGATGGCGGCAATGGCGATACCCACGGCCAACAGCAGTTCAAAGCCTGATGGTTTGTGTCCGCCGGGGTCGCGTTGGCGCCGGGAGCGCGCCTCGATGGTTTTAAGCGGACCGGCGATCCAGAAGGCAGCGACCTGCCGTTCTCCATCAAACCCCGTGGCGAAATGCTCGTAGCGCACAACGTCTTGTCTCATCGAACGTACCCTTTTGTTTTTAACCATCACGAGCAATGGGCCCGCTCAGGGGAAGGGTAAAGCGGAGCTTGGAAACACGTTCTACCGGCGATGAAACAAGCGAGGTCGTTTTTATTGCACCCGTTAAGACACCAGCAATCTCCTATTTTCAACGGCAGACTGCAGCGCCCCTTGGCAAGGTGCCAATTGGGCACGTCGACGGTCAGTTGCGCAAAGGTCTGCGGCGGTGAGTTTTGCTGTTCACGACTAAGGTATCCACCGCACGGATTTCGGCAGTTTCTTCAGCTTTTCTCTACCCTCTGGTGAGTTTGCAGCGATCCGAACACCTTGACGGATGGCAAGGATGACAATGAGCAAGAATGCGCATCCGATGGCAGCAAGAGCCGCAACTAGGACACTTGAACTTCCGGGCTGTTTGATCTCCACAGTGAGCGGGGACTGAAGCGTCTCGATGACCTTCTCGGCATCGTTCATAAGGTGCCGAAAGGGCGCAGAAAGGATCTGCATTTCCAAGAGCGATACGGCGTCTTGAGCTACTCCCCAATCGCTG
>JACYYK010009150.1_pt2 | contig 19212 bp, 25 predicted proteins | sample 8236871 | NCBI WGS metagenome assembly JACYYK01 (sample SAMN14103087, study PRJNA606662) | landfill metagenome | isolation source: landfill solid waste inoculated with endophyte fungus Paravalsa indica | place: India:New Delhi, Okhla landfill site | collected 2017-11-05 | reverse complement strand
GGAGCCGCCGCCACCATCTCCGGGTGGGCCTTGTGGGCCTTGGAGGTCGGGGCCGGGGGTGCCGTCCACGACGATGGTTGTGTCGTCCCAGGTGATGACTGGCGAGTGGCCGTCCTGACCGTCCGCCCCCCGTTCGCCTGGCTCGCCCTTCTCTCCAGGCGGCCCTTGCTCACCGTCGGCCCCGGGCGCGCCGTCCTGACCATCGGCACCGGGCGGCCCTTGGATTCCCTGTTCGCCTTGGGGGCCGGGGTCGCCGGTGTCACCCTTAGGTCCCGGCTCGCCAGTTGGTCCCTGCTCACCCCGAGGCCCCGGCTCGCCCTGAGGGCCCTGCACGCCATCGGCGCCGTCTGTACCCGCGGGGCCTTGTGGCCCCTCGGGGCCGCGCTCACCCTGGGGCCCGGGCTCGCCGTCCGCGCCTGCCGGTCCGGGTGGCCCCTGTTCGCCAGCCGGACCAGCTGGACCCTCGGGGCCAGGCGGGCCCTGCGGACCCTCGGGGCCAGGGATCGCACCGCCGGACAACTCAGCCACAGTCGGGCCAGGGCTGCCGAGGTCCACGACCACCGGGTCATGCTCACCGTACGGTGCGGCTATGGGCTCACTCACTGCGGGTAACCTCCCGGTCAACACGCACGCTGCCCTGAGCCACGCGCAGCACGACTCCAGCGGCAGACTCGATCTCCACGTCGTACACGCCGGAGTGCCAGGTCCAGGCGGTGGACTCGGCCGGGGTCACGGTCAGGGTTACGATGTCATCGGCAATGGCAGCGGTGAACTCGTGCAACACCGAAGCATCGCCTGGCGAACGGCGCACCTGAGAGCGCGCCGTCCACGTAGTGCCGGTCAGGTCGTACCCGGTGATCTGCCACGACTGCGCCCACGTTGTGCCCTGCGGGATCGACAGGTCAGTGCGAGCGGTCACCAGGAACCTCCACCGGCGAGACCTTGCGGCGGATGAGCAGCCCGGTGACGATGGGGCCAACGGCCGCCACGACTCCGAGGATCGCGGTCTGCTGCTCCTCGGTGATGTCCAGGCCGAACGCCACCAGCAGAGTGAGGATAGCGGCGACGGCTGCGGAGATAGTGCCTACGGTGATAGCGGGTTCGCGCTTCATGGTGTTGTCCTTTCGTCGGGCGTGGCGGGGGTTGTAGGTCATCGGTAGTACTTTCGCTGCGAGTTCAGGTACCGCTGGGCACCCTTGACGGTGCGCTTGCCGAATGAGCCGTCCACCATCACGGCCTTGGAGTAGCGGCCGTTGCGGTAGTGGCCGTCGTCGTAGAGTTTGGCCTGTAGCGCCTTGATGGTCATCGGGCCACGGTCGCCGTCGATCCACCCGTCGTAGTAGCCGAGCCCACGCAGCCAGCGCTGCTCGGCCTTGACGGTCAGCGGCCCGATCTGACCGTCGATGCGGCCGTCGTACTGGTCGATGCCTGCCAGGAGTCGCTGGTATGCGCGGCGGGTGATCGGTCCCCAGTCGCCATCCACGCGCAGCCGCTTACCGGGCCACTCGTAGGACTTCTTCGACTTGCTCGGCTTCGACGGCTTCGGCTTCGACGGCACAGGGGACCCGCCGCCGGTCGGCTTCTCGCCCTTGATGTAGGACTGTGCCCGGTCGAACACCTCGTCCAACTGGTTGATGAACTTGTCCGTGGGGCACGTCTTGCCGTACGCGTTGGACCACCGCTGCCCGGTCTGCGATCCACTCCAGGTGGTGCGGTCGGACTTGGAGAAGGCGCCGAAGTTGCCCTTGCAGCCCAGGCGGTGCCACGCGAGCCCGGAGGTGTCGTTCCAGGTGGCGATCCGGTTCGGGACGCCATACTCGGTGACGGCGTGCGCGAACAGGCGGGCCAGGTTGTCGATCTGATTGGCGCTCATCCGGTCACCAGGCCTGCCCTGGTGCTCCACGCTGATCGTGGACCCGTTGCCGCCCAGGTCGGCGTAGGTGCGACGATGGAGCTCCTGGTGCTGCAGCAGCGACCCGGATACCGGGTTGTAGCAATGCGCGTACGTGCCGCCCGGACCCTTGCCGGGGCCATAGATGTCGGGGGCGTCGGTGACGGCGATGTGCACGGTCACGCGGCGCGGCCTGTTGCTCATCCGGGAGCGGCCACTGATCGGCTGCCACTTCGCGAACGGGATGCGGCCCTTGGCCATGATGCCTCCTGGTGGCATGAGAAAGCCCCCGGTGGTGTGCCGGGGGCTGGTTGGTGGGTGTGGTTACTGGTCGGTGGTGGAGTAGGTGGGCCAGGCGGGCAGGTCGGCGTAGGGGATGCCAGCTTCGAGCATCTGGCGGCGTAGCACGGCGGCGTACTCCTCGAGCATGCGGCGGGCGCGTGCTTCCCGGTCGCGTTGGACCCAGGCGTCTTGTTCGCGCTTCTGGCGGCCCATGAGCCGCTGCAGGGTGACCTCGACGAGCTTGAGGAGGATCGCCCCAGCGCCGAGGGTGGATAGAATGGTGGCAATGGCTGGCAGCGACATGTGGGCTCCCCCCGGCGCCGGTCAGCCGTGGCGTGACGGGTCGTAGGGGCGTTGCCTGATTCGGTGCCAGCGCACCCCTTGCATGAGCAGCACGATGAGGATGATCGACAGCTGCAGTTTCCGGTTCCCGGACTCTTGGATCTCGAGGGTGGTGACGATCAGCCCGTAGATGCCTACGGAGAACGCGATCGAGACGACAGCGAGGCGCTCCAACCACCATGCCCCGAGCAGTGCCGAGGGGGCGCCAAGGGCCCCGCCGAGGATGAGGAGCAGGGCGAGGGTGGTCATTGCGACCTGCCCGATGACGCCCTCGATGCTGCGTGGCGGGTTCGTCAGTGCGGTGATGCCACCGGCCGCGGCGATCGCATAGATGCCGAAGTACAGCACCGAGATCACGCGCGGCTGGTGGACCTTGAGCCAGGCGCGGTGGAGTGGGTTGCGGGCGGTCATGGCGAGCCTCAGATCGTGTACGCGCCGGCGAAGAACATCTGATTCGATGCCGCCGCGGAGGACCACCGGACACCGACCGAGCCGCCACCGGTAATCGCAATTCGGAGCGCACCGTTCGTGCGATAGCCAGACAGGGGCACAGCCCCGGAGGGCGACAATGCGGACACGAGGTTGCCAACGTCGGTGTTCTGGTTGCCATCGGACACGGACAGCCCCGAGACGGCGAACCGGATTGTGCACGTCGACTCACCATCCGTGGACTGGTCCACGATCGCCTTCGCGTTCATCAGCGTCACCCCGGACGCCATCGACTGGAACACTTCGCCGTCGCTGTAGGTCAGGCGAGTGACCATGCTCGATGTCGGCGTCGCCAGCATGCGCCACCTGCCGTTGACGTAAATCCACTTCACGGCGGAGGGCCCACTGCCGGTCATGGCTTCCATGCCGTCGACGGGGTTGGGGAGGGCAGCGTCTCTCGCGGCGACGGATGCGAAGCGCATGTTGAGGCGGTCGACGGTCGCGGCGTTGATCGCGGCCATCTGTGTGGGCCCGTCTGGCGGGTCGGAGTTGATCGGCGCGGGCAGGTTCTGAATCGGTTCCTCGATGGGCATGGCAAGGCCGCCTCTCAGGGTCGGGAGGTGTGCGGGTGGGTAGGGGTTTACTCGGCGGGCGGGGTGTACGCGACGATCAGGTTTGCGTTCCCGCCCGGGGTGCCGACCTGATAGGTGGACCCGTCCTCAGCGGTGCGGGTCTCGTCATGGATGAAGATCGCGAAGTCCCGCGGCTCCTCAGAGAGCACCGCAAGCCCGGTCAAGGACCGGTTCAGCAGACCCGTCTGCCAGTCCTCGGGCAGCGGGTAGATGACCTCGTCGCCGAACGTCAGCGCGCCTGCCCGCCACGCGTCGGTGGCGAAGTATGGGTCCGGGCCTGACCGGTTCGCGGTCGGGAGCGGCGTCGCGTGGCCATATAGGACGGGCGAGACGATCGCCGCCTCTCGACCCACGTTCCAGTCGATGGAGGACCGGCGGATACGCACCGACACCTGCGGGTCACTCGCACCGGTGGGGATGGTGATCGCCGGGTATTGCAGGTAGGTGCCGTGTGCGTAGGTGGCCTGCGAGAAGCCGTCGAACCCTGCCCCCTGGCTGAGCTGGTATCCGTACTCGTCGCGGTTCTCGGCGGCCCGCCAGGTCCAGGCTGTGCCACCCTCCAACCAGAACTGCACCCCGCATTCCAGCTCGGGCGACACCTCGACGGTGACCCGCTCGGCGTCTGGTGCCCGCACGGTGGAGATGGTGCCGGTGACGAGCATCCCGGCGCTCTGGTCCCACAGGATCGTGACCTGATCGCCGACGACGGGGGAGTAGGAGGACGCCTGCCACGGGATGCCTTCTACCGGTGTGCCGCCCATGGCGACGGTGAGGGTTCCGGTTGTGGTGTCGATAGCTTGGATGGTGCCGATGCGGCGGCCAGAGGGGCGGACCTGGGATGCGAGGTGGGCGACAGCTTGCGCCAACGAGGCCGCCACTAGCCTTCCCCTTCGGGCAGCATCGTGAACGAGAACGTCAGCTCGAGGTTGCCGGGGCCGAAGAACGTGGAGCGGTCCTCTTCACGGTCCGACATGCCAACGATGCCCTTGATGGCCCCGGACAGGATGCCGTCCAGCCAGGCTTGCGGGAGGGGGAAGTTAGCGGCCTCTCCGGCGACCAGTCGCCCGGGCCGCCACTCGCCCAACCCCTCATCCACCACCGGCGGACCGGTAGCGGTCTCCGGGTCGGGCAGCGGGTCGTAGGAGTGCGCCCACAGCACCGGTGAAACACCCCAGGGTGAGACCACCGTGCCGTCCGTAGACGACACCAGCGGGGCGCGGTGCAGGCGCAGGCTCGCGGTCACGTCCTGCGCCCCAGCCGGGACGATGGTGGTGAGGTCGGGGTATCCGATCACGGATGCGTCCTCACGCATGCCCGGGCCACCGAACGCCTGCGAGGTAGTCCAGTAGGCGCCCTGAGTGAGCAGCACCTGCACCGATGGGAGCCACCGCCACACGCTGTCAGGGAACTTGGCCGGGTTCACTCGCTCAGTCGCGGCCACGGTCACCGATGCCCGTTCACCGATCTGCACGGACTGAGTGGAGAGTGTCCCCGTGACGAGCATGCCCGCGTGCCGGTCCCACATCACCGTCACCCGATCGCCCACGACCGGCGAGTACGCGTTCGCCTGCCAGGAGACACCCTGGACCGGTTCGCCGTCCGACATCGTCAACGTCAGAGTGCCCGCCGTGGTGTCGATCGCCTCAACAGTCGCCGGGCGCCACCCGGCCACCGTCATCCGAGCCAGCAGACCGGACACGCCAGAAGACAACTTCACCACGACGCCACCGCCTGCCCAAGGTCGCGGGTCTCGATCTCGAACCGGCCACCCGGGGCCAGGTCCATCACGTACCGGTCGATGATGTGCCGGCGAATGCTGTTCACATCGCCCGGGTCGGTGCGGATATCGATCACGTCCAATCCCTCCAGCGCGGGGTTCGGGATGCTCGACAGGTTCACCGACTGCGCAGCACCCGTAGAACGCGCCAGGTCCGCCGCTGCGGCGTTGTCAGCCTGCCGCTGGGTGGTGATGGTCGGGATCATCTGAAACTTCGTCACACGGCCATACCCGCCCTGGCTGGCCGGGGCCCAGTAGGTCGGCGATGTCGGGTTCGTGTCCCTGGCTTCACCGGTGACCGGCTCCTCGCCCGAGGACGGGTTCTCACCGCGGGTGACGCACCTGTTGTAGACCTGATCCCGGGAGGAGGAGAGGTTCGCCCCCACCATGTTCTTGCCCGCGGTCACGTCCCACACCGGCGGGGTGTTCAAGGTGGGTGCGTCACGGATCACAAACCGTCCGGCCGCGTCCACGAACACCACGGCACCAATCCCGGCCGCTAGCGTCTTGATCGCGTCCCACCGGTCCCGTTCAAAGATGGTGCGCGGCACCCGACGATCCCTGCTCGTGGCCGGGACCACTTCGGCGTCGGGGAGGGTGTGGCGGATCAACTCGGTGATGGCCTGCACGGCGGAGGCGTTGCGGACGGTGAGCGGGTTGCCGAACCGGTCATCCTCAAGGTCGGCCTCACGCGACGATCCACGCACCGTCACCGGGCCGTCGTCGATCAGCGACCCGTCCACGTCATCAATGCGGAACACGCCGACCGGCACCCACTCGGTTACACCGTTCGGGTAGATCAGGCCGTGCCTGACGCTGACCTCCTGCCCGTAGTGGGCCAGTGGGTCGGCAGGGGTCAAGGGCAGAGCCGGAACGTCCGTGTATGTGCCGGTGCGCAACCGTGGGGCGATCTCCAACGTGCACTGACGCCGCGAGATGGTGCGGTCGGCGGCGTCCACGACGATCTGCCCACCAGTGACGGGGAGGTCAGAGAAGAGTCGCTTCCCGGCCTTGGACACGTCCGCGCGGAGAGTGACCCGGTGCGGGGTGAGGATGGCTTGCAGGTACTCGCCAGAGACCGGCCACATCAGCCCTCCCCGAGGATCACATCAAGCCACGTGGGGTAGGCGTCGATGACGTCCTGCCACGTGTTGTGCGAGGCGATGAGCGCACCCCACGTGGTGCCGGTGAACTGCACGCCCACACCCGCTGGCCGCTGCGTTGCCTGCAAGGTGAGCTGGTAGTCGCGCTTGCTGAACACGTCGAAGGACTTGCCTGCCGGGTTCGCCTGCTCCCAGGAGGATACGAACCACCACCCGGGCCGGATCTCGGGCTCGCCGCCATGCTGGATCAGGATGGTGCGAGCGGTCGCCAGGAGCCCCTCCAGGCCGCGAGCCTCACCCGCAGTCTGGGTGCGGACCGTGATCGTGGCCGTCGTGGTGTCTGCGCCGCCGTCCTGCGCCACAGCACCCCCACCAGCGATCTGGTAAACGCCGCCACGGGTCGCGGAGCCGAGACGGTCGCGGCCGGTGAACTTCGGCGTCATGGTCATGTCCGGGCGTCCCGGTGCCTTCACGTACAGGGTGCAGGAGCCAACCTCCGGCTTCACCACGGCCGTGGAGGAGTCCACCATCTGCCCGGCCGCGTCGTACCCGTAGACGGTGTACTGCACGGTCTCGTTGATCGGCGCTTCGTGGTCGGTGCCGACGTACCCGCCACCGGGGGCGGGCAGGTTCTCGATGCCACGTACGGGCACGGTCCCCTCGGATGCGCTGGTCCGCTCGATGCGGATGCGTTGCACGGTCTGCTCGGGCCACATGCCCGGGTCGACCACGAGGTGCACGGCGCCCAATGCGGGGTTCCACGTAGCCGAGAGGAGGCCGGCGAACCCGTACCGCTCGGTACTGGTCGACTCCCACGCGGCGCCGGTCCATTCGTACACCAGCCCGCGGCCGACCTCATCGAGGTCGTTTGGCGTCGCCCCGTCGAAGTAGTCGCCCGGGCTGGTGGACACGTACGCCATGGTGACGTCGAGCGTCTCGCCCTCGGGTAGCCCGAGGGAGACGTTACCGACGCCGACCAGGACGGAGTCGAAGTCGCCCGGCACGAATAGCTCGCCCGCCACCTCGGCCCACTCGCCCGCCACCAGCTGCACCGACTCAAGCTCTACGGACACCGCCATCGATCCACCCGACATTGCGGCGATGACCGCATAATCCACGGTCATGCCCACCGAGGCTCGCACCCGGACGGTCGCGTAAACGCTCTGCGCGGACCCGGCGAGCGAGGGCGTGACGAGGGCGTAGTTGTTCACACCACCGGTGGAGGTGATCCGGTAGAGGCCGTCCACACCATCCGGCCCCGGTTCCAGCACACCAGCACCACCGAAGCCGGACCAACCGGTCGTGATCCCCGGGCGCGGCCTCGGGACCGTGACCATGTTCTCCCGCATCAGCGCACGCTCACATTCCCCAGGCTCCGCGCCTGGTCCGCGATCTCACCATTGACAACCACCCGCGCCTGCGCACGGATGTATCCAGAGTCAGGAGTCGCCTGCACGTACACCGCCCACTCATTCCCGCCCACGTTCACAGCCGGAGCCACACTCACGGCTGGGGCCTGGAACGTTGGCGTCACCGCACCACCGTTCGCGAACCCGCGAACCGTGCCCGACAGCACCGACGCCCGCAGGGCAGCCATCGCACCGTGACCACCGAGAGCCTTCACCTCACGCGCAGTCCACACGTGCTCGCCATTGGAGAGGGCGGCAAGGATCGAGTCCGACGTGCCCGAACCCGGGCCACGGATCGCACCACCAGCAGCGAACCCGGCAACTGACGGGCCGGAGCCCTTCTTCGCGTTCACCGTGATCGACGTGGACCGCTTCCCGATCGACGCGATCAGGTTGTTCACAGTCTTGCGAGCCGAGTAGTCATTCGCCCCAACACTCACGCGGCCAGACCGGCGGTTCATCCACTTCGTCAGCGTGTTCGTCGTCGACCGTGCACTCGTGGACGACGCGCCCACCTTCACCCGCGCCGACCGACGATCCGCCCACCGGGTAAAAGTGTTCGTCGTCGCACGGCCCTTACGGTCCTGGGCCCCAAGGTCAACCTTCGGGTTCCGGTTCCCAGCCCACGACGTGAACGAGTTCGTCACCGTCCGCGCCGGCTTATCATCAGCCCGCAACGGCACCACCACACGCGCACGAGTAGCCGAACCAGCGAACCCTGCAAACGTGTTCTGTGCCGGGTCATCGTCCGCGTCCAGGTTCGTCGTCGCCGTTTCCCTCTCAATGCGGCCCATCCACTTCCCAAACGTGCCATCCGCCGGGCCCGTGTCCGCATCCACCGGAGCATCGAGCAGCGTGTTGCCCTGATTGTTCCGCCAGAGCTCCATCGTGTTAGTGCCCAGCGCCGGGTCAGCATCCACGTCGATCGTCGGCACCGGGTCGCCGATCATCGTGTCCTGCCAGTTCGAGATCGTCTCGTCCGCGTCGTCCGTGTCCGCGTCCACCGGCACCGTTGTGCCGACCATCGAGTTGCCCCACTGCACGACATCATCGGTAGCGCCGTCCATGTCAGCGTCCACAGGGATCATGCCACCAGTGGCAGCCATCATCGCCGTGAACGCCGCAAGATCAAGACGCGCCTGAGCAGTGTCCACCGTGGGCTCGACCACCATGCCAGCGTTGACGATGTCGCTCCACAGGGCGCCCGTGCCAGACCACGCGTCGAGCAGCTGGCGGCGCTGCTCCGGGGTGCCATCCACGAACGCCTGCAGCGCCGCAGCGCCCTCCTCGCCGCCCTCGATCATCTCCTGGATGAACGCCTGCGCCGCCGAGCGCGACATCTCCGGCACATCGGTCTCGATCTGCTCGAAGGCCGTGAGGGTGTTATCCCGCAGGTTGCGCACAGCCTCCTGCTGCTCCTCCATCGCCGCGATCCAGTCCTGCATGCTGACCGTCGCGCCGTCGTAGAAGTCCTCCCACGACGACTCCGCGCTACCGGTAGCTGCAGCAGTCTCCTCAGCAACCTCACGGTTCTTGTCGATCACCGACTGGTACGCGCCCATGACTCCACCCATGGACCCGCGCATCGACTCCACAGCCGACTGCCAAGCCTTCGCCGCCTCCTCAGCAGCCTCAGACGCCTCATCAGTCGCACCGGCCAGCTCGAACTGGCCATTCGCGGCGTCATACGCGCCATCCTCGAGCCCAACGAGCGCATCCCGGTAGGCGGGCATCAGGTCGAGCAGCTGCTCCGTGGTTACGCCCTGCGCATTGGCAGCAGCGGCCAATTGCCGGAACTGCGCAGCCGCAGCGTCCGCATTGCCGCCCTGAACCATCGTCGCCAGCGCGTCCCCCATTGACGCGAACGCGTTGGCCGCGCCCTGGACATCATCAGGCAGTGCGCCACCGAGAGCCTGGTTCACCGTGGACAGGCCGCGGTCCAGCTTCTCGAAGAGCCCGGAGCCGGTGAGCGTGTTCAGCGCCTCACCGAACGAGTTGTACCCGCCCGTCAGGTGCGCGAACGCGGAATCGTAGTTGCCCTGCGCCAGGACACGGTTCATCTCGTTCACGCCCAGGGCGGCGCCGTAGATCGACTCCTGAATACCCTGCGCGGCCCGCCCAAGGACGTTTGCCGCAACGGCGGCCGCGCCCAGGCGCACGGTCCATCGGGCCAGCGTTGGGACCATGCCCGTAATGCGGGCGCCCACGCGACCCAGCGCCGGGTGCGTGTTCCCCAACGTCGCCAGCGCATCCCGGAACTCGACATACCGAGGCAGCCCGACCATGAACGCGCCCGCACCTAGCGTCACAGCAGCCGTCAGGCCCGCGAGAGCGGTCACGCCGCCCTTGACCCAGCCAGGCGCGCCTTGGAACGCCCGCATGGCGTCAGCGAGGCCGTTCAGCCAGTCCACTAGCGCCCCGCCACCCTCAGGGTTCACCAGCGGGGTAACAAGCTCGCTCGACAGGTCACGGAATGCGGCCTTCACGCGGTCAACCGCGCCGACCATCGTATTCTTCACGTTGTCAGCCGCGCCGCCGAACCGGTCCTGCATCCCGGCCGCTAGGGCGTCCAGAGCGGTCTGAGCGTCCAGAGAGCCCTCGGTGATCGACTCGCGCACCTGAGCGCCCGTCATGCCCATCTGTGAACCGATCAGGGTGGCGGCATCCACGCCACGTTGACCGAACTGCATTAGGTCCACCGCGGTGATCTTCGCCGCCGACTGGATCTGCGAGAAGATCCGCGTCAACTCCGAGATGTCCTGGTTCGACCCACCGGTGGCGGCGACCGCGTTCTCGATCGCGTCCAGGTACGGCACGACCTTCTGCGCCTCGATACCGAACCCAAGCATCTGCTGCTGCGCCTGGAGCCACACGTCACGCGCGAACGGCGACTCCCGGGCGAACTGGTCGAACTCCGCCATCTGAGCATTGACGGCCTCAGTGGAGCCCAGGAGCGTCGTCAGCGCCGCACGGGACTGCTGCTGCAGCGTGTTGTACGAGATGCCGGTAGCGGCCATCGCCGCACCGATGGCAGTAATGCCAGTACCGACAGCCAGGAGCGACCGGCCGACCATCGTCCACTCGCGCTCGTTGGCCCGCGCAGACTGGACCATCCGACCCATCGTCGTGGTGGCCGCGCCACCCATCCTCTGCTGCGACTTCTCGAACTCCGACAGCGAACGACCAGCAGAGCCGATCTGACGGTTGAAGTCCGAGACCTCCGCCCGAAGACGAACAACGATGCTGCGCTCGCGAGCCATCGAAACCTCCCCAGAGTCGGCACTTGTGCGGTTGAATAGGAGGCATGACTCAGCAGCAGAAGCCGCAGCGCGACGTCTGGTACCAGTCCCGGATCGTGTGGGCCGGGGTGCTCGCGCTGATCTTCGGCGTCGTGCTCGTCCTCGCGTTCGAGGATCAAGCCGGCGACATGGGCGCCGTGTTCCTGTTTGGCGGGCTGATCTGCATCGCCCTCTACCTGCTCCGGAAGTTCTTCACCCGTCGCTAGCCCAGCGAGTCGTCTTGCTTGACCTTCGGGCCCTCGCGCTTCCCGTCGGTGTGGTGCTGTCGGCGTGAGGGCGCTTGCTCACGGCGCACGTCCACGACGCGCAGCATGGTCCCCGGGTCCAGCTCCGGATTCTCCTTCTGGAACGACGACATCGCCGACCTGGCGTAGCAGATCGTCGAGTCGTCCGGCTCGTACCAGCCATCAGCGTCCGGGTCGTGCGAATCGACCCGGTACTCGCCACACCCACACGGGCACAGAAGATCCTGATCGTGGACCTCGAGCGCCATCGTCAACAGGAAGTCGAGCCCATCATCACGCGGGGAGCCCATGAACCGGGTAGGGAGCTTCGAGTAGTGCTTCGCCGTGCGGAGAATCCGGAGCCAACCGGGGTTATGCTTCAGCGCCTCGGCGAGAAAGGGGGCGTAATGCCCTTCGTTGGGTTCGCCGAGACCTCCATGAGCGCCCCGAGCAGCTTCTCGAACTCCGACTGCGCCGTAGCGTTCAAGCGCCGGAGACCATCCACGGACACCTTCGACGGCACGACGATCGCGTCCGCCAACCGGTGCAGCGCGGCCTCCATGTTCCAGGCCTCGATCTGCTCCTCCGTGGACTTCTTGCCCGGCTTCTGGTGGCCGAGCTTCTCCAGGTGCTTCAGGATCTGCTTCCCGCGCTCATCCGACCGGGCCTCGATCACGAACACGCGCTGCGAGTCGCGGATCTGGTCCTTGATGCGGTCGAACTCGTCGGCCAACTCCTGCGCTTCGTCACCGCTCGGGTCGGCCAGGGCCTCGGCCTTGATTGCGATCCGGTCCAGGTCGGCCACCAGGTCGGCGCGCATCGTCACCCGGACGGCTCGCCGGCCAGGTCGCACACCTTCCACGAACGCGTCGAAGTCGAAGTCCTCGGCGTCGAGCTCGCCGGTCACATCGACCGGCACCTCCTCGCCGAGAGGCTGGTCCTTGATGTCCGGGCGGTCCACCGTCTCGGTGGTCTCGGTGGCGGCGGTCTCGCCGAGTGCTTCGTCAGTCACGGGATGGTTCCTTTCACGGGGTCACGGGATGGGGTGTTGAACCCTGGGGTGGGCGTCCCGTGATCGCCCACCCCAGGGGGTCTGTCAGGCGCCGGTCGCGACCAGGACGTCCTCGAACGCCCGGGAGACGGTCACGTGCGCGGTGCGCTTCGTGTACCCGCCGGTGTCGGTCGCACGGCCCATCCCGCCCGCGGTGAGGACGTAGATACTGACCTCGTCCCCGGCCTCAGCCTCGGCGTCGTAAGACTTGCCGCCGTCGCGGTAAGCCACGATCACCTCGGACCCGAAGTCCTTCAGCGCCTGGAAGAAGAAGTCCTCCGTGGCGTCGATCTGCCCAGTCTCCGGGTCGAAGAACCGGTACACGTTCATCGCAGCCTCGTACGTCTTCGAGGTCGGAACCTGCAGGTCTCCCTCGTCGCACAGGGCGCCGTCAGCGGTCGTGGTCGGCGTACCAGCGCCGAGGTTGAACCCGTCCTTGCCGACGGTGCACGAAGCGTTCTGCCCCGCGTTGATCTCGGTAGCGGTCGGGTTGTTCGGGTCCGCCGGCAGCTCCTCGAGCAGCCAGAGGGTCTTCTTCGCATCTGCGAGCATTCGAGGCATGATGCAGCGCCCCTTTCATGTGAGGGTTGAGCCCACGGCGGGGCCTGATCAGGTGCGCCGGATGGCGCGGTTACCCGCCTCACGGGAGCGGGAGAATGTGTGAGCGGCGCTCAGGCCGCGCTGGGCGGCTCTGGGGCCGCCGGAAGTGGAGTACCGGCTAGGTCGTACATGTCCACAGCGAACGCCGGGTGCCCACGACCGGGGAGGATCACGTCACGGTCCAGCTGCACCGTCCGCGAGTCGTACGGCGGCCTCAGTGCCTCCACACGCCACAACGCGGACGCCGGGGCGAAGCCGACCAGCGCGTCCCGCACATGCGGGCCCATCGCCAGGGTGCCGATCGGGGTGGTGGCGACCATCGTCACGCCGAGCGGTTCTGCGAGGTCGCGCACGCCACCGAGCACGTTTGACTCGAGCGACCCCGCCGAGGTCCACAGCAGCACATAGGGGTACGTGGGCGCCTCCGGCACGTTGCCGAAGTAGGCCGTGTATGGCGTCTGATCAGCGATCCGCGCTTGCAGCGACTCGATGATGGCCCTCATCCGAACACGACCTTCTCGGCGATGTCCGCGAGGTGATTCTCGAACGCTGGCAGTTCGCGTTGCAGCGCCTCGCCGGGCTCCTCCACAGTGCCGCCCCCGCGAGATGACCCGAAGTAGGCGATGTTCGCCAGCGACCCCGGGCTGCCCTTCGTCGGGCCAATCTCGGCCTCGAAGTCATCCACCATGTCGTACGAGATGCCCCGGGCCACCGGTGAGAAGTGGGTCGACTTCTGCATCTGCGACATCAGGTCGTTCTTGATGTTCGTGGCCCCGCGCTTCACCACTCCGGACACGTCCGGGCGAAGCCGGGAGCTGACCGACGTCAGATCCGCAGCAGCAGCCCGAACCTCCGAAGTGTCAACGCTGATGCTGGCCATCAGGACTCCGACTGCCCCTTGGTCTTCTCGACCTGCTCAGTGAACTCCTGCGCGTCGACCTTCGGCTTCGCGGTGACCTTGCCGGACGCCCGCTTCGCACCCAGCGCACGACGCGGCTTCTCCGGCATCGCGATCTCGCGCACCTGGCCCTCGGTGGTCCGGATCTTGAAAGTCCTACGGCTCATTGATCTTCACGCCCTTTTGGTTGTCCTCGCACAGGAGCCGCTGGGCGGTCGCCTGTGACTGATCGTCGATCGATGCGACCCGCAGGGTTGCCCCTGCGAGGTGTGGAGTGTCCGGGTCGGACAACACGGTGATCACGTCATCCACGGCAATCACGGGCCCGAACGGGATACGCGCCACGACCCGCGACTGCGTGACCGTCACGCCCACAGAGTCGAACGTCGACTCGAACGCCAGGCCCGGATACCGCAGGTAGCACTTGCCCTCGTACACGGCCTCCCAGACCGGCACCTCTTCGCCGTAGTCGCCCACCGTCGTGCCGACCACTCGAGCGATTCGGCAGGTGCCACGCATGCGCTCCTCAGCGAGGCCGCGCAGCTCCGTCAGTCCAGCGATGAGCTCGTTAGCGAACGTCATCACAGCCACACAGACGGGCCGCAGCGGTCCGGGACGAACCCGGGACGGGTAGACCATGCGTCAGAGCGGCCGGCGGGAAGCAGCATGTCCCACTCCCAGTCCGTCAGACGCAGGTAGCCCAGGTCGTCTATCTTCGACCCCTCGCGGCGCTTGGTGACCGAGCCGTCATCGACACTCACAGTGGTAGAGGTCGTGCCCTCGGGGTTGCGAACCTTGCGGGCCACGACTGCGACCTCGACGTCAGCAACGGTCTCAGCGTCGGGATCTCCGAGTGCTACCTGCTCGGCGAGGGTCATGCCCATGCGCCGGAACCGGCCCTCGATGGTGCGCTCGACCTGATCGAGCCACTGCTGCCACTGGAGACGCTCAGTGTCGGTGATAGAGGAAGGGGAGCGGCCTAGTTCGGTCGCTACCTGCTCGACAGTGCCGTACGTCATTGCCGCTCCCCTTCCCTGCTATTCGTCGTTCTCGGTCGCCGGCTTCTCGGCCTTCGACCTCTTGGCACTGCGCTTGGGCGCAGGTGCCGACTTGGTGGCCTCCGGCTTCCACCCGGCCGCGAGGAACCGTTCGACACGATCCTTCGCGACCAGGGCGGAACCGGAGCCCGCCGGAGAGTGAAGGCGGACCCGGTCAGCCATCGTCAGGCCGCCGGGGTCTCGCCGGTGAGCCGGACGAACTTGGTGTCATCGGCGAGGAAGCCCACGTGGAACTCCGCCCGCACGCCGATCATGTTGTCCTGCCAGCCAGCCGTGACCAGCGTGCCGTCCTCGTTGAAGACGGGGTTGTCGCTGATGTCGATGCTGACGGCCTCGACCACGCCGTACCGGGCGTAGTCCCAGTCGCCAGCCACACCCACGGTCGCCGGGGTGCCAGGATCGCCAGCAGTACCCGCCTCGTAGGCGTTCGAGGAGCGGAACACCGGGCGGCCGAGTACCTGGCCGACCGAGCCCGTGGCGAGCGGGTTCGGGGACAGGATCGGGGAGCCGTTGGTGTCCCGGTTGGACAGGGCGAGGATCTCGGCCTGAGTGGACAGCGCCCACGCGTCCAGGTCGCCACCACCAGCATCCACGGCCGCCAGCGCAGCCAGGAAGCCCGCGTAGGCGTCAGTGGTGCCCGGAGTGTCGTTCAGCACCGATACGGTCGTTGCGTCGGCCAGGGTGTCGAAGTCGGCAGCCGGGGCGCCGATGCCGTGCAGAGCGGCCAGGTCGAACGTCTTCGCCAGCGTGCCCGGGAGGCGGCTGATGAGGGCGTTGAACAGCCCCGGCAGGTCGCGCCGGAACTCGTCCGAGTAGGTCTGCACGACGGCGATCTTGTGACCCTTGAGGGTCTTGTGACCGACGGTCGGGTTCGACACGGGCTTCCGCTCGGTCTCGCCCACGAACTGCGGGGTGGAGTCGGAGAGGATCTCCGGGATGACGATCCCGGCACCCGGCAGCACGACGCGACGGGCCAGGCCCATAACGACCGAGGCGGCCTCGACCTTCTGAATGATCTCCTGCGACACCTCGGCGGGCAGGAGTTCCGGCACCCCAGTGGTGCCACGGTTGATGTCGACCATGACTGGTCCTTTCGGCTAGATGCGCCCCTCAAGGGCCGCAGCGAATTGATCGGCCACGGACTTCTGCCCGTCGCCGCCCCTGGCCCCTTGGCTGGGGTCGGGGAGTGGTGTCGTCGGAGCGTTGAGCCGAGCCAGCAGGGTGTCGGCCTTGGCGTTCAGCTCGTCCTCGGTGTCACCGGTCAGGAACTCCGCGAGGTCTGCCGGGACGCCCTTCGCGAGCGCAACGGAGTTGCGGAGGTTCTGACGGGTGATCTCGGCGAGCTGGTCCTGGGCTTCCTTCGCGGCCAGTTGCGCCTTCTCCAGTTCGGAGAGGTTCGCCTTCTCGATCTGGTCGAGCTTGGCCTTGAGGTCCGCGGACGCCTTCTCGGCAGCCTTGCGTGCATCACGCTCAGCGGCGAGGGCCTTCTTCCCGGCCTCTCCGAGGTCGGCAGGCTCGCCCTGCGTCGCCCCGGCGCCCTGGTTCTGGCCCTCTTCGTTCTCGCCGGCCTGGGCCTGCTGCTCGTTGCTCTGTTCCGACATGGTTCTCCCAAATCGCTCGGGGGTGAACCCGACACCGCATCGCGCGGGCGGGTGGTCTATTCGGTGAAGATCTCGCCGCCCGACTCCAGCCAGGCGCGAAACTCCTTCTCGGCGCGTGCGGCCTGACCCGGCCGAACCGGGCCCTTGCCGTATGGGTTGCGGCCCTGCAGTGCGGCCTCATACCGCAGCCGAGCCGTCTCGAGGCGCCGCTGTGCCGCGGTCTGAGTGCCGGGCCGGAATGCTTCGTAGTCCCAGCCGCGCCACGAGCCGCCGGGGGACTGTCCGCCGGGGTATAGGTACCCGTGCTCCTCGAGGAGCCGCAGAGCCTCCGCACGTGAGGATGCCTGGTCGTATATGCCCTCCGGCGTCAGGCGAGCTCCTGGCAGGTCCAGGCCAGCCCGTCGCCGTCCTCGATACGTGCCGAGCTCGACGGTCGTAGGGTCACGACGGCGTCCCGCGATCTCCATGCCGCGGCGGGCATTGACTACGCGGTTCATGTCGGCGCCGTCACGGATCGCCTGGGCACCAGAGATGGTGAAGATGCGGTTCTGCTCTGCCTCGGACAGCGAGTCGAAGTAGGCGTACTGATCGACCAACAGGCCCTCAGATTCGGCAGCCTGCAGCTTCTGCGTCGTGGCGAGCTCATGGACACAATCGCAGCGCGGGTGACGACGGAAGCCCTGGTTCCACCGGTACCGGCGGCCGGCCATGATGACGCACCGACTGCAGCTCGGAGGGTTGAGCATCCGGATATAGCCGACACCGGCACGGGAGGCGGCATCGATCCCTGCAGCGCCCCTGCCGGCGTCCGCAACCTGCGTACGGACGATGCCCTGCAGCAGCTTGCGGCCCGCGTCGAGCGCGTTCGGGACCGGGACGCCCTGCCCAATGAGCGACAGTGTCCGATACGCCGGGGCCATCAGGCCCGCGTACAGCGGAGCACCCGAACTCATCCGCCCCGCGAGTGACCGCGGGTTCACGAACGCATCAGGCGCCCGCCACTGACCCGACGTCTGCACCAGCGTCTCTGCGCCGTAAGACGAGCCGGCCACGGCGGCCCGGTACTGAGCCTGCGCCACGACCGGCTCGAGATCAACAGCCGCATCGGACCACGAGGCGGTGATGAACCGTTCATCAAGGCCGCGCCACGCCGCGAAAGCTGCTGACACGGTCAGCACCTGCAGTTGCTGCATCCGGCGGTAGTGCGAACGAGTAGCCGGGACCACCGACTGCACGTCAGGCCCCTAGTTCGCGAGCCACCCGCGCCAGAGTCGGATCAGCGGACTCCTCAGCCTCACGCTTGAAGTACTCCCGCTCCCGGTTCTTGCGCGCCTCGGACCAGCCGAGCTCATCCCAGGCACCTTCGCGGGAGAGGATGCCCTGCGCCTTCGCCTTGGCGATCGCATCCATCCGCTGAGCAACGGTCGGGGTGGCCGGGTCGAACCACTCCACCTTGATCCGGTTACCCTGCACCCACTCGCCCGTGGCGAACCTGAGCGCCAGCGCGCCGACCCAGCCGAGCGAGACGCCCATCTGGGTGTTCTGCGCCTCGACAGAGCGAATCAGGCGTGCCTCAGAGGCGCGAATCGCACCCTCGCCGGCCGGGTTCGTCGTAGTGATGCCGAAGTAGTCCGGCGGCATCTTCGTCACCGACGACGCCTGCTTGGCCGCGATCGAGATCGATGTCTCGAAGTTCTTGAGGTCGGCGGCCGAGAGTTGCCCGACCTTCGCGTTCGCGTCGCGCAGCATGTGGATCGCGTCGAAGTACGCCTCGAACATCGGGATCGGCTTACCATCAGCGTCCACGAAATCGCCACGACCGACGCCAGCCATCCACATACGCGGGATGCCGTGCGCCTCTTGCGCGAACTGCATGTTCGTGAAGGATCGGGTGGCCGAGTCCACATACGGGATCAGCGGAGCCAGCCCAGAGCGTCCCGCCCACTCGCCGACACGATTACGGTGCAGGTGCATGATGACCGGCACCACGCCGAGGTTGTGCACGTCGCGGCCAACCTCGACCCAGCGGCCCTGTTGACGCTCGATCCAGATCGTCTGGTTCGGCAGGTACAGGGTCACGTTCGTCGGCGTGACGCCGTGCTCGTCCGTGCCGTAGAAGCGGCACGCGGCCCGCATCGTCTCCGTGCGAGCATCCACGATCGCGACCATCTCGCGCGGAGACTCAGCCCGGATCAGCGGCCGAGAACTGTCGGACTCGTTCGTGCCGACCGTCCAGAACGAGCGCCCGAACGTCCACGAATCATCCGAAGACTGCGGCACCTTCGCGTCCATGTTCGACGCGTCCCAGATCGCCCGCAGCTGCGGGTCCGCGGTGTCCTCACCCGGCAGCGACAAGTAGCGCACCTGCTGGCGGTCCGTGTGACCTGTAACCAGGGTGTCGCACCAGGACACGAACACCATGAAGTCGCGCATGTTCTGCGGAATCGCCATGCCCAAGTGCTCAACTCGAGCCTCGCCCTCGCGGTAACGCAAGTGCTTGATGTCGTCCCGCTCACGGTTCGTGAGCAGGTTCCGCATCCGCTGGATAAGGTCGATCTCGTCGGGGGTCAAAGCCACAACATCCCCCTTCGGTCAGCGAGGCAGTCGGAAGTACGC
>JACYYK010015437.1_pt1 | contig 19255 bp, 15 predicted proteins | sample 8236871 | NCBI WGS metagenome assembly JACYYK01 (sample SAMN14103087, study PRJNA606662) | landfill metagenome | isolation source: landfill solid waste inoculated with endophyte fungus Paravalsa indica | place: India:New Delhi, Okhla landfill site | collected 2017-11-05 | reverse complement strand
AACCAAAAAGCCAAATATAGAATAACTGCTTCAACCAACGTGACATATAAACCAACTGCCTGATTACTGAGTAATCTACTATCAATAGACCGTACAATTGGTAAAATGACAATGATTAAAATACCTAGGAGTAAAGTAAGCATATTGCCCAATGTATGACTTTCACGACGCCATACCGTCCAAGCATTCCAAAGTAATAGAACCCCTAACAACGAATATAAAATTGCTAATGGAATCAAAATAAGGATAACACCAACATAAAAAATTACTCTTAACCATTGGATATCCATTAGCTCAACCAAAAACATTAGTGTAATTCCAAGTAGTATTACTGAAAAATTTGCCAAAACCCCATTTAATAATCGAAACTTATTTTGACGCATACTTAACACTAATGCGGTGATACAAGTCACAGTTAATATCAGCAATAGAATCAACGGCACACTAGCGACACCATTTATCATAGTCATTTCCGCCATACCTCCTATAATCATGTTTAACACATATGAAAATTATACAAAAAGACCGGCTAGAAGACTACTAAATCATACAACAAATAAGGACACGTTACAGGGTATCACTTTTATGATATTCTTAATTAAGATTATTTCAAAAAAGAAAGATAAATAAAATTATGAAAAAGAAAATTATTACCGTTGTTGCGGGAATACTTGCAATTATCCTAATCGTCGTTGTCTCAGAACACTCCCAAGATACGACTAGTCATCATGACAGCAATGTCAGTGCTAGTAAATGGACCAAAAAATCCTTTGACAAACTAAAAATTGGTGATTTCAATAAAAATGGCCAAGGTGGCGCAAGCTACGAAGAAGTTATCGCTAAATATGGTCGACCAGACAAAAAGTCAAAATCAAAGACTAATGGCTATACAATAACTGTTGTTTCTTGGAAGAACATAGCTGGCGATTATACTGGTGTCACGCTAACCTTCTTAAGTCAAAAAGATACAACTAAAACTGCCAAATTAACTTCTAAGACCATATTAGATTCGAAAACCATCAATTTGGCTAAAAAATGGACGATGTCTAACTACAACGCCATCACACTTGAAGACAAAGATAGTAATGAACATGATGGTGATTCATTAGATAGCTTAACTAATAAGTATGGTAAGCCAGCTTCGTTAACCCTTGCCCGGATTAATGGTAAAGTCCAAACTAATGCCGTTTGGCATAACACAAATGGTGGTGCTAACGGAACTGTGTCTGTTGATTTTTCAGAACAAAATACCGCAACTGATAAAAAACAAGAAAAATTACGCTAAATAAAAATAGGTTTGAAACTTCACCCATACTGTAGCACCTGGGAATCAGCTTCAAACCTATTTTTTTATTTTATGCTAATTAATTAAAAAAATTACCGTCTGCAATGTCCGCCAATGTATCTCTTGAAGGAATAAAGAATAACTGACCGCTCAACAATGTTGAGAATGTTAGTAGAAAATCTGACTTCTCTAACATTTGCTCTAACATCTGCTTTGTAACCTGCCAGTGGCGAGCATAACCAATGAAATAAGTACCGGTATAATCCATGGCCGGATCAGAAAATGGGACATTCATACGAATAATTTTCTGTTCCTCACCATCAATTTCTAATTTAGAAGCAACGTTGTGCGCATTTTCCAATTTATCATCATCATCTAATTCCATATCATCAAATTTATGACGACCAACAGCCTTTTCTTGATGTTCAACGGATAGATTTTCCCAAAATGCCATATCATGCTGCCATTTTTGCGCAAATGCATAAGATCCATTTATAAAATCAGAATCCTCGTCACCAATAATTGCATAATCAGCAGCATCCTCAGGGGCTGGTGCCTCAGTACCATCAATAAACCCGATAATCGCACGCCCTTCTAGGTAGCGAAAACCCTTGGTCTCATCGATAACTGTTGTAACTGGTGCCAATAGCTTCATAAATTGACGAACAATTTCATAGACGACCGCTTCTTCACTCGCGCGAATATGCAAAAAAATGTCGCCATCACTAGCTGGCATGCTATATTCTGCCCCAGTTAATGTTTGATAGGTCTCTAGTTCCTGCGGCTTTTTCGCATTTGGAAATAGGTAGTCCCATGCCTGATTACTAAACCCGATAGCAACCTGTAAACCTGCTTCTGGTTTGCGAATACGCATTGAACGGATGATAGCCTGTGACATATCAGCAAAATTTGCAACTTGCTCTTGTTCATCAGTCAAATCTTGGCGATTCAATGCCAAAACAATAAATGATACATTCTTACCTGGATCTTTCCAAACATCCTGCGCTAGGCTCGCATTAAACATTTTAGGACACCCTCCAAAAAAATATTTTTTAATATACCTTAATCATACCATAGATAACTACTATTTAGAACATCCCTTTTATGCTAATTTTCTAAATAATAAGACCTGACTTGAGAAGTAAAGTCTCCCGCTTGGGTGGGGTCATCATAACGGCCTATATTCATCAATTCATCACCTGAGAATTTGTTACCGGTTGCTTGATCAACATAAATTCCTTCTGGTAATAGCCCAACAAGCTTGGTGATAGTGAAATTCTGTTGAGACGAAGCCAAAAGTCTAAAATGATAAACCAAAACGTCATGACCGTCTGGACTAACGAATTCCCATGCCGCTTCATTGCTTTGGAACGGATCCTTCAACCGATAAAAATCACCAAATTGAATGAGATGACGGTGTGCCTTATAAAAAGCAACTTGTTCTTTCACCAACTCCTTCTCTGCGACGGTCATTTGTTGTACATCAAGTTCATAACCAAACACACCGGAACTGGCAACGTCTCCTCGTGTTTGCAATGAAATAGTCCGTTGTGTTTGCGGATTTGGCACTGCTGCAACATGCGCCGTCATACTAGAAACCGGATAGCCAAATGTTGTCCCATATTGAATTTTAATACGTTCAGCAGCATCAGTACTATCTGATGTCCAAGTTTGTGGGAAATAATAAAGCATCCCAGCATCAAAGCGACCACCACCACTTGAACAACCCTCAAATAAAATATCGGGATAACGTTTTGTCAAACGATCTACTAAGTCATAAACGCCAAGTATATATCGGTGAGCAACTTCTCCTTGTTGTTCACTGTTCAAAACAGCAGAATAAACCTCAGTCATATGACGATTCATATCCCATTTAATATAATCAATCGGTACCCGATCAAGAATCGCAATCATTTGTTCGTAAATATTGTCGACAACTTCTGGTCGAGAAAAATCCAACACATATTGATCTCTTGATAACGACATTGGCCGATTAGGAATGCGAATCGCATAATCTGGATGCTGACGATACAAATCTGAATTTTCTGAAATCATTTCGGGCTCAAACCATAAGCCAAACGCCATATTCTTAGCATGTACCTTTTCAGCTAAACCACGTAAACCACCACCGCTGGCTAACTTACTTGTATATTCATACCAATCACCCAATGAACGACGATCGTCATCACGTTGACCAAACCAACCATCATCCAAAACAAACATTTCAATTCCTAATGGTGCTGCTTCGTCTAAAATTGCTTCAATTTTTTTAGCACTAAAGTCAAAATAGGTAGCTTCCTAGTTGTTAATGACAATTGGTCGATCTTGATATTGATGAGTACCACGAGCAACCCGTTCACGTAACAAATGATGATAAGTCTGTGACATACCATTCAAGCCTGCATCTGAATAGACTAAAATCGCTTCTGGAGATTGAAAACTTTCGTTTGGTGCTAATTGCCAGCTAAAGCCAGCTTCATTGATCCCCGTCACGAGACGTACTTGATCAATATAGTCTTTTTCAAAAGTAAATTGATGATTTCCAGAATAGACTAGTTGAATTCCCACCGCCTCACCAGTTTGTTCTGTAGTATTAGGGTCAACTGCAATAACAAATGGATTCATGTGATGTGAACTGGCTCCACGACGACTACTAAATGTTGTAATGCCTTGGCGTAAAGGTGCTCGCTCAACCTGGCGCTCATGGAATTGTGAGCCAGGGAACGAAATAACCTCCATAGCTTGTTTTGGAAAATCAAGTTGTAACGAAGCGACTTTTTCAATACTAAATGAGTATTCACTTTCATTGAAAACCTGCGTTGATCGTGTAATCACGGCCCGATTAGCATAAATTGTATAGTAAAGCACGACCGATGCATTTAACGTCGCATCTTTTAATTTAATAGCTAAGGTCTGTGCTTCTTCCTCTTGTTTGACATATGTTTGCGGCAATCCTGTCAATGATGGTTTCCCTGGGAAAATTTCATATGAATCATAACGAAAATCAGTTGCCAAGGCACCGTCTGCAGATTTAATGACAATTGCGGGACTTCTAAAATCACCGGTTTGATTACCAGCAAATTCTTGTGGCAACACATCCTTGGAGTAATGCCGATCGACTGCCCCAGGCCGACCTGCCAGATTAGGAGATAATCCCCGTTCATATCTTGGATAATGACGAGAGCCATGATATCCCGTCACCCGTTTACCAAAATATAAATGACTTAAAATACCGCCTTCTTCAATCGACATTAAATATGAAATTTTTTCATTTCTCAAATGGAACGTCCGTTGCGCTTTATCAAACGTGATGACTGCTTTTTCCATATAATCCTCCATAGCTGCGGCTCATCCTTCTTTTATCACTAAATTAATAAATAAACTTCTATTAATATTGTAACCGCTTACTTAAAAAGTAACAAATGATTAAAAAAGCCCACGACCTTCCTTTAAAACAGAAAGTCATGGGTTTTGGATGTTATTAAACTGGTTAACACATCCCATAAATTATTCAGTAATTATTTAACGAGCTCTCGCCGAACGTAACCGACTATTTGTCACAATTTCAATTTGTCGTAACGTTGCTGCATCAACATGCAAGCCACTCGCTATTTGACCAAATGTCCACGTTGGGTGGCGCTCACATAGATCATGAAAATGGGCAATCAGTTTGTCATTGACCTGTGGTTGCGTCGCTGTTTGTGATTCCCCAGCAACAAAATTAGTGACATCTGTCTTCTCGAAACTATAATGTAAACGACTTGGTCCCATTGCTCCAGTTGCAAAATCCATTGTACTTTTCCTCCCAATTACCAGGTTAAAAATATCAACAACAACTCCTATGGAAAATATATTAACACTTTTATTAAACAAAATAAAGCTAACTTTAATAGTTTAACCTTAAATTTTAATTCGTATTTTTTAGATTTATGCTTAATTATTTTTAAATATTAAAAATAAAGTTCGCTTATTATGCATAAACGACGTAAAAAATTACGTATAATAAAACACTCGTTAGACTAGTTAAAAGAAAATAATAAAAAAGAGATATCATTTACAAAGGATATCTCTCATAACATTTACTCTACGGACGTACTGTCTTTTCATTTGTTTCTCTGGGGAACTTAAGCATAAAAGTGATTAAGAACGAAACCGCCAAGAAAACAGCGACAATCATATATGGATAACTTGGGTGAAGATCCAACAATGCACCGGCAACTAATGGACCAATCACATTACCAACACTAGTTAGTGACATATTCAACCCATTAATAACACCCTGATTATGTGGGCTAATTTTAGTCAATATAGTCGTGATTGCAGGACGAATCAAATCAAATGCTTCAAAGACCAACAAGGTTGCTAAAATAACACCAACCTTTGACTGTGCAACTAGGATCCAAATCGTACCAATCAAAGAAAACAAGAAACAATATTTAATGATATTCTTTTCGCCAAACTTAGATACTAACCAGTCGAACATCGCAACCTGTAAGAACAAAGATAGTGCCCCGTTCAAGGTCAACACCAAAGCGATATTATTCAAACTAAAATGATGAACCTGGTTAACGAATAGACTATAAATACTTTCAAAGCCTTGCAATCCAAATGACGAAACAAGTATCAAAACAAATAATATAATGCCCGACTTACCCAATATTTGCATCATATTGTCATGCTGTTCAAGGTTGTCTTGCACATCAACTTCATATTCAGCCAGATTTTGTTGTTCAAGTTCCTTCGGTAACATGAAATACATCGCAATCATACTGATGATTCCTAAAGTACCTGCAAACCAGAAAGGTAACTTATAATCAATATTGGCTAGTAAACCTCCTAAACCAGGGCCTAAGATCAGACCACCTGAAAAGGCAGCCGATAGCCAACCAATGGCACGTGCACGATACTTTTTTGTTGTAATATCAGCAGCCAAAGCCATTTCAGTTGGCACAATCATTGCTGCTGAAATACCCCCGATGATTCTCGAAACATCAAAAACCAATAATTGATTGGTGATTGCGAATAAATACTCTGAGACAGTAAACAAAAACAACCCCAATAGTATAATCGGTTTACGCCCTATTTGATCAGAAATTCGCCCAATAATTGGAGAAGCAATGAACTGCGCAAAAGCAAACAGCGCATTCATGACCCCCATATCAAACCCAGACAAATTTAATTCATTCCTTAAAAAAGGCATGACGGGAATAACAATAGAAATCCCTAAACAAACTAAAAATTCACTAAAAATTAAAATAAACAGAGCCTTTTTAACTGTTTTTGACAATTCCCTTCCTCCTTAATGTTATAACCGCCAGTTCATTGAATTCATAATTCTCAACCATTAGCTAAAACTTTATTTGTATTTGAGACTAATTTTAATATCATAACAGAGAAAGATAGATAAAGTCCACTAAAATATATTTTTATTTCATTTAACCTGGCCAATAAGTAAAATATCAAATCGTAACATTTCATGAAAATGGTATAATATGAGCACTATAGATTTTAAGGAGCTAAAATGTCTACACGTCAAAAATTTATTCGCAATTTTGCCATTGTTGCCCATATTGATCACGGTAAATCAACCCTTGCTGACCGTATTATGGAAATGACTAGTACCATCTCAGAACGAGAAGCTGAAGACCAACTACTTGATGATTTAAGCGTTGAAAAAGCACATGGTGTGACTGTCAAATCACGAACTGTTCGGAACTATTTCATTGATGATCACGGCGATGAATATCAATATAACTTGATTGATACCCCTGGTCACGTGGACTTCAACTATGAAGTCTCACGTAGTTTATCAGCTACCGATGGTGTTCTATTACTGGTCGATGCGACAAAAGGTGTGCAAGCCCAAACCGTTGCTAACTATCGCCTTGCAAAAGAAGCTAACCTAGTTATCATCCCCATTGTCAACAAAATTGATACCGCTGCAGCTGAGGTTGAAGCAACTATTAATCAACTGGGTGATTTGGATGATGCCTTTACGCCAGAAAACATCATTAAAATTTCTGCTAAAAGTGGCCTTAATGTTGAAGCAGTCTTAACAGCTATTCGTGACCGCATCCCTGCACCAGCCGGTGATGAAAACTCAGCTTTACAAGCCCTAGTTTTCGACTCAAAATTTGATCCTTATAAAGGTATCATTGTTCAGGCGCGACTCGTTCAAGGAACGTTAAATAACAATGATCAAGTATTATTTATGGCCAACGAAATTAAATCAGGCATTAAGGAAATGGGTGTATTCGCGCCATTGATGACGCCAGTTAAACAATTAAGAGCTGGTGATGTCGGTTTTATCGTCACTGGTATCAAAGACCCTGAAGCTGTGAAAGTTGGAGATACAATTACCCTAGCTAAACAACCTGTTGCGGCCGCCCTACCTGGTTATCAAGACGTGGAGCCCATGGTTTATGCTGGTCTTTACCCTCACGGCAGTGAATTTAAAGATTTAAAAGTTGGCATTGAAAAACTTGCTCTGAATGATGCTGCTTTTCAGTACGAACCCGAACAATCCGAAGCCCTTGGTATGGGATTTCGTGGTGGTTTTTTAGGTATCTTCCATTTGCAAATTATTCGTGAACGTTTGAAAGAAGAATTTGGCTTAGATGTATTGACCACTATGCCTAATTCGACCTATCGCGTTACTGTTAAAAATGAAGACGAACCAATTTATGTTGAAAATCCAACCCAGTTCCCAGATTATGGACAAATTGTTTTAGTAGAGGAACCTTATATGTTAGCTAAAATGACCATGCCTAATGAGATGTTAAATGACGTCATGCGTTTGGCAGAAGGTCGACGTGGTGAATTGGTTGACTTGGAAACCATTGGTGCTATGCTCTTAGTTACTTATCGGATGCCAATTTCAGAAATTGCCTATGATTTCTTTAATGAGTTAAAGTCTGTTTCGCATGGTTTCGCCACCCTTTCAACAACGTTTGATCAATACCAACCATCAGATTTAGTTAGAATTGACGTTGCTATCGATTATGCCAAAATTGACGCACTAACTTTCGTTGTCCATCGATTAAAAGCTAATCGTATGGGTATCGAACTGGTTGACAAACTGAAAGATTTAATTCCTCGTAAACTACAAGCAATGCCAGTACAGGCTATTGTTGAAGGACGAGCAATTGCTCGCGCTGATGTGCCGCCTTTGCGTAAAGCTCAAGCTTCAGGTACGAAAGTATCAAAGAAACAACAACAGATGCGTCGTCAAGGTGTGAAAAAGAGTGATATTGAATTACCACAATCCGTCTTTGATGCTGTTTTACAAATGAATAGTAATTAAAAACGAAACCCGCTCATCAAAATGAACGGGTTTCGTTTTTTAATTATTTTTCTAAATCAATCGTTCGACTAATGATGTAAACAATAATTGCTCCGATAACTAAAGCACCAAATTCACCCAATGCGGTCCAAGCATATGTTGCCCAGAATGGTGTCTTAGCAATATAGTATAGTTCAGCAGCAATCACCCACATCATCAAAGTGTCAACCACAGTACTAATAGCCAGACGTGCCACAATACTTTTAACATGCTTAGCCAAATAGTAAGAAATTGATAACATCAACAATGTCTGCAAGGTACCAACAATCATGTCAACAATCCCGTATGGCGACCAAATATTAGCAATAAATACACCCAGCGTGATAGCCACGATATAGCGTTTATTAAACACTGCTAAATGATTAAAGGCTTCAGAAAAGCGCAATTGAACCGGTCCATATGAAGCAAATGGTAGTGCCACAGTTGCCACCACGTAGAGTGCGGCGATAACAGCTGTTATTGTCATATTTCTTGTTGAACTAATTTGATGAGTTTTTTGTGCCATATTTTCTACTCCTAGTTTTTTTGAGTGGGATGGTTACGAACCACTGTTATTTAAAATAGCACTATCAAATAATAATTGCAACTACCTGTATAGATTAGAAAGATACGGCAATTGGCTGATCACGGAATGATTCAACTAAAGCTGAATCAAGCGTTAATTGAATAATGACATGGTTGTTGAAATTATCACCTAATGCTTTAATCTCTGGGTGTTTTTGTAAAGTTGCTTGCACTTGATCGTCAGCGATGACAGATGCGGCAACATGCTTTGAACTAAACCGTGCGCCTGTCTTTTCATCATACCAAGTAGTGACCGCAACCACACCATTACGAGCAATATTGGCTGTACGTTCTGTATCCGAACCAGTAACGACAAAGAAAACATTGTCATCACTTGCGGATTGCTTGAAGGTGACAATGCTTGCCGTTAAATTCCCCGTTTCTGACTTTGTCGCAAGGACAAAAACATTTTCTACTTTAGCTAATGTATTGTTAAACACATCATCACTATTACTATCAGTATTGCTACTAAACTTCTTCCGTTGTTTTAAGATGGTCAACGTTGTTAATGGGATAATTAAAACAATATAACCGATAATAGTTATCAAAATACCCTGTAGCCAAAAACCGCTCACATTAAATAAACTAACGATGCCTAATGATATAAAAATTGTGATAAAAAATATAATAAATAACTGAATAAATCTTTTGGGATACATGTTTGTTTTCTCCTTCACAAGTGATTTTATCACAAAACACTAGTGCTACTCAAAACATATTATGGTAAAACTATATACAATTCAATAATTAATGATATTCATCATTATCAAAAATAAAACAGCATAAAAAAATAAGACAATCCCGAAAGTTTCAATTTCAGGCATTGTCTTATTTTAGTCAATAATCAAATGTATGCTTACAATTGACCCCATGCTTGTGAAGCAATTGATGGGAACAAGTAAACCATGCGTTCTAGTTCAGCTGGACCAAACTTAAACTCAATAGCTGGCAACAAAGCATCGATGACATCTTCTGCCTTGTTAGAAACCTCTGTTGCCCCCACTAGCTTGTGATCAGCATCAAAAATCAATGTATTATGACCGATTTGCTCTTTGTCAACTTGACGATACCAGTCCCCTGACAAGTCATTTTCAACGATCGTGTACTTGTCTGGATCTGCTTGAGCTTCAGCAACAGTCACACCAGCCTTAGCGATACGAGGTGAAGTGAACACAACTGATGGAATTACTGGATATTGAATAGCGTCAGTTGTTTCACCAGCAAATGTGTGCATCAAATATGTTGATTCAAAAATTGCTGTTGGTGTCAACTTTGGTTGCTCTTTATCAATCACATCACCAGAAGCGTAAATATTTGGTACTGAAGTACGTAGATGATCATCTACTTCAATACCCTTTTCATTAAACTTGATACCAAGTTCTTCAAGACCTAAGTTTTCAACGTTTGGAATTCGACCAGTAGCATCTAATACCCAATCAGTGTCAATATTTAAATCACTGCCACGAACAACCAAGCCATTTGCACCACCGACGATTGCTTCTACTTCAATTTCACGGACAAACTTAACGCCCTTTGATTCTAGGTCAGAGATAACCGTTTCAACGTATGGTTGGTGGTAAGCACGTAAGGCCTTGTCACCATGCAAAACAACTGTTACTTCTGAGCCAGCTGCTTGAGCCATTGTTGCAAATTCCATTGCAATATAACCAGCACCAATAATCGTTACTCGCTTAGGCATCTCACTCAAATTCATAAACTCTTCTGAATCATGAGCTAGGTCATCACCAGGAATATCCAAGCGATGTGGACGTAGACCTGTTGACAAGACAATGTTTTCAGCCGTCTTTTCCTCACCGTTTACTTTAACGGTATGGTTATCAACAAGGGTACCGCGACCAAATAGGATATCAATATCTGAAGAATCCAACAATCCTTGAATGAAATCTGGCAAACCAGCGATAATTTCGTGCTTATGTGCTTGGTTTTCAGACCAATTAATTTTAATATCACCATCGACAATACCATGGACTTCTTCTAAGTGACGCTTCAAAGCGACAGGTGAATCCAAAGCAATTTTGGCATTACATCCACGATTTGGGCAAGTTCCTCCAATAAGATCTTGCTCGACAACAGCTACTTTCTTACCTTTAGCTGCTAATGGTGCTGCACCATCAAACGTCCCATGACCACTACCGATATACAATACATCATAATCATATGCTGTCATTCTGTTTCTTCCTCCCGTGGAATTTTACTAAAAGTTCTCAATCAGCTGATATCTCTTAAATCAACCGTTACACCTAGTATATAAGAAAAGTATCAAGCGTGCATTTATTTTAGCTTAATTTTTTGCATTACTTAAAAATTGCTCCAGTTGCCATCACAATAAATTCTTCAACCTCAGCATCAGAAACTGTCAGGCCATTTTGGATACGTGATTGTAATAACCACTGCATAGGCTGAATCGTTTGCGCAACAATCAAATCAACACTACCTGTTACTAATAAACGTTGTCGGTATGCCTGTGTAATAACGGCCAATAACTCATTATTTAATAATGAACCACTGTTCTGTAATTCTGCTGGTAAAAATTGTGGATTTGCTAGCATTGCTGCTAGAAATTCAACCTCCTTCACATTATTTTTAAAGCGTGCCGCATACTGTCTGAGGATATCCGCAAATTGTTCCTTAATTGGTAAATCTGCCGCGGGCATTGTCATATTGTTGATTAGCAAATTTTGTACCTGCTGGAATAATTTCCCCAACAAATCTGCTTTATTATCATAATAAACATACGCCGTTGCAACTGAGACACCAGCTCGCTTAGCCATTTTATTAATACTTAAATTGATAATTCCCTGTTCTGCAACTAAATCAATAGCTGCCTCGGATAAAGCTGATATTTTATTTTCATCTCGTTGTCTCATGATTCTATTTTAGCCTGTTTAATCAAAAAAAATAAGAGTGAACCTTTAAATTAAGGTCACTCTTATGATTTTATTTTAGAAATACTAATTATTTAATACTTGCTAAATATTTAATAAAGCGATCCAAGCCTGCTTGTCCCTCTGCATCACCCTTATAGACACCAGCATCTTCAAGCACGCGAACGAATACTTTACCAACTTCTTCTTGAACAATTTCTGTTACCGTAGCTGGACTGACTTGTCGACTTTGCTTAATTTGTTGTGCCCAATCACGATGACCTTCGGCAATTTCATCAAGTGATGCACGATCAATTAAGAATTCTTCAACCTTCTGCGATTCCTTTAATAAGCGTGCTGGCAAAATAGCCAAGCCCATCACTTCAATCAAACCGATATTTTCTTGCTTAATGTGTTGGACATCGGCATGGGGATGGAAAATTCCCATTGGATACTCTGCTGAAGTCCCATTGTCACGAAGAACTAAGTACAACTCGTACTTACCATCTTTAAACTGCGCAATTGGTGTGACCGTATGTTGACGATCACCTTCATCACTAGTTGCAGAAATCATTAGTTTTTCATCAGAATACTTTTCCCAAGCCCGACGAATAAATTCACCAGCTGCCACAACATCAGCTGCATCAGTTGCGGATACTCGGAAAGCAGTCATTGGCCAATTCAATACATCAACTGAAACATTTTCATATTCAGGCAAAGCAACGTGTTGCTTGACCTCTGCCTTCATCATTGGAAATGCATGACGACCTGCTTGATAATGCTCTTGTGACAAAATTGATCCACCAACAATTGGCAAATCCGCATTTGAACCAACCATGTACATTGGATACCGCGTAACAATTTGCATTAGACGTGTAAATGTCCGTAGACCCATCTGCATTGGTTGTCGTTTAAAGTTAACAAAAATGGCGTGTTCTTCAAAATATGCATATGGAGAATAATGCCAACCCCAAGTTTCATTACTGAAATTCTCACGAATAAAACGGTGTGTCAAACGTGGCGCTGCTGTCACTGTACCAAGATAACCTTCATTAGTATAATCTAATGCAGTTGGCGGATACGTAGCTTTCGGCGCACTAGCAGCGGCCTTAATTTCAGCAGTTGTCTTTTCCGGCTTTGACAAATTGATTGTAATCTCAATGTCCCCGTACTTTGAGTCATAGGTAAAAGCAATATTTCGAGCAATGTCTTTCACTTTAACATTTTCAACTGATTTGCTAACAAAATAATAATATTTAACCGCTTGTTCAGGATCAACCTTGTACAAGCGTTCAAACTCAGTTGCCAAAACATCTGGTGTCGGCGTCACAATGTTTAGCAATTCCGTACGATTAATGGCTGCTTGCCAGCCCATTTCAAACTTAACGTCTTGGATTGCAATCAATTGATCAGCTAACTCGCTTAAATTAGTATCCGTATTACCCGTTAGACCCTGCGTAATAGTCGTAACACCTAACTTAGCTAGTACCAAATTTGTTCGATAAACCGTTTCGGCTTCTGAATAAGCATGCATGGCAACTCCCCATGCAACGAAATTCATTACGGCTTGACTTTGTTCTTCATTCAATGACTTCATTTTAAAAATTCGGCCTCCTACAAGGCATGTGTACCATCAACGATATCAGCTACAAAGAATGATGCTTGGTAACCAATCTTTTCGTTGTAAACTTTACCAACGGCTGCAGCAAAATTATCAGCTTCAGACTTGGCAACTAAGGCAATCGCACTACCACCAAAGCCAGCACCAGTCATACGAGCACCTAAGACACCTGGTTGTGCCATAGCAGCTGAAACCAATGTATCTAATTCAACACCCGTCACTTCATAATCATCACGCAATGAATTATGTGATTCTGTCAATAATTCACCAAAGCGCTTCATATCGTGATCTGATAAGGCCTTTTTAGCCAAAACAGTTCGTTCATTTTCAGCAACTGCATGACGAGCACGACGTTGATTTACTGAACTACTAATGTGATCAACGATTTTTTCAAATTCATCAGTTGTTAAGTCACCTAATGATTTGATATCAGTCACTGCTTGTAATTCTTCAAGCGCCTTTTGCGTCTCGGCACGACGTTCATTGTACTTTGAATCAACCAATTCACGCTTTTTGTTTGTTGTCATGATTACTAAGTCATAATCACCAAAGTCAGATGGGACCATTTCATAGTCCATTGTGTTTGTATCTAAGAAAATAGCTTGCTTTTCTTGACCAAAGGCAACCGCAAATTGATCCATAATCCCTGTTTGCAAACCAAGATAATCATTTTCTACGGCTTGACCAAGCTTTACTAATGATAAGGTATCCATACCGTAATCAAATAAATCATTCAACATAACACCGATCAACAATTCTAATGATGCCGATGAAGACAAACCTGATACTGTTGGCATATCACCAACAATAGCCAAGTTAAACCCACGTGGTACTTCATGGCCTAATTTGCCCATTTCACTAATAACACCACGTACATACTTTACCCAGCTATCATATTGGCGAAGTTCCAAATCATCTGTTTTGAAAGTAACCATCCCAGCATCTTTAAAGTTTGCTGAGAATGCATGGATTTCATCATCATCACGTAATGATACTGCAGCATATGTTCCAACACTAATTGCGGCTGGGAACACATGACCACCATTATAATCAGTGTGCTCACCGATCAAATTAACACGTCCTGGTGAGAAGAAAAAGTGCTCTGCAGCATGTCCAAAACGACGTTGGAATGATTCACCTAATTCTTTTGTAAGAGTCATAATTAAATACCTTTAAAATTCCTTTTTTAAATTATTTCTTTTCTGCTTCTTCCTTACGCAAACGTTCCTCAAGTTGACGAACTATCTCAGCGTGCTTCTTTTCAGTTAGTGTTACCTTAAACCAGTAAATAAGAACTGAAATAATAATCAAAGCGATTGGGATGTAGAACATAAACAAGTTAAATGACTGCATACCAGCATCAGTAATATCCTCAGGCTTTGCTGAACCAGTCATACCAGCAGCAACAGCAGCGACACCAACGATACCATTAGCGAAAGCACCAGCTAACTTATCAATCAATGGACGCAATGATAATGTCACTGATTCATTACGAATTCCCAACTTCCATTGTCCATACTCAACAGAATCAGTAATTGTCATCAAAACAACCAAGAACAAGATTGGATATGGTGAGAAGAACAACGTAATCGCTGTTAATACTAATGGTAAGCTATTTGCTGAGAATAGGAACAGTGCATAACCAATCAACATGATAATTGCACCTGTCGTAAAGATCGTACGACGTGAGAAAAACTTTGACAATGTTGGGAAAATTGAAACTGCGACAATTCCTTCAATGGCGGTAAAGATTCCAACTAAGTAGAACTTATCTCCGGCCCCCATGACATACTTGAAGTAGTACAACAACATTGAATTTGTAGAAACATAAGCTAGTGCAAACAAGAAGTATGACAATGCTTGCCACATTAATTGGTCATTCTTGGCAACAGCTGTAAAGATAGCCTTGATGCCAGCTTTTTCAGTATTCTGACGAACAATGTTATCTTCTTCTTTCGTTCCAAATACAGTTAGCAAAACACCACCGTATGCAACTACCGCAATAACAACGGCAAATCAGAACCAACCAGTCTTTGTTTCAGCATGTGATCCAAGAAAGATTAATGAGAAGAATGTTACCAATGGGATAACAACAATTTGAACACCTTGTTGACCTAAGGTTGATCCGAAACGCGCAATTGTTCCGAATTTCTCACGCTTTTTACTATCCAAAGACAAAGCGGGTAACATTGACCAGAAAGCCACATCCTTGAATGAATAGAAACCATCCAGTGTAATAAATACAATTCCAAACAAGATAATGTATAGCACTGGGTGGCTAACATTTAAACCACCAAAGTCAGTAAAGATGACAATCAACAGTACTGAACTAATTAATCCAGCGACCACCAACCATGGCTTGAACTTTCCCCAACGAGTACGAGTGTTATCAACCACACCACCAATAACTGGGTCGAAGATAATTTCGACAACACGCAAGGCAACAATCAGACCAGTTACCCAACCAATCATTTTGTCATTAAACCCTGCATCCGAGGTGTTGAATAACTGACTTGTCACGAACATCATAAAGTATGTACTTAATGTTGCATAAAATGCATCGTGACCAAACGCTCCTGCCGCGTACGACAAGTACTGTTTTACCATTTTCATAATATAATTCCTCCAAAGCACGTCTGTGCATATCTACAATATTAATGATAAAGCGCTTTCAAACGTATATTTGCTTATTTTAAACCAAAAAAAAGGACAAATTGAAAGTATGCTCAAGTCGTATCAAGCTGTTTTTTGGCATTTATGTTTGCCATTTTCTAAAATTTAAGGGAGTAACCCCTGTTTCACGTTTAAAAATACGGCTAAAGTACGCTGCATCACGAAAGCCACTTTCATTGGCAACTGCAACCACTCGTAAATGCTTCTGCGAAACTAATAGTTTTTTAGCATGACTTATCCTAACTTGGAGCAAGTATTCCTGGGGACTTAAATGCATAATTTTTTGAAACAAACGATCTAAATACTGTGGCGTCATATTTAAATGCTTAGCAACCGATGTAATCGTTAAATTGGTTGCAAAATTTTCTGACATATAGTTCATAGCCGGCTTAACATAGCGAATAAAATCAGGATGGTTAACATTGACATGATAAGATTCTTCACGTCCAAGCGATAATAATAGGTAATACGATAGTGCTGATACCCATTCATGATCTACAGGATTTGATTCTAAAGTTGCAATAATCTGTTCTACTTGATTAACAAACTCAACCCCTCTTTCAGGGGGAATATAAACATAATCATGATTCATCGTTTGCAGATTGAGATCATCGGCAAATTTCCCCTGGAATGTCACAAATATAACTTCCCATTTATCGTTAACATTAGCTGATTCGTACCGGTGAGGAACACCCGGCGATACTAGTACCCCCGCCTTTTCTGGCAAAACTAGGTGCTTTTCACCAATCCAAAAGTTTCCAACGCCTTTTTCCGTTTGCAACCAATGAAAATGCGGAAATCCTTGATATCTAATGATTTGGTCCTGGGGCCATTCAGCGCCTATATGTTCAACCATGACCGGAAAATCATTAGCATCTAAATTAAAATATGCACGCATATATTTTCCTCACTTTATTCTTAATCTTGTCATTATATTTATGTCTAAACTATTCATTTTTATACTTGTACCATAAAATGTCTACTCACTATTTTAGCTTATTACGAGATTTTTTCATAACCATTATGGGTATAGTTTGCTTTTTCGGTTTTTTACTTATAAAATGTAATTAAATATGATTATCAAACAGGAGGTTTTTATGACTAAAGTTGGTATTATCGGCGCTACCGGAATGGCAGGCTCAGCCACATTCAAGGCAGCGCAAGAAGCAGGACTCAATGTCACTGCAATTGTCCGTAATGCAGAAAAGGCAAAGCAAAATCTCGGTGCAAATATTCAATTGATTGAATCTGATGCGTTCAATTTAACTAAATCTGATTTAGAACAATTTGACGTCGTCGTTGATGCTTTTGCAACGGCACCAGAAAAGGCTTATCTACATACAGATCTAGCAACCCATTTAGTTGCTACGCTTCGTGAAACAGAATCACCACGTTTAATCTTTATCTTAGGTGCTGGTAGTACATTTGTTGGCACAGGTGATCAACGTCATTTTGCTTATGAAGATATCAAAGCTGACCCAAACAATGCTGCTTGGCAAAGTATTCCCGAAAACCAACTTTATGAATTTAATTTCCTAAAGGATGTTAAAAATGTTAGCTGGACGGGTGTTTCTCCTGGTCAATTATTTGTGCCTGGTGAATTAGCTGATAAGGTGCTTTATGGTAAAGATGATATGCTATTTGATGAACAAGGACGTTCACAAACAACTAGCGACACAATGGCTAAGGCTATTGTTGACGAAATAATCACACCTGCTCACAAGCAAGAACGTTTTATCGTAACAAATGGCTAATAAATACAAATAAAGGACATCAATCAACCATATTCAAATGGTTAGTTGATGTCCTTTTTTATGCAACCGTTAATATGGCATAGCCTAACGCGATAAAAATTAACAATAATAATAAGTTAATGACCATTAACTTAATCGGAAAGCTGTAATTAATTTCTTCAATTTGGCGTTGATATTGTCGCCAAGCCAATAAATTGGCCAATGATGCAATAATCGTTCCCAATCCCCCAATCGAAACACCCAAATACACAGCATTCACCCGACTAGTAAAAGCACTTAATAAGACAGCCGCTGGCACATTACTAATAAATTGACTAAGGACAATTCCTGAAATAAATGAGCCATTATCCGTTGTAGTCAATTCTTCAAATAGTGATACTACGCTTGGTATGCGGCTCAATACACCGACTATTAAAAATAGCTCAACAAACAAAATGATAATGCCATAGTCTACTTGTAAAAAGCGTTTTTTGTTAATAACTAATGTTAATAGAATACTAACAACTAATGAAATCATAATTGGCAATAAATGCAGCAATCCGGCTAGAACAACAAAACTACCTGCAATCAACAACTTAGTCTGTTTGGGACGTATAGTTGGCAAATCAAGTGTTAATTGTTCCAGATTTGATGATCGAAAAAATAGACTACTAAGCAGAACAAATAAGAAACTAATTAATCCTAGCGGCCATGACATCTGAAAAAAATCACCCATTTGTAGCTGATAATGGCTAGCTAAGTAGATGTTTTGTGGATTACCAAATGGCGTCACTGCACTACCCAAATTAGCAAATACCGTTAATAAGATAATCGGTAAGACGGCATTGATATGTATTTTTTGAGCAATGCCAACAAATATCGGAATAAAAGTTATGATGGCCACATCATTCGTTAAAAACATTGCACTAAAAAACACCAATAAAAAAATTGTGAGCTGCACCTGACGAGTTGTTTGACACTTCTTAATAATTGTCAGCGCGACGTACTTTAGCAATCCTTCTCCTTCATATAAACTGATTAAAATCATCAATGAAAGCAATGAAAGAATTGTCTGAATATCAATATCATTAAGCTGAATATGGCCCACAAACAATGTCAAAATGAGCAAAACTGTTGTTACCCACAAAGTGC
>JACYYK010000205.1_pt2 | contig 19424 bp, 13 predicted proteins | sample 8236871 | NCBI WGS metagenome assembly JACYYK01 (sample SAMN14103087, study PRJNA606662) | landfill metagenome | isolation source: landfill solid waste inoculated with endophyte fungus Paravalsa indica | place: India:New Delhi, Okhla landfill site | collected 2017-11-05 | reverse complement strand
GGAACTCGGCCGAGCCCGCGACCGCATGGGCGGGCTCGACCTGCTCTGCGGCACCGCGGTCCACGGGCAGGAACTGGGCACGCTGGCCGTCGGGCTCGTGTTGGAGAGTGCGTCGGGACAGGACGGTGCGCGCCGCCTCTTCGCCTGGCAGGAACGCACCCGGGCACAGGTGTACCGCTACGAGCCGATGCCGGCGATCGACGACCCGGTGCTCGCGAAGTACCTCGCCGAGATGCGGCACGTGCAGCGTTCGGTGCAGCAGAACCGGTTGGCGGGCAAGCCGGTGACGGCGCTGGAGAACCGGTACGCGTGGTTGCAGCGGGAGGCGAGCAGGCTCGGCTGGTATACGAGCCAGTGGGGGCGGCCCCGCCCCGTCGCCTCACCGGAGCAGGTTGCCACCGAGCTCGGGGAACGCGTGATGGTGAGCTTCGTCGGCCACGCGGACACGCTCGCCGCCGTGGTGGTGCGCGACGGCCGGTTCGCGCTCGTGCGGCTGGGCCCGTTGGGCGATGCGGTGGAGATCACCCACCAGTTGCGGGCGGACCTCGACGCGCTCGCCCCGGACCACCTGCCCGCGCCCCTCGCCGCGGCGGTGCTGTCCTCGGCACGACGCCGGGCCGACCGGCTGAACGACGTGTTGCTCGAACCGCTCGGGCACCTCATCGGCGATCGCGAGCTGGTGATCATCCCGACGGGTGCGTTGCACGCGTTGCCGTGGGGAGCGCTGCCGAGCTTGCGGGGCCGACCGCTGTCACTGGCCCCGTCCGCCACGGCGTGGCTCGGCGCCGCGAGCGCCGCGCAACCCGAACCGGTGGTCCTGGTCGGCGGTCCGGGCGTGCCGGGGGCCGTCGGCGAGGTGGGCAACCTGACGTCGGTGTATCCGACGGCGCACCTGGTGGACGGTGAGAAGGCGACGAGTGGCGCGGTGCTGGAGGCACTCGACGGGTCGGGCCTCGCCCACCTCGTCGCGCACGGCGCCCACGAACCGGCGAACGCGTTGTTCTCTCGCCTCGAACTGGTGGACGGCCCGCTGTTCGCTCACGAGGCCGCGCGCCTGCCCAACCCACCCGACCGCGTGGTGCTGGCCGCGTGCGAGCTGGCGTTGAGCCACATCCGGCCGGGCGAGGAGGCGCTCGGGTTCGCCGGGGCGCTGTTGGCGAGCGGGTGCCGCACCGTGGTCGGTGCGGTGGCGCGCGTCGGCGACCACGCGTCGGCGGAGGCGATGACCGACCTGCACACCCGGCTCGCCGCGGGACGGTCCCCCGCCGTGGCGCTCGCCGAGGCCACGGCCGTGGACCCGTTCCGCCGCCCGTTCCTGTGCCTCGGCGCCGGGTGAGAGGTCGGCGGCGTTGCGGCGGGATCGTCGCGGTCAGCCCCGCCGTGTGCCGTGCGTCAAGATGGTCGACGTGGATGCGTCCGGCCGTCGCAGCGCCACCCCTCGGTGGGTCGTGCACCTGCTACGGGTTCCGCTGGACCCGATCCGGTGGAACCAGCTGCTGCGCGCCGCGGTCGTCCTCTCGGTGCCGATCGTGGTCGGCTACCTGCTCGGCAACATCGGCTACGGCGCGCTGGCGTCCACCGGCGCACTGCCGTCGATCACCGCCGACACCACGGACACGTACCGGGGCCGCGCGGTGCGGCTCGTCGGTGCGTTGAGCGCGGCCGTTCTCGGTTTCGGACTCGGCATCCTGACCGGGGACGACCCGGTGATGTCCGTCGTGGTCGTCATCGTCGTCGCGGCGGTGTCGGCCCTGATCAGCGACGCGGGAAGCAACGCGTCGATCGCGGCGCTGCAGCTGTTCGTCTTCACCGTCCTCGGCTCGGGGCTGGTGAGTGACGGGTCGGCGGCGTGGGTGTCGCTGACCCTGTTCTGCGTCGGAGCCGGCTGGGGACTCTTCGTGGCGCTCGTGGGCTGGACCGTGCGCGCCACGAGCCCGGAACGCAGCGCGGTCGCCCAGGTCTACCTCGAACTCGCGACGATGCTGTCGGCCGCCGAGGCGGGCGACGACGAGGCCGCACTGGACGCGCGACACCAGCTCACGAAGGCGCTGAACACCGCCTACGACCGCCTGCTGCGCGCCCGCTCGTGGCTGCCGGGCCGCGACGACACCTACCGCAAACTGCTCAACCTGCTCACCGCCACCACCCCGGCGATCGAGGCGACGGTGGCGGCCGTGAACTCGGGTGTGCGCCCACCCCGGGAGCTCATCGCCCACGTCACCGACCTCGCCACGGCCGTCCTGTCCGACAGGCCGCTGCCCCGGGCACCCCGGTTGCCGGAGGAACCGCGTCCCGACACGGCGCCCGCCGTGGCCGCGCTGTACCAGGCGCTGCGTGACCTCGGCCCGGACGAGGAGCGACTGCGACGTACCCGGCCTTCTGCGTGGGAGCGGGTCGTCGCGTGGGTGAAGACGCTCGCGTCCGGTCCGCTGGTCTGGTCCGCGGCGGTGCGGCTGACGGTGTGCGTGGCGCTGGCGGAGTTGTTGCGGCTCGTGCTGCCGATGGACCGGTCGCACTGGATCACGCTCACCGTCGGGCTCGTGCTCAAACCCGACTACGGGTCGGTGTTCGGGCGAGCGGTGCTGCGCGGGCTCGGCACCGTCGTGGGCGCGGGGATCGGCACGCTGGCGCTGTCGATGGTGCCGCACGGCCCGGCGCTGGCCCTGGTGGTGGCGCTGTTCGGGATGGGCGTGGCGATCGGGAAGGGACGGCACTACGGCTTGTTGAGCGCGTTCGTCACCCCGGTGATCCTGGTGCAGATGGCGTTGTCGTCGGGGGACTACGCCGTGGCGTCCGTGCGCGTGATCGACACCGCGATCGGCTGCGTGCTGGTGCTCGTGTTCGGTTACCTGCTCTGGCCGGGCAGCCGCAGGCCCGTGCTCGGCGGCCGGCTCGCCGACGCCGCCGAGGCGATCTCCGAGTACGCCGAGTACGCGCTCCGCCCGGTCGCCGACGAGGACGCCCGGCTCGCGCGCTCCCGCAGGCGCAGGAACTGCTACCGCGAGCTGTCGAACCTGCGGACGGCGTTCCAGCAGATCGTGGTGGAACCCTCGGCGGCGGGACGGCAGGCGGTCGCCTGGTGGCCCGCCATCGTGGCTCTGGAACAACTCACCGACGCGGTGACCGCGGTCGGGGTGGCGATCGACCAGGGGGCGACGGAACCACCTCCGGAACGTGAGGTCCGCAAGGTCCGCGCCGCGCTCGCGGAGATCGCCCTCGCCGTGCGCACCGGGCTCAAGGCACCCGAGATCGAGCTGCCCGAGGGCGAGGTGCTCGCCGACGTCCGCACTCAACTCACGAGCGCGGTGGACGCCGTCGCCGGGCCCGACCCGCGCAGGTTCCGGCACGTGCGGTGACTCCCGTGCCGCGGCGCTCGCGTTGCGGGATCGAGCCGATGCTGGTCCATTGGTGGTATGGGCATCAACTTCAACGAGCTGAAGCACAAGGCTCAGGACGCGCTGACCAAGAACAGCGACAAGATCGAGCAGGGCCTGGACAAGGCGAGCGGCATGGCCAAGTCCCGGTTCGGCAAGCAGTCGAGCAAGATCGACAACGCGACGGAGAAGGCGAAGAAGTTCCTGCACAAGAACGCCGGTGGCGGCGACACGGGACAGCCGGGCGGTCAGCCGCCACCTCCCCGGCCTCAGGCCTGACCCGCCGCGTCAGGGCACGTCGGCCAGGGCCACGTCGCCGTCGAACCCGGTGACGTGGCCGCCGCGGTGCCCGACCGAGAGGAGCGCGTCGCGGGCGTCGGGTGCGGACAGCCGCACGCGCACGCTCGTCCTCGGCGCGTTCCTCTGGTCCGTCATCCGCCGGAGCGCCTCGTGACCGGCCTCGATCGTGGAGGCCAGGCCGCCGGTCGACGCGAGTGAACCCCGGGCCGCCCCGAGCGCGCCCAGTGCCTCGTCGACCACGGGCAGCAGAGCGGCGCGATTGCCCTCGGTCATGGCCTGCACGAGTGCGGGCCGGGTACCGGCCACCCGGGTCCCGTCGGCGAACGACCCGGCCGCGAGTGCGGCCGCGACGGGACCTCCGGCCGCGCCGACCGACGCGAGCACCGCCGCCAGCAGATGCCCGACGTGCGAGACGCGGGCCACCGTCTCGTCGTGGGTTTCGGACTCCAGCGGCACCACGCGCGCGCCGAGGGCGACGGCCAGGGCGGACACCTCCCGCCAGGCGGTGAGGTCGGTGTCGTCGTCCACGGTCGTCACCCAGGCGGCGCCGGAGAAGAGGTCGTCCTTCGCCGCCTGCCAGCCCGATTCTGCCGTCCCCGCCATCGGATGCCCGCCGACGAACGTCACGGACGGCGCGACGGCGCGCACCGCCTCACGGACCGGCACTTTCACGCTGGTCACGTCGGTCAGCAGGCACCCCGGCGCGTGGCGCTCGACCAGGGCGAGCACGGATCGGACCGCCGTCAGCGGGACGGCGAGCACGACGACGGCGTCGGCCGCGGCGGCTCGGCGCAGTGCCTCGGCGACCGCGTCGTCGCCGCCGACGACGTCGTAGCCGTCGGCCGCGGCCGCCTCGGTGTCCGAGGTGGACGTCGAGGCGCCCCAGGCCTTGCGGCCCGAGGCGACGGCGGCCCGCAGCACGGAGCCGCCGATCAGTCCGAGCCCGATCACGCACACGTCACGCACGGTGTTCATCGCCGCACATCCTGCCCTATCGGCTCCCCGTCACCGGCGCAGGCTGTCGAGCGCGTAGGCGGCGTACATGGCCACGCCGTAGGCGAGCGCGTCCTCGTCGTAGCGGACGCGGTTGGAGTGGTTCGGCGCCGCCTCGGCGGGGTCGGTGCCGGAAGGGCACGCGCCGAGGAACGCGAATGCACCCGGCACGCGCTGCAGCACGTAGGAGAAGTCCTCCGCACCCATGATCGGGTGGGGCATCCGCTGCGACCGGTCGACACCGAGCACCTCGGCGGCGAGGTCGAGCACGCGCTGGGTCTCGGTCTCGTCGGTCGCGGTGACGGGGAAGCCGGGGACCACGTCCGCGAGCACGCGGCAGCCGTGGACCTCACCGATCTGCTCGGCCACGCGCGGCACCTCCGTGCGCAGGTGCGCTCGGGTGCGTTCGGACAGCGTCCGGATGGTGCCCTCCAGCTCGGCGACCTCCGGGATCACGTTGTCGGTCGTGCCGCCCGCGATGCGGGTGACGGTGACGACCGCGGGGTCGAAGACGTCCACCGACCGGGTCACGCGCGTCTGCAACGCCGTGACGATCTCGGCCGCCGCGGGGATCGGGTCGACGGCGTTGTGCGGCATGGAACCGTGCCCGCCCTTGCCGACGACCCGCACGGTGAAGCTGTCGGCCGAGGCCATGACGGGGCCGGACTTGGTCGCGACGACCCCGGTGGGCAGGTTGGCGAAGGTGTGGAGGGCGAAGGCGCCCTGCACCCTGGTGCCGGGCGCGTCCAACACGCCTTCGTGGATCATGTGCCGGGCGCCGTGGTGCCCTTCCTCGCCGGGCTGGAACATGAAGACCACCGAGCCGGCCAGTTCGTCGACGTGGTCGGACAGCAGCCGAGCCGCTCCCGCGAGCATGGCCACGTGGGTGTCGTGGCCGCACGCGTGCATCGCGTTCGGCACCTCGGAGGCGAACTCCAGGCCGGTGTTCTCGGGCATCGGCAACGCGTCCATGTCGGCCCGCAGCAGCACGGCCGGGCCGGGCTGGGAGCCGCGCAACACCCCGGTGACGGACGTGGTCGTGGTGCCCAGCGTGGTCTCGATGGGCAGGCCGTCGAGCGCGTCGAGCACCGCCTGCTGTGTCTCGGGCAGCTGGAGCCCGAGTTCGGGACGGCGGTGGATGGCGCGCCGCAGCGCCACGGTGCTCGGCTGAAGCGCCTTCGCCTCGTCGAGCAGGCCGGCGAACCGGGCGTCGGGCAGGGAGGGCAGGTCGGTCGGTCCGGTCATGTTCCGATAGTGGCACGAGTGCCCACCGTCGTTCGTCGGTTGTCCACCGCTCCGGCGGTATACGGTGGTCGTATGGCGGTGGATGGGCCGGTCACGGGATTCGCGGTGGCCGTCGTGCGCGAGGACGGTCGTTGGCGTTGTGAGCGCCTGGACGACGCGGCGCTGACCGAGCTGGACACCACCATCACCGAGCTGCGCAAGCTGCGCTCGACCGGTGCGGTGTTCGGGCTGCTCGCGGTGGACGACGAGTTCTTCGTCGTCGTCCGGCCGACACCGAGTGGGGTGTCCCTGCTGCTGTCCGACGCGGCGGCCGCACTGGACTACGACATCGCCGCCGACGTGCTCGACCTGCTGCGCGCCGACGCGCCCGACGATGACGACGACGTGGTGTGGCCCGCCGGTGATCTGGAGATCCTCGCTGATCTCGGGATGCCGAAGGCGGAGCTGGAGGTCATCGTCAACGAGGTCGAGCTCTATCCCGACGAGCAGCTGCAGATGGTCGCGCAGCGCTGCGGGTTCGCCGACGAGTTCTCGGCCCTGCTCGAAGAACTGTGATCGCCGGGCAAGCCGACCTCGACGCCGTGCGCGTGGCCCTCCGCTTCGCCGAGCGCGCTCGGGACACCGCGGACGTTCCCATCGGCGCCGCCGTGTTCGCTCCGGACGGGAGCTTTCTGGCGGGCGCGCACAACGCGCGGGAGGAGCTGGGTGATCCCACCGCGCACGCGGAGGTGCTGGCGCTGCGCGAGGCGGCTCGCGTGCACGGGGACGGGTGGCGGCTGGAGGGCTGCACGCTCGCCGTGACCGTGGAGCCCTGCACGATGTGTGCGGGAGCGCTCGTGCTCGCGCGCGTGGCGCGGGTCGTCTTCGGAGCCTGGGAGCCCAGGACGGGGGCGGTGGGGTCGCTGTGGGACGTCGTGCGCGACCGCAGGCTCAACCACCGGCCCGAGGTCCTGGGTGGGGTGTTGGAGGCGGAGTGCTCGGCGTTGTTGGACGACTTCTTCTCCGGGCACCGGAACCGGGCTGACCAGGGCGGAGATATTTCGGTGGACCCGTCGTCGATCAGGTGAGGGCCATGCAGTATCGTTTTCGGCGGTAGCGTGTCCGAGCGGCCGAAGGAGCACGACTCGAAATCGTGTGACGGGAGACCGTCCGTGGGTTCAAATCCCACCGCTACCGCCACGAGAAGCCGGGCGACCCACACGGGTCGTCCGGCTTCTTCTGTTCAGCACTCCGTCACGACGTTTCCGCTCGGACGAGTGGACGTGTTCACCTGACCCGGGCCTGAGATAACTCGAACGGCGTGTCCGCTGAAACGTCCGCGCACCGGCCGTCGAAGGTGACGGTATGTGCTCTCTTGGGAACTGTCTGTTCGCGCGGCTGGTCGCCATCGTCGCCTCGACGGTGCTGGTGGTCGGCCTCACCGCGATCGGAGTGTGGGACGGCAGCCGTGCGCTCGCGGAGGAGCCGCACCTGCCTCCCGGTTTCTCGCTGCAGGAACTGCCCAGCGGGCAGTCGCCGGGCAACCTGACCGACTTCGCCTACCTGCCCGACGGCAGCGTGCTCAGCACGGGCAAGACGGGCACCGTCGCGTGGGTGTCCACCGACGGTCGTTCCCGGACCCTGCGCAGCCTCGCCGTGGAGTCGCAACAGGACATGGGCCTCGTGGGACTCGCGGTCGCCGCCGACTACGAGAGCTCCCGGCACATCTACCTCGCGCGGTCGGTGCCCGTGGGCGGCGATGCCTACGACCTCACGCTGTCCCGCTGGGAGGTCACCGGGGCCGACGAGCCCGAGGGGCTCACCGGCGAGACGGAGTTGTTGCGTCTTCCCGGGGAAGCCAACGTCCACGGGATCACCGGCATCGTGTCCGACGACGACGGCACGATCTGGGTCTCGGTCGGCGACGTCGCCAGCTACACCGAGACCGACCGGCTGGCCTTGCGGGCGCAGAAGCCGCACGCGTTGCAGGGCAAGATCCTGCACCTGACCGCCGACGGGCAGGGTGCTGCGAGCAATCCCTTCTACGACCCGGAGTCCCCCGGCTCCGCGCGCAGCAAGATCTTCGCGAGCGGTTTCCGCAGCCCCTTCCGGCTCTCGCTGGACCCGCGCACCGGACTGCCCGTCCTCGGTGAGGTGGGGTGGAACCGCTGGGAGGAGATCAACGTCGTGCAGCCGGGCCGCGACTACGGCTGGCCCTGCTGGGAAGGCAACGAACGCACCCCCGGGTACCGCGACCTGCCCGAGTGCGAGGACGCGCCGAACACGGCTCCGCTCGTGACGTTCCGCCACGGCAAGGGCGTCGACAACGCCAACAGCGTCACCGGCGGTGTGGTCTACACGGGCTCGGCATACCCGGAGCAGTACCGGGGCGCGTACTTCTTCGGCGACTACACCCACAAGAAGCTGTGGACGTTGCGGTACGACCACCGGGGCCGGTTGACGCAGGAACCGCAGAGCCCGCCGCTCGGCACGCACGTCGGCCGCCCGGTCAAGTTCGCCACCGCGGCCAACGGCGACATCGTGTTCGCCGACATCGAGTCGGGCAAGCTCAAGCGCCTCGTCTACGCGGCGGGCAACCAGGCTCCCGTCGCGCGCATCGGCGTCGACACCGATCCCGAGACGCGCACGGTGACCTTCGACGGGTCGGGCTCGTTCGACTTCGACGGTGACGGCCTGTCTTACACCTGGGACTTCGGTGACGGCAGCAGCGCCGAGGGCGAGCGTGTCGAGCACACCTACGGCGAGGAGGCCGAGCAGTTCACCGCCACGCTCACGGTCACCGATCCCGCGGGCGCCCAGGGCAGCGCGGAGGTGACCGTGGTCCCCGGCAACCACACGCCGGTGTTGCGCGCGCAGCAGCGTGACGATCACACGTACGCGGTGGGGGAGCCGGTGTCGGTGAGCGTGCTCGCTACCGACGACGAGGACGGGATGGTCGACGTGCGCTGGCAGGCCACGGTGGTGCACTGCCCGGAGCAGGAGACCTGCCACGCGCATCCCACGGAGACCGGGGAGGGGATGCGGTTCAGCGTCCCGTTCACCGATCACCCCGACTCGCACATGGAGCTCACCGCCACCGCCACCGACAGCGCCGGCGTGTCCGCGACCCACACCTACGAGGCGCTGCCGAGGGAGCATCGGCTGAGGCTGTCGAGCAACGTGCCCGCCGCGGTGGAGATCACGAGCGAGGGCGACGACGACACGTCCGCCGGTACGGGCGGGACCGCGATGGTGACCGCGGGCGCCACGGTGGGCATCACCGCGCAGCGCATCGCGGCGGACGGCGTCTCGGTGTTCTCACACTGGGACGACGGCGAGCCGGAACGCGCGCGCACGATCACGATGCCGGACGAGGACGCCACCGTCAGCGCCGTCTACGCCACTCCGGTGGAGCAGCGCTACGACGCGGAGCCGGAGCTGCGGCAGGTGCTGGGCCCGCCCACGGGCCCCGTGGTGATCGACGGCGGGATGTACTACCGCGAGCATGCCCGGGGCCGGCTGTACTGGTCGGCGCGCACGGGGACGCACGAGGTGCACGGCCCCATCGCCGAGAAGTACGTCGAGCTGGGTGGGCACGAGCGCTTCGGGCCGCCCACCACCGACCAGACCGTGACGCCGGACGGCAGAGGCCGGTTCAACCACTTCCTCGGCACGCCCTACAGCCGCACCGCGTCGGTCTACTGGACACCGGAGACCGGGGCCCACGCCATCTGGGGTGAGATCCGCAAGCGGTGGGCCGCGATGGACTGGGAACGCGGACGGCTCGGCTATCCGACGACCGACGAGCGGCGCGCCCCCGACGGCGTCGGGCGGTACAACCACTTCACCAAGGGCGGGTCCGTCTACTGGACACCGCGCACGGGAGCCCACGCCGTCCACGGCCCGATCCGCACCCGGTGGGCCGAGCTGGGGTGGGAGCGGTCCTACCTCGGCTATCCGGTGACGAGCGAGTACTCCGTCACCGGTGGGCGGCGCAGCGACTTCCAGGGCGGTTCCCTGGTCTGGCGGGCCGCGGACGGCTCGGTGGTCGACCGCGTCGCTACGTCGTGACCAGAGTGCGCAGCTCCGCGAGCAGCTCGGCACGGCTCGTGGCGCCCAGCCGTTGCCGCATGCGCGCCACGTGGTGCTCGACCGTCTTGGCGGAGATGAACAGCCGATCGCCCACCTGCCGGTAGGTCAGGCCGGAGACGACCAGCTCGGCCACCTGGCGTTCGCGTTCACTGAGGACGCTGGAGTCGGGTCGGGAGGCCGGCTGCGGGGTGTTCGTCGTCGCCCCGGTCTGCAGCGCGCGAGCGCTTTCGAGCAGCGTCACCATCGCGGAGCGGTCGGTGGTGCGGATGGCGGCCTGACCGGCGAGCCGGGCGGCGTCCCAGCAGAGCCCCGCGGTGTGGAGGGCCCGCGCGGCCGACTCGACGCGTTCGGCGTCGACCGCTCCGCCGAGTGCGTCGATCCAGCACGCGGCGGCGTCGGCGAGAGCCTGGTGGTAGTCGCTGTGGTCGGCGAACCGCGACAACGCCCGCGCGTGCTCGGCGGCCTCGTCGCGGCGGTCGGCGGTGACGGCCGCGTGCAGGCCGTTCCAGTGCAACGTCGACGACCACAGCGGTGGGTCCCCGAGCGTGGCGAGCAGGGACCGGGCGCGCCGCAGGTGGTGCGCGAGGCGTTCCCGCTCGCCGACGCGTGCGGCCGCGACGGCGAGCTCGGCGAACGGCAGGATCGTGAACAGGTCGACGCGCAGCCGCAGCACCGCCTCACGCACGTCCGCCCAGATGTCGCGCAACGCGGACAAGTCGCTCGACCGGCGGGCGATGCCCGCACGCAGGCCGACCGAGAACAACCAGTCGCGTGCGGACAGCTCGCCGCCCACCGAGGTGAGCGTGCGCGAGGCCGTCTCCGTGTCGCCGCGCAGCATGGAGATCCACGCCGACAGCAGCAGGTGCCGGGTGCGGGCGGTGCGTCCTCCGCCGTCGGCCTTCACGGCGTGGTCGAGCAGTGCTTCGGCGAGCGGAAGTTCACCGCACTGCATGCCGACCAGGGCACCGACGGCGGCCGGGGTGTCGGGCAGGAACAGCGAGCGACCCACTGGGTCGAGCGTCTCGGCCGCATCGGACAACGTGGACAGAGCGGCGGCCGGACCGGTGGTCACCGACTCGATCGCACCTCGCACGAGTGCCGCGGTGGCCGCGGTGACCAGTGTGGGAGGTTCTCCGTTGCCCGGCGCCTCCAGCAGCGACTCGGCGTCGGCCAGCTTGCCCTGCTGCACCGAGACCAGGGCGGCGTGCAGTCGCGAGAGCCGGGTGTCCGACCAGCGGTACAGGTCCTGTGCGCGGTCGAGCTGGCCTTTGTGGACGAAGGCGGTGGCCGCCGTGCGCGCGGCGTCGGCACGGCCGTCGGCTTCCGGTGAGGCGATCACCGCATCGGCCAGCCGTAGCGCGTCGTCCAGCTTTCCCGCCCGCGCCGCCGCCTCGGCCCAGCGACCGCCGAGCGCGGTGGCCTCGCGGCCCGCCCGCGTGGCGGCCGCGTACAACGTCGCGGCGAGGGGCGGATCGTTCTCGGCGGCCTCGTCGGCGGCGGCCTCGAACGCCTCGGCGAGCTCCGCACCGCTCAACTCGCTGCCCAGCAACGGCCGGACCAGATCGAGCACCGGTCCTCGGCGATCGAGCTGGATGCGCACCAACCGCTGCGACACCGCGAGCCGGCGTTCCTCCGGAACGAGGAGGCGCACCGCGCGGGCCACGAACGGCAGCGGTGTGCCGTCGTGGGCCAGCAGTCCGCAGGCCCTGGCCGCGTCGACGGTACGGGCGACACCGTTGTGGTCGGTGTCGAGCAGACCGGCGAGAAGGTCCACGTCGAGCCCGGCTCCCGAGGTGGCCGCCAGCAGCAACGACAGCGTCTGTGGCGACAGCCGGTCGAGGTCGGGCCGGAACTCCGCGAACAGGGCTACGGGAAGGCCGGTGAGGTCGGCGCCGGGCTCGGCCGTGCCCGACGCGGGAGCGCCGTGCCCGGAGGTGAGGGCGGCCGCGAGCCGCACCACGAAGCCGGGCACACCGAGTGTCTCGGCCCGGACGAGTTCGGCCAGGTCGGCCCGCTCGCGCCCGAGTATCGCCGCGATGCGGCGGACGTCGAGCGGGCGCAGGACCACCTGCCCACGCAGCCGGGAGAGCAGCGTGTTCAACGCGGCCGGACGCGGCCACGGGCGGGCCGCGATCACGAGTCCGGTGACCTCGTCGGCCGTGCGGTCGCACAACTCCGTGAGCGCGGCGTCGTCGAGGCGGTGCGCGTCGTCGACCAGAACCAGCTGTGCCCCGTCGAGCTCCTGCTGCCCGTACCACGCCACCGCCAGGCCGCGGCTCTCGCAGCGGCGCGCCAGGTGACGCAGCACGGCCGTCTTCCCGTGTCCACCCGGGGCGACGACCGCCAGCCGCGCGGGCGCGAGCACACCGTCGGCGACGGCGGCGCACAGTTCGCGGGTGGGCTCGTCGAGGAGGGGATCGTCGCGGGTGGACGTCCGGAGGGCGGTGGGCCGCTCCGGGGAGTCGACGTGGGGTGACGGCATCAGCGTTCCTCGTCTCGGGATTCGGGGGAGCCACCGCGGCGCGGCCGGGAGAACCGGCGGCGCGGAGGCTGCAGTGGGGTGATCTCGACGGGTGGCCGGTGCGGCGGTGGTTCGAAGTCCTCGAACGCGTCCGGTTGCCCGGACAGCGCGGGTGCGTCGTCGACGCCGGGGACGAGTGCGCCGCCGCTCCCGGGCGCGCCGGAATCCCCGGGTTCCACGGCCTCCGGCGGTGGCTCCTGCGCCGGGCCCGGTCTGGGGTGTGGTCTCGGTCGTGCGGCGAGCGCTGCTCCGCGGCTCAGCGCGGTACCCGGATCCTCGGCGACCACGACAGGGCAGGGTAGTTCGGCGCGCGCGAGCGTGGCCGCGAGCGGGATGTTCGCGCTGCCGCCCACCAGCACCGCCGCGGCGAGCTGTCCTTCGGGAACGTGCACGAGCAGGCGCCGCAGTCTGCGCACCGCGCTGCGCAGCACCGGCGTGGCGAGGTGCTCGAACTCCTGCCTGCTCAGCGACACGGTGTCGGTGACCAGCACGTCCGTCGTCGTCGAGAGGCGTTCCTTCGCGGCGATGGCGGCGCCCCGCAAGCGGCTCATCGCACCCGGGTCCGAGGCGTCGACTTCGGAACGGTCGAGGACGTGGCGGACCACCAGGTCGTCGAGCCTGCAGCCCGCCTCGTGCTCCGACGACTCGTTGTGGGCGAGCAACTCGACGCCGTGGGGAGTCCGGCGCAGCAGGGCGGTCTCCACGTGCACGCCGCCGAGGGCGCACACCGCCAGCAGGCGACCCGGCTCGACGGGCGTCACGTCCGGGGTGCCCAAGTGGCCCTCGGCCGCGGCGATCGGACTCGGCAGCGCCAGGACCCCGGGCAGCTCGGCCGCGTCGAGGGCTTCGTGCAGCAGGCCCCGCCGGTAGGCCGACCAGTTCGGTGGGTGGGTCACGACGATGCGTTCGGCGTGGGCCGCCTCGGTCTCGGCGACCCGGTCGGCGACCCATCCGATCATGCCTGCGGCGAGCGCCTCCGCGGGGTAGGACAGCTCACCCAACACGAACGGCACGGGATCGCCGGTACGGTGCAACGGTGCCCGTGCCACCCGTTCGGGCTCGGTCACCGCGTGCCGTAACGCGGCGTGTCCGACCAGGAGGTCGCCCTGGCCGGACACGTGCAGGACGGACTCGGTCCAGCGAGTGGAACCCCCGAGGGGGACGACCTCGGGCGGACTCCAGTGACCGCGGCGGTAGCGGGAGACCGCCGCGCTCACACGGGTGGCGCCGAGGTGTATCCCCAGGACATAGCGCATATACGGCGGTTCCCTCACGGCTCGTGTCGACGTTCTCGCACCGTCCCGGAAGGACGGGCCGACGCGGATGACTCCTTTCGTATCAAAGTCATGCCTCCGAATGACACCCCCGAATAGGCCGTTCGGCATCCCCTAAGCCCCTAACGCGTTCGGCGACGCGGGCGGTGGAAAACCGGGACTTCTCCCCGATGCCCCTCGACTCGCCGGAGCCCTAGCGTCGGCCGGGCCGTCGCGCGGCGACACGGATTTTCAGCTTCAGACGAAGGAGTAGACCCTTGATGAACGCACAGGGCGAGGCGGAGACCGAGTACGACGTCACCCTCTCGGAGCCCGCAGTCGTCCCGCAGGAGCCGACGCTGCACGACTTCGTGGTGAATCTGCTCAACGACGCCACCGCCCGTGCCGCCTTCGCGCAGGACCCGACCGGGATGCTCGACGTGGCCGGTCTCGGGGGCATCACCCCGCAGGACGTCCAGGACGTCGTGCCGCTCGTGATGGACCGCGTCGGCGCCGAGCCGGAGGACGGCGTGCTGAACGGCGTGGACGACGTCATCGAGCAGCTCAGGGGCGTGGCGCAGACCCAGGAGGGGCGCGCCGACCTGTCGGAGGTCACCGAGGCCACCGACCTCGACTCGGTCGTGGGTGGAGTCACCGCGGGCGGAAGCGCCACCCTGGACGACGTGACGGGTGTGCTGCGCTACGACACCGGTGCCGTCACCGGTGAGACCGCGGGTCAGCTCGACGACAACGGCCTGAACCTCGGCTCCTACACCGACACCCTGGCCGCGCGTGCGTCCGGTGTGGGCGGTGTCGGTCTGGACAGCTCGGGCGGCATGGCCTCCGTCGACAGTGTCGTGGGTGCCGCGGACGGCATGCTGGACGCGGATGCCGACGGCGTCTCGGGCGTGGGCGGCGTGAGCGCCGACCGGCTCGACGCGGGCGTGTTCGGCGACGTGGCCGAGGACAGCGTCGTGGGTGGCGCGGGCCTGCGTAGCGACGTGGTGTCGGGAGAGGGTTCCGCGCTGCTCACCGAGGACGGCTACGCCGCCGGTGGCACGCTGGAGACGCCCTTCGGCGCCTACGGAGTCGAGGTGTCGGACGAGCTGAGCGTCAGCGTCCCCGAGGTCACGACCAAGGGCGACGTGGTCGACAGCCTCGACGCCGACACGCTCACGCGGGGCAGTGAGGCCGCCGCGAGCACGGTGGCCACCTACGTCACCTCCGGTGGTGCCGCGCTGCCGGGGACGGTTCGCGACGCCGCCGAGGACCTGTCCGGCGACCTCCCGGTGAACGTGCCCGCCGACCTCCCCCTGGGTGGCCCCCAGACGCTCCCGGTGGACGGTGCCGCCGACCTCGCGAACGCGTCCACGCTGGACGACCAGGTGCTCTCGCAGCCTCGCGACCTCGGGTTGGACATCGACGAGCCGATCCAGGTCGTCGACCTCGACACCGACCTGCCCGAGCTGGCCGGCCCGGTGTACGACCTCGCGTCGGACCTGCACAGGGACCTCAACTCGCTGCCCGACCAGCTGGGCTTCGCCGTTCCGGCCGAGAAGCCGGAGATGCCCGACCTGCCGGTTCTGAACCCGATGCCCGAGTCGGCTGACGACACGGGCGCCGCCGGCAGCGCGGTGGGCACCGAGAACCTCGACGACGTCACGCGTGTCGCGGAGCCGGTGAGCAGTGGTGTGGACCAGGTTGCCGACACCGTCAGTGGCAGCCCGCTCGGCGGGGTCGCCGAGCAGGGTGAAGATCTGCTCTCCGGTGGTGCGGGCCTCAACGACCTGGACCTCGGCCACTGACTCTGAGTGATCTCATCCCGATAACAGGCCGGGCTCGGTGATATTACGAGCCCGGCCTGTACTGCGTTGCGTGAAGAGGGCACACTGTCCGATCGATGAAGGCTTCCCCGTGGCTCGACGTCCTGGACGAGGCGATCCGTTCTTGTGCCGCTCACGACCGGACCGACCTCGCCGGGCGACTGCGTGCCCGGCGTGCCGAGCTGGCCGGACCCAAGGTGCGAGTCGTGGTGCTCGGTGCGCGGGGGCAGGGCAAGAGCCAACTCCTCAACGGACTCCTCGGTGCGGCGGTGTGCGCGGTCGGCGACGACGTCACCACCACCGTCCCGACAGTGATCGAGTACGCGACCGGGCCCGTGGCCGCTCTGGTGCCGGGGAGCCCGGTGCCGCTTGTGGAGGCGGGTCGTGGCGCGGACAGCCTCGTGCTGGAAGGGCCCGCCCACAGTGCTCCGGCGTTGACGAGCGCCGACCGGACGTCGGTGTCGGTGGAGTCGGCCACCGCGGTCGCCAACGGCCGTCCCGACGTGGCACGAGTCGAGATCGGACTCCCCCGCGCGCTCCTGGAGACGGGTCTCACGCTCGTCGACACACCGCCCTACGGGTCCGAACCGGACGAGCACGCGCGCGCCGCGCTCGCCACGCTGCCCAGCGCCGACGCGGTGTTGCTGACCACCGACGTGACGCGGGAGCTCGCGCCGGGCGAGCTGGACGTGCTGGAACGTGTCCTGGCGTGGTGCCCCACCGTCGCCGTCGTGCTCACCAAGACCGACCTCGTGCCCGGGTGGCAGCGCGTGGCGGAGCGCACGCGCGCGCGGCTGCAGCAGCAGGGTCTGCCCGTGACGGTGTTCGGAGTCTCGTCGGCGTTGCGGTTGATCGCGGCGAGGAAGAACGACGCGGAGCTGAACACCGAGTCCGGCTTTCCCGCGCTCGTCTCGTACCTGCACCACGAGCTCATGGGCAACGTGGACGTGCTGCGCAGGCGGTGCGCGGGGCTGCTCGCCGGGCTGGCCGCGGAGCGGATCATGGGCCCGTTGCGCGAGCGGCTCCGTGAGCTCCAGCAGGGCGGTGACAGCGAGTTGTCCGCCCGCTATCGCGCGGCGAGCAAGCAGCTCGAACGGTTGCAGCGGGAGGCCTCGCGCTGGCAGACCATGCTGTCGGACGAGGTGGCCGATCTCACCGCCGACCTGGACTACGACCTGCGCGACCGGACGCGGCGCATCCTTCGGGAGGCGGACGAGTACTTCGAGGTGGCCGATCCGGCGAAGGACTGGACGGCGTTCGAGGACTGGTTGCGCGAGAACCTGACGGCCGCGGCGGAAGCGAACTCGCGGTGGTTGCTCGACCGGTTCGAGTGGATCACCCGCAAGCTCGCCAACGTCATCGCCGTCCACCGTCCGGACGCGTTCGCGCCCGAGGACGTGCTTCCCGCGCGCCCCACCGACGAGATCGCCGAGCTGCGAGGACCGAACTTCGAGAAGTTCTCGATCGGGCAGAAACTGTTCGTCGGCATGCGCGGGTCGTACAGCGGGTTGCTGATGTTCGGTCTCGCCACCACGTTGGCGGGAATGGACCTCATCAACCCGATCTCGATCGGCGCGGGAGTGGCGTTCGGCGCGAAGAGCGTGTTCGAGGAACGGGGCACGCGGCTCAAGCGCAGGCAGTCCGCGGCGCGCAGCGCGGCCCACCGCTACGTCGACGACTTCTTCCTCGCCTACGGCAAGGAAAGCAAGGACACCGTGCGGCTGATCCATCGCGAACTGCGCGACCGGTGCACGACGGTGGCCCAGGAGCTGCGCACGGAGATCAGCGAGGCGGCTGCGCGGGTCAAGCAGGTCATCGACGCCGAGGCGGCGGAGCGCGGCACGGCCATGCGTGACGTGGCTCGGCGGATCGACGAGCTGGAGTTGTTGCGCAGGCGGGCCGAGGCGTTGGCTCCCCGGTCGGTACCGCGGGGGCTCACGGCATGAACCTGGCCGATCGGGCGTGGTCACTGCTCAACCGGGCGCAGGAGGTCTACGCCGACAATCCGCGGGCGTCGAACTGGGTGCGCAGGCACCTCACGCGGCTCGGTGAGCCGGTGCGGGTGGCGGTGGCGGGCCTGTCGGGCGCGGGCGCCTCGACACTCGTGGCCGCGCTGACCGGCGAGGCCGACTACGGTGCTCCGCCCAACCCGCCGATGTCGTGGCGGCACGTCCCGGCGCGACACACCTGGCCCGAGCTGCTCGTCCTCGACACGTCGCTCACACGACGGGACTCGGCCGCCGCGCTGCCGGAGTCGATCGGCCTGGAGGCGGACGCGGTGCTCTACCTGCTGAGCCCGCACGACGTCGAGGCCGCGTTGCTGCGCGCGATCCACGACCAACCGTCGCCGAAGCTCCCTCCGGTGCACGCGCTCGCGGTGCTCGCCCGGGCCGACGAGCTCGGTGGCGGCCGGGTGGACGCCCTCAGCTCGGCCCGGCAGGTGGCCCGGCGGCGGGCGCGGGAGGGCTGGATCGCCGAGTTGTGCCAGGACGTGGTCGCCGTGGCCGGGCTCGTCGCGCGCGCGGCCCGGACCCTGCGGCCCGACGACTTCGAGCTGCTCGCCGCGCTGGCGGCCGTCCCCGAGGCGGAACTCGACCCGCTGCTGCTGTCGGCCGACCGGTTCGCCTCCGACCCGCAGCGGGCCGAGCTGCTGGGCCGGTTCGGGCTCTTCGGCGTCCGGCTGGCCACCACGCTGATCCGGCGAGGCATTCGCACGCCGCAGGCGCTCGTGGCGGAGTTATGCCGCCACAGCGGTTTCGACGCCCTCGGGGAGGCGGTGTCCCGGTACTTCACCGACCGTGCTCCCGTGTTGAAGGCACGGTCGGCGTTGCTCGGTCTCGGCGTGATGCTGCGGAGGGAGCCGCGGCCGTCCGCCGCGCCGCTGGTCGCGGAGCTGGAACGCACGCTCACCGGCGCACACGAACTCGCGGAGCTGCGCTTGTTCGCGACCCTGCGCACCGGCCGGGTGAACCTGCCCGGCGACCTCGGTGACGAGGCCGCCCGCCTCGTCGGAGGCTACGGTGAGGCGCCGCAGACCCGGCTGGGGCTGGACGCCGCGTCGGAGCCTCCGGAGGTGGCGGTGCGCCAGACCGCCGCGGGCATCCTGCGGATGTGGCGCTCGTACGCGGAGAACCCGGTGCTCTCCTCCGCGGAGCGGCAGGCGGTCTCGACCGTGGTCCGGACCTGTGAAGGGCTCGCCACCGGGCAGGGCTGACGAACAGAACGCAACGAGGTCGGAACCTGTCCTCCTTCTCCGGCACTCTTGGCTCATGACCACACCCACGCGCTTGCTGAGGCTGCTGTCGCTGCTGCAGACCCCGCGCGAGTGGCCGGGCAGCGAGCTGGCGCGCCGGTTGGGGGTCAGTCGCCGCACGATCCGCCGGGACGTCGAGCGGTTGCGCGGGCTGGGTTACCCGGTCGTGGCGTCGCGCGGGGTCGAGGGCGGCTATCGCCTGGTGGCGGGGACCGCGCTGCCGCCGTTGCTGCTGGACGACGAGGAGGCCGTCGCGGTGGCCGTGGGCCTGCGCAACGCCGCGGGGCACGCGGTGACCGGGCTGGGTGAGGCCGCGGTGCGGGCGCTGACGAAGTTGGAACAGGTGCTGCCGTCGCGACTGCGGTACCGGGTCACGACGTTGAACACCGCGATCGACCCGGTCCCGGAGCCGCTCGATGCCACGGTGGATCCGGAGGTGCTCACCACCGTGGCCGCGGCGATCACCAACACCGAGCGACTGCGGTTCGCCTACCGCTCGCACCGTGGTGAGGCGTCCCGGCGCCACGTCGAGCCGCACCGGCTCGTGCCGACGGGGCGGCGTTGGTATCTGGTCGCGTTCGACCTCGACCG
>JACYYK010008668.1_pt1 | contig 19559 bp, 20 predicted proteins | sample 8236871 | NCBI WGS metagenome assembly JACYYK01 (sample SAMN14103087, study PRJNA606662) | landfill metagenome | isolation source: landfill solid waste inoculated with endophyte fungus Paravalsa indica | place: India:New Delhi, Okhla landfill site | collected 2017-11-05 | reverse complement strand
TAGCAAATACAGAAGAGGATCTAGAAACATTTCATTCCTTTATTATGGAAGGGAACTTAGTGTGGGCAAAGAAAGCTCCTGCGTATGTATTAATTATTTCCGATTCGAATGAGAGTGTTTCCCATGCGTTCGATGCGGGAACAGCCTGGGGCTATCTAGCATTGCAAGCAATGAAAAGCGGCTTAATTTCACATGCGATGGGTGGCATCCATAAAGACCAGGCACGGGAATTATTAGATATTCCAGACCATTTTGACATTCATGCACTTATAGCGATCGGATATCAGGATGATGTTAGTGTGTTAGAGGAAAGATATCAAGAACGTGAAATACCTTCGGAAAGAAAGCCATTAACGGAGACCGTTATGAAAGGGAAATTTGTGAGAGCCTGATGGAGATCAGGTTCTTTTTAAACCAAAAAAAGACACCTCTGGTGAGATGTCTAGTCCATATGAATATCTTCCTTGGTATGTCCATCTTTGAATAAATAATGGGTGACAACCTTACCATCTTCGCGAATATAAGTGTGACTTACTCTACTTACCTTTTTATTATCCCATGTAACAAAAACAACCATTTCTATTTCTTTGTTCTTAATCCCTTCAATATCGACTGTATCTAATACCCCTTGATCCTTAAGTAGCTCTTGTTCTTCGAAATAATATCCCTTGGATGAACCAATATTATAAAGCCAAACTGGTTCTGCGTCCTTGGCAGAGATTCCTTTATTAAATGGTGCTCCGAGTAAAGATAACAATTCCTGTTCTGTCATGCCAATTTTAATATTTTCTTTTATGAAATTACTATCTATTTCTTGTATAGCTACAGGTTCATTAGTTGTGTCATTCTTTTCTGTTTGATGACTACTTTCTTTATTTTCATTCCCAGTGTTTGTATTTGTTTTTTGCGTTTTCTCTTTATCAGCAGTGACAGTTTCTAACTTTTCAACAGGTGCTTCCTCATTCGTTTCGATTGCTTTTTCTTCGGTTTCCCTTGTTTCCTCATTCTGTCCACACCCAATTAAAAAGCAAGCAATAAAGAAAATTAGACCCCATTTTTTCATTACACATAGCTCCTTCCATTTATAATATTTGAAAATTAGACGATCATGATTTTAAGATTTATTCAATTTATTAAAAAATATCGTCAAAAGTTATAATATTAAAGGATTGGAAAAATAATGAGGAAATTGGATAAATATTCTTCCTTGTTACGTCTAATTAATTGAAGGGGGTGCAGTTAGTGATAAATATAGGTCAATTTAGTGATGAAAACTCTAGAGAGCAATTATTAAATGAGTTGATAAGCGAATATGCAATGGATTTAAAACGTATCGCTTATATTTATGTAAAGGATAAAGCACAATGTGAAGATATTGTACAGGAAGTGTTTATCTCAGCATATAAAAATCTGGTGAATTTTAGAGAAGATTCGAATTATAAAACGTGGTTAATTCGAATTACGTTAAACAAATGTAAGGACTATCACCGAAAATGGAGTATTAGAAATATAGCTTATAAGCCGTTACTTGATCCTTTTGTGAATAAGAAAGGAAATGTGAAATCAGCTGAAGAGGAATTAGAGACATCAGAACGAGCGGAACATATTATTCAGGCTATTTCCTGCCTTGGATTGAAGTATAAAGTTGTTCTCATATTATATTATTATCAAGATATGACATTGCAGGAGATAAGTGATACGACGAACATTAAGTTTAATACCGTAAAAACGAGATTTGTTAGAGGTAAAAGTCTATTGAAAACAGAGCTGGAAAGGAGGGGAATCTATTATGGATAACTTCGATAATGGAATCAAAAGAGAATTAAAAAATCATGTACATCAAAACATTCATTTTACGGAAAATGAAAGAGAGAAAATATTAGAATCTGCTGTAAAAAAACAACAAAAGTATGTAGCGATTAAGTTATTGACTGTTACAGCATTTACTTTAGCAGTTTTTACCCTTCTAGCCATCCCTTTCTTCGCTAATCCTGAAGATAACATCATTCATAAAATCAGTTCCCTGCCATTCTCTGATAAAGAGCCTGATTCTAAGGGAGAACTTCCGGATAGTCTGTTTGAAAGAAAGAAAAAAGATAATAATCAACATTCAGAAAATGATAATTCGGAATCAGAAAAAAATGAAAATGCAGTAACTCAGGATGAAGAGCCTAATAAAGAGATAGATATGCCAGAAAATCATAATAATAGTGAAAAAGATCAAGAAAAAAATCAAGATGAATCTGAAAATAATCCAATTACTAACGAGACGAATGTTGAAGATAGTGCAAATAATGAGGCAAATCAAGAGAACGTAAATAAAGAGATTTTTCATGAATTAATTAAAAAATTTAATAACATGGATGCTCAAATAAGTAATTTAGTTGATTCTACAAATTATGCTCATAACGTAGGTGGATATTACTTTAAAGAACTAACAAAGAAAGAAGAGGTTTATAACCATCTCTTAAGTTACTTAACCCATGAGGAAGCAGAAGGCTTATGGTCTTACAGACTCGTAGAAAGTGAGAATGGGTTAATTGAACTTTCAATGGATGGGCACCCAGACTTTTATCTTGATCAACCATATATTATTAATAAAATAAATGATACTAAATTTGAATATGTACAAGAAATGGAGCCCGGGTTATTCGGACCGATTATATCTTTGACCTTTACAAAGATTGATGATCAGTGGCTCATAAGTAATGTGAGTTATTAAGCTAGGTAATTGTCAGCCTTGTATCTGCAATGCTACCCAGAACTACAAGATTTCCAGAAGCAACTAAAAGTGCCATTTTTGATCGCACTTTTTAGTTGCTTCTTTATTTTTTTATTTTCGATCAGATAAACTTTACAAGATAAAATGAATATGATAATAATAAAAATACAACTAATCGACAATAAACAAAAATAATTAATAATAAAAATCAATATATCATAATTTATAAGAATGGAGTGGAAATATGCTAGTACCTAGCCGAAGGAAAAAAATTATCCAAATCTTAAATGAAAGAAAACAATTAATTATTAGTCATATTTCGAAAGAGCTTGGCGTATCAGAGGGCACTTTACGGAATGATTTGAAGATTTTAGAGGAGGAAGGTTTTCTTGTTAAAACACATGGTGGTGCCGTGCTGCCAGCAAGATATGATTCCAGCTTAAAATTTAGTTCTCGATTAGAGCAGAATCAGTCCGAAAAAAATAAACTTAGTAATGCCGCATTGACATTAATTAAAGAGAAGACCTGTATTACGATTGATGCCAGTTCTACCTGTTTAGAATTAGCAAAGAAAGTAGCGGAAACGAGGAACAATTTAACGGTCATTACTAATGGACTAGTCACAGCTCAAATACTAGCAGAGAATCCAAAATTAAGCGTCATAATGGTGGGAGGATTAACGAGACCAGGCAGTACAGAAATAGAAGGTTCTTTGGGCAAGTCTATTCTATCAGAAATCAACTCGGATATATTTTTTACTTCTGCTCATGGTTGTACAGTGGAAAATGGTTTAAATGACTTTAGTATACACGAAGCACAATTGAAAAGGATGATGAGAGAAAGGGCAGATCAATGTATAGCCTTAATAGATCATACGAAGATAAATCGCAAGTCAGTCATTACTTCACTTGAGTTAGGACAAATTGATGTATTCATTACAAATGATAATACGCCAGACGATTTCTTAGCGCGAATGAAGGAGAATTACTCATCGATAAAAATAATAAAAGCAAAATAAGTTATAATGAATCATTAAAATAACATGAATAAATGAAAATAAACGAAATATATTGACATTAAAAGATAATAATGTAAAATAAAACGAAAGAAATAATAAAAACAAGTAAGGAGGCATGAAGGCAATCACCGATCAGTCAAAAGGAATTAGGTAATAAAACAAGGCTATTGTTGGGAGGAAATTTAAAATGAAAAAAAAGCTATTTGCTTTAGTAGGTTTATTACTTTTAATGTTATTATTTGCATGCTCGAATGAAAGCGCTACAAAAGATGGTGGTGAAGATAGTGGGGCAGAATCAGCAAATAGAGAACCGTTTGATGAATTTGATTGGAAGCGCTTTGATGGTGAAGAAATTGAAGTTATGTTGAACCAGCATCCATATGCAGATGCGATGATTGAAAGAATCCCAGAATTTGAAGAGAAAACAGGAATTACTGTCAACCATTCTTTAACCCCGGAGGAGAATTATTTCGACAAGCTTACCACATCATTAAATGCACAGAACGGAAACCCTGATGTTTTTATGACGGGTGCATATCAGGTATGGGAATATGCAACTGCTGAGTATATCCAAGAATTAGATTCCTTTATCGAGGATGAAACTAGAACTTCTCCAGAGTATGATGTAGATGATTTCTATGAAGGCATTCTAGGTGCAGGACGTTGGGATGGTGTACCAGGACATCCTGTAGGGGAAGGAGATCTCTATACGGTCCCATTAGCATATGAATTTAATTTATTACATTATAATAAACGGGCGTTAGAATCGATTGGATTAGAGGCACCACCTCAAACTATGGAAGAATTAATAGAAGTAGGTGCTCAATTAGAGGGATGGAATGGGGAAGGTAGCTATGGTGTTGGTACTCGTGGAACTAGATCATGGGCAACCATTCACCCAGGATACATGACTTCATTCACCAACCATGGAGCCGTAGATTTTACAGTAGAAGACGGTTCTTTAGTCCCTCACCTTAATAGTGAAGAATCGATTGAGATTACTAATATGTTTGCAGAGTTAGTTAATGAAGCAGGACCTTCTGACTGGTCAAGTTATACATGGTATCAAGTCTCTAATGACTTAGCACAAGGTAAAGCAGCGATGACATATGACGCAAGTAACTGGGCGATCTTCCATAACGTACCAGGTGAAGCGCCTGAAGCTGGCAATATTGGTGTGACAACACCACCTAGAACGAAAGAAGGAGATCTTGGTACGAATATGTGGGTCTGGTCTATAGCCATGAATAAATCATCAGAGAAAAAAGACGCTGCATGGCTCTTCATGCAATACTTTACTGGTAAAGAGCATATGCAATGGGGTGCCATTGAAGCAAATGTGGTAGACCCTGTACGAAAATCTGTCTTTGAAAGTGAAGAATACCAACAAAGAATTGGTGACATTGAAGGTTATGTAGAGACATTTAATGAACTAATTGACGAATCAACCATTAAGTTTACACCTCAGCCAGAATTTTTTAATACGACAACAGAATGGGCTGCGGCATTACAAGATATTGTGAATGGAGCAGATGCGGAGGAACGCATGAACCAATTAAATGATGATATTGAAAAGAGAGTTTCTAGAATAAGGGCGGAATAAGCAATTACATAGGGCGGGTGGGCTATCCGCCCTGTTATACAAGGAGTGAAAGCACATGGCAACAGAGGCATATGAGAAACAAGCAATGAAAGAAAGGCAGTTAACAAATAAAGTACCTTGGAAAATCAAAATGAGACCTTTTCTTATCCTTAGTCCAGCATTTTTACTAACCATTGGCATTTTAATTCCATTTGGGATGGCTATATATTTTTCATTAACGAACTATTCCTTTAAATATGCTGAATATATGTTTGTTGGTTTGGAAAATTGGATAGCGATGTTTTCATCGCCAAGTTTTTGGCATAGTGTTGGCGTCACCTTATCCTATGCGGGTTTAGCAACTTTGATCGAAACATTACTAGGCATTGGAATTGCTCTCCTCTTGAATCGAGAGAATATGCTAGCAAGGTCTTTGCGTATTGTTTTAATCTTTCCATTAGTAATCGCTCCAGTAATTGCCACTATTATTTGGCAACTAATGACCAATAACTCAGTTGGTATTTATAGTGATTGGTTAAGACAATTAGGAATGACAAACTTTAATTGGGGAGCGGATCCTTCTACTGCGTTGATCACTGTATTAATTATTGATGCTTGGGTTTTTACACCTTTTGTAACCATTTTGGTTCTAGCAGGCTTACGTTCCTTACCGAAGGCGCCATTTGAATCGGCAATGATAGATGGAGGATCTGCTTGGTTTACCTTTAAGAATCTAACTTTACCTATGATTATGCCAATGTTAATCATTGCGGTATTATTCCGACTAATGTTGTCACTTCAAATGTTTGACATTATTTTTGCTTTAACAAGAGGTGGACCTGGAGATACCTTAATGACATTACCACTGACTGCTTATACAGAAGCATTTACCTATAAAGAATTAGGTGTATCCTTACCATTCATGTTGATTTTATATCTATTTGTCTATTTCTTAAGTCATTTCATCGTTAAATATTGGACATATACTCAAAATAAAGCGTCAGGAAAGTAGGATGAATATGAAGAAGAAAATCATAGCTTTTTTACAAAATGCAGCACTCGTCTTATATGCAATGTTTGCCATATTTCCACTACTATGGTTAGTAATTTTATCTTTTAAACACGATCGAGACATGTTTAACACTACTTTTATTTTCACACCAACATTAGAAAACTATCGAATGTTATTTTCGGATGGAGAATATATAGGATACTTTTTAGATAATATCATTGTTAGTTTTGGAGCCATTGCTTTATCGATTATAGTTGGTGTACCAGCAGCTTATGCACTTGCCCGTTTTGACTTTAAAGGAAGGGATGGGATTGCATTCACCTTCTTGTCCTTCCGTTTTGCTCCAGAAATATTAGTAGTTTTACCACTATTCCTACTCTATCAAGAATTAGGCCTCTATGACACTTATGTAGGATTAATTTGGGTATTTCAAGTATTGTCTTTACCTTTGTTGATTTGGATTTTACGGGGATATTTTGAAGATATTTCTGTGGAGGTGGAAAATGCAGCACGACTTGATGGATACTCCTGGTGGCAAGTTTTTATCAAAATTGTCATGCCTCTTATTCGTCCTGGTTTAGTTGCTTCTGCTTTATTATCATTAATTTTTGTTTGGAATAACTTTACGTTTTCGTTATTGTTAGCAGGTCAAGACGTCACCACGACAACAGTTGCCATGCTACAGTATGTAGCGTCAGATACTGTGCATTATGGACAAATGGCTGGAGCGGTTTTAATTGCTTCATTGCCAATTATTATATTAGCATTATCGATCCAAAAACACCTTGTAAGAGGGTTGAGTATGGGTTCGGTAAAAGGATAATCGAAAGGAGGCAGAGCATTGGCAGATGTAACTTTACAATCCGTTTCTAAGAAATTTAAAAAAGATATTGCGCTAGACAATATAAATTTGAAAATCAAAGATAAAGAGTTTTTTGTTATATTTGGCCCTGCTGGTGCAGGTAAAACCACCTTGTTAAATGTAATTGCAGGCTTGTATTTACCCGATTATGGTGATGTGTATCTAGATGGAGAGCATTATAACTATGTAGAACCCGAAGATAGAAACATAGCGATGGTTTTTGAAAATTATGCCTTATATCCGCACTTTACTGTTTTTGATAACATTGCTTCTCCATTAAGAAGCCCAAGATATAAAGAACCAAAAGCAGTAGTAGAAAAAGAAGTTAGTAGAGTAGCTAACATTTTAAAGATTGATCACCTATTAGAACGAAATATATCAGAATTATCGAATGGCCAAAGACAACGAGTAGGTTTAGGTAGAGCACTCGTAAGAAATCCGAATGTATTTTTAATGGATGAGCCAATCACCCATCTCGATGCTAAGCTTCGGCATCAAATGAGAGCAGAACTAAAGGAAATGCAGAAAAATTTAGACACTACCACTATTTATGTTACGCATGATTATCTAGAGGCGTTGAGCCTAGGAGACAAAATTGCCATTCTAAATGAAGGGAAAATAGAGCAGATAGGAACACCTGATGAAATTTATTATTACCCCCATAATGAATTTGTTGCGAGTTCATTTGGTGAACCAGAGATCAATTTTTTCCGCGCTAGTGTAACGAAGGATAACCAACTATCTATCTTTGAGGAAGCAAAAAATCAACCTCTACCGGAAACTATAAAAGGTTATGTAAAAGAGAATGTTACTTCAGTCAAGTTAGGTATACGACCTAAAAATATTCAGTATAGCTTTACAAAAGAAAATGAGAATTGTGTGGAGTGTATCCCTTATAGTTTTGAACCGTTGGGAGCAAAAGCGGTGTTGACGGTTGAAAAAGATGGCAATCAAATAAGGCTTACCGTACCATCTACCCTTCAAGTAGCTATGGATAAACCTGTTTATATTCAATTAGATGTTAACAAAGCAATCTTTTTTGGTCCTAATAAAATGAACCTTCTTTCCAAATATAGAGAAGATGCGAAGGGAGAGGTAGTATGGCAAAACTAACATTAAAAAATTTAAATAAAACATTCTATAAGAATAGAGAAGCGATACATGCAGTTAGTGATTTAAGTATAGAAACCAAAGATGGAGAGTTTGTTGCATTATTGGGTCCTTCGGGTTGTGGTAAATCGACCACTTTGCGAATGATAGCGGGTTTGGAAGATATCACAAGTGGAGAAGTATTGATTGGAGAACGGAAACTAAATGATCTACATCCAAAGGACCGAAATATCGGCTTGGCATTTGAAAACTATGCGATGTATCCACCTTTATCCGTGTATGACAACATTAGTTTTAACATGAGGGCAAAAAATGTACCAAAAGAAACGATAAAAAAAGAAATAGATAAAATGGCTAGTTTATTAGATCTAAAGGATTTATTAGCGATGAATCCTAGTGCTTTATCTGGTGGTCAGAAGCAAAGGGTAAATATTGCAAGGGCCTTAATTCGGAGACCAGAGGTTTTATTACTGGATGAACCACTTTCACATTTAGACGGAAAAGTTAGACAGAAAATGAGAACAGAAATTAAACATCTTCATAATGAAATAAATTGTACAACAATTATTGTTACACATGATCAGCTGGAAGCAATGGCCTTAGCTGATAGGATTGCCATTATAAAAGACGGTGTTCTTCAGCAATTTGGAACACCACTAGAGGTATTTAACCATCCTCAAAATGAGTTCGTGGCTGGTTTTATTGGGGAACCCCCTATGAATATATTTACTGTTTTCGCTACCTTTAAAGAAGGATCTGTTTATTTAGTATCGAAAAATGGGAAATTGCGGTTTAATGTTCCTGACAAATATAAAGATTATTTGGAAGAGGGCAAGGAGTACCGCTTTGGTATTCGACCAACCGATATTTCTGTTGTAACAGATGACCAACCGTATTCTACGGAATTAAATGTCACTGTATTTGAAAATGTAGGGGAAGAATGTAGAATTCATATAAAAATTGAAGAAGATAACATTTTAAGTATTGTGTCGGAGGAAATTTATAAGCTTGATACGGGTGATCGTATCAAAATTAAATTCGATTCCGATCGTATTCATATCTTTGATGTGAATACAGGCGAACGTGTTGAAAAACAAAAAGTACTTATCTAATTTTTTAAGGAGGAATAGCAAATGACAAAAACAATGAAAGCCCTACCAGAGGAAATGAGAGCAGTTGTAGCTTATGCACCAGGTGATTATCGCTTAGAAGTAGTGGAAACACCTAAACTCGAGAATGATCAAGAGATTATTGTGGAAGTAGAAGCTTGCGGAATTTGCGCTGGAGATGCCAAAGCACATGCTGGAGCCGTTTCTTTTTGGGGAGATGACTATCAGCCAGCATATATTAAGGCGCCTGTCATTCCTGGACATGAATTTATTGGAAAAATCGTAGAATTAGGAGCGGCTGTTAAGGATTTTAAAGTGGGAGATAGAATTATCTCAGAACAAATTGTGCCTTGTTGGGAATGTCGTTTTTGTAAGAGTGGAAACTATTGGATGTGTGAAAAACACGACTTATATGGATTCCAATATAATGTCCATGGTGGAATGGCAGAATATATGAAGTTCACAAAAGAAGCTATTAACTATAAAGTGCCAGAAGACCTACCAATAGAAAAGGCCATTCTAATTGAACCATATGCCTGCTCTTTACATGCAGTCCAAAGAGCGCAAATCCAAATCGGTGACACGGTGGTGATCGCAGGTGCAGGAACGTTAGGGCTTGGAATGGTTGGAGCTGCTAAAAAAGCAGGTGCAGGTAAATTAATTGTCTTAGATTTATTAGAGGATAGGTTGAAGCTTGCTGAAAAATTCGGCGCTGATTTAACGATTAATCCTGCTAAGGAAGATGCAGTGAAAATAATTAAAGATCTGACGGATGGATATGGATGTGATATATATATTGAAGCAACAGGACATCCAAAATCGGTAGAACAAGGATTATCTGCCATAAGAAAACTAGGGAGATTTGTTGAGTTTAGTGTCTTTAAAGACCCTGTAACGATTGATTGGAGTATTATCGGGGATCGTAAAGAGTTAGATGTATTAGGCTCACACCTTGGGCCATATTGTTATCCGATTGTTATCGATGGTATTGCTAAGGGAGATTTTCCGACAGAAGGTGTCGTAACCCATCAATTACCATTAGAAGATTTCGAGCAAGGATTTGAAATGGTTAAGAGCGGAAAAGATTCTCTCAAAGTAGTTTTAGTGCCTTAAATAGAATAGCAGATTCTACTGCAGGATCTGCTATTCCTACATAGCCCGTAATCAGAGGAGGAAATAATAATGAAAAAATTAATAAATAATCCAAATGATGTGGTGGATGAAATGATAGAAGGCTATATAAAAGCACATCCCAACCAAGTAAGAAGGTTGGAGGAAAATAAACGTTCTATTGTGATCGCAAGTGAAACGAAGGAGAATAAAGTAGGTGTTCTAATCGGTGGAGGCTCAGGTCATGAACCTGCTTTTATGGGGTATGTCGGTCGAGGTATGGCAGATGGTGTAGCGGTTGGAAACATTTTTGCTTCTCCACCACCTGAGCCAATTGTCGAAGCAACAAAAGCCATCGACAAAGGCAATGGGGTTGTTTATATCTACGGAAATTATGCCGGTGACATCATGAATTTCGGGATGGCCGCAGAGCTTGCTGAAATGGAAGAAGATATCGATGTAGAGCTAGTAGTCGTGAATGATGATGTTGCTTCTGCCTCAAGTGAGGAAAAAGAAAAGAGAAGAGGAATTGCTGGGGAGTTCTTTGTCACGAAAGCAGCTGGAGCTGCCGCTGAGAAGGGGTACAGCTTAAAAGAAGTAGCGGATGTTGCGCGGAGGACAAATGAACGGACACGTACAATGGGAGTAGGCTTAACCCCGTGTTATTTACCACAAACGAATGAGCCGAGTTTCTCTCTGGAGGAAAATGAAATGGAAATTGGATTGGGTCATCATGGCGAGCCTGGTGTAGAGAAAGGCAAATTGCAGCAAGCAGATCAAGTTGCGGATCGATTAGTGCAAGATATTTTAAATGATATGGCTATGTCAAATGGAGATAAGGTTGCTGTACTTGTCAATGGTTTAGGGTCTACGACAAGAATGGAGCTTTATATTGTCTTCAGAAGAGTGGAACAAATATTGGCAAAACAAGGGATAGAAATATACCGATCCTATGTTGGCAACTATAGCACTTCCTTAGAAATGGGAGGATGTTCCGTTACGCTGACGAATTTAGATGAGGAGTTAATTAGCTTAATAGACGCTGAAGCAGATTGTCCGATGTATGCACAATTATAAGAGACGGGGGGAATATTTCATGACTTACACAATCGAAAACTATAAGCAATTTTTGTATGCTGTGATTGAGATGATGGAAAAGGAAAAAGATTACCTCTCAGAATTGGATCGAAAACTAGGAGATGGTGATCATGGTGTCACGATGTCTATTGGATGGCAAGCAGTAAAGGAGAAATTAGATAATGAACTACAAAATGAAAGAGATGGGGGAGAGATCAGTAAGGTAGTCGCTAAAACCTTCCTTAATGCTGTTGGATCGTCAGTTGGCCCGTTGTATGCCACGGGTTTTTTAAGAGGGAGTAAGGTTTTGAAAGGAAAAACAGAATTTAATCACTCAGAATTATTAGATTTCTGGATTGCTTTCGGTGATGGGATTAAAGAACGTGGGCAGGCAGAGGTTGGCGATAAAACGATGATTGATACGATTCAACCCTTTATCCAGTCCTTAAGGGAAAAAAGGGAGAATCAATCATTTTCTGAAATATTTGATCAAGCATTAGTATCTGCCGAAAATGGAATGCTATCGACTAAAGAAATGATCTCTAAAAAGGGGAGATCCAGCAGATTAGGAGAGCGCTCCAAAGGATTTTTGGATCCAGGTGCCACATCCATCTATTTCATACTGGAATGCTTTCAAAAAAGCTTATTTTCCGTAACTTAATCATTGCATTACTATTCTAATGAGTAAATAAAAAAACGAATTGGACAAAAGATGTTTCGTCCTTTTCGTTTTTTATGACTTCATAAATTGAACGTGATTTTTTTCAAAGACTTTTTTGAGATCTTGATTAATATCTTCATCAGAAATGAATAAATCAATATCCTCCACACTTGCAAAAGAAGCAATAGAGTTATCACCGATTTTCGTATGATCAACGATGGCTACCACTTTTTCTACCTTATTGACAATAACTTTTTTTAATTCCACCTCATAGACACTAAAATCCGTTAAACCTTCTTCCACCGTAAAGCCTCTTGCAGAGGTAAATAGGATATCTACATGGATTTGATTAAGAATACTTGTTCCAAATGGGCCTTCTAATGCCATGGATCCATTCCTTAACATTCCCCCTAGAAGAATAACGGTAATAGCGGGGTTATCTCGTAATTCGATGGCTGTAGAAATACCATTCGTTAAGACGGTTAGACGAATATTTTCTTCTTTTAATAAGCGTGCAATTTCCAAAGCGGTTGTACTAGCATCTAAGAAGATACAGTTCTTGTCATGTATTAGACTCATTGCTTTTTTTGCAATAGCTATCTTGCTTTCTTTATTTTTCTTTTCTCTTGCGGAAAATGTATTTTCTGCTTTGATAGGAGAATCAAGTACTGCTCCACCATGTGTTCTCGTTAATAATCCTTTTTTCTCCATCTGGGACAAATCACTTCGTAAAGTTGCCTCAGAAACATTTAACATTTGAGATAGCTCTTTCACCGTTATCCTTTTTTTGTCTTTTAATATTTCCAAAATGACGTTCCTGCGTTCCGCTGCAAACATTTTACTCAATATAATCACCCTTATACCAGTCTAATATCTCTGCATTTCTAATAAGTGTATCACATTATGATAACAAACGTAATCAAAATATATTGAAATATTTTCTTTTCTTAACATTATACGCTTAAAAACATTTCGCTTTTTATTGATTAAATTAAAAATGCAAATATTTATTCATAAATATAACTACATCACCGGGTGTAAATACGAAATTGAATAACGAAAACGAAAATAAACGAAAATAAATATTGAAATAAAACAAAAATTATAATAAAATGAAAACGAAAACAAATAATAATGAAAGGATGGTAAAATGAAAATTGCCATTGGTAGCGATCATAACGGCTTTAACATGAAAGAAGCGATAAAAGCTTACTTACAGGATGAAAATTATCAATTTGTCGATTATGGATGTTATACGTGTGATGCCATTGATTATCCTGATGTTGCTTTCCAGGTAGCTTCAGATATAAGGAAAGGAAAAGTAGATCGAGGGATATTGATATGCGGAACAGGTATTGGGGTTGCGATAGCTGCTTGCAAATATCCAGGGATTCGTGCTGCACTATGTCATGACACCTATTCGGCTGAAAGAGCACAACTCAGTAATAATGCTCAAATCATTACAATGGGTGGACAGATTATTGGAACAGAATTAGCTAAGAAAGTAGTAGCAACTTATTTAAATTCCTCATGGGCAGGTGGCTCTGAAAGAAAAGTAAACAAAATTACAGCAAAAGAAAAGGAGTTTATCGAAAAATCTACGAACTAGCCTTCCATCTGAAAATGCGGAGAAGGGAGTAATAAGATGCGAGACCTCACATTTGATTTTTTGCGAGTTACCGAACAGGCAGCTTTAGCAGCTTATCCATGGGTAGGCAGTGGAAATAAAATAAAGGCAGATGGTGCTGCAACGAATGCCATGCGAGATACACTAAATAAAATAAATTTTGATGGAAAGATCGTAATTGGTGAAGGAGAAATCGATAATGCTCCAATGCTATATATAGGGGAAGAAGTAGGGGCAGGTGTCAATCCGAAGGTAGATATTGCGGTAGATCCTATCGAAGGAACAACTTCTACCGTAAATGGACAAGAAAATGCTTTTACCGTTATTGCTGCAGCACCTAGAAACACACTACTCCATGCGCCAGATATGTATATGGAAAAAATCGTTGTAGGAACAGAAGCCAAGGGAGAAATTGATCTTAATGCTTCATTAGTAGAAAATGTGCATGCCGTTGCAAAAGCAAATGAAAAAAATATAAAAGACATGAGAATTCTTATTCAAAATAGAGAACGCCATACCCAATTAATTGATGAGGTACGAAATATTGGGGCAAAAGTGTATCTATTTGATGAAGGAGACATAACTTATGCAGCTGCAACTTGTATGAAGAAACAAGGAATAGATTTATTTTATGGAATAGGGGGAGCCCCTGAAGGTGTTTTAGCTGCAGTTGCTGTTAAATGTCTTGGAGGAGACATGCAGGCAAAGCTACTCCCAAAAAATAATACGGAGTATGAAAGATGTGTAGAAATGGGTTTATACAATCCTAATAAGATATTGAAGCTTCATAATTTAATCAGCTCGGATAAATGTTTGTTTGTAGCTACGGGAATTACGGAAAATATTTTGTTAAAAGGTATCGTATTAGATACTGATTCCAATTATGTTACTCATTCTCTACTATTAAATGGTCAAAATAAGCATATAAGATATATCGAGTGTAAACATTCTAATTATCAGGAGCTCGTTAAATGAGGTAAAAGCATATTTAATAGAATAGTAATTTCAGAGGAGGGCAAGGATGAAGTTTTTTCTTGATACTGCAGACATAAATGAAATTAAACGGATAAACCAATTAGGTCTTGTTGATGGGATTACGACTAATCCATCCATTATTGCTAAGGAAGGAAAGAATTTTGAAGAAGTCATCAAAGAAATTTGTAGTGTGGTGAAAGGACCAGTAAGTGCTGAAGTCATCGGAATGGAAACAGAAGAGATGTTGCAGGAAGCAAGAGAAATAGCTAAATGGGCCACCAATGTAGTAGTGAAAATTCCTATGACAGAAGCGGGATTACGGGCTGTTCATATTTTATCAAGAGAGGGCATCAAAACAAATGTAACACTAATTTTCTCGGTTGCCCAAGGCTTAATGGCTACAAAAGCGGGTGCGAATTATATCAGTCCATTTGTAGGGAGAATAGATGATACCGGAACAGATGGAGTAAATCTAGTAAAAGATTTGAAACAAATCCTAAATGAATATCAATTCGATACAGAGATCATAACGGCGAGTATACGAAATATCAGTCATTTACAAAATGCAGCGATTGCAGGGGCGGATATTGCTACCATTCCAGGATCATTATTTCCAAAATTATGGAGCCATCCATTAACCGATATCGGTATTGAAAAATTTTTAGCGGATTGGGAAAAGGTACCGAAATAAGAGAGGAGGAGTTATTTTGTCAGCTACGAGGGAAATAGACCAGTTAGCCATTGATACAATAAGAATGCTTTCTATTGATATGGTAGAAAAAGCAAATTCGGGACATCCTGGTCTACCGATGGGAGCTGCGCCAATGGCACATGTTTTGTGGACAAAGCATTTAAAGCATAGCCCAGCAAATCCTCATTGGTTTAATCGGGATCGATTCATTTTATCAGCAGGTCATGGATCTGCTTTATTATATAGTCTGTTATATTTGCATGGCTATGATATTCCATTAGAAGAATTAAGAAATTTTAGACAATGGGGAAGTAAGACACCTGGTCATCCGGAATATGGTCATACAGTAGGAGTAGAAGCTACAACAGGACCTCTCGGTCAAGGAATCTCAATGGCTGTTGGTATAGCGATGGCCGAACGTTTCCTTGCCTCCAAATACAATCAAAGAAGTCATTCCATTATCGATCATTTTACGTATAGTTTATGTAGCGATGGAGATTTAATGGAGGGGATTTCACATGAATCAGCTTCATTGGCGGGTCATTTAAGGCTGGGGAAGTTAATGGTTTTGTATGATTCCAATGATATTTCATTGGATGGTGAATTAGGTCGTTCCTTCTCAGAAGATGTCGCGAAGAGGTTTAAAGCTTACGGATGGCAAGTGTTAAAGGTGGAGGATGGTAATGATTTGAATGAAATAGATGAAGCCATTCTACTAGCGAAACAAAATAGGCAAAAACCTACCTTGATCGAAGTGAAAACCATCATTGGCTTTGGAGCTCCGAATAAAGCTGGTACGGCAGCTGCACATGGTACAGCCTTAGGGAAAGAGGAAAGAGAATTAGTNNTCAAGAATTTTTATCAAAGATTAAAAAAAGAAGCGCAAATAAAAGAGGAAAAGTGGAAGCGACAATGGGAAGCTTATCAAGTGGCTTATAATGAAAAGGCTTACGAATTAAAAGCAATTATGCAAGGCAAGCTACCTGATAATTGGCAACCAATATTACCAAACTACTCCTTTACAGAACCTGTATCGACTAGAGATGCTTCTGGCAAAGTTTTAAATGAAATTGCTAAGAAGATCCCATTCTTTATAGGTGGTTCTGCAGATTTATCAGGGTCAACGAAAACAATGATTGAGCAAGAGCGAGACTTTCACCCAAATAGTTATGATGGACGAAATATTTGGTTTGGTGTGAGGGAATTTGCGATGGGTGCAGCATTAAATGGAATGGCATTGCATAGTGGAATGAAAGTATTCGGTGGTACCTTTTTTGTATTTTCGGACTATTTGCGTTCTGCTATTCGGACAGCGGCTTTAATGAAGGTTCCTGTCACCTATGTACTGACACATGATAGTATCGCGGTTGGGGAGGATGGTCCAACCCATCAGCCTATTGAACACTTAGCATCATTAAGAGCAATGCCTAACCTATGTGTGATAAGACCAGCGGATGGAAATGAAGTAGCCGCAGCTTGGCAATTAGCCATAGAAAGTAAAAACATTCCACACGTATTAGTACTAACTCGTCAAAAACTTCCTCCAGCAACTGTATCACGCGAGCAAGCGGAACAAGGGGTAAAAAGAGGTGCCTATATCATCTCTGAAGCACCTTACGCTCCTGCAGGACAACTATTAGCAACAGGCTCGGAAGTACATTTAGCTATCGAAGCACAAAAGGCATTACAAAAGGAAGGTATCTATGTATCGGTTGTCAGTATGCCATCCTGGGATCGATTCGAAAAACAATCGCTAGAATATAAGAAAAAAATCTTACCTAGATCTATCCAAGCAAAATTAGCGATTGAAATGGCTTCCTCTTTAGGTTGGCACAAATATGTGGGAGATTCCGGTGATGTAATAAGTATGGAAACATTTGGTGCATCAGCAAAAGGGGAAGTGTTAGTAAAGGAATATGGCTTTACCGTGGAAAATATAGTCAAGCGAATGAAAGCAATCTTACAGAGTTAACAACGTCCTTGTATTCCTTATGTCATAAAAGGAGTGGATAAAGTGAAGATACAAAACTATGAGAAAATCAATCATGAAATCAAAAGCAAATTCGAGGAGCTTAAAGAGAAACATCCAAATCGACTAAAGAAAAAATTAAATGTATCATGGAGCAATTGGGGATTTGGTTTAGAGGATCTAGAAGATTCACTCACACGACTAAAGCAAGCAGGAGTTAATTACATCGAACTACATGGGAATCATTACGGGGATGACTTAGGATATAATATAGAAGAAACACAAAAACTATTGAAAAAATATGATATCAAAGTCTCCGGTGTTTGTGGAATGTTCTCTGTGGAAAATGATTTATCTAGTAATTCGCACATTAGTAGGCAAGCAGCAATAGATTATATAAGAAGAGAAGTAGAATTCACTTCTAAAATCGGTGGGCATTATTTATTAGTAGTTCCTGGTGCAGTAGGTCGTCCAAATAAATATGATGATGCTGAATTTTACCGTAGTGTACAAACCCTAAAGCTACTTGCCCCTCTTTTTAAAAAGCATCATGTTAAAGCAGCGATTGAACCAATCCGGTCTGCAGAAGTCAGCTTTATTCATACTTTTGAAGATGCTAAAAGATTTATTCGTGCAGTAGGCCATGAAGGTGTCATGCATATCAATGGAGATCTTTATCATATGCAAAGTGAAGAAGCACATATTAGTCAAGCGATTTTGGATGCAAGAGATCAATTAATTAATTTGCATTTAGCGGATAGTAACAGAAGGGCATTGGGAGAAGGCTTCCTAGATATCGATACAGTGATCATGGCTTTATACTTAATTGGCTTCAATCAAGATGGGAAATTTGTTACTCCAGAGCCTCTTGGACCAGGAGGAGATCCTTACCCCGCTATGAATTCCATCCCTAATAAGGATGAACTCAATAAATTAGTAACGCAAACCATTGATTATTTTAGAGAAAGAGAAGCGGAATTATTGAAGTGACACCCCTTTTAAAAGATTGAGCTCTTTCCCTTTCTATAAGAAGGGAAAGAGTTTTTTGTTTTAGGTGTCAATAGATGTTAAACTAAAATATCGGAATCTATAATTTCGAATATTAAAACTTTACTTCGGAAGCTATTACTAGACTATGATCTTATTCGACAAAATATGACATAAAAAATTCCCAAATTTTTATGTCAAATTCTACAAGATTATGATATAATTCGCTTTATGGTGTGTCTACATCTTAATGAAAAGGACATGAATTTGGAGGTTTATACGTAATGGAGGAAACAATTTCGCTTAAGGAAATATTTAGCGTCTTAAAGAAGAGGTTAATGCTTATTGTATTGTTAGTGGTAGGAGCCATCTTAGTTAGTGCCATCGTAAGTTATTTTATCATCACGCCAACCTATCAAGCCAGTACGCAATTTATCGTTAATCAAGATACAAATGAAAATAATGCAGTAGATATTAATCAAATACGTTCCAATGTCGAGATTATTAATACATATAACGACATTATTAGTAGTAAAAGAATATTAGATCAAGTAGTAGAAGAATTAGATTTAACTATTTCTGCCGGTGCATTAGGTGAGAAAATCAGTATATCAAGCGCAGAGAGTTCACAAGTGGTAACATTATCCGCAACAGATGCTGATCCTGAGGTTGCAGCAGAAATCGCCAATACAACCGTACAAATATTTCAAACAGATCTTCCAGAATTGATGAATGTCAATAATGTTAACGTATTAACGGAAGCGACCGTAGCGGCTGATCCAAGCCCCGTAAGTCCAAAGCCATTGCTAAATATTGCAATAGCAGTAGTTTTAGCACTTATGGTTGGTGTCGGATTAGCATTCTTGCTTGAATATTTAGATAATACGATCAAAACAGAAGAAGATGTCGAGAATAAATTAGAATTACCTATATTAGGGGTCATCTCCCATGTTACAGAAGATGATATTAATGTCACAACCGTACCACGTTCTAGTTATGTTTGAAGAGAAAGGGGGGCTATAAGTGGTCAGAGGAAGAAAACCGTTT
>JACYYK010000165.1_pt9 | contig 19582 bp, 20 predicted proteins | sample 8236871 | NCBI WGS metagenome assembly JACYYK01 (sample SAMN14103087, study PRJNA606662) | landfill metagenome | isolation source: landfill solid waste inoculated with endophyte fungus Paravalsa indica | place: India:New Delhi, Okhla landfill site | collected 2017-11-05 | reverse complement strand
GTGGCGGCGCGGGAGCCCCTGCTATCCCAGCGTGCGCCGCACCTCGGTGGCCGCGGCGACCAGGTTGCGCAACGCGGGCTCCACCTCGGCGTAGCCTCGGGTCTTCAGCCCGCAGTCCGGGTTCACCCACAGCCGTGGGGACGGCACCGACGCCAGTGCGGCCCGCAGGAGTTCGACGATCTCGGCCACCTCCGGCACCCGCGGGGAGTGGATGTCGTACACGCCGGGCCCGACTCCGCGCGCGAATCCGGCGGCCCCCAAATCGCCCAGCACCTCCATCCGCGACCGCGCGGCCTCGATGCTGGTGACGTCGGCGTCGAGCGCGGCGATCGCGTCGATGACGTCGCCGAACTCCGAGTAGCACAGGTGCGTGTGCACCTGCGTGCTCACTCGTGCACCCGACGTGGCCAGCCGAAACGCCTCCACGGCCCAGTCCAGGTACTCCTTGTGCCGGTGGGCCCGCAACGGCAACAGCTCCCGCAGCGCTGGTTCGTCCACCTGGATCACGCCGAGTCCCGCGGCCTCCAGGTCGGCGATCTCGTCGCGGATGGCCAGGGCCACCTGCTTCGCCGTGTCCGCGAGCGGCTGGTCGTCACGCACGAACGACCACGCCAGGATCGTCACCGGTCCGGTCAGCATGCCCTTCACCGGCCGGTCCGTGAGGCTCGCCGCGTACGCGGCCCACTCGACGGTGATGGGTTCAGGCCGGGACACGTCGCCGAACAGGATGGGCGGGCGCACACAGCGCGACCCGTACGACTGGACCCAGCCGTGCTCGGTGTCCGCGAAACCGGCGAGGTGCTCGGCGAAGTACTGCACCATGTCGTTGCGTTCGGGCTCGCCGTGCACGAGGACGTCGAGCCCCAGCTCCTCCTGCAACCGCACCACCCGCTCGATCTCCGCGCGCATCCGGCTGGTGTAGGTGGCGTGGTCGATACCGCCTCGGCGCAGGGCGGCCCTGCTCCTGCGCACATCGGCGGTCTGCGGGAACGATCCGATGGTGGTCGTCGGCAACGGTGGCAGCCGCAGCGCCTCCTGCTGAGCCTCCCGGCGGACGTCGTAGTCGGTCCGGCGGGTGTCCTGAGGCCGCAGCCCCGCCAGGCGACGCCTGACCTGCTCGTCTCGCACCCGTTCGGCGTTCACCCGGTCGGTGACCACTCGCCGAGCCGCGGCGAGTTCCTCGGCCACCGCGTCGCGCCCCTCGCGCAGTGCCCTGCCGAGCACGACGACCTCGTGCACCTTCTGCCGCGCGAACGCCAGCCACGAGGCCACCTGCGGGTCGAGGTTCGGCTCCGCTTCGACGTCGTAGGGCACGTGCAGCAGCGAACACGACGTGCTGACGGCGACCTCGCCCGCCAGGCCGAGCAGTGTGGCCGCCGTGGTGAGGGCACGGTCGAGATCGGTGCGCCAGACGTTGCGGCCGTCGACCAGTCCGGCCACCAGCGTCTTGTCCCGCAGGCCCGGCAACGCGGCCAGTGAGTCCAGGCCCGGGTCACCGGCCACGAAGTCGACTCCCACGGCCTCGACGGGGGCGTCCGACAGGATCTCCAGTGCCTCCCCGAGGTCACCGAAGTAGCCGGCAACGAAGAGCTTCGGACGCTCGGCCAGCGAGCCGAGCGAGCGGTACGCCTCGCGGAGTGCCGCGAGTTCGGCTTCGGTGCGGTCGGTGGCGAACGCTGGCTCGTCGAGCTGCACCCATTCCACACCGGCACGGGCGAGTTCGCGCAACAGTTCGGCATAGGCGTCGACCAGTTCGTCCACTGTGTCCAGCGGACGGAATCCGGGAGCCGCTTCGGAATCCGATTTGGACAAAAGGAGGAACGTCACCGGACCCACCAGCACGGGCCGGACGGGAATGCCGAGCTCGTCGGCCTCCCGAACCTGCCCCAGCACACCGTGGTCGGCGAGGAAGAACCGCGTGTCCGGCCCGATCTCCGGCACGAGGTAGTGGTAGTTGGTGTCGAACCACTTCGTCAGCTCCAGCGGCGGCGTCGACTCCACGCCCCTCGCCATGGCGAAGTAGGTGTCGAGTGGGCTCAGTCCCAGGTCCGCGTACCGGCGGGGCACGGCTCCGAAGGTCACCGCCGTGTCGAGTACGTGGTCGTAGAAGGAGAACGTGTTGCCGGGTACCGAGTCGAGTCCGGCCTGGCGCAACGAACGCCAGGTGTCGGCACGCAGGTCGCGAGCGATGTCCCGCAACTCGGCCTCGCTGATGCGCGACGCCCAGTAGTTCTCCAGCGCTCGTTTGAGTTCCCGGTTCGGTCCGATCCTGGGATAACCGAGTACGGTCGATCCGATTGTGCTGGTCAAGGCTCTCTCCTCGCGAGCTCGACGGCGGCACCGGACGTGCGACGGCGGCCTCGCAGGCGAGCGGGTGGCGACGCGACGTCGCCGAACCACTCGTCCGCCGGGGTTGCCCGCGAACGCCCGGAGGTCACGCACACCGGCGGTGTGCGCACCGGTGGCAGGTCTTCGGACTCGCGGGCACGACCCGGCTCCCACCCGGGGCTCCTACTGACCGTCGCTTCCCAGGCCGTGTGGCCCAGTGCGTTGGAACCGGTCGAGCGACCGGCCACGGCGTTCGTTCCCACTCACCGCTGCGGGGCAGTCCCGGATTCCCACCGGGTTCCCTCTTGCCTCGCCCACCGCCTCGGCGGAGGACGAACCACCAGCGCGTCTCACTGTAGTGACGGCATGGTGCTTGACAAGGGAACCCGACCGAGCGGTTCGCCTGCCCGGCCGGCCGCCGCCCGTAACACTGTGTGCTTTCGTTCCGACAAAGTGTCGAACATCACCTCGACCGCCGCCCCGCGGCGCGGAAACGGAGGAACGGATGGGCCGTCGCAAGCGCAGACAATCCCGAGCTGGCTCGGATCCCCTCATCCGCCACCGCGACAGGATCGCATCGCTGGAACATCGGATGGCCGGGCTTGCCACTTCCGAGAAGCAGCGACAGCAGGCCAACGCCATTCGCACGGAGATTCACACGGTTCTCCTGAATCTGAAGCACGTTCCGCGCTCGCCGTCCCGGGAGGAACGGGAGCGCAGAAACCAGTCGACCTCGGTCTACACCGTCAGTGGTGGCCTACCCGGGCTGGGTAGACGCCGCTGACGTCCCCGAGGCCGCCCTCACGCCTCCGGCTCGTCCGGCACGAACGCGAGCTGGTCGGGGTGGAAGGCGTCGCGGCGGGGCGGCGGCAGCCAGGCCTCGGGGCGGCTGCTCTTCTGCCTGCCGAGCTCGGCGAAGTTCAGCGGCAGCGAGAGGTCGGCGTGGTAGACGGCGGCGTCGCGGACCGGTTCCATCGCCAGATCGGCCGGTTCCATACCGACGCCGACGGCCACGAGGTAGGCGTCGTCGAGCGCGGTCGAGAACGCCGCCCAACCGCCCGCGAAACGCCAGACCCGGGCCCTGACCTGCGCTCCCTCGATGCGCCACCACACGATCGGCCACTCGGCATAGCGGCGGGCCTCCTTCTCCGCATGCTCGACGAGCGCGGGAATGAGGCCGTCGGGCCTGGTCACCGAGCCGTCGGGCAACGTGACGTTGATGGCGCCGAAGGCTCCGCTGAACGCGACCTCCACGAGCGGGTCCTTGCCGTTCGGGCACATGACCGCCTCGTAGCGTGCCTTCGGCAGGGTGCCGACACGCACGCCGCTGTCCGAATCGGGTCGCCGGTGCCCGAGCCACAACGCCCAGGGCGGTGTACCGGGCAGCCCCTCGAAGAAGTCCACCCAGCGTGCACCGTGGAAGCTCTCGTCGAGGCCGTACACCTGGAAGTCGACGACCGACGATGTCTGTGGGACGGCGTTGGAATCCACTCGACGATAGTGCACCGTCGGCGCAGGTCCGGCAGCTCGATGTCACCCGCGGCAGGGGGCCGCGGCGTCACGGCTGCCAGCGTCGGAAGCCGCCTTCCGCGTCCACGACGTTCGCCGTGATCGTGGCCGCGTCGCCGCTCAACAGAAGCGACACGACCGCGGCGGCCTCCGAGGGGCTGTTCCAGCGCCCCCGCGGAAGCCGGTCGGCGACCGCGGAGGTCAGGTCCTCGTCGGCCCACCCCGTGTCGGTCGGGCCGGGATTCACGGTGTTGACCGTGATGCCGTCGTCGACCAGCGCGTCCGACAGAGTCCACGTGAGCTGGTGCAACGCTCCTTTCGTGGCGGCGTAGGGGACTTCCGAGGCCATGGGTGCCAGGTGCTGCCCGGAGGTGAACAGCACCAACCGGCCCGACCTCGGCTTCGGGTCGGCCTCCCGGTACTGGCGCGCGAACGCCTGCGCCAGGAGCAACGTGGCCCGCACGTTCACCGCCCACGTCAGGTCGAGTTCGGTGGCGCTCACCTCGTCGAGGGTCGCCACCGAACTCCGCGCGTGGTTGGCGATCACCGTGTCGATCGTGCCGAAGCGCGCCCTCGCGGCCCGAATCACTCGTTCGGGTGCGGACGGGTCGGCGAAGTCGGCCTCCAGGTGCCCGAGTGCGTCCGAACGCGACTCGGCATCGTCGTCACCGCGGGCGAGCTTCGCGAGGACTCCGTCGATGCCGCGCGGATCCGCTCCCCACGGCTCCGTCGCGTCGTACGGCGACCAGGACTGCACGAACACCCGGTGCCCGTCGTCGAGCAGCCGGCGCGCGATGGCGAACCCGATGCCGTTGCTTCTGCTGACCCCGGTGACGAGCACGGTACGCATGATCGGCACTCTCACCCCATCCCTCGGTCCACGGCAACCGAGTCTCGGCTTCGATCAGGCCGGTTGCTTCTCGGTGCTCCCGGCGCCGTCCTGGGCCTCGATCTCCTCCGGACTCGGGTCGGAACCCAGGCGCTCGACCGCGTTCTGCAACGCCGACTGGGTCGCGGAGAGCCGCTCGTACACCGCCGACCGCAGCTCGTACGCCTCCTTGCGCAACGCCCTGGCCTCGGCGAGCCTGCTCTCGGCGTCGCTGATCATCGCCTGGGTCCTCTCCTCGGTGGTCCGCGTCAGTTCCGCGGTCTCCTTCTCGGTCTTCTCCCGTTGCGCGGCGAGCTCCGCCTCGACGGTCGTGCGCAGTTCCTCCCGCTGCTCCTCGGCCTCCTTGTCGAGACGTTCCCGCTCGGCCGACGCCTCCGCGGCGAGCTTCTCCGCCTCCGCCTGCGCCCGGGTCCGGGTCTTCTCGGCGTAGGCGTCGGCAGCGGCGCGGATGTCGGCGGCCTCCTTGTCGGCCTTCGCCTTCAGCTCCCCGATCTCCTCCTCGGCGAGCTGCATCATGGTCTTGACCCGTTCGGTCATGGCGGCGGGTCCGGCGGGGTCCTCCACCATGCGGGCGAGCGCGTTCTTGGTGTCGCTGAGTTCCTTCTGCGCGTAGCTCAGCGCTTTCGTGAGTTCGGCGACCGACGCCGTGGCCTCGTCGCGGTGTCGCGCCGCGTTGGCGAGTTCGGCGTTCAGCTTCGCGATGTGTTCGTCCACCTGGGTCTGTTCATAGCCGCGGAAAGCGGTCGCGAACGGCGTGGTCGTCGCCTGTGTGGGGGATGCCTGCGCTTCAGCCATCCGGCCACCATAATGAGTCCGGGTTGCGTCTCCAACCTTTCACGCGCCGTTTCCGGTGGATCAACCACCGCGCGCGTCGAATGACGGAAAGCGCGCCCGCCGACGGAAGGGGTCGCGGTGGAAGCTGTTCTCGACGATCTCGCCGGGAACTGGCTGCTGTACACGGCGATTCCCGTCGTGGCGGCGCTGATCGGGTACGTCACCAAGCGCGTGGCCATCGAAATGATGTTTCGCCCGATCGAGTTCATCGGCGTCAAGGGCACTGTCCTCGGTTGGCAGGGTGTGGTGCCCCGCCACGGGGGCCGGATGGCCGCGACCGCCACGGATCTGCTCACCAAGAACGTCCTCGACGTCGTCGACGTCTTCGCCCGGATCGACGCGGACCGGCTCGCCAGGGAGATCGAGCAACCGCTGTTGAGGGCGGTCGACGACATCACCCGCGAGGTCCTCGGCGAGCAGCATCCCGGCTTGTGGGAGCGGCTGCCGCCGATGGCTCGGGACCTCGTCGTCAAGCACATCCAGGCGGGCACGCCCCGGCTGGTGCGGCAGGTCGTGGACGAACTCCGCGACGGCGTCGCCGACATCCTCGACGTGCGGCAGATGAGCGTGCAGCGGCTCACGCGCGACAAGAAGCTGCTCGTGAAACTGATCCGTGAAACGTCCCGACCGGAAATGGCGTTCATCGCCCGTTCGGGTATTTATTTCGGCTTTCTTCTCGGCATCGTTCAGTCGATCGTGTGGGCGATGACGAAGAACCCGATCGTCATGCCGATCTTCGGTGCGGCCATCGGGTTGTTCACCGACTGGCTGGCGATCAAATTGATCTTCGTTCCCCGTGATCCCGTCCGGCTGCCGGGCGGTCTTCTGCTGCACGGCATGTTCCAGCGCCGCCGTGCCGAGGTCGCGCGGCAGTACGGCGAGATGATCGCCGGCGAGCTCCTCACCGTGGACAACGTGCTCGACACCCTCCTGCACGGGCCGCGCTCCGACCGGCTCAGGACGATGATCCGCAAGCTCGTCGCCGAGGCGGTCGACGAACAGGCCGAGAACGCGCGCCCCCTCGTCAACGCGACGATCGGGCCCCAGCGCCTCGACCGGATCAAGCGGTCGGCGGCGCAGAAGGCGATCGAGCGGCTGCCGGACACGCTCCAGCACGCGAAGAGCTACCTCTCGCGGGCGATGAACGTGGCCGACCTCGTGGAACAGCGCATGATCCGGATGACGTCCACCGAGTACGAGAACCTGCTGCGGCCCGCGTTCCGTCAGGACGAGTGGAAACTCGTCGCCGTCGGCGGGCTCATCGGGTTCCTGGTCGGGGAGCTCCAGGTTCTGGTGATGCTGCACTGAGCGCCTCGCCGCTCGACCCGCCGTTCACGCCCGCCGCTCGGCCGCGCACGTACTCCACGACCCGGCACACGAGGTAGATCGCGAACGAGATGGCCGTGACGAAGAAGCTGACCGGCGCGCCCGGGGCCAGCGACAGCACAATCCCGCCGAGCGCGGCCAGTTCGGCGAACACCACCGCCAGGATCGTGGCGCGCAGCGGACTCGCCGTGACCCGCGCGGCGGCGGCCGCCGGAGTCACCATCAACGCCACCACCAGCAACGCGCCGACGATCTGCACACCGAGCGCCGTGGCCACGCCGATGAGGACGGCGAACAGCGGAGCGAGCCACCCACCGGGCACCCCGCGAGCCGTCGCCACCGCGGGATCGACACTCATGAACAGCAGCGGCCGGTAGACGACGGCGAGCACCACGAGCACGACGACCGCCGCGATCAGCAGCACCGTCACGTCGGTCGGTTCGATGGCCACGATCTGCCCGACGAGGATGCCGAACTTGTTCGAGGCGCGTCCCGGGTAGAACCACAGCAGCAGCACCCCGAGGCCCAGCCCGAACGCGAGGATCACGCCGATCACCGAGTCCCGATCGGACTCCCGGCCCCCCAGAAGTCCCAGCAGGAGCGCGGCCACCACCGCGCCGGCGAGCGCCCCGTAACCGACTCCGACGCCGAGCAGCAACGCGGCGGCCGCCCCGGTGAAGGCCAGCTCGGCCGTGCCGTGCACGGCGAACGACATCCGCCGCATCACGATGAGCGGGCCCAGCGCGCCCGCCACGAGCCCGAGCACGGCCGCCGCGAGCAGTGCCGTCTGCACGAAGTCGAAGCCCAGCAGCTCCAGCGTCAGGTCGAGATCGAAAAGCTTGTCCATGTCAGCGCCTTCGAGACGAGGTGGGTTCGGATCGGGTGCGGATCGGCGCCGGTCAAGGGTGGTGCACTTCGTCCTCGCACAACGCGCTCTGCGCTCCCGCCACGTGGATCTGCCCTCCGACCCGGACGACCTCGATGCGCGAGCGGTACAGCTCGGACAACGTCGACGACGTCATCACCTCGTCCGGCGTCCCGACGCGGAACTGCCCGTCGACGAGATAGAGCACCCGGTCGACGTAGGGCAGGATCGGGTTGATCTCGTGGGTCACGAACAGCACGGCCGTGTTCGCCTCACGCCTGCGCTCGTCGATGAGCTCCGCCACGATCCGCTGGTGCGCCAGGTCGAGGGAGGCGAGCGGTTCGTCACACAGCAACACGTCCGGCTCTCCGATGAGGGCCTGGGCGACGCGCAGTCGTTGCTGCTCCCCGCCGGAGAGCTTGCCCACCGGCGAGTCGGCGTAGCGCTGGGCCCCCACGGCCTCGATCGCCTTCTCGATGAGGTCCCTGCGCCGCCGCAGGTTGCGCAGGCCGAGCCCCCACCTGTGCCCGTCGAGGCCGAGCCCCACGAGGTCGCGGCCCCGCAGCGTCAGACCGTCGTCCATGGCTCGCTGTTGCGGCACGTAGCCGACCCGTTCGTTGCCCGTGCCGGGTCGCCGCCCCGCCACGGTCACCGAGCCCGCGCTCAGCTCCTGGAGACCGAGCAGCACGCGCAGGAGGCTGGTCTTGCCCGAGCCGTTGGGGCCGAGTACCGCGAGGAACTCGCCCGGGGCCACGTCGAGGTCGAGCCCCGACCACAACGTCCGATCACCGAACCGCAGCGCCGCTCCGCGGATGTCGACGGCGGCCTGCGCGGTGACCACGTCCACCTGCTCACCGCTCACGCGTCCAGTGCCTTCGCGAGTGCGTTCACCTGTTCACTCATCCAGGAAAGGTAGTCGGTGTGTCCCTCCGGGAGGGTTTCGGTGACGTCGACGACCGGGGTTCCCGCCTCCTGCGCGGCCGCGACGACCTTCTCGGTCGCGGGCGTGGCGGTCTGGGTGTTCCGCACCACGGCGTCGACCTCCCCGCCTACCAGCTCCAGCATGCGCTGCTGGGCCGCGACGGGCACGTCGGTCTCGTTCTCCACGGCGGAGGCGAACTCGTGGGGGGTGACGTCCTCCAGGCCGGCCTCCGCGATGAGGTGCTGCGCGATCGGCTCCGTGGCCGCGACCTGGGCTCCACCGTGCCGCTCGGCGAGGTCGGCGATGTCGCGCTCCAACTCGTCGAGACGCCCGGTGAACTCGGCGGCGTTGTCGGTGAACGTCTGCTTCTGCTGCGGCAGGAGCTCTCCCAGCTCGGCCGCCACGCGGTCGGCGACCGCGGACACGACCGGCAGGTCGTACCAGACGTGCTCGTTGCTGTGATCATGGTCGCCGCCGTGGGCGTGCTCGGCGGATTCGGCCTGGCCATGCGCGGAGTCGTCGGAATCGCCGGTGCCGTCATCGCCGGTGCCGTGCGCCTGGTCGACGGCCACGACCGCGGGCGCGTCGGCGTTCTCGGCGAGCCGGGGGAAGAAGTCGTCGTAGCCGCCGCCGTTCCAGACGAGCAGCTCGGCCGAGGCCACCTCGGCCGCGTCGGCCGCCCCCGCCTGGTACGAGTGCGGGTCGGCGGCGGGATCGTCGATGATCGACGTCACGTCCACGTGGTCGCCTCCGACCGCGGAGACGACACTCGCCCAGACGTTGGTGGACGCGACGACGTCGACGACGTCGTCGGAATCGTCGGCGCCGCCCTGGTTTCCGCTGCAGGCAGACAGCGAAACCGCGAGGCAGACCGACAGGGAGACACCGGCGATCGTGCGCCGACGGCGGGTGTCGTGCATCGGGAACCCCATCCCGTTGTTGGAAATGATTATCGATAACACTGTACCGGAAGGTCGAGCCGATCACCCACCGGTCGAGTGAATCGACCCGATACGCACAGCAACCATGTGACGCACGCTGGCCGCGCCTTCTGTCCACGGTTCTGAACCGTTACGGTTTGTTCATGAACCGGCCGATGCGAACCAGGCGAGGTGCGACGTTGGCGTCGCTCGCCGCTGAACTGGGCGTGTCCAGGACGACCGTGTCCAATGCGTACAACCGGCCGGACCAGCTGTCTCCGGAGCTGCGCCGCCGGGTCCTGGAGACCGCACGCCGGCTCGGTTACCCCGGCCCCGACCCGGTGGCCAGGTCACTCCGCACTCGCAAGGCAGGCGCCGTCGGACTGCTGTTGACCGAGAATCTCTCCTACGCCTTCCGCGACCCCGCCGCCGTCGGTGTCCTCGAAGGTCTCGCGCTCGCCTGCGAGGACGCCGGTGTGGGCCTTCATCTCGTTCCCGCGAGCCCAGGCCGGGAGGAGGTCGCCGCGGTGCACCGCGCGGGCGTGGACGGCTTCGTCGTCTACTCCGTGCCGGACGACGACCCGCACCTCGCGGCCGTTCTCTCGCGCCCGGTTCCCACCGTGGTCGTCGACCAGCCCCGGCTCGACGGCGTCGACCGCGTCTCGCCCGACGACGAGACCGCCATCGTGCGGGTGGCCGAGCACGTCGTCGGCCTCGGCCACCGCCAGATCGGCGTGCTCTGCATGCGCCTCGGCCGCGACCGCAACGACTCGTTCGCGTCGCTCGACCGCCAGAAGACGGCGCACTACCACGTGCAGCGCACGCGTCTCGCCGCGTTGGCGAGGACGTTCGAGGCCGCCGGGGTCGACTGGAACACCGTGCCGGTCGTCGAACGCTTCGACCACACCGTCGACGACGGCGCCACCGCCGCCCGGCAGCTGCTCGACGCGCACCCGCGGGTCACCGCGCTCATCTGCACATCCGACATCCTCGCGCTCGGCGCCCTCGCCGAAGCGGGGCGGCGGGGCCTCCGCGTCCCCGCGGACCTCACGATCACCGGCTTCGACGGGATCGCCGAGGCGTCCCGAGCCGGACTCACCACGGTCCACCAGCCCGTGCTCGAGAAGGGGCGCGCGGCGGGCAAACTCCTGCTGGAGGCGGGCGATCGGGTGAGTCCCAAGGTCATCACGCTGCCCACCGAACTGCGGGTCGGCACCACGTCGGCGCCGCCGCGCACCGCCGAGGAGCAGTGGTTCGGTCCCTGACCGCGCTTCACGGCTCGCGCATTCTCGTCCACCCGCTCGCCGGCACAAGTGAGAGGCTCATGACCGCGATCGACGAACTCTTACACCGCAACCGCGCCCTCGGCAACGTCGTCCCAGGTGACCGGTCGACGCCTCGCCCTTCGTTGCAGGTGGCCATATTGACCTGCATGGACGCGCGCATCCGCGTGTTCGAGATCTTCGGGCTGCTGCAGGGTGAGTCGCACGTGCTGCGCAACGCGGGCGGAGTCGTCACCGACGACATGATCCGATCGCTGTCGCTGTCCCAGCGCAAGCTCGGGACGCGGGAAGTATTGATCGTGCAGCACACCGACTGCGGGCTCAACACCGTCACCGAGGACAGCTTCAAAGACGAGCTGGAAGAGGCGAGCGGCATGCGGCCACCGTGGGCGGTGGAGGCGTTCCGCGACGTCGACGCCAACGTGCGGCAGTCCGTCGAGCGAGTTCGGCGCAACCCGTACCTGCTGCACACGGATTCGGTGCGCGGTTTCGTCTACGACGTGAAGACCGGGGAGCTCCGCGAGGCCGTGTGAGCCGGCACGGCTAGCCTTGTCGACCGATGTCCATCGACGCCGAGACGCTTCTCGACTGGTTCGACACCTCCGCCCGCGATCTGCCGTGGCGACACGCGGACTGCACGCCGTGGGGTGTGCTGGTCAGCGAGATCATGTTGCAGCAGACGCCGGTCGCCCGAGTGTTGCCCGTGTGGCAACAGTGGCTGGAACGGTGGCCCACGCCGTCGGCCCTCGCCGCGGCCACGCAGGGTGAGGTGGTGCGGGCGTGGGGCAAGCTCGGCTACCCGCGGCGCGCGCTCCGACTGCACGCCGCCGCCTCGGCGATCGCCGAGGACCACGGCGACGAGGTTCCGGCCGACGTCGACACGCTCCTGGGGCTGCCCGGCATCGGCGCGTACACCGCGCGGGCGGTGGCCGCCTTCGCTTTCGGTCGACGCGCGCCGGTGGTGGACACCAACGTTCGTAGGGTGGTTGCCAGGGCCGTCCACGGTGCCGGCGAAGCGGGTCCGCCGTCGACGAAACGGGACCTCGACGACGTCGAGAAACTGCTTCCCGACGGGCCGGACGAGAGCCGGGCCGCGCGCTTCTCGGCGGCCCTGATGGAGCTGGGTGCCCTGGTCTGCACGGCCCGCAATCCCCGTTGCGGCGCCTGCCCGATCGTGGCCGCGTGCGCCTGGCAAGAGGCCGGACGACCTGCGTATACGGGCCCGACGAGGCCGACCCAACGCTACGGCGGCACCGATCGCCACGTCCGCGGTCTGCTGCTCGACGTCCTGCGGGGCACCACCGGACCGGTCGCGAAAACCCTCCTCGACCAGGCCTGGCCGAAAGCCGGTCAACGTGACGCGTGTCTCGCCTCGTTGTTGGCCGACGGACTGGTGGAACAGACCACCGACGGCCGCTTCGCACTGCCCGGCGAGCATTGACAGAATTGCGGGTTCGGTTGGCAAGATCCTCACCTCACCGCCTGCGAGGGAGAGATCACCATGGCCCGAAAGCCCGTTTTCGATCGTCGCACCCTGTTGGTGGGCGGTGGCCTCGCCGTCACCGCCCTCGGAACCGCGCTGGCCGGTAGCGCGAGCGCCTCCCCCGACCGGACTCGCCCGGTACGCCCGGTGGAGGCGCCGAACATGTACGGCACCGCCGACTGGGGAGCCCGCCCTCCCGCCGAGCCCGTCACCCTGCTCAACCACAAGCCGACCTACATCGTCGTGCACCACACGGTGGAGCCCGGCAACACCGACGACTACTCGCTCGACCGCGCTTTCGCCATCTCCCGCAGCATCCAGAACTTCCACATGGACTCCAACGGCTGGATCGACAGCGGCCAGCAGTTCACCATCAGCCGTGGCGGGTTCATCACCGAAGGCAGGCACCGCAGCATCGAGGCGCTGCGCGGGGGCATCCAGCACGTGCTCGGCGCCAACGTCGCCAACCGCAACAGCGAAGTGATCGGCATCGAGAACGAGGGCCTCTACATGGAGGTCGACGTGCCGCAGACGCTGTGGGATTCGCTCGTCGCGCTGGTGGCGTACATGGCGGCGCAGTACGGCGTGAGCCCGGACCTCATCCGCGGACACCGGGACTTCAACTCCACCGCCTGCCCCGGCGACGTCCTGTACGCGCGCCTGCCCGAACTGCGGGAAGCGGTGGCGGCCCGGCTCGGTGTCCCGCTGCGCCAGCCCGAGCCGACACCGCTGCTGCGTCCCGGCGACGTGGGCGAGGACGTGCGGCTGGCTCAGCGTCGACTGCGCGCCCAGGGCTACGACGTGCCCGTCGACGGCGTGTTCGGCGACACCACCCGCGACGCGGTGGCGGCCTTCGCCGAGGACAACCGCATGGCCGAGCCCACCTGCCGGGCCTGCGCCGAGGCCGACGAACGCGGCTTCCTCGGCGTGGACCTGTGGGAACGACTCGCACACCGGTGACGCACACGGGCCGGGTCGTTTCCGTCGGGCGGCCCGGCCCCCTCCCACATTCCCGTCAATCGCGCTCGGAGGACGCCGGGGGCTCGTAGGAAATGCCCAGGCGTTCGCAGATCGCCCGGCACATGCGCTCGTGCATGACGCTCAGGTCGGGAAACGGCGTGCTCAGCAACCCGAACACGTCGAAGGAGATCGAGGCGTAGATGTGCGACCAGCACTCGATGAACACGAGAATCGCGCCGAGCGGCATCGGATCCAGCCGGACGACGGCACGATACGTCTCCAGCTGTCGCAGCAACCCGGGTTCGAGCTCGTCCTCCCCCGGCACCTCGAACGGCTGCTGCTGCCACAGCTGCAGGTACCGCTCGCCGAACGCACCGCCCACCGCGGCCGTCCAGGCCTCGGTGATCTCGCGGCGCATGTGCCCGGCCACCGGGGGCGGCGCGGCGAAGACGAAACCGAACTCCGCCCGGTGCTTCGTGGCCCAGGCCGTGAAAGCCCTGATCATGGCCGTGATCTGCCGGTCGGGGCACTCGTCGGGGAACACCGCGGCGGCGGCCCGGAGGCGGCCCACGAGTTCGGCGACCAGGTCGTCGGCCAGCGCGAGGAGCAGGTCGTCCCGGCTGCGGTAGTAGCGGTAGATCGCGGGTGGCGTGATCCCGACCTCGCGGGCGATGGCCGCGAGGGTCACCGCGTCGATGCCACCGGCCACCAGGAGTCTCCGCGCGGAACGACGAAGATCGCGGTCCAGCGCGGCTCGTAGCCGCTCCCGCCGAGTCGTTGCCACCACACCTCCACTGCCGCAGGCAGCATACGCGAGCACCGATGACATCGACACACTCGTCTGTTATTCTCGCGCCGGATAGTTAAGGGCCTTAACTGCAAAAACTCCGTTCTCGCACGGGAACGGTGGCGACCGAGGGGCTTCCCGCGGTCGCGAACGAGCGTCTCTCCTACGCCGCGGCTCGCGGCATCGCACTTTCCGACCCTGTGGAACCGACCGGACGAACCGGTCGAGCGTGGCCGGGCCGCTGAGGGGGACGGCCCGGCCACGCGAGTGACGCCGTCACCGGAGCACCGCGACCCGAGCCGCTGTCCCTACCGGCCGTCGACTCCGCTCGGCGTACCGGACAGGAACGCCTCCACCGCTCCCCGGTAGGCCTCCGACCGGTCGTGGTGCACCACATGCCCCGCACCGGCCACCACGACGTGCCGCCCGTGCGCGGCCCGCTCGGCCATCTCGGCCTGCTGCCCGGCCGGCATGCTGGTGTGTTCGGCCTCGACGACGAGCAGCGGGCACCGAACCGCCTCCAGGTACGACCAGTAGTCCCGCTCGCCCCATTCCGTGGCGATCGCGTACAGGTCCTCCAGGTCGGCCAGCAAGTGGTAGCCGTCGTCGCGTTCCTCCACGCACTCGACGAAGTAGTCGCCCAGGCCGCCGAAGAACTCGGAGACGTGCGCCAACGACCGGAAGGGCACCGGCCAGGACTCGAAGTACGCCCGCCACACCTCCACGGTCTTGCCGCGCTGGTCGGGGGCCATGTCCTCGACCACCACGGCGTCGACCAGGTGCGGATGCCTCGCCGCCGCCACCCACGCGTGCAGCCCGCCCATCGAGTGCCCGATCAGCACCGCGGGGCCGGCGTCGAGCTCCTCGACCAGCTGCGCGACGTCGTCGGCGAACTCCTCCGTCGTCCACGAACCCCGCCGCCGCGCCCGGCCGTGCCCTCGCGCGTCCAGGCCGACGACGTGCCCGTACGCCGTGAGCCACCGCGACACCCGCCACCACGTCGTCGCCCGCCCCATGAGCCCGTGCAGCAGGACGATCGGCCTTCCGCTCCCCCCGAAGTCGACAACACTGGGAGCGAGGGAAGATCGAACTGGCATTAGGCTTTCTCCATGGTCGACCGCCGTGCCTGGGTGGCAACGCTGTGTGGGCTCGCCTGCATCGTAACCGCGTGCAGCGCTCCCGAAGATCACCCCGAATCCGCGCCGACACCGGCGCCCGGGGCCGCGGGCATCGGCGACGACTACTACCCCGAGGCGGGCAACGGCGGCTACGACGTCGACCGCTACGAACTCGACATCCGCTACGACCCGGACGGCGGGCACCTGACCGGCGACACCACCGTCGTCGCGCGGGCCTCCCACGACCTCTCCCGGTTCAACCTCGACCTGCGGGGCTTCACGATCACCTCCGTGGAGGTGGACGGAAAACCCGCCGAGTTCACCCGCGAAGGCGCGTCCGAGCTCGTCATCACGCCGTCGGCACCGGTCAACCGGGGAAGCGAGTTCCGCACCCGCGTGCGGTACGAGGGCGAGCCGGTGGTCGCCGACCGCGGGCAGCTGGGCGGCAACGGCTGGTACCACACGCCCTCCGGCGGCGCGTACGTCTTCGGTGAGCCCGAATCGGCGTCGTTCTGGTACCCGGTCAACGAACATCCGCGCGACAAGGCCGCGTTCCGGCTCTCCGCCAGCGTGCCGGAAGGCTGGACGGCCGTGTCCGTCGGCGAGACCGGCGAGGCCACCACGAAGGACGGCTGGACGACCACGACCTGGACCGAGGACACCCCGGTGGCCAGCTACCTCACGATGTTCGCCGTCGACCGGTTCGAGGTGGAGACGAGCTCGCTGGCGGACGGCACGCCCGTCCGCAACGCCTTCGCCCCCGGCGCCGACGACGCCCGCGACGAGGCCGCCCGCACCGCGGAGATCGTCGAGTTCCTCGAATCCCGCTTCGGCGACTACCCCGCGAGCACCGCCGGTGGCGTCTACCTCGCCACGAACCCGGGCTTCGCCCTGGAGACGCAGGGGACGCCGACCTACCCGATCGACCCGAACCCCGAGCTGCTCGTGCACGAGCTCGCCCACCAGTGGTACGGCAACTCCGTGTCGGTGCACTCGTGGGCCGACATCTGCCTCAACGAGTGCTTCGCCAGCTACACCACCTGGCTGTGGGCCGAGGAGAAGGAGAACGCCGACCTCGACGCCCGGTACCGCACGCGGATCGAGTCGATGCCCGACGAGCTGTGGGCACAACCTCTCCACGACATGGGCGAGGGCAACGAGTTCGGCGCCGTGTACGAGAAGGGTCCCGTCGCCGTGCACGCCCTGCGGCTGCGCCTCGGCGACGAGGCCTTCGGCGAGCTGCTCCGCCGCTGGCCCGCCGAACACGCGAACGGCAACGCCCGGTGGGAGGACTTCGAGCAGTTCGCCGAGCACGTGTCGGGGCAGGACCTCGACGAGTTCTTCCGCGCCTGGTTCCGCGGCGACGAACGTCCCGCCGACGAACACCTGCATCCGAAGCCCGCTCGCGGCTGAACAGCGGCCGCCGCCGAACCCCGACTACCGTGTCGGGTATGGCAGTCGTGAAGATCAACGCGATTTCCGTTCCCGAGGGAGCGGGTCCCGAACTCGAGAAGCGCTTCGCCGCCAGGTTGCACGCCGTCGACAGCCAGCCCGGGTTCCTCGGGTTCGAGCTGCTGCGGCCGGTCTCCGGCGACGACCGCTACTTCGTCTACACGAAGTGGGAGTCGGAGGAGCACTACCAGGCCTGGGCCAACGGCCCGGCCCGCGAGGCGCACGGCGGCAACCGGGGCAAGCCCGTGGCCAGCGGGGCGAACCTGCTGGAGTTCGAGGTCGTGCAGAGCTCCGGTCCCGCGTCGTAGATGCGTGAGCAGTACCTGCGCGCGGCCGAGCTGATCTCCTCGGCCGACGCGCTGCTCGTGTGTGCGGGCGCGGGCATGGGCGTGGACTCCGGGCTGCCGGACTTCCGCGGCGACGAGGGCTTCTGGCGCGCCTACCCGCCCTATGCCCGGCTCGGCCTGCGGTTCGTGGAGATCGCCGACCCCGAGCACTTCGCCGCCGACCCGGAGCTCGCGTGGGGCTTCTACGGGCACCGCCTCGACCTGTACCGCGAGACACGGCCGCACGACGGGTTCACCATCCTGCGGAAGTGGGGCGAGAACAAGCCCGGCGGGGTGCACGTGTTCACCTCGAACGTCGACGGCCAGTTCCAGCGGGCGGGCTTCACCGACGTGGCGGAGGTCCACGGCTCGATCCACCACCTCCAGTGCCTCGCGCACTGCGGTGCCGGGATCTGGCCGGCCGACGACGTCGTCGTGGACATCGACCCGGAGTCGATGCGGGCCCGGCCTCCGCTGCCGTCCTGCCCGGACTGCGGCGCACTCGCGCGGCCGAACATCCTCATGTTCGGCGACTACGACTGGGTGCCGGACCGCTCCCAACGGCAGCTCGACGAGTTCACGGCGTGGCGTCGAACCCACCGCTCGATCGCGGTCGTGGAGCTCGGCGCGGGCCGGGCCATCCCCACGGTGCGCAGGCAGGCCGAGCTGGCGAGCGCGGCGAACGGCAACCTCGTGCGCATCAACCCGAGGGAACCGGAGGTGCGGCACGGCCGGGGCGTCTCGCTGCCCGTCGGCGCGCTGGAAGCACTGACGATCCTCGACGAGCTGGTGGCCTGACTCAGGCGTCCGCGCTGCGCTGGGGCAACCGCACCGTCGTCACGACCGCGCGGTGATCACTGGCGCCCACGTCGACCGCGGCGAAGTCGAGGACGGCCGCGGCCTCGTCGACGAGCACGTGGTCGAGCGTCACCGGAGGCCCCAAGCGTCGACGAGGCCACGTCGTCACCAGCGCCTCGCCCGTGCTCTCCGCCGCGTCGACGTACCCCGCGTCGAGCACGTCCCGGAACGCGGCGTGGTCGAGCGTCGCGTTGAAGTCGCCCGCCAGCACGCGCACAGCACCGGTCGGGTCGGCTGCCGGTAGCGCCGCGAGATCCGAGCGCCACCGCGTCGCGTCGGTCACGGGCGGAAGGGCGTGCACGGCCACGACCTCCACCGCCGTGCCGTCCGGCAGCGACATCCGCGCACTCGGCTGCGCGAACACCGACGGGCCGGAGAGGTCGAGTTCCGTCAACGGGTACCGCGCGGCGATCGCCGACCCCACGCCCGCCCCGGCCGGATACGCCACGGTGTGAGGCAGCACGTCGCCCAGCCCGGCCGCCTCCAGAGCGGCGTGCGCCGACTCGTCGAGCTCCAGCAACGTCAGGACGTCGATCTCACGTTCGCGCACGAACTCCACGACGGCCCCGGGATCGGCCTGACCGAAGTACAGGTTGAGAGCGGCCACCCGCAACAGCGGCCCGCCCGCTTCGGGCTGCGCATCGGCCAGCACCCTCGGCACGAGGGGCGCGGCGAGCGCCACCACCAGCACCGCCGACAGCACCAGGACCCCACGACGTCGCAGCACCGCCGCGATCACGGCCGACCCGACCGCGACGAGCACGACGTACGGCGTCAGGGCCAGCGCGGCCGCGGTGTAGCGATTGCCGTCGTGTCCGAACACGCCCGAGACGACCAACCGGAGCACCGCGAAAAGGGAGATTCCCACCGACGCGGTCACCAGCAGCGCCGAGGCCGGCGTTCCCGCCCGCCGCCTCGCGTCCGGGGCGCTTTCCCGAGTTTCCGTGCTCGCCACCACACCAGCCTTGCAGAGCCCGCCCTCCGGCCCCTGCGCACCTCCCTCGCTCGCAGTGGTTTCCACCCCGGACACGCCGAAGGGCCCTCGCGCACATCGCACGAGGGCCCTTCGAGACGGTCGTTCAGTTGTCGGTCAGGCGGTCACTCCTGCTCCGGCTCGCCCTCCTCGCTGCCCGCGGCAGCGATGCTCACCGGCGGAGCGTCGGGCACGTCCAGCGGCTTCGGCTCGCCACGGAAGGTGAACTTCGCCTTGTCATCCTGGGCGTCGCCGATCTCCCAACCCTCGACGTCCACGATGATGATCTGACCGGCCTGGACCTCGCCGAACAGGATCTTCTCGGACAGCTGGTCCTCGATCTCCCGCTGGATGGTCCTGCGCAGCGGTCGCGCACCGAGCACCGGGTCGAAGCCCCGCTTCGCGAGCAGAGCCTTCGCCCTGTCGGTCAGCTCCAGAGCCATGTCCTTGGCCTTGAGCTGCTCCTCCACCCGCGACGCCATCAGATCCACCATCTGGATGATCTGCTCCTGCGTGAGCTGGTGGAAGACGATGATGTCGTCGATCCGGTTGAGGAACTCGGGCCGGAAGTGCTTCTTCATCTCCTCGTTGACCTTCTGCTTCATCTTCTCGTACCGACCGGTCTCGTCGGAACCGGAAGAGAAGCCCAGGCTCACGGACTTGGAGATGTCCTGCGTGCCGAGGTTCGAGGTGAAGATCAGCACCGTGTTCTTGAAGTCCACCGTGCGGCCCTGGCCGTCGGTCAGGCG
>JACYYK010030362.1_pt1 | contig 19592 bp, 30 predicted proteins | sample 8236871 | NCBI WGS metagenome assembly JACYYK01 (sample SAMN14103087, study PRJNA606662) | landfill metagenome | isolation source: landfill solid waste inoculated with endophyte fungus Paravalsa indica | place: India:New Delhi, Okhla landfill site | collected 2017-11-05 | reverse complement strand
AGAGTATACTAACAAAACAAAAAGGATGATATATAATGAGAAAGATGTCTTTAAAAACTGACAACGTAGAATTGAATGTTAACACATGGAACGTATCTTTAGGTTATGAAGACCTAAACACAATAATACGTGAACACATTGGAGAGGGAACACATCATGTAAAACTAACCCTAACCATTGAAGAACTACCAAACAAAGGTATATTTATTGAATCTAACAAACCAGAAGAACAACAGGAGGAACTAGAAAATGAAGAAAACTAAGCGACTAGAAGTGCATGACCACGACATATTCTTATACCTAGTTTATCGTAGCGGAATCAAGTACAAAAATGCACACTGGAAAACATTTGATAACAGAGGATATATAGACTTTGAGCTTTAGGCTATGCTAGGGGTATCAAGTAATTGATACTCTTATGGATACTCTAAAGAGTATACTAACAAAACAAAAGGATGATATATAATGAGAACAGGACACAAGACTCTAATAAGTATGATTGAATCAGCAGAAAAACGGGGGCAATCAAAACGTGGTAACTGGCAAGTGACATACTGGAAGGAATTAAAACATAGTTCAATTCAATTCGGTTACTATAGAATTTACCATTGGGGTACACTTGTATTAGAAATAACAGAAACAGAAAACCATACAAGACATACAACCGAATATGCTAAATCATATGTCTACGGTGAAAGTGTATCAGATGCTAGAGGAATTAATGCCGTTTTAGATTACTTTGGAATAGGTAAAAAACGATACACATACAAACCGGTTAACGGTGGATTTATGGAGGTTGAATAATGGAACAAGTTACAGATATTCTACGGAAACTAAAAAGAGCAAAAATACACTTTCAAGAAAAAGGCATGTCTATGCAAGATGAACAATCTCAAATATTTTACAAAGGTAAAGTATCAGGGTTGAACCTTGCAATTAGCCACCTTGAAAAACTTGAAACAAGTAACAATTCTGATTGGGATAAAGTGATTGAATTAATGTTAGAAGGTGTGCCACAGTGAGTGTCCTATCCTCTGACTTAAAATTCATATTCGTAGTAACCCTAATAGGAATCATAACAATATTTGTTCTTTCCTCATGGCATAATGATAAAATATATCAACGTGAAAAAGAAGAACGTTTACAAAAACAAAAAGGAAACACAAATACAACAAATAACAAACCAAAAAGTAGTGAAGTAGTAGACACCTTAGATTGGATGTTATCAAGACACATAATAACTCCAGAAGAATACACAAAATTAATGGGAAAATGCCTACCATTTTTATGATAGGCTTTCCCTCTTTTTATTTCCAGAACTTTACGAAACAGAAATTTTTTAAAATTTTTAATGGCATCAGAGAATCATTTTCAAATCACTGAACATTCATCTTTTTAAACATTTCATATCCAACATTTCTTAACACTTGATTATCAAACCTCAGATAACCCTTTTTAAAGGCACTAACCAGTTTAAACAAATGATAATTACTCTTCCAGTTTGACATCAGCAACATGTTCTCTTGTAAATCATCAGTTGTGAGTGCATAAATATTTTTACTATATGGGTCATAATCAGTATCTAAATACATCAACCCTTTTTGCACATCAACCCATACACCCATTGTCATGCCTTTATAAACCATAGCAAACACGAATTTAGAATCTGCACTTCTACGTTCTATAAATACACTAGAGTCATTTACAAAATCATTATCCAAACTCATGTCTCCATAATCAGTACCATCTATCAGTGAACCAAACCTAGTTTTACGTCTTTCTGCTGAGAAATCTACGCTATCAGGAATCTCAACCAAAATTGATTGATAAGCATTAAACCTTTTCTTAACGTCTGGAACAATATTAAAGTACAAGAAAAACGGGTTAACAATGGTTACAGCATTACTCAAACAAACGCAACGTACATCTTCCCTTGTTCTGAATATAGTATCCATCAAGTTTAATAACGCTTGTGGTTCGTTTGGTATATAACCACTATTGTCTTTTTCCCTTAGTGCTTCATCATACAGTAATGTTTCAACGTCTGGATAAGCGTCTGATTTAACACTCTGCCATTGACTCAATGCCATACCCCATCCTGCCAACTTTCCATCAATGAAAAACTGTTTTCCTTTAACAACTAATTCATGGTCTGGAAACTCGCCCCTAATATCGTTAAACCATCTAGGCAAACTTTTAAGTTCATCTTTATACCTTCTTAACCATACAAATTGTTTACCATGTTTCAAGAATCGTTTAACAACATATTTCTTCATCCCATAAGTTTTACCCAAACCACGCGCCCCTATGACGAATGATAAGATTCTATTATAAGACAACATTTTATTAGGGTCATAATACAAACTTTTATCCATTTCCAGACCACTCCTTTAGTTATTTTATCTGAACAAAACTTTCAATTCCCTTTGCACTCAACTCTTTAACTTTTCTATCCGCATTGTCTCTATCAAGAAACGAACCTGCTACAACTTGATAATATGTTTCCTTTTCCTGTTCCTCTTTTGGTACATGAATCTTACCAGAGGTTGTCTTAACAATAGCGTCTACTACCTTATACATTTTACTCATTAGTTTGTCCATATCATCTTTACTATCAATGAAACAAACTTCTATCAAGATTGAAGGTGCATCACAACCATTTAGGAAATACAAATCATTACGTTGTTTTGCCCCTCTATCTCGCCACCCCATAGCCTTACTTATTTCCCTACTAACATAAACCGCTAATTCACGTTGGTTTTTATACAATACTTCTGTTCCAGTTCCGCCACCTGCATTTAAGTGAATACTGATATTTAATTGTCTCTTAACCTTACCAGTATAATAGTCACACTTTGCAACTTGTTCTCTTAACACTTCTGATGAAGTTTTTGCGTCACTAGTTGTATCAACACAAGCCTGTCCAACCAGCTTAAATTTGTCAAGAATACGATTCTTAATCATACGAGCAACTTCATGTTCTTTATACCCATTCCCACTAGCACCAGTTGACACATCAGAATGTCCTGCATTAACAGTTATTAAATCATACAAATTACTCACCTTCTTTTCGGTCTAATTTGATATTGATTTGTTCAACAGTATCTCGCATATCTCTGAAATCATTTAAAGCATTAGATAACGTATCAATAGTATCGATATATCTTTTCTCCCTTTTATCGTTTTGAGTTAACACCCAAACTAACAACGTAATAAACAACACACTGAACGTTACTTGTTCTGGATTATTTAACAATGCTTCTAACATACCTTCATCCCCATCCTCTTATTGTATTCGCTAACAACATGTGAATTACCGCATTCTTTCCAGACCTTTTCTGTCCTCCACCACCTCCCGCATCTGGGTCAATTGTTCCTTCCCCTGTTAGGTTGTCCCACCAATACTTAGCTTGTGTACTTCTATTAGGCTGATTCTGGTCAGCAGGTCGTTCATAATTTCTTAAAAATGCTTGTGCTAAGTATTCAGGTGTAGCCTGTGACGTTTTAAACTCCATAAACGACAACGGATAATCAGTTGTACTAATCCACTGTAAACCATTTTCTATTTCATATTCAATCCTCATTAATTGAGAATTAATATCGGAATAAATCAAACCATTATCTCTTGCCCATATTGTGTACTTATTAAATGGTGTCCATTGAACCAAACCATAACCATGTCTAGCAACCTCAATATACGGGTTGTGGTCATACGAATCTAAGTTCTGCCAAATGCCCGGATTAATCGTTGATTCTGTTTGCATATTTCCCAACATTCCAGTAATCGAATTGCGAGACCATCCTCGACTAAGTAAATAGCCGAGAATATGTTCCGCATTTATGGTCATTTCATCAAGCGTTAAAAACGCATTTTTACTGATAACCATTTTAACGTGTCTGGAAGTTTATTTTGACTTGAATATGTTGGGTAGTATCAAGGTTATTTTTGACACGTAATAATCCGCCTTCAACGAATATCCCTAATGTTGCAGGAATGTTCTCAAATCCTGCATTAGAACNNCAAACGAACCACGATACACAAAATCTAACCATCCACTAGTAGCAGTAAAGTTACCTCTGAATGTTTTCACATTTCCATCAAACCAATACAGAGTATAATGTTGACCTGCTTCAAGTGTGAATTGTGCTTCATAATCCCCGTAAATGTTGTTGTTAACAAGACCAACTTTAGTTGCATTGTCTTGAGACACAACGCTTGCTTTCAATCTTTGGAAACCTTTTTGTGCTTCAAGATTACCAACATACTCAAACACACTTCCACCAGAGAAATAAGAACCTTTAGGAATCAAGTTTGGTGACATGATTTTCTCGTCACTGATAACATCCTTTGAATTAGCGCCAACAGTTAACCATCCGTTAATGTTATTAAACCCTTGAACATTGTTGTTTCTGGAACGGAATTTATTAACCTTATCAATACTGATTAAACCGTCTAGATTCTTACTAGCATCATAGAATGGGTTAGCCCCTGCTTTAATGCTACAGTTTTCAATATTGAAATTTTCGAAAATAAATTCGTCTGGAATTGCGCTATCAGTTGTTATACGTATTGCGTTGTAATCCGATGTATTAACAACATCAGTTCCTACAACATTATTGATGTAAACATTTTTAAACATATGATTACGTTGTGAATTGTACAGGGAATTGAAGTGTAAAATACCTCGTAAAATATTCCTTGCATTCACGTTACTTAAATGGAAGTTTTCAACTTCACCGTTTAACTCAATACCAGAGTCAATTTGTGAAGGGAATTCCCCAGAGATTCTAACTCCATTAATGAAGACGTTTTTAATCTCATATAGAATCATCATTCTGATTTGTGAAGGATGTCCTCCATCAAGTGAAATGTTGTCTATATTCACATTCTCACTGTAACGATAAATGTTACTAGGTTTATTCACATATCCACTAACCTTATAACCTTCACTATTTTTGATACGAATATCGCTTAGAATAACATCACGACAGTAGTTAAAATAACCGGCACGTTCACAAGCATATTCTGTGTATAGTCCAGAACCTTGAATATCTTGAACGTTTTCAAACATTAACATGTCTGAACCATTTATCTTTGTAAACTTACCTCTTTGTTCCAACGTATTAACAAGTGAAATGTTGTTCAATCTAACGCCTTTAATTGGTGTCCCAATTCCTGCGCCTGTTATGTCTCCGCCTGCAAGATACAAACCTGTTTGAACATTGATGAAACGAATGTTGTTAAAATCTAGGTTTTCTATCTGTTTCTCACTTAACTTTGAAATTGTGATACCATTTCTTGCACCAATAATTCTAACATTTTCTATTACAACATTTGAAGCATGCGCTCTAACTAATGCACTACCACGTTTTGAACCATCATTTACAGTGTTTTTAACTTCATAATCCACGTTCTCAATGACTAAAGAATCTAATTCATTTAATCCGTAGAATAATGTTCCAGATGATGAAGTCGTATTATCTACACTGTAGTCATGTTCAATTTTAAGGTTTTTCAATTCAAATTTATCAGCTATTTTCATTGTAGACAATCCTGAAACAGATAGGACACTTGTATACCCATCCCCTACAATTGCGGATATGGTTTTATCCTTTACAACACTAGCGTCAATCTTTGTAACACCTTTTGGAAGTTTTAATGGGACACGTTTTTCTAATGCTCTTGTATTCGCATTTATGAATGCAGTTGTATCATCTGCTATACCATCAGACTTAGCACCAAAGTCCTTAATATCAACGTGAACAATTTCCTTTAATCCTGTAATTACTTTTCCTTGATTAATTTGAGTCTCTTCAAACTCATTTAATCGTGTATTAAAATCTCCAAATACTTCTTCATTAATTAAACGTTCTAGTGTTCCATCTGTAACCATATCATCCAGACGTTCTAACACCTTTTCGTTGATACCATCAGCTAATATCCATTCCATTACTTCATTCCACTTAGCAACTACTTCATTTACTAGTTTACCTGTATCGTTCAAGTAAATGATAATAGCATTAACCTTTTGAAGTAGTGTTAAGTTTTCATTAAAAGCAGTAGGTAGATATCGTTCATATTTTTGTATCAATAACTCTGCCAATGGTTTAAACGAATTAAGTTGCGGTCTATTCACGATTTATCATCCCCTTAGTGTAGCATATACGTCTACGAATTTAGCGGTAGTATCTTTGTTGTTTACTAACACCTTAAAATATCTAGTAGGTATGGTTAAAGGTGTAGTCATAGAAAATGTCTTACTTGTGCCATCATAGATAACTGGACTTAAACCACTAAAAAATGATTCCCCATCATGCGATAATTCTAGTGATATAATCATCCCGTTTCCGTTTTGCATATTCACTGTTAATGCTAGGGAACTAAGAAGTTCCCCATCACGCATTGTATCAACCCATCCACTAACGTAGTATTGTCCTGCTGAAACGGTTGCTCTATTGACAATCTTTTCAGTGACTACAGTAGGATTGTTTTTATGTTTAATTTTACGCATTCTTTCTCCAACACTTTGAGACACTACAGTTGACATGTAATCACTCCTTATTATATATTTCCATCATAGTAATGTCCTTCACGTGGACACAACTTCAAATAATACTCCCAATCAGAACAACCATATTGAGACCAATCAATACATCTAGACCATGGTCTTAATGAGTACACATAATCCCAATCTATACAAGCGTTTCTTTCTGTAATCCCACCGGGTACAGGACTTGTTGTAAAACTAGCCCTCATTTCATCATATGGTTGAACCGTATTATCAAAGACAACAGTGTATTGTAAATTTGGGTCTAATGCCCCATTATATGTGCTAGTAAACAGAATAGGTTGAAAACCTGCATTTGCTTTCACATTTGTATGTCCAACTTTGTACCATCTGCTGTCATCACGTAACTCATATAAAAATGCCCAAACATCATACTCATGTGTGTACACTTTACCTGTTATCTTAACGTTTGTCCAAACGATACCTAAACCATGGTTGTCATGTGAGTAGTTAAAACATGTCATTCCATTTGTAAGATTAAACTTTGCTGAATTGTTATGACCATACCACCATAAATCAGGTTGAATAATCTGTCCATCATATGGTTGATAGTCCATGTCTCCCCCTTCAACCCACATCCGTTTATAACATGAATCTGGATACCATTCAGCACTATGTTTTGTATCTGGTGGCAAATCAATTTCAGATGCTTCACTCAATATTGGAATAAGAACTCCATAACTAGTGAATATGAGTACTGTCATCATAACAATGGATAAAGCCTTCTTCATTTACTACACCCCTTTAAATGATTAATATACTAACATAAATAATTTATTCATTTCATCAAACATCATACGTTCAACCCGTATTAATGAATCACGATATTTAACAACCATTTCAGAGTACGTAATGTCTCCTACTTTACCAACACGATTCTGTATAAAGTTTTCAGTTTCAGTAATATCGGTTTTTGTGTTACCAGTAATATTACTTGTATCTGTGTTATTTCCTTCAACTTTATTGTTGGTTGTACTTGCAGTGTTAATGTCGTTCTCATTAATCTTACTTGCGTATTCAATAACACCCTTACCATCTTCACTAGTAATCGACAATCTGCTGTCTGGTGTATCGCTTTCCAATACTCTGTTAAAAGCATTATCTTTTTGACTACCATCAACCGTTTGTTTTGTTGTCGATTGAGTGTCACCTTTTGTAACACTATCCATAACAGTATCAGTGTCTTTAACTTTAGAAATATCCGTTTTCATTTCAGAGTTAATAAGTGGGTCAAAATCTAACAGTTCACTTTCATACAACTTATTGTAATATGGCATGTTAATTATTAACCATGTTTCAAGTTGAAATTTAAACAAGTCCTCTGTCTCGAAACCTATCTCTTTCATGTAAAAATTACGAATGAAATTTGTTTCATAAACTCCTTTATAATTCTCGTCAAAGATTGGATACTTAAAATCGAACAACACTTTCCTACCTTCTTCTATGAACTCTTTTGTATTCATTCCAGAGTAGTCAATACCCTTATATGAAAGTAGTGTTTGTAAACATTCTCTAAGAGTCATAGAATAACTAGCCATTATTCCCACCGCCTAATTGCAGTTGTGGTGTTCCAGTTGATAGACTAGCATTTGCTTCAATTTCTTGAATAATTTCTGCTCTGAATTTAACCTTTAAATCTAAACCATATAAGTCATTAATTTTCTCACATGCTTCATTCCTAGATTTAAGGAAAACATTTGCTGATGATTCGATTTGTTCATCATTAGAATCTGCTTCAGCAGTTATCATTCTTTCTTTCTTTTCTTGATTTGCATTTTTGATTCCTAAATACGTCATAACCTCGTTCCAAACCGCATTCTTTTGTGTGTTTAGCTTATCCACAACATAAGGTGCTTCAGTTTTATGAACAACTATATCATTAGGGTCTAATGCTTTGTCTGCAAAGATAACAGGTGAATTTCCTTCAAAGTGATTGTACACTTGTTTCATACTGTGTAATGTGTTTGAATCAGCTAGTATAAGGATAGGTGTTTTCTGTGCATTTTGGTTAACGTGTATAATTTCCTTTAATTCAGCCAAATCTGTAGCAAACATTTCTAGTGATGGTAGAGTACTAAAATGATAGTCATTGTTCCATATCACTACCCCTGTTTTACTCAGTTCCTTTCCTGTAGGTTTCATATCTTTGTAGTTATACAGTTTAAAAGTATTCTGATAGGTTGGACTATTAGCATGGAAACGGTTTGGTAACAAGTAATGGTCTATTGTTCCAGACACCGCGCCTTGCGTTGCTATATAACCTAATTTTGGGTCTTTATAAAACCCAACATATCCAAAGTTATGAAGACTCATTTCTAAGTATCTAGGGTCTACACTATCCGGTAGGTTTTCCCATTCAAATAATTGATAGGCTAATGAGGTTAAGTATTGATAGTAATGGAAGTACCATCTATTACCTCTTTCATGTTGTATTTGGTTTGGGTTTCTATACCCTTTTCCTTTACGTGCCATTACTTATATCACCTCGTTTTCCAATGCGTAATTTCCAACATCATCTGTATGCCAAAGAGTAATACCGTTATCAAACACATTTTTTAATTCTGTTAAATCGTCATTATTGAAATTACCGACAATCGTACAATTAACTGTTTGAATGAAATTCCAGTACTTTCTTGTGTGAAAGTTCGGTAACTTTACACGATTCACTTTATAACCATATAAATTGAAGAAGTCAGAAAGCTGATTAATGTATTCATCTTTAATTTGTTTCTTGATGATATAAACACCCGTATAACCATTCCCAAAATCGAATGCAGTATTGCTACCCATTTTGACTAACTGTGGTGGTGTGTTTGTTATGTCCTTGATTTTTGCTTCAATTCCCTGCAACTGAACAATCGCATTTCCAACACCCATACCGGCTTGTCCTACAGCAGTAGCCATACCTATCGGATTAACCATCATATTTCCTTTACTAATCCATGAACTTTGTGAAGCACCAACCGCCCCACTAGTTAATGCACCAAATGAACCATTTAACATGATAGCCTGTTTTTGATTGTCAATCTGATTCTTATTTCCTTGTAAATATGCTGATAAGAAATCAGATATAATTGGAATATCATTAGGGTCATTATTGATTAACGAATGTTCTAATGAAACGATTAATCTTTCTTTATCATTCTGAATACCTTCTGTTAAGTAATCTACAACACTATAAGAAACTTTATTACTAGTTCCAATACTACCCCTAGCAGTAATCTTTAAATCTTGACCTTCAATGTACTCATTTCTTAGTTCTATTCTATTACCTTTAAAGTCGTCAAGTAATGTAACTGTATATGGATACATTAACAATTTACTTTCTTTGACAGGTTTAAAACCAGAATATTTGTTTCCAAAGTTATGAGTAATTGGGTCATATTCTCTGATGTAATTAACTTTAATTGTTAGCCAATCTGCTTGTGATACATCACCACCGCCAACACGAACCCATTCAAATTCCTCGTCAGAGAAACTAGGGACACCATTAGTTATAGTCATGTCTTTTCCAACAAAATCAGTTACATACATTGAAGCAATATTGTTTACAGTTTCATCATTTGTAGCAATACGATTTAACATTTGTGCTAATGGTGCTAATCCATATACTTGATTCCCTACACCAACTTCTAACGCTGTTCCATCCAATTTAAATGGATGTACATAATACGTTAACGGTTGTGGAATTGCGTTTATTGTGGCGTCTGGTGTTTTGTTCTCATAGTGTATACCAGATTGTGACACAATAACTAAAAAGAATATGTCTGAGAATGGTCTCCAATGTTCGACTGAAACAGTGTCATAATTAGTACCATAGTTTAACCCTTCATCAATCGTATTCTCTATTGGTGTTCCATCTTCATTCCATAAATCACAATGTTCTCGCATTACAAATGATGGTTTAAAATTCATTTCAAATAACCACGTTTGAAACACATCAATTTGGAAGTAAACTTTTGTGTTCGTTGGGTTAACATATTCTAGTTTGGTTACGAATGCGTAAAACCATTTAGAATTATAGAGGCTATTTTGAAACATTAAATAGTTTGTTCCCCATAGCTCGTCTATGCTTTTATCTACCTTAATAAAATGTCTATCTTCTATACGTTGAAAAGTGTGATCACTTTTTGTATAGCTAGTAGGTTTATTAAGGAAGTAGTTAGTTTGTTCACTTTTTGTGTCAAACCAACGCGTATTTTTGTAGTCATTATGGAAAGGAATACCCGTCAATAAACGGATATTCGTTCCCGATAATGGTACAGTAGCCATAGCCATTACCTCTTTTCATTTGCAAAATTATGCAGGAATAATTGTAACTACAGCTTCACCAATTACGTCAACTTGTGTTGCACCATCTTCATCAGTATATGAAGCAGTTGCAGTTACTTTAAGTTGTCCAGTTTGATTCTCTGCTACTGTTAACACACCTTTAGCGTTAATTGCAGTACCAACTTTAATCTCTGTTCCTGCGTCACCTTCAATTGCCCATGTTACAGGATAATCTTGTCCATCTGTTACACGAACATATGCAGTGAATTCCATTGACTTTCCTGCTTTCATAGCACCCACATTAGGGTCAACGATTACTTGCGTAATTGGCTTCACTTCACCAGACACGAATGCTACCGCATTTGCAAAACGTGAAGTTGAAAGCACTTGCCAGATATGATAGAAGTAGTTCCAGTATAGTCCTTGTGGGTTACGAATCGTTTCCATCTTTTGAAGCGTATCATACACCATGAAGAAGGATTCATCAATCAACACCGCTTCAAGACCAGAACTTGCAAAGTTATCAATGATTGTAACATGTCCCATGAAGTTTGTTTTATCCATGTTGAATGCACGTGCTAATACTTCTACATCAACTTGTGCTACCAAATCAGCGTCAACGATTAGATGTAATGAGTCCATATCGGAACGTGTGTGTACCGCTAAAGAGTTGTAATCTCTTGAACCACTTGCAAGAGTCATTTTCAAAGCAGTTGCACGAACTTTTTTGACGAATTCTCTAGCTGATGTTTCTGTATCTGGTGATGGTACAGGAACGACAGTAAATAGACTCTTAGAGAAGTAGTTATCAATTAATAGTTTCATGTACTTAAATTCGTCAACTTCTGATGAATTGTACATAGCGTTAATAATTGAAGCAATAAAACCTTCAAAGTTGCCCCATGAAGTGAACGCTGATTTTAATGAATCATCTTGAATGGTTTGTTTGTAAAACCCTTGTCGGTTACGTTCATGGAATAGAGTTTTTACGTCTGGAATTTCACGCTTGAAAACAGTTTGTTCAGCATCTTCTGCGTTGTACTGTTGTTCTTTAGCTAAATCGGTAAAAATTTCTTCAATTGTTCTACCCTGTGGCATTTGTCCTTTTTTGAACTTCTTTAATTGGTTTTGTAGGGTTACGTTACGTAGTACTACTAAACCAATACGTTCAATGAGTCCAGTAATGAATTCATTTTGTAGTGCTGATGTTGTTAGAATACCTGCACCAACTTGTGCTACGTTTTCTGCATTGGCAATCGGTACATATTGTTGGAACAATGGTGATGATGAATTACGAATCGCATTAATAATATCATATGACTCAGTAATTCCTAGATTTGTTTTAACGTCTTTAAACGTGATACGTGCCATAATTAATTAGCACTTCCTTTCTCTAATTGTTCGATTGTAATTGTTTCACTAAATTCTTCTTTTTCTACTTCTTTTTCCTTCTCTGTTCCTGTAACACCAATTTGTCTAAATAGTTTACTGTTAGAGACTACTAAATCAGCATTATCACTTTCCAGTTTAGATGCTCTAGTAGCTAAATCATCAAACTCACTGTTAAAGGTTGCGTCATGCGTTCTTAGTTTTGTGAGAATTTCTGTTTTACGACTATGTTCTAAATCTGGTGTTAATAATTCGTTTAATAAGTCCTCATGCTCTTCTCTTTTTAATCGCATTGTTTTTCTTCCCTTCTATTGTATTCTTTAGTCACTTACAGTATATCATGTTAGAGATACATATAATAGTAGAATATGGATATCGTATTAGTTTATGGTACATAATCCAATAAAATGTAATAGAAATGTTCTACAAAAATGATTGATTAAAATGAAACAAAAATGCGTGAATCAAAAAACTTGTCGAAAAAAGATTAACATTTTGATAGATTATTGTTGCATTATGTTGGGACATGTAGTAGAATTATAGATGTAGGGGAGATACGACACCTACCGACAAAATAGGAAAAGGAGAAATGACAAAATGAGAAAATTAATGACAAAGGAAGTAACTAGCACTCTAGTGAAAGTTGCAAAAATCGACACAGTAGAGGGAAAGCCTGTAGCAGTTGAATTAGAGCCTATTACTCTATTAGGAAATGTTGACTCAGAAAAGGCACAAAAACTTGTAACAAGAAAATTGGGACAAGGTGTAACAGTTTTATCAGTTGAAGCTGATACAAAAGTTTATGAGTTAGAGGTTGAGGAATTCATTAAAATTGCGAGATTAAGAGTTCCAGAAGAAACTGAAACAGTTTCAGAATAATAATTAAAACAAAATAAAGTACATTTTTTGTCTACAAAATACTACGTCTATTAATTCGTTCAATGTCTCTATTTAATATGATACGAGTTTGGGGTGCTGTTCTCGTCAACAAAAACAGTTTATAATAAAACAATAAAAACGAAAAGGTGGAAAACAAAATGGCAAACAACGTAAAAGCAAGTTTCGACACGACTACAGTAGAAGGACAAATGGCGGTTTTCAATGCACAGAATGGTTCATCTGTATCTCTTAAAAGTTTAGACAATGGAACAGTAATTTCTAATGTAACTGGTGTTATGCAATATGAGGATAAAATTGATTCATATGGTAATGACCAAGAAGCGGTAATTACAGTTCTATTTACAGAAGAAGGAACTTCATATGCAGGTGTTTCAGATACAGTTGCAAAAGCAGGTTCAAAACTAATTGACTTCCTTAGTGCAACAGGATTACCGAAAGTTAGTGTTAAACTAATTAAACAGAAATCTGGTAAAGGTAATGAGTTCATTAACATTCAATTAGTGTAACTGAATAGAGGAGTGGAAAGACGTTGCCAATCACAAAGCGCGGTGTCTACCATAACTTAAAAGAAAGTAAATACGTGGTATCAAATGCTGATATCACGTTTTTCTTTTCCAGTGAGTATACACTAAATAAGTTTATGGATAGATACAAAAAAGATCGGGATTATTTCAAACATAATATAATGAAAATAACGGATACCAATTTAAACTTTGATATGTTATCTGATATAGAGACTTACAGGAAAACAGAAAAACGTGGGTTTTATGTTTGGTTAAAAGGTGTATCGATAACATTAGAAGGATTGGAACAATATGCGTTAAGGAAAATGACAGAAGAAAAGAGTCCAGAATGGAAACGAATAGAAAAGCCGAGATTAGGGGAACGATTTAAGTAAGGAGTGTCCTTAATTGGCTGGTTCTAAAAAAGAGTATCAAAGATTGGTTCGTAATGCTAAAGCTAAAATGAAACGGGTTAAAGACAAATTTGGTCTTGATTTATCGTATGAAATTGATATACCAGATTATGACGAATTTAATACACCAGAAGAGTTTGATGAATGGGTAGACCATATTACTTCATTTACTGATAGAGGAAACAAAGATTATCAGTTTAAGAAAAACAAAAAAGGTGTAGTTTATAGTCAAGCTGAATTGGAACATGCTTTAGAGGTTACTAAACAAGCACAAGATAATGCAACCGAATTCATAGAGAAATTTAAAGATTTACCGATTTATGCTGATGGTAAAGAAATGGGCTATACAGTTGGCGATAAAATGACTTTATATAATGAACCGAATGTTGGTGGAATAACTGTACCGAAAGACTTCAATATTGATGTGTTTGAAACAAGAGGAAGATTAGAAACAAGAATAGAGAATTTAGAGGAAAAGGCTGATGGTGTATTTTTTGATAGAACTATGAGACAAATGCAACGTAACTTTATTAAGATGATAAAGGTTTCATTTAATAGTGTTGCAGATGATTTAGTAGACATGATGGAAATTATACCAGAAGATGACTTCTATGAGTTGTTTCTAATGAATGACGCTTTTTCGTTTGAACATTACGCATCTGATGGGTCTGTAGATGGAACAGAAGAACAAGCAGAATTATTACGTGGTTATTTGATGGAGTATTTTAGGGGAAATGTTGATATGTCATTAAAGGGTTTTTAGACTTTTAAAAAGGTGGTGATGTGTCGATTTAATGATGTATTAAGGGAGTGTATCTATTGGCTAATAGAAAATTGTTTAGTTGTGACTTTGAAACAACGACACAAAAAGACGATTGCCGAGTGTGGGCATATGGATACATGGAGATTGGAAACAAAGAGAACTATAAAATTGGTAACAGTATAGATGAATTTATGGAATGGGCAGAAAAGCAAAAAGGTGATTTATATTTTCACAATTTAAAGTTTGATGGTTCATTCATTGTAAACTGGTTATTACGTAAAGGTTTTAAGTGGACAAAAGAAGGTAAAGACGAGAATCATGGACATGCAGGAACGTTTAGCACAATAATCTCAAATATGGGTCAGTGGTATATGGTTGATATTTGTTACGGTTATAAAGGTAGAAAAAAGTTACATACTGTTATCTATGACAGTTTGAAGAAATTACCGTTCCCAGTGAAACGAATTGCAAAGGCTTTTAATCTACCAGTTTTAAAAGGCGATATTGATTACGAGTTGCCTAGACCAGAAGGATGGGAAATAACGGAAGAGGAAAGAGAATATATTTATAATGATATATTCATTATTGCAAGTGCTTTGGAAATTCAATTTAATCAAGGTTTAACTAAAATGACAAATGGGTCTGATAGTTTAAGTGGTTTTAAGGAGATAATTTCAAAGCAAAGATTTAAGAATATGTTTCCTGTTTTAAGTAAGCATATTGATGATGAAATACGTAAAGCATACAAAGGTGGTTTTACGTGGGTAAATGATAAAATACAAGGTGTTTCATTGGGTGAAGGAATGGTGTTTGATGTAAATTCCCTTTATCCGTCTAGAATGTATTATTGTGATTTGCCTTATGGAACACCTGTAAAATATGAGGGTAAATATGAGTATAGTGAAACGTATCCATTGTATATTCAATCTTTGTCTTGTTCTTTTGAGTTAAAAGAGGGTCATATTCCTACCATACAGATTAAGAATAAAAGGGGATTGTTTCAGCAGAATGAATACTTAAAAAGTAGTAATGATGAAATAGTTAATCTTCATGTCACAAATGTTGATTGGGAATTAATACAGGAACATTACCATATCCATGATTTAGAATACCATGATGGTTATATGTTTCAAAGTAAAAATGATTTGTTCCGAGAATTCATAGATTATTGGATGGATATTAAGGTTAATAATACAGGTGCAATTCGTGAACTTGCAAAGCTGATGTTAAACTCACTTTATGGTAAATTTGCTAGTAATCCTTTAGTGACTGGAAAAGTTCCTTATTTAAAGGATGATGGGGCATTGGGTTTTAGGTTGCCAATTAAAGAAGGAGTAATGAAAGAAGTAAACGGTAAAATGATTCCTGTTATTGATGAAGAATATAAAGACCCTGTTTATACCGCTATGGGTTGTTTCATTACCGCATATGCTAGGGAGTATACAATAAGAACCGCCCAAAGTGTATACGATAGAATATGTTATTGTGATACAGATAGTATTCATATTACTGGAACAGAAATACCAGAAGCGATTAAAGACATTATTGATGATAATGAGTTGGGTTATTGGTCACATGAAAGCACGTTCAAAAGAGCCAAATTTGTTAGACAGAAAACATATATTGAAGATGTGTGTTATAAATACGTTATAAAAGAGGATGGAACAAAGAAAAAAGTTAGCGCAGGAATAGAAGATTATGAGTTCACAGAAATGGATGTAAAATGTGCAGGAATGCCAGAGTATATTAAGAAGTATGTAATATGGGAGAATTTCAGAGAATATGATGAAGGAATGTTGTTACCTGCAAGGGATGGATATTGGTATGGAAAACTAATGCCAAAACAAGTTCCGGGTGGGGTAGTGTTAGAGAAAACACATTTTGCAATAAGGTAGACAAAACGTAAACAGGAGTGAAAGTAAATGAAATTAATGTACGGTGATGAAACGATTAAAAAGGTAATACAAAAGGATGTTAAAGAAGTATTAGGATGGGATGTTAAGATTGAGGACATTATTAAAACTGAAAGTGGTAATTGGGAGATTGTTGTAAAATGAGTCAACAGAAACATAATGTTTACCTCTGTAAAGATTGCGATATGCAGTTCATAGTTTATGCTTCAAGATATTTCAATCTTCATAATCCTTTTTGTCCCCGTTGTGGGGAACGATTATTTGTTGAATTGGTGAAGGGTATTTGGATGGATAGACCCTTCCTTCACAACAAACGATATACTAAGGAAGAAGATGAAATCATAATCGAGTCTAGAAAAAGAGGTATGTATGTGAGTGAAATAGAGATAGAAGGTAGAACCTTGCCTTCTGTTTATAGTAGATGGTCAAAATTACGTGAAAAGGGGTTAACAATGTGATTTGTCCTAGTTGTAATGGTGAGACTATTGTTGTAAACGCTAGAGTTCCTAAAGATATTAAGTATACTGTTCATAGAAAATGTATGTGTAAAGATTGTGGTTTTAGTTTTAAAACAACTGAAAAAATCATATTCACTACATTACCTAATTCGATACGTCAGGATTACTTAGATGGAGGTTATTATAAATGAGGACACACATAAGTCAGATTGTGTTAGGTGTTATTAGTTCACAGTTAGATAAGCAAAATGATAAAGGGTTTGAGAAATATAAAGAGTCATTGGATGATGTTGAATTTGAGGAATATGATTGGAACGTTATGGTGATTGAAGAATTAATAGATGGTATGCAGTATATGGTTAAGGAAAACTTGAGGTTAAAAACTAAGTTGGAAGAGTATGAAAATCAACATGGGAAAGGTAACAGTGACGTGAATTTCAAAGTGTATCAAAAAGATGTGTTAAGAACTATGCCAAAATTAGAGGAAGGTTACAACAATTTTAGAATGTTGTTAAGTAACTTTGCTTTAGGGGTTAATGGTGAAGCAGGGGAGTTTACAGAAGTAGTAAAGAAAAATGTGCATGATTCTCACTCATTTAATAGAGAAAAATTTGTTGAAGAGGGTGGTGATTTACTGTTCTATTTGACAGGATTGTGTCAGTTGTATGGGGTTACTCTGGAAGAGGTTGCTACTTATAATATGTTTAAGCGCATGAAGCGTTATCCGCATGGGTATAGTGGGAAAGCTAGTATTGCAAGGGTTGATATTGGGTCAAAGGTGGATGAAAAAGCGTGAAGTATTTGTACTTTGTTTTGTGGGTGTTATTGTGTTATGCTTTTGTGATAATAATAGCTAATTAGGAGGAATTAAAATGACAAGATTAGAGAAGATTGTAAAGTTGAAAGAATTGGAACAGAGGAAAGTGGAATTTGAGAACATAAAAAGTGATGTTATTGATTACTATTGTAAAGAAGTTTCTATAACGGTTCAATATAATTCAGACGCTTATCATACTAGAAGGAAGTATGATGGTGATTCGGTTGATGTTGATAAAGATGCATTTGTTGCATATTTGAAACTTGAAATTGAAAAATTGGAAAGTCAAATAAATATGTTGATTGCGAGGTTGACAAATGAATAGAATAGAAGTTACGTTAATAGGTGTTAATAAGGAAGGAAAAACATGTATGAGTGTTGTCGAAACAGAATCGTTGTTAGGTGCAGTTAGAATTGTAATGACAGGGAAGGTAAAAAGGGGTTATAAATTGGTTAAATATGTGATTGAGGAAAAGGATGTGTTGGTGTGATATTCTTTCCAAAACAAATGGTCATATATTTCAATGATAATAGTGGTCTTATTGTAAATGCTGATGAATTTGCAATTTTTAATGAATTTTATGTGTTTAGAAGTAACGGTAAAAATGTTTCAATGGTACTTAGAAAAGATGTTGTTAGAATACTAGAAGTCTAAGATTATATTGACAAATACAGGGAATAGTGGTACACTAATTGTAGTGAGATACCCTATTCCCTTTAGTGTTTGGTTTTGTGGGACTATCCAGATTGAGTTCTGCCACAGCCTTTGTAAATTGATAATTTATAGCACTACTAATAGTGGTAATTTCACTATCCTTTTGTACCCCATTGGTGACGCTGAAAAGCTATAGTCCAGTGGGGTTTTAACTTGTTATGAAACGTGCTATAAAACCTACACCAGAAATGATACCTATAGTTAACATGATGTCTATTTCCAAATCGGTGAACTTCCATATACGAACAAAAGTGTTTGATGATATGCGTTTAAACCCCATCCGTTTAAGAGATGAATAATCTAATTGTTCCGTCACTGGTTTTTGTTTGACAAATCTCCCCTTTATGTCTCGTTCCCTTATCATTAGACGTCACCTCCTTTTGAGTTGCGTATGACGTCTCTCCCTTCTCCCCTTCTTCTCTGTCTAGCCATGTCTGGAACATCCATAAACCATGGTCATTGATAGTCCACGTAGGGGAGGGGAGAGGGACGTCTTTCTTTAGATGTGACGTCAATAGACGTCTACCTTGTTCTGTTTGGCCAAGCAAAAATAGTCCCAATCTATGAATCTGGTTTCTGTCTAGATATGTTGCATGAAATAGTGAATCTACATAATCCTTAAATGCGTCATCATATCGTACTGTTGGTCTGTACATAATTAACACTCCTTTTTGATTATCTTACACTACTATTATATGACGTCAGGTGACGTATTAGAACTTGTGATGAAAATTAGTGTTCGACAAAATTCGACAAAGTTTGTGTCGTTAAATTGGCCAAAAGTGTCCTATTATAAGCTAAAATGTTGGTTTCAGTATGACGATAAAAGAGGGTTTTAGTCGAATTTGATAGAAAATTAGAATAATAGTGGTGGAGTGTA